>JAABUM010003095.1_pt1 | contig 21178 bp, 21 predicted proteins | sample 5559161 | NCBI WGS metagenome assembly JAABUM01 (sample SAMN10711868, study PRJNA513369) | rock metagenome | isolation source: Antarctica rocks | place: Antarctica: Victoria Land, Siegfried Peak nord
GGCAGCCCCTCGAACTCGACGTGCTCGGCCGCCGCGTCCAGCCAGCGGTGCAGGTGCGCGTTGTCGGGGAAGAGCTCCTTGAGCGCTGCGTCGGTCACCTCGATGTCATGGGGATCTCCCGAGAGGGCCACCCAGCGGAACGGGCCCATCCCCTCGCAGAAGAGCGGCCGGATGTAGGCCGGGACGAACCCGGGGAAGTCGAAGGCGCGGTCGTAGCCACCCTGGCGCGCCTCGTCACGGATCGAGTTGCCGTAGTCGAAGACCTCGGCCCCGCGGTCCAGGAACCCGACCATCGCCTCGACGTGGTTGGCCATCGACGCCCGGGCCCGGTCGGTGAACTCCTCGGCCTTGGCGGCGGCGTAGCCGGGCCAGTCCTCGACGCTGACCCCCTCGGGCAGGTAGGACAGCGGGTCGTGGGCGCTGGTCTGGTCCGTGACGATGTCGACGGGCACGGCCCGCGCGAGCAGCTCCGGCAGAATCTCGGCAGCGTTGCCGACGACGCCGACCGACAGGGCCCGCTTGCCGGCCCTGGCGGCCAGCACCTGCTCGAGCGCGTCATCGAGGTCGTCGGCCACGACGTCGAGGTAGCGCTTGACGGCCCGGCGACGCAGCCGGGTCTCGTCGACGTCGAGAATGAGGCAGGCGCCGCCGTTGAGGGTGACGGCGAGCGGCTGCGCGCCGCCCATGCCGCCGCAGCCGGCGGTGACAGTCAGCGTTCCGGCGAGGGTGCCACCGAACCTCTTCTCGGCGATGGCGGCGAAGGTCTCGAAGGTGCCCTGGAGGATGCCCTGCGTTCCGATGTAGATCCACGACCCCGCGGTCATCTGGCCGTACATCATCAGGCCCTCGGCCTCGAGCCGGCGGAACTCCGGCCAGGTGGCCCAGTCGCCGACGAGGTTGGAGTTGGCGATGAGCACCCGCGGCGCCCACTGGTGGGTGCGGAAGACGCCGACCGGCTTGCCGGACTGGACGAGCAGGGTCTCGTCGTCCTCCAGCGTGGTCAGGGCCTCGACGATCGCGTCGAACGCGGCCCAGCTGCGGGCGGCCCGGCCGGTGCCGCCATAGACCACGAGGTCGTCCGGCCGCTCGGCGACCTCGGGGTCGAGGTTGTTCATGAGCATCCGCAGCGGGGCCTCGGTGGCCCACGACCTGGCGGTCAGGGTCGTGCCGCGCGGCGCGCGGACGGGGCGGGCACCGTCCATGGGTGGAGAGTCCTTTCTGGAGGGCGGGTTTGGTGTGGTCAGGCGAGGGGGCCGCAGACCTGCTCGGCGGCATACAGGGCCCGGCCGGTAGCGACGAACTGCACGGCGGCCTCGATCTCCGGGGCGAGGAAGCGGTCGGGTCCGGGTCCCTCGGTCGTGCTCCGGAGGCCGTCGATGACCGCCCTCGTCGCCGGGGCCGGCTCGAGCGGTGCCCGCAGCTGTATGCCGCGTGCTGCGGTGAGGAGCTCGACGGCCAGGACGCGGGTGAGGCCGTCGACGCTGCGGCGCAGCTTGCGGGCGGCGGACCAGCCCATCGAGACGTGGTCCTCCTGCATGGCGCTGCTGGGGATCGAGTCGACGCTCGCCGGGTTCGCCAGGCGCTTCATCTCCGAGACGACGGCGGCCTGGGTGTAATGGGCGATCATGTGCCCCGAGTCGACTCCGGGGTCGTCGGCGAGGAAGGGCGGCAGGCCGTTGCTGCGGTTCTGGTCGAGGAAGCGGTCGGTGCGGCGCTCCGAGATGCTCGCGACGTCGGCGGCGACGATGGCGAGAAAGTCGAGGACGTAGGAGAGGGGAGCCCCGTGGAAGTTGCCGCTCGACTCGACGCGTCCGTCGAGCGTGACGACGGGGTTGTCGACCGCCGCCGCGAGCTCCCACCCCGCGACCCGGGCCGCGTGGTCGACGGTGTCGCGCGCCCCGCCGGCGACCTGCGGGGAGCAACGCAGGGAGTAGGCGTCCTGGACGCGCGGGCAGTCGTCGGTGTCGTGCGAGGCGCGGATCTCGCTGTCTCGCATCAGCGCCCGGATGTTGGCCGCTGATGCCGCCTGGCCGGGGTGCGGCCGCAGCGCATGCAGGTCGGCGGCGAAGACGCTGTCGGTGCCGAGGAGTCCCTCGACGCTCATTGCCGCGGTGACGTCGGCCGTCCGCAGGAGCATCCGCAGGTCGGTGATGGCGAGGACGAGCATGCCGAGCATGCCGTCGGTGCCGTTGATGAGGGCCAGGCCCTCCTTCTCGCGCAGCGTGATCGAGGCGATCCCGTTGTCGTGCAATGCGGTGGACGCGTTAGTCAGCTCGCCGTCGGCGGTGCGGACCGGGCCCTCGCCCGTCGCGGCCAGGGCACAGTGGGCGAGCGGGGCGAGGTCCCCGGAGCACCCGAGTGAACCGTACTCGTGGACGACCGGCGTGACCCCCGCGTTGAGCATCGCGGTATACGTCTCGGCGGTCTCGACGCGGACGCCGGTGCGGCCGGTGGCGAGGGTCGACAGACGCAGCAGCATGAGGGCCCGGACGACCTCCCGCTCGACCTCGGCGCCGGACCCGGCGGCGTGGGAGCGGACGAGGCTCCGCTGGAGCTGGGCGCGCAACCCGGCGGGGATGTGCCTGGTTGCGAGTGCGCCGAACCCGGTGGAGACCCCGTAGTGCGGCTCGACGTCGTCGGCGAGGGCGTCGATGACGCGTCGGCTGGCCCGGATGCCGTCGAGTGCCGTGGCGCCGAGCACCACCCGTGCGTCGAGGCGCGCGACGGCCACGACGTCCTCGATGGACAGGGCGCCGACGCCCACGCTGACGGTGGTCGGCTGCACCGTCGGGGTAGCGGGGAGCTGCGTCTGCGTCATGTCTCCATTGCAGCGGGTGCGGCGGCCTTCCGCGCGCTGGGTCTGCGAGGAAGTGTCTCAGATGCGAGAATGAAGGCCTGGCAGCTCGTCCACGACGCCTCTCGTGCGGGGTTGTGGACGGGAGAAGCCGGCCGGGCCGTCCACAGCTGCTCAAGTGCGGGCGTGTGGACGCGCCGCGGGAGGGGCGGCGCTGCGAGACTGGGCGCCGTGACCAACGCCCCGGCCGCCGGCCACGCCCTCGAGGTGCTGGGACTGCTGTCACGGCATACCGAGCCCTTGCCGGCCGTCGCCATCGCGCGGAGCCTCGGCCTGGCCCGGTCCTCGACCTACCACCTGCTCGCGGTGCTCCAGGAGCACGGGTTCGTCGTGCACCTGCCGGAGGAACGGCGCTACGGCCTCGGCGTCGCGGCGTTCGAGCTGGGCTCGGCGTTCTCACGACAGGCGCCGCTGCAGCGGCTGGCCCGGCCGGTCCTGACCCGGCTCGTCGACGAGACCCGGCACAATGCGCATCTTGCGGTGCTCCACGGCAGCGACGTGCTCTACCTCATCGAGGAGCGCGCCCCGCGGCGTCCGTCCCTCGTCACCGACGTGGGGGTCCGGCTGCCGGCGCAGCTGACCGCGAGCGGCCTGGCGATGCTGGCCGATCTGCCCGCTGCCCAGGTGCGCGCGCTCTACCCCTCGCGCGACTCCTTCGTCCAGCGGCACGGCTGCGGCCCGGTCTCGTTGAGTGGCCTGCGTTCGATCCTCGCGGGGGTCCGCAAGCGCGGGTATGCCGTGGAGGAGGGCACCGTGACGCCGGAGTTCTGCTCGGTTGCGGCAGCGGTGCTCGACCACGGCGGGCACCCGGTGGCCTCGTTCGCCCTGACCTACGAGGGATCCCGGGTCGACGAGGACGAGCGGGCGGCGCTGGCGGAGTCGGTGCGGGCCAGCGCCGCCGAGCTGTCCCGCCGGATCGGTGGGCTGCGGCCCACGTCGTGAGACGAAACCGGGTGGTCGTGCGTCGTGCCGGCTGACATGCTGCCGCCGTGACCTCCGACCCCGCCCTGCTCGCCCGCCTCGAGAGCTACTACGACACTGCCCCTCGGGCGACGTCGGACACCGAAGACCTCGGACCGCTCACGTTGTTCGTCGCCCGCGAAGGCTGGCCCTACTACGCCCGGCCCCGGCTCGGGAGTACCGAGGCCGTCACCACCGACGACGTGCGACGAGTCCTCGACAGGCAGCGCGAGCTCGACGTGCCACGCGCCGTCGAGTGGGTTCACGAGACGACTCCGTCCCTGCTCGCCGCCGCGCGGGAGGCGGGGACGCGGGTCGATGAGTGCCCGCTGCTCGTCCTCGAGGGCGATCCGGTGGCCCGGCCGACCGACGTGTCGGTGCGGCTCGTCCCGGCCGACGACCCGGCGCTCGAGCTCGTGCGGGCTGCGATCCACGTCGGGTTCGGCAACGCCGGCACGGCGCTCGGCCAGGCGTCGGTAGACGAGCGGGACGACGAGGCGGCGCAGCACCCCGAGGCGGGGGCCCACACGACGGCGCTCGTCGAGGCCGGTCGGTCGGTGCTCGTCGGAGCCTTCGACGCGCGGGTCGGCGCGGTCGGCGGAGGCAGCCACAACCCACGCGGCGAGGTCACCGAGATCGTCGGCGTCGGGGTGTTGCCCGCCTTCCGACGTCGGGGCATCGCCGGCGCGCTGGTCACGGTGCTCTCCCAGGAGGCGGTGTCACGCGGCGTGACGACGGTCTTCTGCAGCGCCGATGACGACGACGTCGCCCGGGTCTATGCCGCCGTCGGCTTCCGCCGGGTGGGCACCGCCTGCATCGCCGAGGCCGACTGAGGACGGTTCGCCGCCGGCATACCGGGGGGGATTCGGGCCGAAAGATTTTCCGGCTGCCACGCCATCGCCCCGGCCGCTGCACGCTGCGCCGACCTGACGCCGAGTCAGGTGGGTTGACGCTCCATGCAGACCGGGTCAAGACGCTCGACTCGGCGTCAAGCTGAGAGCCGAAGAGCCGAACGCGCGCGGGCCGGTCCGTCGGGGGCACCATGGTCCGATGAGCGTCACGGCGATCGTCCTCTGCGGCGGCGGTTCGACGCGCTTCGGTGCCGACAAGACGCGCCAGCCGCTCGGCGGCTCAACCGTCCTGGACCAGCTCGTCGACTCGCTCCCAGCCGAGTGGAGCGTCGTCGCCGTCGGCCCACCCCGACCACTCGCCCGGGACGTGACCTGGGCCCGTGAGGCGCCGCCCGGCGGCGGTCCGCTTGCCGCGGTTGCCGTTGGAATGGCTCACGCCGCAACGGATCTCGTCGTCGTCCTCGCGGGCGACATGCCCTTCGCCGGCTCGAGCGCGACGCGGCTGGTCGACGCCCTGACCGCCGATCCGGCCACCGACGCGGTGAGCGCCCGCGACGGCACGGGGCGCACCAACCCGCTGCTCACGGCATACCGGGGCGAGGTGCTGCGCCGGAGTCTGCCCGCCGACCCCGTGGGAGCCCCAGCCCGCCTGCTGCTCGCCAGCATCACGCACACCACCCTCCTCGTCGCGGACGAGCAGTCGCTCGACGTCGACACCCACGAGGCGCTGGAGCATGCGCGCCATAGGCTCGCCCCGTGAAGGCCATCACCATCCCCGCCCCCGGCGATCCGGACGCCCTCGTCCCCGCCGACGTCGATGCCCCGACAGCGAAGCCCGGGGAGGTCGTCGTCGATGTCGTCGCCGCCGGCGTCAACCGCGCCGACGTCATGCAACGGATGGGCCACTACGACCCGCCAGAAGGCACCTCCCCCTTACCGGGGCTGGAAGTCAGTGGCCGGGTCCGCGCCCTCGGCGCCGACGTCGAGGGCTGGCAGGTCGGCGACGAGGTGTGCGCCCTGCTCACGGGAGGCGGGTACGCGGAGCAGGTCGCCGTCCCGGTCGGGCAGCTGTTTCCCGTCCCGCGCGGCATCGACCTCATCCAGGCCGCCGCGCTCCCCGAGGTGACGTCGACGGTGTGGTCCAACGTCTTCATGACTGCAAGCCTCCAGGCCGGTCAGGTGCTCCTCATCCACGGCGGATCCTCCGGAATCGGCACCATGGCGATCCAGCTCGCCCGCGAGGTGGCTGCCCGCGTGGCCGTCACCGCCGGCTCGGGCGAGAAGCTGGAGGTATGCCGGCAGCTCGGCGCCGAGATCCTCGTCAACTACCGCGACGAGGACTTCGTCGAGCGGGTCCGGGCGGCGACAGAGGGCCACGGCGCCGACGTCATCCTCGACAACATCGGGGCAAAGTATCTCGAGCGCAACGTCGAGCTGCTCGCCCCCAACGGGCGGCTCGTGATCGTCGGCCTCCAGGGCGGACGCTCGGCCGAGATCAACCTCGGGGCCATGCTGGCCAAGCGGTGTGCCCTCATCGCCACGACGCTCCGGGGCCGCCCGGCCGACGAGAAGGCGACGATTGTCGCCGCCGTCCGCGAGCACGTCTGGCCGCTCATCGAGGCCGGCCGGGTCAAGCCCGTCGTGCACTCGACCCATCCACTCGCCCGGGCGGCCGACGCGCACCGCGAGATGGAGGCGTCCACCCACATCGGCAAGATCCTTCTCACGGTCTGAGGAGTCGGTCTGAAGGGGTCTGATGGGCCGGACCGGCTCATGGGGCAGGATGGGTCGCATGAGCGAGCAAGGAGCGCCGCAGCAGCAAGCCGGTGGGGGCGACGACCAGCGGGTGGTCGTCGTGACGCAGGACGGCATGGGAGTCTCCGCCGAGAAGGGGGAGGGCGGCGCCGAGGTGACGAACCCCGCCGACCTCGTCGAGCAGCCGGCCAAGGTGATGCGGATCGGCTCGATGATCAAGAACCTGCTCGAGGAGGTCCGCAACGCCCCGCTCGACGAGGCTGGCCGCACCCGCCTCGCCGAGATCCACAAGCGCTCGATCCAGGAGCTGAAGGCCGGCCTCGCGCCCGAGCTCGTGGACGAGCTCGACCGGATCGCGTTGCCCTTCAGCGAGGTGGCGCCGTCCGACCCGGAGCTGCGGATCGCCCAGGCACAGCTCGTCGGCTGGCTCGAGGGCCTCTTCCACGGCATCCAGACGGCGCTCTTCGCCCAGCAGATGGCGGCGCAGCAGCAGCTCCAGGGAATGCGCCACGCGCTTCCTCCGGGTCATCCGACAGCGCAGCAGCAGGGACCGGGTATGCCGGTCCCGAGCCCGGGACAGCCCGGTGGACCGAGCGGTCCGACCGGCCAGTACCTCTGAACGCCTGCTTCGAGATTCAGCTGGGACAGGCCTTGATCAGGGCCTTCGGTGGGCGCTCCTTGACCTGGGCTCGAGGGATGCAGACGTCACCGATCTCGAAGGTGAAGGACCGGCTCAACGAGTACGTCGACTCGGTGGCCAACACGCGCGATCAGGTCACCATCACGAAGAACGGCTCACCGGCCGCCGTGCTGATCGGCGCGCACGGCTGAGCCAGCAGGTGGCCTATGACGTCGAGCTCACCGGGCTGTTCGGTGCCCGCCGTGGCCCATACCGCCTGGTGTACCGCATCAACGACGAAGCAATGCGGGTCTACGTCGTCCACACCGACCACCGCGCGGACGTCTACCGCCCTCGCTGAGCCGCGCGTATGCCGTCAGACCGCCTTCGCGGCGGCCCGGCCGGCCGCGCGACCGGAGAAGATTCAGCCGCCGAGAAAGGTGCCCTCGAGCGAGCGGTAGCCGTGCAGCCCCCCGCCGCCGAAGCCGGCGACCTCCCCCGCGGCATACAGGCCCGGGATGGGTTGCCCGTCGCCGCGCAGCACCCGGGCGTCCAGGTCGGTCTCCAGGCCGCCGAGGGTCTTGCGGGTGAGCACGTGCAGCCGGACGGCAATGAGGGGGCCGTTCCTCGGGTCGAGAATCTTGTGGGGCCTCGCCGTGCGGATCAGCTTGTCGCCGCGGTAGTTTCGCGCGCCGTGGATGGCGGTGACCTGAGCGTCCTTGGCGAAGTCGTTGTCCATCTGCCGGTCACGCTCGACGACCTGCCGCTCGATCTCGGCGAGGTCAAGAGGCGCCTCGGGGGTGAGGGCGTTCATCTTCGCGACCAGCTCACGGATCGTCGCGGCGCTGACGAAGTCCTCACCGTGGTCGAGGAAGGCCTGTACCGGCGCCGGCGCTCCCGGCCGGACCCGCCCCAGCACCTGCAGGATCGACCTGCCGGTGAGGTCGGGGTTCTGCTCGGAGCCCGAGAGCGCGAACTCCTTCTCGATGATCTTGCGGGTCAGGACGAACCACGAGTGGTCATGGCCCGTCCGTCGCAGGTGCTGCAGCGTCCCGAGGGTGTCGAAGCCAGGAAACAGCGGAGCGGGAAGGCGGCGTCCTGACCCGTCGAACCACATCGACGACGGCCCGGGCAGGATCCGGATGGCGTGCCCGGGCCAGATCGGGTCCCAGTTCTTGACGCCTTCGACGTAGTGCCACATCCGGTCGCGGTTGATCAGGTTGGCTCCGGCGCGCTCGGCGATCTCGAGCATCCGGCCGTCGACGTAGGCGGGAACTCCGGTGGTCATCGACTCCGGCGGTCTGCCGAGGGACTCCGGCCAGTGCTGTCGGACGAGGTCGTGGTTGGCGCCGATGCCCCCCGATGTGAGGACGACGACCGAGGCGGAGAGCTCGAAGCCGCCCACACCGTCCCGGTCGCTCGACACACCGCGCGGCGTGGAGGCGGGGGCCAGCACCGTGCCGTGCACCCCCGTGGCGACGCCGTCGGTCAGGATGAGCTCGTCGACCTGGTGGCGGAAGGCAAAGCTGAGCAGACCGGCCCGTTCGGCGGCAACCGCCTTGCGTACGAACGGTTCCACGACCCCGGGGCCGGTGCCCCACGTCACGTGGAAGCGCGGGACGGAGTTGCCGTGCCCGCCGGCACGCCCGTCGCCCCGCTCGGCCCACCCGACGACTGGGAACCAGCGCATGCCCTGCTCGTGCAGCCAGGACTGCTTCTCCCCCGCGGCGAACTCGACGTAGGCCCGCGCCCACAGACCGGGCCAGTGGTCCTCAGGGCGGTCGAAGCCGGCGCTTCCGAGCCAGTCCTGCCACGCCAGCTCGACGGAGTCCGTGATTCCCAGCCGACGCTGCTCGGGTGAGTCCACGAGAAAGAGCCCGCCGAGCGACCAGAAGGCCTGGCCCCCGAGGTCGGCCCGCGACTCCTGCTCGACGACGAGCACCTTCCTGCCGACGGCGGTGAGCTCGGTGGCCGCGACAAGCCCGGCGAGGCCTGCCCCGACGACGATGGCGTCGGCGTCAGTCATGGGCGATGGCGTCCACCTGACGGACCAGCTCAGGGACCTGCTCGAACGCGCCCTCCTCGTGGACTCCGGCGAGGCCGAGCAGGACGTGGTCGGTGCCGATCGCGCCCAGCCGCCCGAACCGGTCGACGACCTGGTCGACGCTCTCCTGGCGCAGGTTGACCCGGCTGAGCACCGTCTTCTCGATCTCGGCGTAGTCCCGGCCGACGTCCGCGCAGTGGGCCCGGAGAACGTCATACTTGGCGTTCACGGCGTCCGGCCCCATGTCGAAGATGTTGCAGGCGTCGGCGTACTGGGCGGCGAGACGGAGGGTCTTCTTCTCACCCCCGCCCCCGATGAGGATTCGCGGGTGGGGCGAGGAGATCGCCGGTGGGGAGTTGAGCGGGCGCTCGAGGCGGTAGTGCCGGCCCTCGAACGGGCTCTCGTCGCCGGACCACATCCGGTGGGCCAGCCGCAGCGTCTCCTCCAGACGCTCGAACCGCTCCGACGTGCCGGGATAAGGGACGCCCAGGCCGCGGTGCTCCTCCTCGTTCCACGCCGCGCCGATGCCGAGCCAGGCCCGGCCGCTCGAGAGGACGTCGAGGGTGGTCACCGTCTTGATGAGCAGTCCCGGGTGACGGTAGGTCACGCCGGTGACGAGCGTGCCGAGGCTGATGTTCCTTGTGACACCTGCGGCGTAGGCGAGCGCCGAGTAGCCCTCGAGCATCTCGTGCTCCGGCGGGCCGATCATGGAGATCTGGAAGAAGTGGTCCATGACCCAGAGGCTGGCCATGCCGGCGTCGTCGGCGTCGCGGGCGATGCGGGCAAAGGCGGGGCCGATGCTCGTCGGGGCGCCCGGCCAGGTGAAGTCGGAGACCTGTAGTCCAAGTTTCATGTGCTAAACGTATGCCGGTGAGCCAACCGCGGTCGTCCGCCTTTCCTCCCCTGCGCGGGCAGGGCGAAGTGGTGGCGGTCCCTTGGTGGGCCGTGGCCTCCGCCGTGCTCGCCCCCGTCGCCCTGATCGGCGGCTACCTGTATGCCGGGTCGCTGGTTCCCGGCTACGACCCGATCCGGTCCACCATCAGCGACCTCGCCGCCGCGGGCGCTCCGAACCGGGAGGTCATGACGGTCGCGCTCGTCCTCACCGGGCTGGCCCACATCGTCACCGCGGTCGGCCTGCGCCCGGCTGACGTCGCCGGCCGGGCACTTCTCGCGTTCGGCGGAGTCGCACTGCTCGTCGTCGCCTGGATTCCCAACAACGCCCCCGGCCACAACGCCCTCGGCCACGTCTTCGCGGCCTACCTCTCCTTCGGCGCGCTCAGCGCGTGGCCCGCAGTCATCGCCCGCGCTGTCCCGAACCCGCCCGTCGTCCTGCGCCGGCGGTTCGGCCAGCTCTTGGCGAGCGCCCTCGGGATCCTCGTCCTCGTCACCCTGGTCGACATCATCACCGGAGGCGCGACCCTCGGTCTGCGCGAGCGTCTCCTCGCCAGCGCCCAGGCCATCGCGCCGCTGCTCGTGGTGGGCGGGCTGCTCGGGAGGGACGCCGCCCCGCGGGGGTGACGGCCCGGCATACAGTGACGGGGTCATGTGGGGTAGGCGGGCGCTGTCGACAGCCGCACGAGTCGTGCGCTGGGTCGCGATGCTCGCTGTCTGCTACGTCGGTGGCGTGGCCGCCACGAACCTCTCGCCGACGACGATCGAGACCAGGCACTATGCCGCGACGGTCCGGTTGTCGGTGCTGCCCCTGCACACTCCGGTTCTCCACGGTCCGACGGTCCTCGGTGACCTGGACCTCGACTTCACGTCGCCGTTTCTCGCGCCCGGCATCGAGGCGGCGGTTTCGGTCAAGCCCAACATCACCGAGGTTTTCGGCGGCCGCAACGTCAGCGTGCGCACGCTCCAGCCGACGAACGAGGAGATCGCGCAGGCGCTGCGCCACGGCATCCTTGGGGTCGGGTGGCGGTTCCTCGCCGGCGCCGGGACGCTCGTCCTCGTCCTGTCGCTCGCGGTCCACCACGCCCGGGGCCACCGCTGGCCGGCCCGCGGACACCTCGTCGCGGTGGGCACGGCGATGGGCGTCGCGTGCTCGGCCACCGGGCTCGGCATCTGGCAGACCTACCGGCCGGACAACTTCGACAGCCTGCGGACCACGGGGCTGCTGCTCGAGCTCGAGCGAAACAAGAACGTCCTGCAGGACGTCGAGGCCCGCGGCTCCCAGGCGACCCCCTACATCCTCAACCTGCTGGCGCTGTCGCAGTCCTTGCGGGACAACCTCGTCCCGAGGCAGGTGAGCCAGACGGTGTCCAGCCGGGTCCTGCTCGTGTCGGACATCCACGGCGAGAACCAGTACGGGCTGATGAAGTCGATCGTCACGGACCAGAAGATCGATGCCGTGATCGACCTGGGTGACCTCGTCAACTTCGGCAGCGTCACCGAGGCGGACGCGGCCGGGCTCTTCGCCGGGATCGAGTCGCTCGAGGTCCCCTACCTCTTCGTCGGCGGCAACCACGACTTCGCATCTGCGAAGGACCGGGCCCTGCTGACGCGGCTGGCGAGAGTTCCGAACGTCGTGCTGCTGCAGCCGGGCGACGACGTCTACACGGCCTACACGCTCAAGGGCCTGCGGATCACCGGCTTCAACAACCCACGGTACTTCGGCGACGACGCCCGCGACACGGGGCAGAAGCAGCGTCCCGCCATCGCCACCTTCAACGCGGCCATGAAGGACCGGTGCCCGACCTCGTCGTGACGCACGAGCCGGCCGCGGCCGAGGGCGTCGACAAGGCGGACATCGCCGTCAACGGACACCTGCACTCGGCCAGCCTCCGGAGCAAGGGGATCGCGGTGGGGACGTTCACCGGTGGTGGAGTCGTCTCCCACTACATCCCGGAGGACTCCGGAGAGCTGCGGGGTCAGCCGTATGCCTTCGACATTGCCGCCTTCGGGCCGACGTGCCAGCTGGCGTCGCTGACCCGGTACTCCTACCGCAACCTCATGGAGGGTGCACCGGTCTACGACAACGTCACGGTGACCAACGGGGCCACGATCGAGAAGCCGGCGAACCCCCCGGAAACCAGCCGCTCGTGCTCGTCGATCGCGGCCTCGGGGCGCGAGCTCATCGGCGCCACCGCATCCGGCGGCTGAGCTCGGCGTCCGTCTCAAAGTCGGTGCTGGCCCCCACCGAGTCGGTCACGGCTCGACGCGGCTACCTGGCCCCGCGCAGCTCGGGGAACTCGTCGTCCCGCCACTCCTGTGCCGGCCGCTGCGCGGTCGCATCCGCCGCCAGCGACTGCTCACGACCACGCAGCTCGACCCGGCGGATCTTGCCGGAGATCGTCTTGGGCAGGTCGGAGAACTCGATCCGCCGGACCCGCTGCCACGGCGCGAGGTGCTCGCGCGCGTACCGGAAAATGGAGAGTGCCGTCTCCGGCGTCGGCTCGTGGCCGGGCGCCAGAACGATGTAGGCCTTGGGCACAGCGAGGCGCACCGCGTCGGGCGTCGGGACGACCGCCGCCTCTGCGACGGCGGGGTGCTCGATCAGCACCGACTCGAGTTCGAACGGGCTGATCTTGTAGTCGCTCGCCTTGAAGACGTCGTCGGTCCGCCCGATGAAGGTGATGTAGCCGTCGCCGTCGATCGAGGCGACGTCGCCGGTGTGGTAGAAACCGCCGGCCATGGCCTCCTCGTTGCGCTCGGGGTCACCCTGGTATCCGGTCATCAGCGGCAGCGGTCGCTCTGCCAGGTCGAGGCAGACCTCTCCCTCGCCGACTCGGTCACCTGAGGCCGAGACCCGTTGCCCGGTCAGCGGGTCCATGAGCACCACGGGTAGTCCCGGGAGCGGACGACCCATCGAACCGGGCCTGACGGCCGACCCAGGGGTGTTGCCCACCTGCGCCGTCGTCTCGGTCTGCCCGTAGCCGTCGCGAAGCGTCAGGCCCCACGCGCGCCGCACCCGTTCGATGACCTCGGGGTTGAGCGGTTCGCCGGCCCCGACGACCTCACGCAGCCGGCCGGACCCGCCGGAGAGGTCGGCATTGATGAGCATTCGCCAGACGGTCGGCGGTGCGCACATCGACGTGACGTCGTTGGCCCGGACCACCCGCAGGAGCGCCTCAGCGTCGAAGCGCGTGTAGTTGTGGACGAACACCGCCGCCTCGGCGTTCCACGGGGCGAAGAAGCTCGACCACGCGTGCTTCGCCCAGCCGGGCGAGGAGACGTTGAGGTGGACGTCCCCCGGCCGGAGACCGAGCCAGTACATCGTCGAGAGGTGCCCGACGGGATAGGACACCTGAGTGTGCTCGACGAGCTTGGGTCTGGACGTCGTGCCGGAGGTGAAGTAGAGGAGCAGCCGATCTCCCACCAACGTGCCCGGGTGCTCGATCGGCTGCGGCTCGAGGTCGTATGCCGCCCGGAACGGCTCCCAGCCCTCCGGCGTCCCACGCTCTGGCGACACCGAGAGCTTCGTGTAGTCACCCTCGACCTCATCCACCGTGGCGGCGTCAGCGGCGTTGGCGAGAACGAACCGCGCTCCGCCCCGCTCGATCCGGTCGTGCAGGTCGGCCGGTCCGACCGCGGTGCTCGTCGGCATGATCACCGCACCGAGCTTCATGATCGCAAGCATCGACTCCCAGAGCTCGACCTGGTTGCCCAGCATGACTATGACCGAGTCGCCCTGGCGCACACCGTGGCCGGCAAGCCACTGGGCGACCTGGTCCGAGCGCCGGGACAGCTCGTCGAAGGAGTAGGAGGTCGGACCGTCGCCGGCTGCCTCGGCAGCCTCCTCGACGATGACCAGGGCCGGCTTGTCGTTGCCGCGGGCGATCGCGTCGAACCAGTCGACCGCCCAGTTGAAGGTCCCGCCGAGATCCGGCCACCGGAACTCGGCCACGGCTTGCGCATGCTCGCCGCGCCACGCGAGCAAGTCGTCGCGGGTGCTCCGGAAGGCCTCGGTCACCGGCCGCCGGCCGTCACTCACGGCTCTCCCTCACGGCTCTCCCGCACCGGCTCCTCGCTCGGGCGCTCCGCCGTGGCGCCGCCAAGACCGCCATCGCCTGCATCGCGGCTTACCGGCGACTCCCGGCGGCCGTCGAGCAGCCGCCCCGCTCGTGCGTTGGCGTCCTGGTCGATGAGGTGGTTGATCAGCTGCTGGACCACGTCGCTGTGCGGGATGTTCTTGAGCAGCTCGTCGGCACTGTCCCCTGCCGACTCGATGTTGAGGGTGCCGGCGCGGATGACCCGGTCCAGGAAGGTCTGCTGGAAGCTGACGTCGGTGATCTTGGACAGGGTGATGTCCTTGCCGGCCTTGGAGAGGATGCCGCGACGGACCATGACCCGATGGTCGGTGACGACGTAGTGCGTCGTGCGCCACCTGAGGAACGGCACGATGACGACGGGGATGCCGATGAGGACGGCGACCGCGACGCTGATCCACTGGATCCAGTTGCCCTTGCTGTCGTTCGGCGTGGCCCAGGAGGCGAAGATCGCCGCAGCGACGAGGATCAGGCCGACGAGTGCCGGCCCGAAGACCGTCAGCCAGTGCGGGTGGATGCTGCGGACGACCTTCTCGTTCCGGGTGAGCACGTTCTCGGGGAATCCCATGAGCACAGGCTAGTTCCCGAAGAGGCTGGTCAGCTCGCGGATCGAGACCACGCTCACGCCCTCCGCGGAGTAGTAGGGGTCGGCGGCCAGCACCTCGTCCACCCGCCTACGAGTGGTCGTCAGGAGGAGCACCGCCCCGCTGCCGTCCACGAAGGGACCGCCGTCACGCAGCTCGCCCGCCTCGTGCAGGGCCGTGAGCAGCTCGCGGTGGTGCGGGCGCAGCTCGAGCCGGGCGGGATGGTCACTGAAGGAGAGCTCCACGGCGAACATGGGCCAACCGTATGCCAACACACAGTGCGACGCCTCCCCGTGGACCCCCAACTGCCCGCGGGGGGCCACAGTGCGATGCTCGGGGAATGCCCCAGCGGATGTTCATCGCGGTTGTGCCACCCCCGAGGGTCATCGAGGACCTCTCGGACTTCCTTGAACCACGCCGGGACGCCGGGATGCCCTGGATCCACCCCGAGCAGTGGCACCTGACCCTGGCCTTCATGGAGGCAGTCGCGGACCGCTCGATGGACTCCCTCGTCGACCACCTGGAGGAGGCCGGTGCCAAGCGCAGTCCCTTCACCCTGCGGCTCGCGGGTGCCGGCGCATTCCCGGACCCGGCGCGGGCGAAGGTTCTGTGGCTCGGCCTGCGCAACGGCGTGGTCCGCGCCCAGACCGGCGAGCTCGAGCGGCTCGCCATCAACGTCCGCGCCGCCGCCGCGACGGCCGGGGCAGCCGTAGACGGTAAGGCGTTTCGGCCGCACCTGTCCCTGGCCCACCTCAAGCGGCCGGTCGAGGCGACCCGGTGGCTGCGGATCCTCGACACCTATGCCGGGCAGTCCTGGCAGGTTGACGAGTTCCAGCTCATCGCCAGCCACCTGGGCGACGGCCCGAACCGCCGGCCTCGCCATAAGGTGGTCAGGAGCTTCGGGCTCGCCGACGCGGACGTGACCGCGGACCGCGGCAGGCCACGCAGTCCGAAGCTGTCGTAGAGACGGCCGAGGGACGGGCGCCGACCCCTGGTGACTGCCTTCTCGGCCGACGTGGACACTTTGAGCACAACCGTTGACCCTGCGCCGCGCGATGCACCACTCTTCGAGGTGCACGCCCTGCCGCCGATGGCAGGTCACCTCTGCGAAGGAGCACGTGTGTCCCGCACCGACTCAGCCCCTGTCCCGCTCAGGGCAGGGACCGCACCCAGTACCTCTACATCGCCGTACTCGTCGCCGTCGGCCTCGGCGTCCTCGTCGGCCTGCTCTTTCCCGCCTTCGCCGTCCAGCTGAAGTGGTTGGGGACGTTCTTCGTCAACCTCATCAAGATGATGATCTCCCCGATCATCTTCTGCACCAACGTCCTGGGCATCGGCTCGGTCCGGAAGGCGCCCAGCGTCGGCAAGATCGGCGGCCTGGCGCTCGGGTACTTCCTGACGATGTCGACCTTCGCGCTGGCCATCGGACTCGTCGTCGGCAACCTCATCAAGCCGGGCGCGAGCCTGCACCTCACCCAGACGATTGCAAAGTCCGGCCAGAAGGCGCTGGGAGGCGAGGCCACGACGACGACCGACTTCGTCCTCGGCCTCATCCCCCGGACGTTGTTCTCCGCGCTGACAGAGGGCTCGGTCCTCCAGGCGCTCATCGTCGCCCTGCTCGTCGGCTTCGCCGTGCAGATGATGGGCCGACAGGGTGAGCCGATCCTCGCGGGGATCAAGCACCTCGAGCGGCTTGTCTTCCGGGTCATGGCAATGGTCATGTGGGTCGCCCCGGTGGGAGCCTTCGGTGCGATCGCCGCGACCACCGGCCAGAAGGGCTTCGACGCCCTGAAGAGCCTCGGCATGATGATGCTCGCCTTCTACCTCACCTGCGCAATCTTCGTCTTTCTCATTCTCGGCACGATCCTGCGGGTCGTCACCGGTGTGAACGTCTTCTCGCTCTTCCGGTACCTCGCTCGGGAGTTCCTCCTCATCCTGTCGACCTCGTCCTCGGAGTCGGCCCTACCCCGCCTCATCGCGAAGATGGAGCACCTCGGGATCGAAAGGTCCACCGTCGGCATCACCGTCCCGACCGGGTACTCGTTCAACCTCGACGGCACGGCGATCTACCTGACCATGGCGTCACTCTTCATTGCCGATGCGCTGCAGAAGCCGTTCAGCATCGGTGAGCAGATCTCGTTGCTGCTCTTCATGATCATCGCCTCGAAGGGTGCAGCCGGCGTTTCCGGTGCCGGTCTGGCGACGCTGGCAGGCGGCCTACAGTCCCACCGGCCGGATCTCGTTGACGGCGTCGGCTTCATCGTCGGTATCGACCGCTTCATGTCCGAGGCACGGGCCCTGACGAACTTCGCCGGCAACTCGATCGCGTGCGTCCTGGTGGGCACGTGGACGAACACCATCGACCGAGACCAGGTCGACCGGGTCCTCTCGGGCGACCAGCCGTCCGACGAACGCCTGATGAGCCCTGCGGACGATCCCCCGCAGGTCGATGAGACAGCTCGACAACCAGCAACGGCGCAGTACGTAGGCAACCTGCCCAGGTGACCACCCGGCAAACCCATGTTGTGGCGGCGCCCTTACTTCCCGGCAGGGGCGCCGCGCGCAGGTGCGCCGCCGTTCCCTCCGTTGCGGGTGAACCCACCGCCCCCTTGGGCTCCCCCGCCGACGCCTCCTCCGGTCAGCCGCCAGCTGGAGGTCGTGGCTGTCGGCAACGGCTCGGAGCGGTCAGCGATGACCACTTCCTGGCCCGCGGTGAGGCCCTCGGTGACCTGAACGAGGCCCCCGCCGACGGCGCCGGTCCGCACGGTGGTGCGCGTGGCGATCCCGTCCTTGAGGATGGTGACCACTCCTGTGCCGGTGGACACCATGGCCACGGCCGACGCCGGCACGGTGAGCGCATCGGGGGCACGCGCCGTGACGATCGAGACGTCCGCGCGCGACCCGGAGCTGAGAGCGTTGCCGACCTGAGGTACGAGGACCGTCACCGGATAGCTCGGCGTGGACGCGTTGGTCGAGCTGACCGGCAGCAACCCGATGGCGGACACCGTCCCGTCGACCGGCTGAGTCGCGCCTGCCGCCGTGACGAGGACCTGCTGCCCGGTGCGCACGGACGGCAGGTTCGCCAGCGGCACGTCGGCGGTGACGTGGCCGCACCCGGACCCACGATGACGATGCCCGCGGACGTATTCGCGGCACCGCCGACAGAAAACCCGATCGACCCCACGGTGCCCGCGATGGGCGCGGTGAGCGTGGCTGCCGCGAGGTTGGCGTTCGCCGTGTCCAGAGCGAGCTGCGCAGTTGAGACGCCAGCCTCGCCACTGAGCGAGCGGCTTTCGGTCGATGATCCGCCGGCCGCGGCCGCACCTGTGCTGGCGCCGGCTCTCGTGCCGGCGGCGGTACCAGTGGCCGGGGCCGAAGCGGTGGCCGTGGTTGGTGCCGGCGTGATGCTGCGCACCGGTGCGGAGCTCGTGCCGGCGGCCGGTGCTGACGAGGACTGGGAGCCCGAGCCGGTACTCGTCCTTGCAGCCCCCGTGCCGGTACTCGTCCCGCTGGTTGTGGGAGAGGCGGCGGTCGAGGATCCACCGTGGCCTGAGGCATCGGACATCTCGCGGAGCGCCAACGTGACGTTCGCCTGGGCCGTGCCCACTGCCGACATGGCTGCGACGCACCCGGCGATCTGGTCGGCGGTCGCAGGCTTGGCCGACACGGGCGTGGTGGGGGACGCGATGGATGTCGGCGAGGTGCTCACCGGGCCCGCGGCACTGAGCCACCCGGCAGGCGAGGCATTCACCTTCGGCGCGGTGGTCGGGGGCGTCGACGACGTCGGCGGGGCGGTGGTCGGGACCGTCGACGTCGGCGGCGGCGCGGTGGTCGGGGGCGGCGACGTCGGCGGCGCGGTCGTCGGGGGGATCGACGTCGGCGGGGCGCTCGGCGGCGTCGACGTCGGCGAGACGCTCGGCGGCGCGGTGCTTGGGGGCGTCGGCGACGTCGGCGGCGCGGTGCTCGGGACCGGCGACGTCGGCGAGACGCTCGGGACCGGCGACGTCGGCGAGACGCTCGGCGGCGTCGGCGGCGCGGTGCTCGGGGGCGTCGACCTCGTCGGCGCGGTGCTCGGGGGCGTCGTTTCCGTCTGCCGCAGGGGCGTGCCGAGCCGGCCGAGCACCGGGAGGCAGGCCTGCTTCTGGGCCTTGACCGCCGCGTCGACGGTGCTCACGAGGGGCTGCAGCCGAGCCAGCTGGGACGCCGATGATCCCGCGCCGTCGGTCGAGGGGGGCGTCGAGCCGGCCTTCCCAGCGGAGCCCGGGCTCGAGCCGGCCCCCGAAGCGCCGGCTCCACCGGAGCTCGTGGTCCCAGCGCGCGGGCCCGTGGCGCCAGGACGCCCGGCCGAGCCGGCGGACCCCGAGCCGGCGGACCCCGAGCCGGACCCGGACGAGACCGTGCTCGGCGACGTCTCGGATGCCAGCTGGGCCTGAGCCTGGGCCAGCTGCGCCTGCGCATCGAGCACGGCTTGCTGAAGCGTCCCGGTGTCGAGGTTCGCGAGGGGCTGGCCCGCGGTGACGCTGTCGCCGACGGCCACGGTCATCCCTGTGACCCGGCCGCTCACGGGAAAGGTCGCCGTCACCTGGGTCACCCGCTGAACCGTCCCGGTTAGTGGAAGGTGCTGGTCGATGGCTCCGGTCGCGACAAGGGCGGTGCGATAGCGGTCGGCGTCAGGTGTTCCCGCGGTGGCGGCGTGTGCGGCATACGCACCGCCGACCAGCGCCGCAACGAGGAGGCCGGCGCCGGCCCTCCGGAGCCACCGGCGCCGGTTGAGGCGCAGCACCCGGTCAGCCATGGGCTGCCCCCGTCGTCGTGCCGGACGGCCGCCCGGCCCGCCGGCCGCCGGGAACCCCGAGGGCGCACGCCCCGTTCGCGGCCGGTCGCAGCGCGATCGAGGTCGCTGCGACGGCTCCGGTCTCGTCGGCCTTGCCCATGGCGGTGACGCACTGGCCGACAGTGACATCCGGTCCCGCAGCCTGCGCGACCTTTGCATACGTGGTGGCCGACGTCGTCGTCACGCTGACGTCCTTCGACGACGTCGCGGTGGTCGTGCCGTTCTGACGGACCTCGCGCCGCACGGTGAGCGACGACCCGTTGACCGCAGTCACCGTGCCGACGACACCCAAGCCCGCCGCGCCGCGGCCTCCTGCTCTGCCTTCCGCCCCGGCAGTGCCGCCACCCTTAGGCCGGCCACCTCCCGGCGTCCCCGATGTGGCGGGCGGAAGGGTGTTCGTCCCGGTCGGTCGGCTGCCTCGGCCGCCACCACCGCCTGCTCCTGGGGCACTGAAGCCGGTCGCGGTGCACCGACCCCCCACCGGCTGGCTGATCTGCACGTCGCTGGCAGTTGTCGGAGCACTGGAGCTCGAGGGGCCGGCCGTCGCTCCGGGCGCCGCACCCGCGTCTCGGACCACGACACACGAGCCGACGACGATGTCTGCCGCGGTGCCCGGGACGGTCTTGGTGAAGGTCGTCGTGCCGCTCCATGACACAGCGGTCTGCTCGTTGTTGCCCTGGACCTGCATGGTCGACCCGCTCACCGCGGCGATGAGTCCGCTGGTGCCCGGAATGCGACCGGTGCCGTTCGCGCCTCCCTTGCCTTGCCCTGCACCGGATCCGGTTGTCGTTGCCGACGCCCCGACGGGTGCGGCGGGGCTGGAGGCACCGCAACCCCCCAGCGTGACTGCTGCGGTGAGGGCGGAGATGCTCAGGAGGGTGGACCTCATGCTGCTACTCGTTTCTCAGGGCGTCGATGGGGGCGAGTCGGGCGGCTCGGTTTGCGGGGTAGACGCCTGCCACGACACCGATGAACAGCGAGACGGCCAGGGCGGCGCCGGCCGCGACGGGGGAGATCGTCACCGGCTGGTCGAGGAAGCGCGGCAGCAGCACCACTCCGAGGAACCCGAGCGCGAGGCCGAGGACCCCGCCGGTCAGCCCGAGGAGGCTTGCCTCAACGAGGAACTGGCGCAGGATGACCCGCGGGGTGGCTCCGAGCGCCTTGCGTAGCCCGATCTCGCGCACCCGCTCGGTGACCGAGACCAGCATGATGTTCATGACGCCGATGCCTCCGACGAGCAGGGAGATGCCGGCGACGCTGGCGAGCAGGACGGTGAGGATGTGGGCCGTGCTCGTCGCCGTGGCGACGAGCGCCTGCTGGCTGCTCACGGTGAAGTCCTGCGATGCGACGGTGACGCCGTGGGTGCTCTGCAGTGCGCTTGAGGCCTCCTGGTATGCCGCGGAGAGGCTCTGCTGGTCCGTCGCCTGCAAGTAGATGGTCGAGACGCTCCGGCTGGATGCGCTCGTCGAAACCCGCGTGGCAAAGGTCGTCCGCGGCACGATCGCCTGGTCGTCCTCGTCGCCGGTCGTGCTCGCGCCGGCAGAGGCGAGGACGCCCACGACGTGAAGAGCTGGTTGTTGATGGTCACCGTCTGGCCGACCGGATCGCGCGGGCCGAACAGCTCGCTCGCGGTCGTGGCCCCGATGACCGTGACGAGGTTGCCGCCGTCGAGGTCCGCCTGGGTCAGGA
>JAABUM010003096.1_pt1 | contig 21175 bp, 20 predicted proteins | sample 5559161 | NCBI WGS metagenome assembly JAABUM01 (sample SAMN10711868, study PRJNA513369) | rock metagenome | isolation source: Antarctica rocks | place: Antarctica: Victoria Land, Siegfried Peak nord
CCAGCCCGAACCGGGCGCGAGCGAACGGCCCCAGTGGAAGAGCCGGACAGACCGGCGGTCACCTCACCCCCGGCCGCAGATCACCCACCCGACCGAGCTCAACACCTACACAGAAACTCGGGCGGTGGATCCGGGCTGAGTAAGCCGCTGCTCGAGACGACGCCCGAGGACATCTCGCGGCTGCTCGCGGTCGACCTCGCCGGCGTCACGGCGCTGACCATCGCGGTGGATCGCGGCATGGTGGAACGCCGCCGCGGGACGGTGCTCATGATCGGCTCGCAGACGGCTCTCTACCGTGCGCGTGGTCGCGGGGTCTACGCCGCCGCGAAGGCGGGGGTCGCGCAGCTCGCGCGGACCGCTGCGGTGGAGTGGGCACCGTACGGTGTGCGCGTCGTCTGCCTGGCTCCGGGTCGGGCGCTCACGCCGATGTCGGCCGTGGCGCTGTCCGACCCGAAGGCCCATGCCGCCGGGCTCGAGCACATCCCGCTCGGGCGCTACGGGACGCCCGAGGAGATCGCGCGGGTGGCGGTGTTCCTGGTGTCGGACGCCGCGTCGTACGTCACGGGGTCCACGGTCGTCGCGGACGGCGGCTACCTCCTGCTGTGACCTGCTAAGGGCGACGACCCTCGCCGCGCAGCTGCACGAAGTCCCGCACCGCCCGGTCGAGCAGCCCGGTGACCTCCTGTGCCTGCTGGAACTGCATCACCTCGAACTCCACCGGAGCGGTGCGCCCGGCGGCTGCGACCTGGTCGAGCAGCTCGCCCACGTCCACCGAGCCGAGTGCCATGTCCGTCCGGCGCGGCGGCGTCCCCGGCGGTCCGGTGACGATGCCGCACACCTGCACGATCAGCAGCTCGTCGACGGCCGAGGCGACCGTGTCCGCCAGGTCCGCGTCCCACCAGGAGTGGTACAGGTCCAGGGTGAGCCCGACGCCGGGCAGGTCCGCGACCGCCGCGCGCGCGGCCGACAGCTGGTTGACGCAGCCCTTGTCCGGGAGCAGCAGCGGGTGCATCGGCTCCAGCGACAGCCGTACGCTGACCGCCGCTGCCCGACCGGCCAGCTCGGAGAGGGCGTCCTGCGCCCGCCGCCGCGCCTCGCTCACCGTCACCGGGCGGCTGCTCGACCGCGCGTCGTCCAGCCCGCCGGGGATCACGTTGAGCGGTACCTCGAGGACGGCCGCCCACTCGAGCAACAGGGCGTCAAGCTCGCGCTGCGCCCGAGCGCGGCCGTCGTCGGCGTGCAGTAAGTAACCCGCGCTGTTGAGCGACGTGCCGACCAGGCCGTGCGCCGCCAGCAGCGCGGCCACCTGCTCCGGCGTCCGGCCCTCAGTGGCACGCGCGGTCAGCCCGATGCCCCCGACCCCGCGCTCGGCGAGCAGGGCGCAGAACCGCTCGAGGCTGCAGTCGTCGGGAGCCGCGTAGAAGCTCACGGCGAGGCCGCGCAGGACCGGGTCGGGCGCCGTCACGACGCACCGTCGCCGACCGTCGGGAGCGACGACTCGCTGGAGCCGGCGCGTGCGGGGTCTGCGACGCGGGGCGGTCGAAGTGCACGGAGCCCGATGCCGACCGCGCCGAGCACCGCCATGACCGCCGTGACCCGCCAACCCACGGCGTACCCGGCGGACCCGGCCAGGTAGCCGAACACGCTCGGCCCGACGACGCCGCCGAGGTACAGACCGGCCTGCGTGACGCCCGTTGCCGCGGCCGGCGCGGAGGGGTTTGCACGCACGATCGCGAGCGTGAACACACCGTTCCACCCCCAGATCCCGAGGTACGACACGACGGCCGCGACGGCAACGAGCGTGGGGCTCGTGGTGGCAGACAGCCCGGCGAGGCCGGCGGCACCTGCCGCCAGCATCATGCTGACGAGCGGCAGCAGGGGAAAGCGGCGGGCGTCGATGAAGGAGCCGACGGCGACACGGACCACGACGCTCGACACGCTGCCGACGGAGAGCAGGATCCCGGCGCTCGCCGGGGAGAAGCCGCCGGAGACGGTGGCGTCCACGAGGAAGGCGGCCAGCGAGTTGGCCGCGAACGTCCCGAGCGCACCGCTGAAGGCGAGGACCGCGAGCGCTTGCAGCGTCATGTCCGGCCGCCGTCGGGTCGTCTCTCGTCGTCGCGACGTCGGTCGCTGCGAGCGCAGTCCGGGGGACCGCAGCGCCCAGGTGCTGAAGACCAGCGGCAGCAACGCTCCGGCGAGGAAGGCCCAGCGCCAGCCGACCGTCAGACCGGCGACCGGCACCGCGAGGCCCGCCAGCGCGGTCGCCGCGGGCACTGCTGCCTGCTTGATCCCGAAGGCCACGCCCTGGCGGTGAGACGGGACCGCTTGCGCGAGAGCGAGGTTTGCCGCGACCTGACCGGTCGCGTTGGCCAGCCCGCCCAGGGCCACGCCGAGCGCCAGGACGACCCAGTGCCCTGCGAGCCCGGCGGTGGTCAGGGAGGCGGCGCTCGCCACCCCGCCGAGGGCCATCCCCTGGCCGGCCCCGACCCGCTCGACCAGCCGACCTGCGGAGGGCGAGGCGAGGGCCGAGAGGGCGAAGAAGCCGGAGACACTCAGCCCCAGAGCTGCCTTGCTGACGGGCACGTCGACGCGAACCTGGACCACCAGGGCGCCGAGGAGGAAGACCGGCAGGACACCCAGCGCGGTGGCAGCGGCGGCCGCCGACACGGTGGTAGCGGGGTGCATCTTCGAGTGGTCCAGCCGGTGCACGTGGTGCCCCCTTCACGGTCGACACGCTCAATTGCGTGAAGTTGACCGCCCTAAACATATCGTATACATTATCGAAGCACGGGCCTCCTAGATTCCCCGAACGAGCCCACGGACCCGTCGAGGAGATCCATGTCACGCCCTACGCCCGCAGCGCCGCCGTCAGGGTCGCCCGCCGAACGACCGTCGGTGCGGGCGTGAAGGCGCTGGTTACCGGGGGTCTCGGGTTCGTCGGGGTGCACGTCATGCGTGTGCTGCTCGACGCCGGACACAGCGTCGTATCGCTGGACCGGGACCACCCCGGCGAGGCTCACCGTCGCTTCCTGCGGGGGGTGGAGCATCGCGTCCAGCACCTCCGCGCCGACCTGACCACTCCGTCCGCCGCGTGGCAGGACCTCGTCGGCGAGCCCGACGTCGTGGTCCACACCGCCGCCGTGACGCCGCTCGCTCCTGGCGAGGAGCTGGCCTCCGCGACCACCGCCGTCGCCGTCAACGTGGCCGCGACCGTGGAGGTCCTCGAGGTCGCTGCCGCGCTCGGTGCACCTCGCATCGTGCACGTCAGCAGCGGAAGCGTCTACGGCGTGCCGCAGGGCGATTTGGCTGCCGCCCCGGCCCTGCTCGAGTCGTCCCCCCTCGCGCCGCGAACGGTCTACGGCATCACGAAGGCGGCCGCCGACCGGCTCGCGCAGCGCTACGACGAGCTCGGGGCGTGTGAGGTGGTCGTCGCCCGGCTGGCCCAGCCCTACGGTCCGATGGAGCGCACCACGAGCAGCCGCTCGGCGCTGTCCCCGGTGCACGACTGGGCTGCGGCAGCCCTGGCCGGCAAGCCGCTCGAGGTCGAGTCGGGCTGCCTCGACCGCGGGCGTGACTACCTCTTCGTCGGCGACGTCGCCCAGGCCCTGGTCGCCCTCGCGGTCGCTTCCTCGCTGCCGCACCGCGTCTATAACGTCAGCAACGGCGTGCGCACCACCCTGCGCGAGGTGCACGACGCCGTCGTCGCGGCCGTCGGCGACACCGGTACGGCCGAGGGCCGGGTCAACCTGCCGGGCGAGGCGGAGCGCCCCGTCCTGAGTCCGGCGCGCCTGACGGCCGACACCGGCTGGAGCGCGACGACCGGGCTGGAGGACGGGCTGGCGGCGACGCTCAACTGGCTGCGCGGCAGCCAGCGGCTTACCGGCTCGGGGGTGCGTGAATGAAGATCAGCCCGGTCCCCGCGAACGACGCGCCCAAGCCGCTAGCGTTCTACAGCCCGGGATCCGTCGTCGGTGACGTCGTCTACCTCGCCGGCCAGATCGCCAGCGACTACGTGACCGGTGTGCCGACCGAGGCCTGTCGTCGGCCGAACTCCGGTGCTGACAGTGACATCCGCGAGCAAGTGGACTACGTCCTCGGCAACCTGCGCACCGTCGCGCGGGCCGCCGGCGCGGACCTCGCCGACGCCGTCGCCGCGAACGTCTTTCTCAAGGACGCCGCCGACCGTCCAGGCCTCGACGAGGCCTGGCGCGGCTTTTTCGGACCGTCGTCCCCACCGCGCACCGTCTCGACGGTCGGCGGGCATGGTCTGCTGGTACCGGGCACCGTCGTCGAGATCGACCTGTGGGCCGCCGCAGTGGGAACCCCGCTTCCCCTCGTGATGCCTGACGTGGATGTCGCTGGACGGGCTCGCCGGCTCGGGCCGCTCGTGCACTGCGCGGCTCAGACCGCGACGGACGACGCGGGTGCTCTGCTCCCGGCGGCAGTCGCCCGTCCCGAGTTCCCCTACTACGCCGAGCCGATGGAGCGCCAGACCCGCGCGCTGCTCACGAAGGTGGAGCGGTTGCTGGCCACGTGGGGCGGCCGCCTCGAGGACGTCGTGTGGGCGCGGGCCTTCCTCGCCGACCTAGCGGACGTCGACCTGTTCGACGAGGTGTGGCAGGAGCTCCTGCCACATCAGCCGGCGCGGACGGTCCTGCACAGCGACGAGCTCGAGGGCGACGACGTCTGCGTCCAGGTCCAGGTGATCGCCGTCGCGCCCGACGCCAGGGACCTCGTCCGACCCGTCATCGCGGACTGGGCTCCGGAGGGTGCTGCCAGCGCTGTCGTCGTCGGCGACGTCGTCCTGCTCAGCGGGGTGAGCGGCATCCGCGACCACGGCGACCGCTCGCCGCTGCGCTCCGACGTGGCGGTCCAGACCTCGAGCGTGCTCTCCCGTCTCGACAGTGTGCTCCAGGCCGCCGGGACTGACCTGTCCCACCTGGTGAAGACGCAGGTCTTCCTCACGGACCTCGACCTATTCCACCGCTACGACCGGACGTGGAAGCGCTCCCTGACGGCGCTCCCGCCGCGGACGACTACGCAGACCGGCAGCGCCGGGTTCCTCGACCCGGCAGCGCTGGTCAGCATCGATGCCGTGGCGGTGCTCCCGTGACCGACGCGGTGAAGGATCCCACGACCGGTGCCGGCGGCAGGACCGCCGACATGCGGCTCCACCACATCGGGTGGGCGGTCGCGTCCCTCGACGCGCACCACGACCACTTCGCCCGGCAGCTCGGCCTGCCGTACGAGGGCGTCGAGGAGTTCGCCACCTTGAAGGTCTCCTTCTACGACGCCGGCGGCTGCCTCGTTGAGCTCCTCGAGGCGACCGACGACGGTGACGACGTCGCGGAGTTCGTCGCCCGTCGCGGCGAGGGGATCCACCACCTGGCGTACGAGGTGGCTGACGTCGCCGAGGCGCTCCGGCTCGCCGAGGAGCGCGGACTCCGCCTGATCGACCGCGTACCCCGGGCCGGCGCCCGCGGCACGCTGATCGGCTTCGCCGACGCCGGACACCCCGACGGCGTGCTCGTCGAGTATGTCGAGCTGCCCAAGACCGACTCCCCAGGAGACCACTCATGACCGCACCACCCAAGGTCCTGTCCACGCTCGCCGAGAAGGTGGATCCGAGCCGCACGGCGCTCGTCATCGTCGACATGGTCAACGACTTCGTGCACCCCGAGGGCAAGACCGCTGTGCGTGCGGGCCGCAAGGTCGAGCACGCCCACAAGGCCATCCCGCAACAGCAGCAGCTGCTGGCGGGGGCCCGGGCGGCCGGCGTGCCGGTCATCCACGTCCAGCACACGACCCTCCCCGACCACGCCAGCAACTCGGGGGCCTGGCTCGACGCGCGGTCGCGGGCGACGTACTCCGTGACCGACATCTGCCTGGACGGCACGTGGGGCCAGGAGATCGTCGAGGAGCTCCAGCCGGCGCCCGGCGAGACGGTGGTGAAAAAGTACCGCTACAGCGGCTTCGCCGGCACGAACCTCGGGCTGGTCCTGCGCAGCCTGGGTCGCAAAAGCATCGTCTGCTGCGGCGTCTCCACCAACGTCTGCGTCGAGGCGACCGCCCGTGAGGCCTTCAGCCTCGACTACTACGTCGTCATCCCCGAGGATGCGTGCGCGTCCTGGGACATGGCGCTGCACACCAGCGCCCTGGCATCCGCCGGCCACCGCTACGCCACCGTCTGCTCCACTGCAGACCTGCTCGAGACCTGGGAGGCCGGTCGTGGACCTGCAACTGATTGACCACGTGGTGATCGTGACCGGCGGCAGCGCCGGCATCGGGCGCGCCAGCGCGCTTGAGCTCGCCCGAGAGGGCGCCACCGTCGTGGTCGGTGCCCGCAGCAAGGAGGCGCTGGACGCCCTCGCCGAGGAGCTCGCCGCCATCGGCGGCGATCACCTGACGGTGCCCGGCGACCTCACCAGTGTCGAGGGCGTCACCGCGCTGGTCGACGCGGCGAGGGCCCACGGGGGGCGCATCGACGGCCTGCTTGCGTCGGTCGGCTCGACACCGGTCGGCGACTTCGACGAGGTGGACGACGAGATCTGGCAGCGGGCGTTCGACGGGAAGTTCATGGCCTCCGTCCGCGCCGTACGGGCCGTGCTCCCCGACATGCGCAACCGCGGCGCGGGCCGCATCGTCGTCGTGGCCGGCAACACCGCCCACGGACCCGGCACCTGGATGGCGACCTCCGGCGCCATGAACGCCGCGCTGGTCAACCTCGCCGCCAGCACCGCCCAGCACGTTGCCCGGGACGGCATCGGCATCAACTGCCTCAGCCCCGGCGCGACCGACACCGCCCGCTACCAGGGCATGCGGGCCACCGTGATGCGCCGGGAGGGCCTTGACGAGCAGGCGGCGGGGGAGCGGATCCGCGCCGGGATCCCGGCCGGCCGCGTCGCTGACCCGGCAGAGGTGGCCCGGGTGGCGACGGTGCTGCTCAGCCCGACAACGGCGCACGTCAACGGCACCAACGTCGTCATCGACGGCGCGCAGACCTCGCTCAGCTAGTCGCACGGAACGCACAGCACGCGCACGCCCACCACGACGTACGGCCCAGGACCACGTACGGCCCAGCATCACCCAACCACAACTGAGGAGCACTCGATGCGGACACCACGGACCAGCATGGTCGCGGCGCTGGCGGCGGGATGCCTCCTGCTCGCTGGCTGCGGCGCCACTACCTCGACCAACGACACCGCCAGCAGCAAGGGCAGCGGTGGCGACACCAGGCCGCTGTCGGTCGGTGCGGTACTGCCTCTGTCCGGTGCTGGCGCCTACTTCGGCGTCGCCGCCCGCAAGGGCATCGAGCTGGGCCTCGAGCAAATCAACGCTGCAGGTGGCGTCAACGGCAAGCCGGTCACGGTCAACTTCTCCGACAGCCAGTGCAGCCCACTCGGTGCGAAGCAGGCGGCGGAGAAGGTGATCGCGGACGGGGCGAACGCCATCCTCGGCGACGAGTGTTCCAGCGCGACGCTCGGCATGATGCCGGTACTCGAGAAGGACAAGATCCCCGGGGTCACACCCGGATCGTCCGCCATCGCGATCACCGACCCGGGCAACCCCTGGATGTTCCGCATCATGCCCAACGAGGTGATGCAGGGTGCTGACCTCGCCTCCAGGGCCGCCAAGGAGATGGGCGCGAAGACGGCTGTCATCCTGCACGAAAACACCGACGCCGGCATCGGCAACGCCAAAGTGTTCAAGGAGTTCTTCGAGAAGGACGGCGGGAAGGTCCTCGACGACATCGGCTTCGACCGCACCGTGCAGGACTTCACGTCCATCGCCACCCGCGTCGCTGCACTCGGCAACGTGGACGTCATCCCCACGTACACCCTGGAGGGCCAGGGCGTGAACATCACCAACTCCCTCGCGCAGGCGAGGGTCACGAAGGGCGGTGGCGGTAAGGCCGTGCAGATCAGCTCTATCTGGCTGCCGGTCGGCTTCGAGGCCAAGGTGGCGCCAGGTGCGGCGGAGGGTTTCGTGCGCATCGTGCAGTTCGACCCCAACCAGCCCAACGAGGCGGCGAAGAAGTTCCTGCAGGACTTCCAGGCCAAGTTCAACCAGGTCCCGGACCACATCGCAGCGCACTCCTACGACTCTCTGAACGTAATCGTCGAGGCGGCCAGGGCCAACAAGAGCACTGCGGCAGCCGACATCCAGTCGGGCCTGCTCGGCCTCAAGGGTTTCAAGGGAGTGACCGGGACGGTGACCTTCGCCAAGAATGACGTGCCCACCTGCTCCTGCCCCAACCAGCAGCAGAACGTCGAGATGGACACCATCCACTACGTCCAGACCAAGTCGGACGGCAAGCTGATCTCCCTCAACTGGTGAGGTCCTGCCCGTTCGTCCCGACGATTCTGGAGCCCGCATGACAACGCTAGTCCAACAGATCCTGAACGGCCTGATCCAGGGCAGCCTGTACGTCATCGTGGCTCTGGGCCTCACGCTGATCTATGGCGTGCTGGTCCAGATCAACTTCGCACACGGCGAGTTCCTGATGCTGGGCGCGTTCGCAGGTTTCCTCGGCGTCGACCGTCTGCACCTGCCGTACGCCGCGTCCGTGGTCTTGGCGACGCTAGTCGGGGCGCTCATGGGACTGCTCATTGAGTACGCCATCTTCCGGCCGCTGCGCAAGCGCAGAACCGACCAGCTCAGACCGCTGGTCGCCACGGTCGGTGTCTCCATCCTGCTGCAGAACCTGGCACTGCTGTACTTCGGGCCTAATCCGAAGCAGTACGCCAGCCCGTACACGGAGCCGACGATCCACGTCGGCGGGCTGTACCTGAGCTACCAGCGGGCCATCATCTTCGTGGTCTCCGTGTCGGCCATCGTTGCGCTGTTCATGTTCCTGCGCACGACGGCGACCGGCCGGGCGATGCGCGCGGTCAGCCAGGACGCGCCAGCGGCGTCGCTGATGGGGGTCAACGTCTCCCGCATCATCTTGATGACCTTCATCATCGGATCGGCGCTAGCTGGCCTCGGCGGCGGCCTGCTCGGCCCGCTACTGGTGGTCGAGCCGCTGGTGGGGGCGAACGTCATCGTGCTCGCCTTCGCCATCGTCATCATCGGCGGCTTCGGCAATGTCAACGGCACCATCATCGCCGGCCTGCTGGTGGGCGTCATCGACTCGCTGGTGACGGGCTACCTGGAAGCGGGGCTGTCCAGCCTCGTCATCTTCAGCATCCTGCTGCTCACCCTGGCCGTCCGTCCGACGGGGCTCATCGCCGAGAGGGTGGACGAGAATGTCTGAGCTGCTGGCGCGTCACAGGTGGATCCGCAGCGCGCTCCCCGTGATCGGCGCACTGCTGATCCTCATGGTGCTGCCCTCCATCGTCACCGGCTCGTTCTGGCAGGAGGTGCTCGTCATCGCGCTGATCAATGTGTCGCTGGCCACGTCGCTGGATCTGGTCGTGGGCTACACCGGCCTGCTCGCCCTGGGTCACGGCGCGTTCTTCGGGGTCGGCGCGTACACCTCTGCCATCCTCACGACCACCTACGAGTGGCCGTTCTGGTGGGCCTTTCTCGTCGGTGGCCTCGCGGCCGGGGTGTGCGGCTTGGTCCTCGCAGCATTCACGCTGCGACTCAAGGGCCATTACCTCGCGATCGCGACCTTAGGGTTCGCGGTCATTGTGTACTCCACGCTGATGACCTGGATCTCCGTGACGCGGGGTCCGCAGGGGATCCCGGGCATCCCGGGGCCGCCGAACTTCCCGCTCGGCGGCGGCTCCGCGCTCGACTTCAACGTCAAGGCCGCGTACCTGCTCCTGGCCGGGCTGTTCGCCATTTTCTGGTACGTGGTCATCCGGCGGATCATCAAGTCCCCAATGGGGGACGCGCTGATCGCCATCCGCGAGGATGAGGTGTCTGCCCTGTCGCTGGGCATCCGCAGTTTCGCGTGGAAGAGCTTCGCCTTCACGTTGTCGGCGCTGATCGCCGGCCTGACAGGAGGCCTGTACGCGGGCTACGTCGGCATTCTCGAACCGTCCGCGTTCATCCTGACGGTCTCCTTCACCCTGCTGGCCATGGTGATCGTCGGTGGTGCCGGCACCCTGCTCGGCCCAGTCATCGGGGCGCTGGTCCTCACGGCTGCTCCCGAGGCGCTGCGCAGCGTGGGAGCCGAGTACCGGCTCATCGTCTACGGGCTGGCCCTGACGCTGACGGTGCTGTTCTTCCCCCAGGGCCTCGCGGGCATCGGCACCTTCGTGCGCGCCAAGCTCGGGCGGTCGAACGGCCGTCCGACCGAGCTTCCATCACCCACGTTCCAGACGAACGAGGAGGTGTCCCATGGCGCTCCTTGAGGTCTCCGAGGTCAGGAAGTCCTTCGGCGGCGTGACGGCGATCGACGGCGTCTCGTTCTCCCTCGACCAGGGCCAGGTGCTGGCTCTGATCGGTCCCAACGGCGCCGGCAAGTCGACGATGTTCAACCTCGTGAGCGGCACCTACCAGCCCACGGCCGGCACGCTGCGCTTCGACGGTGAGGACGTCACCGACGCCAACGCGGTCGCGATGAGCCGCCGCGGGGTCGCGCGCACTTTCCAGAAGATCCGGCTGTTCAAGGCGCTGAGCGTCATGGACAACGTGGTGATCGGGTCGCAGTCCGCCGCGACGCTGCCGCCCTGGCGACACCTGCTCGGCGGACGGGCCGTGCGCCAGGCGGTCAAGGAGACGAGGGAGTCCTCGGTCGCGCTGCTGGATCTCGTGGGACTGCGGCATCAGGAGCACGTGCGTGCCGACACGCTGTCCTACGGGCAGCAGCGGATGCTGGAGATCGCGCGGGCGCTGGCCACCAAGCCCAAGCTGCTCCTCGTCGACGAGCCAGCAGCCGGCCTGAACCTTGCGGAGGCCGAGCACCTGGTTGACCGGTTGCGACGGATCCGCGACATGGGCGTCACGCTCATGCTCGTGGAGCACAACATGGACCTTGTCATGGACGTCGCGGACAAGGTCGTGGTCATGGACTTCGGCAAGAAGCTCGCTCAGGGGAGCCCCCGAGAGATCCAGCAGGACCCGGACGTCATCCGGGCGTACCTAGGTGAGGAGGTCGTCGGATGAGCCGACTGCTGACGGTCGAGGGGCTCACGCTGGCCTACGGCAACGTGGTGGTGTGCGAGGACATCTCGTTCCACGTGGACGAGGGCGAGGTCGTCACACTCATAGGCTCCAACGGAGCGGGCAAGACGACCACGATGTCGGCGGTCGCCGGGCTGATTCCAGTGCGTGCGGGGCGCATCGAGTTCGACGGCACGGACGTCACGCACCTGCCGGCGGACCGCCGGGTGCAGCTCGGGCTGACACTGGTGCCCGAGGGCCGCCACGTCTTCCCGTTCATGAGCGTGCGCGAGAACCTCATGATGGGCGCCTTTCGCTACGGCGAGAAGCGCAGGACGGTGACGGCGGCCGCGGATCAGGTGCTAGATCGGTTCCCGCACCTCGGCCGCCGGGCCGACTCCAACGCCGGCACCCTCAGCGGTGGCGAACAGCAGATGCTGGTCGTGGGTCGAGCCATGATGTCGCGTCCGAAGCTCGTGTGCCTCGACGAGCCGTCGCTCGGCCTGGCTCCGCTGATCGTTGCCGAGATCTTCACCATCATCGAGGAGATCAGCGCCCAGGGCACGACCGTGCTGTTCGTGGAGCAGAACGCGCAGTACGCATTGCGCACCGCGGAGCGCGGTTACGTCCTGCAGACCGGCAAGATGATGGCGGAGGGGACGTCAGAGGAGTTGCATCGCGACGTGCGGGTCCGCGAGGCCTACCTCGGCAAGGCGCGCGCGTGATCGCCTCGACGGCGGGCGGACCGGCCTCCGGGAAGGTGATTGAGCACGCGCTGTCCGGTGACCTGCCGGCGCTGCCCGAGCTGCGGGGGCGGCGGCTGGTCATCTGCCCGGTCATCAACGTCGAAACCTGGCCGTTCGACCGGCCCATGCCTCGCAAGATCATCTCGGCTCCTCACGGCACGGAGAACGTGCCGGACGTGCCGAACTTCAGCTGGGTCGAGTACGGCATGCGGGTCGGTCTCGCGCGCATGCTCAAGGCCTTCGCCGAGCGCGGCCTGCCGGGCGGCATCAGCATGAACGCCGCGGTGGTGCAGGACTACCCGCGTGCCTTCGAGGCGCTCGTCGCCAGCGGCTGGGAGTTCATCGGGCACGGCGTCCGCCAGGAGTCGCTGCACGCGGCGACGGACGAGGGCGAGGTCATCGAGACCTCCCTGTCGATGCTGACCGAGGCCACGGGGGTGCGCCCGCGAGGCTGGCTCGGGCCCGGGCTGCAGGAGACGTTCCGGACACCGGACCTGCTGGCCAAGGCAGGGATCCGCTACGTGCTCGACTGGTGCGTCGACGACGTGCCGACGCTGGTGCGCACCGCGGCCCGTCCGCTCGTGGCCCTGCCTTACAACCTCGAGCTCAACGACAGCGTGGTCTTCGCGGTCGAGAAGCAGACCGCGACGGAGTGGGGGCAGCGGGTCCGCGACACGCTGGACGTGCTCGGCGCGGAGCTGGCGGACGGACCTCGGGTGCTCTCGCTCCCGCTCCACCCGCACCTGCTGGGCGTGCCGCACCGGTTCCGCTACCTGCTCGAGGTGCTCGACGCCCTGCAGGCCCGGGACGACACTGTCTTCGCCACCCCTGGCGAGGTCTACGACTGGTACGCCGCGGCGTCCTCGCTGGACTGACGCGCGTCGGCCTCCCGCAGCACGGCTGTCAGGGCGGTGACGGGCGCACCGGCGACCAGCTCGTCGACCGCTCCCGACAGCGCTGCGGGGAGGGCGGCGTCGTCCGACCAGGCCGCGAGCAGCCGCGCCGTCTTGGCCCGGACGTCGGTCAGCGAGAGCGGCCGCGCCGGGTCGCCGAGCGCCTCGTCGCGGGCCACGGTCAGCGTGCGGGTCGGGGTCGTCACGGTCACGCCCGCCCCCCACGAGCGCGGGTAGGCGGCCTCGAGCACCGGATCGACCCGCAGGGCCACCCGCGGTCGTAGCGCGGCGACGTCTGGCCGGGACAGGACCGGCTCGTCGAAGGCGGGCAGCTCGAGTTCGCCGTCGAGCAGCGCGCACGCGATGACGTGCTGCAACGAGAACCGCGCCTCACCGCTGGTCGTGGGCACCGGACGGTCGCAGAAGGCGAGGGCGTCGGCGTACCCGGTGACGTCGACCCGCTCGATCGGCTCGCCGGCGAGCTCGGCGTGCAGCTCGAGAGCGGCGTCGATCGCCGGGTGCGCGTGGCGGCAGCAGGCCCACGGCTTCAGCGATGACTCGTGGAGCAGCCAGGGGCCCTCGGTGGCGGCGGTGACGGCGTCCGGGTCGGCGTCCGGCGCAGTGGCGATGTAGAACCCCCGCTCTCCCTCGAGCACCCGCGACGGCGCGGTGAGACCGGCGGCGGCGAGGCGCGCGGACGTGACCCCCGCCTCGGCGGCCCGCCCGGCGTGCACGAGCTTGGCTGTGGCCTGCTCCAGCCGGACCTGCCAGAAGCCCCCGGCCGTCGTGCCTGCCAGGCCGAGGGCGTGCGTCGTGCGCTCTTGGTCGAGGCCGAGCAGGGACGCGACGGCCGCGGCCGCCCCGAAGCCGCCGCACGTCGAGGTGGTGTGGAAGTAGTGGTAGTGCTGGGGGCCGACCGACCGGCCGACACGGACCGCCGCCTCGTAGCCGCGGACGATCGCCTCGAGCAGCACCGTCCCGCTCGCGCCGGTCGCCTCGGCGGCCGCGAGCGCGGCGGCGATGACGACCGGCCCGGCGTGCAGCTTCGCCTCGCGGTCGTTGGAGTCGAGCTCGAGCGCGATGGCGAGGGCGGCGGAGTGGAAGGCCGCGCCTGCCTCGCCGGCCTCGCCAGCGCCCAGCGCCGTCGCGCCGGATCCGCGTTGTGAGCGGGTGTAGGCGACGACGGCCTGGCCTTCCGGGCGAGTCAGCGCCGCTGCGACCGCGCCGACCCAGTCTTCGAGGTGCACGGCCGCTGCCGCGCGGTCGTCCTCGGCCACAGGTCGGGCGAGGACGGCGGCAAGCTGGCGGGTGAGCGACGGGGCGGTGGCGGCCATGTCGTATAGTTGATAACACATTCGAGGATCCGTCACGCGATGCGGAGGGCGCATGCCCTGGGACCAGGCCGGCGCCGCCCGTCCAGCGGCGCGCGTGGTCGATGCCCACGTCCTGCCCGCCTGTCCTCGTCGAGGCGATGCGCAGCGGCGACGCGCCGGACGGCATCCGCCTCGAGGGCTCGGGGGACGAGCGGACGGTCGTGCACCGGCAGGGCTACCGCTACCCCTTGCTGCGCACGTTCCACGACGTCGAGGCGCGGCTCGCGGCGATGGACGCGCAGGGGACCGACCTCGCCGTGCTGTCGATCGCGCCCCCCGCTGCTCCTCTACTGGGTCGACGCGGCGACCGCGTTCGACAGCGCCCGCCTCGTCAACGACTCGATCGCCGACATGGTGTGCCAGGCGCCGGCTCGCTTCGCCGGCCTCGCGACCCTGCCGCTTCAGGACCCCGACGCCTCCGTCCGAGAGCTGCGGCGCAGCGTCCTCGATCTGGGGCTGCGCGGGGCGCAGGTGGGCCCGCACGTCGGCGCGCCGCTCGACGGGGAGCACCTGCGTCCGGTCCTGCAGGCCGCGGTGGAACTGGGTGTCCCGCTGGTCGTCCACCCCTACTACGTATGTCCCTCTGCTGACCTCGACGAGTTCTACCTGACCAACCTGCAGGGCAACCCGTTCCAGACCGCGGTCTGCGCCTCGCGGTTGATCCTCTCCGGGACGCTCGACGCTCTCCCGAGTCTCGACGTGGTGCTCGTGCACGGCTGGGGCCATCTCGTCTACCAGGCGGGCCGGCTCGACCATGGGCACCGGGTCCGGCCAGAGGCCGCGCTGCCGGTCCGGCCACCGAGCACCTACCTGCGCCGCTTCCACTACGACACGCTCACCCACTCGCCTGAGGCCACCTGCTGGCTGCTCAAAATGGTGGGAGCCGACCGGCTGCTGTATGGGACCGACCTGCCCTTCGACATGGCGGGTGGTCCGCTCGTCGAGCAGCTGGAGGGCCTCGACCCCACCAGCGACGCGTTCGCCGCCATCGCCTCCGGCAACGCCGAGCGGCTGTTCGGCCTACCGGCCGCAGTCGCCGCACCCCCCACCTGACCTGAGGAGCCGCTGTGCCCGACGTTGACCTGCTCATCTCCGGCGGGACGCTGGTGACCGCTCAGGGCCGCCGCCGGGCGCACCTCGCCGTGGCGGACGGGCGCATCCACTCGGTGACCGACCGGCCGCCCTCGGCCACCCGAACCGTCGACGCGTCGGGGCTGCTCGTGCTCCCCGGTGGGGTGGACACCCACGTGCACCTCATGGACCCGGGCGGCACCGACCGCGAGGACTTCCCGACCGGAACGAGCGCCGCAGCGGCCTCCGGCGTGACGACGATCGTCGAGCATTCGCACGGAACGCCGGTCCGCACCGTCGACGACCTGCGCGGCAAGACCGACTACCTGCGCGAGCGCTCCAACGTCGACTTCGCGCTCGCGGCGCACGCCTGGCCCAGGCACGCCGCCGACGTCGCGCCACTGTGGGAAGCCGGCGTCGCCTTCTTCAAGCTGTTCACCTGCACCACCCACGGGGTCCCGGGGCACAGTGCGGCGGCGCTGCGCACGCACCTGCAGGCCAGCGCGTTGGCCGACGCCGTCACGCTGCTGCACTGCGAGGACGAGTCGCTCACCGAGGATGCCGAGCGCCTGCTGCGCGCCGACGGGCGGACCGACCCCGGACTGCTGACCGAGTGGCGCAACCGCGACGCCGAGCTGGTCGCCGTGGCGGTGACCGCGCTGCTGGTCCGGCGCACCGGCGCACGCGCGGCGGTCGCCCACGTCAGCAGTGCCGAGGTGGCGTCGTACGTCCGCGAGGAACGGGCACGCGGAGCGCGGCTGGCCGCGGAGGGCTGCCCGCAGTACTTCCTGCTGCGCGAGGACGAGGTCCACGAGCACGGCGCGCTCCGCAAGTTCACGCCGCCCGCCCGCGCCCGCACCGACGCCGACGAGCTGGAGATGTGGCGCCTGCTGCGTGAGGGCGTGCTCACCCACATGTCGACCGACCACGCCCCGTCGACGCTCGAGCAGAAGCGGGCCGGGGACGTCTGGCCGGCCACTTCGGCCTGCCTGGTCTCGACAGCACCATGGCCGTGCTCCTCGACGCCGCCGCGAGGGGGCACCTGTCGTACGAGGACGTCACGCGGGTCTACAGCCGGACCCCTGCCCAGACCTACGGCCTGTGGCCACGCAAGGGGCGGCTCGGTGTCGGTGCGGACGCCGACCTGGTGCTGGTCGACCCGCAGGTGCACCGGACCCTACGCGACGAGGACGTGCTGTCCAAGGCGGGCTGGACGCCGTTCCACGGTCGGGAGGTGACCGGGCAGGTCGTGCAGACCTACCTGCGCGGCGAGCTCCTCGCCGAGGCCGGCCGGCCGCTCGACGGCCGCACCGGGCGGTTCCTTCCGGTCGCGGGGGCTGTCCCGGCCTGACGCCGGGGTCGGGACCGGCCGGTCAGGCCAGCACGGCCGCGAACCGCCAGTCGAGCACCGGGTGCTCGGCCCCGCCGAGCTGCGACCTGCCGGCCACCCGTGAGCGGAGCTGGACTAGCCGGCCGTCCGGCAGCGGCGAGACGTCCTCCACCTCGACGGTGCTGGTCAGTGTGTCCCCCTCGTGGACAGGGCCGAGGTGCTCGCAGCTCCGCCAGCCGACCACCGTGACGAGGTCGGGCAGGGCGCGCAGCACCTGGGTCAGGGCGATGCCAATCGTGTGGCCGCCGTAGACGAGCCGGCCGTCCGGCCCCGCCGCGTCGTCGTGGTGCGTGCGCGCGACGTTGGTGGTCAGCCGCGCCAGGTCCGGGGCGCTCGAGACGACGTCGCCCCCGGCGACTTCCCAGACGTCGCCGGCGCGGACCTCGACCTGCCCGTCCGCGGGCACCGCGTCGCGGAACGCGTCGAGCCGCCAGGCCGCGGTCGGTCCGGCACCCGCCCCGGAGGTGCCGGGCTCGACCGCGTCGGACCCGACCTGGTCGAGGTCGTCGGCGTGCCCGGTCACGACGTCGGGGTCGCGCAGCGGGAGCATCGCGCAGCGCCAGAAGTCGAGGACGAGGCGCTCCTGCTGGTCGACGGTCGTGATGCGCAGAGCGGCCAAGCCAGTCGGGCGGCGACTGGGGCGCACGGTGTTCTGCCGCAGCGCGACGACCTCGGTGCGGGTGTGGAGGGTGTCACCGAGCTCCGGTGCCCGGCGCAGCACGAGCCCGCGGTAGAAGAGGTTGGCGACCACGTGGTGGGTCACCGTGGTCGAGGAGCCGATCGCGACGTCCCAGACCAGCGCCGGCGGGGCGAGGGGCTGCGCCGCACCGGTGACGCGTCGGCTGAGGTCGTGGTCGAGCGCCAGCCGCAGCCGACCGCCGACGACCGACTGGTGGACGGCGGCGAGCCCGTCGGTCAGAGTCACGGACGGCGCGCGGTCGAAGACCTGGCCCTGCCGCAGCTCCTCGAACCAGGGCCCCTCGGCGACGAGGCGTGCGCCCCCGGCGCTCATGCCGCCGCCCCGGCCGAGGTCAGGACGCGCCGCGCGCCGGCGGCCACCGCCTCGTCGAGCATTTGACCGTCCAGGGTGACGGCCCCGGCACCGCCGCCCCGGTCCGCCTCCTCCAGTGCCGCGAGGACCGCCGTCGCGTGCGCCACCTCCTCGGTCGACGGGGACAGCAGCTCGTTGAGGGCGGTGACCTGGGCGGGGTGGATCGCCCAGCGCCCGTCGAAGCCGAGGGCCCGGGTGCGCCCGACCGCGGCCCGGAACGGCTCGTCGTCGCGGATGCCGAGGTGGGGGCCGTCGACGGCCTGCAGCCCGGCGGCCCGCGCCGCGACCAGGACGGCGGACTGGACGGGCAGCCACAGCGCCACGAGCTCGTCCTCCTTGGCGCGCAGGCCGAGGGAGGCGGCGAGGTCGGCGTAGCCCAGCAGCAGGGCCTCCAGCCGACCGCCGGCTCCGGCGATCTCCGCCACGCGGGCGACCCCTCGCGCGGTCTCGACGAGCGCCTGGACGCCGATCCGCTGCCCGGCGCCGGCTGCGACCTGCGCGCCGTCGAGCAGCCGCTCGGCGAAGGCGAGGTCCCCGGCGGACTCCACCTTGGGCAGCACCACGCTGCCGGGCGGCCGTGTCAGACCGGCCACGGCGAGCAGGTCGAGGTGGCACCACGGCGTGCCTGCCGCGTTGACCCGTACGGCGACCCGCTCCGGGTCGCGCAGCTGCTGGGCGTCGAGAATCCTGACCACCGTGGTCCGGGCGCTGTCCTTGGCGCCCACGGCCACGGCGTCCTCGAGGTCGACGACCACCTCGTCGGCATTGGAGGCGAGCGCCTTCTCCACCTTGCGCGGATCGCTGCCCGGCACGGACAGGCACGAGCGGCGCCGACGGGCGAGCAGGGGTGCGGTGGCTGCCACGGCGGGCTCCTTCGACGTGTGACGTCTGGGTTGACACATCTGCGATCAGATATATCGTACAGGGATGGCTAGCACCTGCCCCCGCGCATGACAAGCCTGCCCCTGTCGGGCATCACCGTCGTCAGCCTGGAGCAGGCGGTCGCCGCTCCCTTTGCCACGCGCCAGCTGGCCGACCTGGGCGCCCGGGTCATCAAGGTGGAGCGACCCGGGGTGGGTGACTTCGCCCGTGCCTACGACGAGACGGTCGGCGGCGAGTCCAGTTACTTCGTGTGGCTCAACCGCTCGAAGGAGTCCGTCACCTGCGACGTGAAGTCGCCGGACGGCCGGGCGCTGCTCGAGCGGCTCCTCGGGACCGCGGACGTCTTCGTCCAGAACCTCGCGCCCGGTGCCACCGAGCGGCTCGGGCTCGACGCCGGGTCGCTGGCCGAGCGCTTCCCGGACCTCATCGTCTGCGACGTGAGCGGCTACGGCAGCGACGGCCCCTGGTCGGGCCAGAAGGTGTACGACCTGCTCGTGCAGTGCGAGGCGGGCCTGGTCTCGCTGACCGGCACGCCCGAGCACCCGGCCAAGGTCGGCATTTCCGTCGCCGACATCGCCGCGGGGATGTACGCCTTCAGCGGCATCCTCACGGCGCTCTACGCGCGGGCGACGACTGGGGCGGCCCGCCGGGTGGAGGTGTCCCTGTTCGAGTCCCTCGCCGAGTGGATGGGAGCTCCTGCGCACTACACCGCGGGCTCGGGCACGCAGCCCGCCCGCGTTGGGATGGAGCACGCCACCATCGCGCCGTACGGCCCGTTCATGACCGGCGACGGCGCCACCGTCCTGATCGCGATTCAGAACGAGCGCGAGTGGGCCTCGTTCTGCGCGACCGTGCTCGAGGACCCGGCCGTCGCGGTCGACCCCCGCTTCGTGCGGGGATCGGCCCGCGTGGCCAACCGCGTTCCGCTCAACGAGCTGATCAGCCGCTGCTTCGCCGCCCTCGAGGAGACGGTGGTGGTCGAGCGGCTGGAGCGCGCCGCGGTCGCCTCGGCGCGGGTCAATGACGTCCGCGGCCTGCTCGACCACCCGGTCCTGGCCGGCCGCGACCGGTGGCGCACGGTGCAGACGCCGAGCGGGCCGGTGCAGGCCCTGCTCCCGCCGGGCTCCACCCCGCAGGCCGAGGCCAGGATGGACCCCGTCCCGGCGCTCGGCGAGCACACCGACGCGGTCCTGACCTCGCTTGGCTACCTCACGGAGCAGGTCGCCCGCCTCCGCGAGGCCGGCTCGGTGTGAGGGGACGCCCGCGGTCAGGCCCCGTCCCTGACGACCACCACTGCTGCTGCACGACCCCGCCACGAGCACGCCGCCACCACGACCCGGAGGGACCGCCATGACCGACCTCAACGAGGAGGAGCAAGCCATCCTCACGACGGTCCGCGACTTCGTCGACCGCGAGGTACGCCCCGTCGTGCGGGAGCTCGAGCACGCCAACGAGTACCCCGAGAAGCTCATCGAGCAGATGAAGCAGCTCGGAATCTTCGGGCTCGTGATCCCCGAACCGTACGGCGGCGTCGAGGTGTCCACCGTCTGCTACGCCCTGGTGACGGAGGAGCTGTCCCGCGGCTGGATGAGCCTCGCTGGCGCCATGGGCGGACACACCGTCGTGTCCAAGCTGCTGCTGGCCTACGGCACCGAGGAGCAGAAGCAGCGCTACCTGCCGAAGATGGCGACCGGTGAGATCCGAGCCACGATGGCGCTCACCGAGCCGGGCGGGGGCTCGGACCTGCAGCGGATGCGCACGACGGCCATCAAGGACGGCGACAGCTACGTCGTCAACGGCTCGAAGACCTGGATCACCAACGCCCGCCGCTCCGAGGTCGTCGCGGTGCTCTGCCGCACCGACCCCACGGCCGAGCCGCCCCACCGCGGGATGAGCATCCTGCTGGTCGAGAAGGGCCCGGGTTTCACCGTCTCGCGCGACCTGCCCAAGCTCGGCTACAAGGGCGTCGAGAGCTGCGAGCTGGCCTTCGACGACTTCCGCACGCCGGTGTCGTCGCTGCTCAGCGAGCAGGAGGGCGAGGGGTTCGCGCAGTTCATGAAGGGGCTGGAGGTCGGGCGCATCCAGGTCGCCGCGCGTGCCACCGGCGTCGCCCGGGCCGCTCTCGACGACTCCCTGAAGTACGCCCAGGAGCGGGAGAGCTTCGGCAAGCCCATCTGGAAGCACCAGTCCGTCGGCAACCTGCTGGCGGACATGGCGACCAAGCTCGTCGCCGCCCAGCAGCTGGTCTTGCACGCCGCCCGCAAGTACGACGCAGGCGAGCGCAGCGACCTCGAGGCCGGCATGGCCAAGCTGTTCGCGTCGGAGGCCGCAGCCGAGATCACGCTGTCGGCCATCAGGGTGCACGGCGGCTACGGCTACTCCACCGAGTACGACGTCGAGCGCTACTTCCGCGACGCCCCGCTCATGCTCGTCGGTGAAGGCACCAACGAGATCCAGCGCAACGTCATCGTCTCCCAGCTCGTGGCCCGCGGTGGGAGGGTCCCGGATCTGAGGCGGGGGTCCGAGGCAGGGACGCCCTAGTACTACAGCCGTACTTATGGTGAGGCGCCTCGTCGTGCGTAGTGACTTCGTCGGGCTCGGGCTTGGTGCCGGCGTCGCCAGTGTGACCAGCCGAGGACGGCTGTGGTGTCGGGCGGCTGGTGCCAGATGAGGTGGGCGAGTAGGCGGCGGACCTCGGGCACGGTGAGCGGGAT
>JAABUM010003097.1_pt1 | contig 21168 bp, 16 predicted proteins | sample 5559161 | NCBI WGS metagenome assembly JAABUM01 (sample SAMN10711868, study PRJNA513369) | rock metagenome | isolation source: Antarctica rocks | place: Antarctica: Victoria Land, Siegfried Peak nord
CCGGGCTCAAGCGCTTCGGCGTGACGACGATCCAGGCCGAGGACGAGATCGCCGGTGTCGGCGCCGCCCTCGGGGCCTCGTTCGGTGGGTCGCTCGGCGTCACGACGACGTCCGGCCCGGGCCTCGCCCTCAAGGCGGAGACGATCGGGCTCGCGGTCTCCCTCGAGCTGCCCCTCGTCATCTGCGACATCCAGCGCGGCGGACCGTCGACCGGCCTGCCGACGAAGACGGAGCAGGCCGACCTCCTGCAGGCGATGTTCGGCCGCAACGGCGAGTCGCCCGTCGCGATCCTCGCACCGCAGTCACCCGCCGACTGTTTCGACATCGCTGTCGAGGCGGTCCGCATCGCGACGACCTACCGCACGCCGGTCATCCTCCTCTCGGACGGCTACCTCGCGAACGGCTCGGAGCCCTGGTCCATCCCGGCACTACACAGCCTGCCTCGGTTCACCGTCGACTTCACCACCGAGCCGAACGCGGTGGACTCCGACGGCAAGCCGGTCTTCCACCCCTACCAGCGTGACCCCGAGACGCTCGCCCGTCCGTGGGCCGTGCCGGGGACGGCCGGCCTGGAGCACCGGATCGGCGGCATCGAGAAGGCCAACATCACCGGCAACATCTCCTACGACCCGGACAACCACGACCTCATGACCCGGCTGCGGGCCGGCAAGATCGAGGGAATCGCGAAGTCCGTCGCACCGCTGGAGGTGGATGACCCGTCAGGGCAGGCCGAGGTGCTCGTCCTCGGCTGGGGGTCGACCTACGGGCCGATCAGGTCGGCCATCCGCGAGCTGCGCACTCAGGGCATCAACGTCGCCCAGGCACACCTGCGGCACCTCAACCCCTTCCCGTCCAACACCGGCGACGTCCTGCGGGCCTACCGCCAGGTCCTCGTCCCGGAGATGAACCTCGGCCAGCTCGCCCTGCTCCTGCGGGCGCGCTACCTCGTCGACATCCAGTCCCACACCGCGGTCCGCGGTCTGCCCTTCTCCTCGAGCGAGCTCGAAGAGGTCATCCAGAAAGCAGTGAACGCATGAGCACCGTCGAGCTCGGTATGCCGGTCAGCGGCACGGCCGGAGTCCCCACCCTTCCCGAGGGGTCGGCGCCCCAGACCAAGAAGGAGTTCACCTCCGACCAGGAGGTCCGCTGGTGCCCGGGGTGTGGCGACTACGCCATCCTCGCGGCCGTCCAGGGCTTCCTCCCGGAGCTCGGGCTGAAGCGGGAGAACATCGTCTTCGTCTCGGGCATCGGCTGCTCGTCCCGCTTTCCGTACTACCTCGACACCTACGGCCTGCACTCAATCCACGGCCGTGCGCCGGCCATCGCGACCGGGTTGGCGACGTCGCGGTCGGACCTGTCCGTGTTCGTCGTGACCGGTGACGGGGACGCCCTGTCGATCGGCGGCAACCACCTCATCCACGCGCTGCGCCGCAACGTCAACCTGACGATCCTGCTGTTCAACAACGAGATCTACGGCCTGACCAAGGGCCAGTACTCGCCGACGTCGCGGGTCGGCGCCGTGACGAAGTCGACGCCCCTCGGCTCGGTCGACAACCCGTTCAACCCGGTCAGCCTCGCTCTCGGCGCGGAGGCCACCTTCGTCGCCCGCACCATGGACTCCGACCGCAAGCACCTCACGAGCATCCTTCGCGCAGCCACCGCGCACCGGGGGACGTCGCTCGTCGAGATCTACCAGAACTGCCCGATCTTCAACGACGGCGCCTTCGACGTCCTCAAGGACCGCACCGACGCGCAGGCCAGGATCTTCCACCTGACCGACGGCCAAGAGGTGGCGGCGGGTGACAACGTCGTCGTCCGCCAGGATGACGGCGGCCTGGCCGTGGTCGCCCGCGCTGATGCCGACCCCACCCGGATCATCCGCCACCGGGTGCACGCGGACGACCCTTCCATGGCGTTCGCCCTGTCCCGACTCGACGACCCGAGCCTTGGTCACGTGCCGATGGGGATCTTCCGCAGCGTCCAGCGCCCCACCTACGACGACCTGGTCCGGGGCCAGATCGACGCCGCGGTCGAGCGGTCCGGTGGTACCGCGGGCGACGACGACCTGTCCGCCCTGCTCGCCGGCAAGGACTCGTGGACCGTGGGCGGGTGAGCTCACCGCCGACGTCCTCTCCAGCCGCACCGACGTCACGGCTGGGTGATGCCCCGGGCGAAGGCCGCCGCGGTTCGCTCGCCGGCCTGGCGGCATACACCGTATGGGGGGTCTTCCCGCTCTATTTCCATGCCCTGGCACCCACCGGCGCCTGGGAGATCCTCGCGCATCGCATCGTCTGGACCCTGCTCCTCTGCGTCCTGATCCTCCTCGCCCGGCGCGAACTGGGCTGGATCCGCCCGCTGCTCGGCCGCCCCCGAATGCTCGCCGGGATCGCCGTCGCAGCGGTGCTCATCGCCGTCAACTGGGTCGTCTACGTCGCGGCGGTCGCGGCCGGTCAGGTCACCGACGCGTCCCTCGGGTACTTCCTCAACCCGATCGTCACGGTCGCGCTCGGCGTGCTCGTCCTCGGCGAGCGGCTGCGCCGGCCGCAGTGGGTCGCCGTGGGCATCGGCTTCCTCGCCGGCGTCTACCTGTCGGTCGCGGGCGGCCGAGTGCCGTGGATCGCGCTGACGCTGGCGTTCTCGTTCGCGCTGTACGGCCTGACGAAGAAGAAGCTCGGCGCCACGCTGCCGGCGCTGCACGGGCTCACCGTCGAGACGGTGGTCCTGACCCCGGTCGCCCTCGGGATCATCGGGTGGCTCGGCGTCTCGGGCACGCAGACCTTCACCGGTGGCGCTCCGGTGCACCCGGGGCTGCTCGTCCTCTCGGGTCTGCTGACCGCGGTGCCGATGTTGCTGTTCGCCACAGCCGCCCGCCGGGTGCCGCTGACGACGATGGGCCTGCTCCAGTTCGTCACGCCGGTCATGCAGCTGATCTGTGGCGTCTGGCTGCTCGGTGAGCACATGAGCCGAGCCCGCTGGATCGGGTTCGGCTTCGTGTGGCTCGCGCTGGCCCTGCTGTCGTTCGACACGCTGGTCAACCGAGGGTCCCGGGCCGCGCATCGCGTCGAGGATGACCCACCGCAAGCGGGCGACCGGCGCGCCGGCGGTGTGACGTGCGAGCCCACGCCGTGAACGGCTCGGCGCGCACAGCCGGTTGTCTCAACCTCGGACACGACCGGCTCGAGGCGACGCACCCGACCACCTGCAACCGGCATACCGAGCCGCCAACGGCGCGCGACACTCGAGGCCAATGGTGTCGTTCCTCGTCCCGCGGCCGACGAGGGTGCGAACCGACGCGCTGATCCCGTGGTCGCCGCGGTCAGTGGTGAACGACGGCGAAGGTCGCGACGGCATGGGCCACCGTGCGGCCGTCCTGCTCGATGTCGGCGTCGCAGACGAGCAGGTGCTCGCCACGGCTGCGGACCTGGGCCGTGGCGACCAGCCGTCCGGCACGGGCCGGGGTGAGGTAGGTGACCGTCAGCTGGCTGGTCGCTGCGCCGTCGTCGTCATCGGAACTGCTACGGGCGGCCAGCCCCATCGCGGTGTCGACCAGCGTCGCCAGGACACCTCCGTGCACCGCGCCGGCCTGGTTCATGTGCTCGTCACCGGCGTCGAGCTCCACGCGGGCTCGCCCGTCCTCGGCGTCTGACGCGCGCATTCCGACGAAGCCAGGGAAGCCCTCCATCCTCGTCGCCTACCCAGCGCGGCGACTCTCGAACGTCAACGGATCCGTGGGGTTGGTCACCCAGGCCCCACGTCCAGCGCCGCCCAGCACCCGGCTGCTAGCCGAGCGAGAAGGTCTGACCGTTTTCGGCCATCTGCCGCAGCTCGTCCTCGAGGTCGTCACCCGCGACGAGCAGCCCCGCCAGCAGCTCTGGCTCACGGGTCAGCGCCCGGAAGGCGTGCGAGACGAGGACCCCATGCGTGGGGCGGTGGAGCACGGTGATGTCATCGCCGGCCCGAACGGTGCCTGGCGTCATGACGGACAGGTAGGCGCCCGACTTCGCGGCGAGGGTGAACGTCTGGAGCCACCCGCGCTCGGCGATGTGGGCACGGAAGGTATGACATGGGATGCGCGGCCCGGTGACCTTCAGCTCGACCTGCTCACCGACCCGCCAACGCTCACCGAGCACGGCGTCGCTGACGACGAGGCCGGACGTCGTGAGGTTCTCACCGAAGGTGCCGTTGGCGAGCGGCCGGCCCAGCATGTCCTGCCACTCGTCCAGCTCCTCGCGCGCAAAGGCGTAGACCGCCTGGCTGTTGCCGCCGTGGTCGCGGTGGTTCCCGATCTCGTCACCGACGAGCCCGCTCCCCAGGCCTTGCGCTTTGGACCCGGGGGCGCGGACCTCGACGGGGCCGAGCGCAGGGCCTTTGGCGATGCCGGTCGGCCTGCCCGTGGATGCAGGGCTCGGCTGCAGGCTGGCGACGTTCACGGTCAGAAGTGCGGCCACGCCGTCACCCTAGCCGCGCGTGTTGAGCTCCCACGACCGAGATCGTCCGCGGTCCGCGCACATCGAGACGGCGAACAAGCGCAGACGAATCTCGGGTGCGGCATTCGTCCGCGATCGGCCCGTGTGGGAACGGCGAACAACCGCAGACGAATCCCCACGGGGCCACCGCAGACGAATCCGGACGGGACACCGCGAACGAATTCGAGGCCGGATCAGCCGACGCGGTCGACGACTGAGGTCACGAGCCCCTCGAGGGCGGCCTTGGCGTCGCCCTCGGGCAGCGGCGCCAACAGGTCGCTCGCCCGCTGACCGACCCCCAGGGTCTCCCGGCGGGCCCGCTCGAGCGCCGCGTTGCGGCGCAGCAGGCCGAGCGCCTCGGCGTGGAGCAGGTCGTCGTGAAGGGCCTGCCCGAGAAGCTCCCGCAGGCGCGCGTCTGCCGGGGCCGTGGAGGCCTTCGCGTAGAGGACCGCGAGGGTGTCGACGCCCTCACGCAGGTCGGTCCCCGGGCTCTTGCCGGTCTCCGAGGCCTCGGAGGTGATGTCGATGAGGTCGTCGGCTAGCTGGAAGGCGACGCCGAGGCGCTCGCCGTAGGCGCGCATCACCTCGACGTGCTCGGCGGAGCCACCGCTGAACATCGCGCCGTACTGGGCCGCGGTCGCGATGAGCGCTCCCGTCTTGTCGGCCAGCACCTCGAGGTAGTAGACGACCGGGTCTGCCCCGGGAGGGCAGGGCCGGTCGTCGCGGATCTGCCCCGAGCACAGCCGCACAAAGGTCTGCGCCTGGATCAGGACCGCCTCGGGGCCCAGGGCGGCCACCAGCTCCGACGCCTTGCCGAAGAGCAGGTCGCCGATGAGGATCGCCGTGGAGTTGCCGTACTTCGCGTTGGCGCTCGGCACGCCACGGCGCACGTCGGCTCCATCCATGACGTCGTCGTGGTAGAGCGACGCGAGGTGGGTCAGCTCGACACCGGTCGCCGCCGCAACGACGCTGTCGTTCACTCCGGACCCCAGCTCTGCGGCGAGCAGGGTGAGCAGCGGCCGCAACCGCTTCCCGCCGGCCTCGGTGAGGTGCGCGGACGCCTCGGCGACCAGCGGGTCGTCGTGGTCGACGGTCCGCAGGATCAGGTCGTCGACCCGAGCCAGGCCCTCCTCCAGACGTGACCACAGGGCCGGGGTCACCCCCGGGACGGCCATGACGGCGGGCGGTGCGTTCATCGCAGGAACTGTGCTGCGTTACCGGCCAGGGTCAGCAGCGCCGAGGGAGCCACGCCGAGGACGAGGGTGAAGAGGGCACCGACGCCGATGACCGACTTCGTCATCCACGACGGGGTCACCACGGCGACCGAGTCGTTCTGGGCCTCGGTGAAGTACATCAGGACGATCATCCGCACGTAGACGAACACCGTGATCGCGCTGCACAGGAGGCCGACGACGACCATGAGCGTGCCCGTGCCACCCGAGCGCAGCGCCGGCTCGAAGACAGCGAACTTCGCCGTGAAGCCGGACGTCAGCGGGATCCCGGCGAACGCGAGCAGGAGGAAGGCGAAGATGCCCGCCGTCAGGGGATGACGCTTGCCCAGCCCTGCCCACTGGGACAGGTGGCTCGCCTCCGAACCGCTGTCGCGCACGAGTCCGACGATGGCGAAGGCGGTCATCGTCATCAGGCCGTAGCAGACGAGGTAGAACATCACGCCGCTCACACCGGTCTTGTCGAAGGCCAGGACCCCGACGAGGATGAAGCCGGCGTGGGCGATGGAGGAGTAGGCGAGCAGCCGCTTGACGTCCGTCTGCGTCACCGACAGGACCGCGCCGACGACCATCGTGAGGATTGCGACGATGCTGATCGCCGGTGCCCAGTCCCAGCGGTCGGCCTCGATCCCGACGTAGACCAGGCGCAGGATGGCGCCGAAGGCGGCGAGCTTCGTGGCGGCCGCCATGAAGCCGGTCACCGGCGTCGGGGCGCCCTGGTAGACATCCGGAGTCCACGAGTGGAACGGCACGGCACCGACCTTGAAGAGCAACCCGACGGCGACCAGGATGACGCCGGGCACGAGCAGGCCGGCCAGCTCCGTGCCGCCCTGCGGTATCGAGGTCGCGATGTCACCGAGGTAGACGGAGCCGGAGTAGCCGAAGAGCAGGGCGGTGCCGAAGAGGAAGAACGCCGACGAGAACGCACCGAGCAGGAAGTACTTCAGCGACGCCTCCTGCGAGAGCAGGCGGCGGCGACGCGCCAGCCCGGTGAGGATGTAGAGCGGAAGCGAGAGCACCTCGAGGGCGATGAACATCGTCAGCAGGTCACCGGCCGCCGGAAAGAGCATCATGCCTGCGACGGAGAACAGGATCAGCGGGAAGACCTCGGAGGTCATCACCCCGGCGCGCAGGGCAACGGCCTCCTGGCCGGACCCCGGGGTGGCCGCCCCCATGGGGGTGAAGGCCTCCGCCCCGACGCCGCCGAGCCGCTCACCCATGTTGAGCACGCCCAGCGCCGCGAAGAGCAGCACGGCGCCCTGGAGGAAGAGCGTCGGCCCGTCGACGACGACCGAACCGGTGACCAGGCCGCCGACGCCGACCAGCCCCGCGGTCTGGACCTGGTGGTGGACGGCGATGAGGACGAGCGCCAGGAAGGCCGCGAGGAGACCCAGAAGGGCGATGCCCATCTGGACGACATACCGGCGCCTGCGGGGGACGAACGCCTCGACGAGAACACCGATGATCGCCACCCCGAGGACGATGAGCAGGGGCGACAGCGCGCCGTAGTCCAGTGTGGCCGGCGTGAACTCGCCCGGCATGGCGGCCGTCACTTGGTGCCTCCTTGGACGTCGGCAACGGGCACGATCGGAGCGGGGTCGCTCACCCCGACGTGGCTCAGCGTCGTCCTGACGGCCGGGTTGATGATGTCGAGAACCGGCTTCGGATAGAAGCCGAGCACGAGGAACAGGGCGATCAGCGGAGCGACGACCCACTTCTCCCGGACGCCGAGGTCGTGCGTGCCCACGGCACTCTCCGGCAGCGGGCCGGTCATCATCCGCTTGTAGGTGAGCAGGATGTAGAGCGAGGCGAGGATGATCCCGATCGTCGCGATGACCGCCGCCACCTGGTAGCGCTGGAACGTGCCCACCAGGGTGAGGAACTCGGCGTTGAACGCGCCGAGGCCCGGCAGCCCCAGCCCCGAGAGTCCAGCGATGAGGAAGGCGCCACCGAGCGCCGGCGTGAGCCGTTGCCAACCACCGAAGTCCGCGATGCGTCTGCTCCCCCGGCGGCTGATGAGCATCCCCCCGAAGAGGAACAGCGCCGCCGTCGTGAACCCGTGGTTGACCATGTAGAGCGTCGCGCCGGCACCACCGGTCGTCGTCATGGCGAAGATCGCGACGACGATGAAGCCGAAGTGGCTGATGGAGGTGTAGGCGATCAGCCGCATGAGGTCGGTCTGGCCGATGGCGAGCACGGCGCCGTAGAGCACCGAGATGACTGCCAGAGTGATGACGACGGGTGTCGCCCACTTGCTCGCCTCCGGGAACAGCTGGAGGCAGAAGCGGATCATCCCGTAGGTGCCGACCTTGTCGAGCACACCGACGAGCAGCGTCGCCGTTGCCGGCCTCGCCTCGGATGCGGCATCGGGAAGCCACGTATGGAACGGGAACATCGGGGCCTTGACCGCGAAGGCGAAGAAGAAGCCGAGGAACAGCAGCCGCTCGGTCGTCCCGTCGATCTGCAGGCCGGTCAGCCTGGAGATCAGGAAACCCTCCGTGCCGCCAGGGCCCTGGACGTAGAGACCGATGACGGCGGCCAGCATGACCAGCCCGCCGAGGAGGGAGAACAGGAGGAACTTCATCGAGGCGTACTGGCGGCGGGGGCCGCCGTACTGACCGATGAGGAAGTAGACCGGGATGAGCATGGCCTCGAAGAAGACGTAGAACAGGAACACGTCGGTCGCGGCGAACACGCCGACCATGAACGTCTCGAGGACGAGCATCAGGGCGAAGTAGTTCTTCTCCCGGGGTGTTCCCTCCTCGCCCGGCAGGTCGGGCCACGCCGCGAGCAGGCAGATCGGCGTGAGGATCGTCGACATGACGATGAGCGTCAGGGCGATCCCGTCCACGCCAAGGGCATAGCTGACCCCGAACTGGGGGATCCACCGGTGCTGCTCGACGAGCTGGAACTGCTGGGTAGAGCCGGCCCGGAACTGCAGCGCTGCGGCGATCGAGAAGAGCAGCGTCACGACGGAGAAGCCGACGGCGAGGTGCTTGGCGCGGTCGGCGAGCCGCGCCGGCAGGAGCCAGATGATGATCGCACCGACGAGCGGGAGAACGCCGATGATCGTCAGCCAGGGGAACTGGTTCATCACTGCATCACCCACAGGGCGCCGAGGATGACGACGACGCCGGTGAGCATGGTCAGGGCATAGGACCGGGCGAAACCGTTCTGGAGCCTGCGCAGCCACGACGAACTGCCACCGATGAAGGCGGCGAGCCCCCCGGCGGCGCCGTCGACTCCGCGGCTGTCGGCAAAGACGAGCGAGCGGGTCACCCGGATACCCGGACGCATGAACACCCCTTCGTTGACGTCGTCCTGGTAAAGGTCGCGGCGAGCGGCCCGGACGGCGAGGCTGCCGCGCGGAGCCACCGCCGGCACCGCATCACGCACGTAGCGCAGCCACGCGAGCCCTGCGCCGAGGAGCACCAGCAGGAGGGTGAGGCCCATCAGCACGTTGGCCGGGAGAACCGGCTCGTGCTCGGCCCCCTCTTGGGCACCGAAGACGGGGGCTAGCCAGCTCTGGAGCAGGCTCGTCTTGCCGAAGCCGAGGAAGATGCCGAGGACCGCCGACCCCACCGCCAGCACAATCATCGGCACGGTCATCGTCAGGGGCGACTCGTGCGGATGCACGTCGTCGGTCCACCGCCGCTTGCCGTGGAACGTCATGAGGAACAGCCGGGACATGTAGAACGCCGTGATGCCTGCGCCGATCAGCGCCGCCATCCCGAAGACCCATGGTCGCCAGCCCTCGCCGATGAACGCCGCCTCGATGATCTTGTCCTTGCTCCAGAACCCGGAGAACGGTGGCACGCCGAGGATCGCGAGCCAGCCGAGCCCGAAGGTGACCCAGGTGATCTTCATGACCGTGGACAGGCCACCGAACCGGCGCATGTTGACCTGGTCGTCCATACCGTGCATGACCGACCCGGCTCCGAGGAACATCCCCGCCTTGAAGAAGCCGTGCGTCAGCAGATGGAAGATCGCGAAGACGTAGCCCACCGGCCCCAGCCCGGCGGCCAGCATCATGTAGCCGATCTGGCTCATCGTCGACGCCGCCAGCGCCTTCTTCATGTCGTCCTTGGCGCATCCGACGATGGCCCCGAAGACCAGGGTGACGGCGCCCACGATGACGACCGCGAGCTGTGCGTTGGGCGCCGCCTCGAAGATCGCGTGGCTGCGCACGACGAGGTAGACACCGGCCGTGACCATCGTCGCTGCGTGGATGAGGGCGGAGACGGGAGTCGGGCCGGCCATCGCGTCGCCGAGCCAGCTCTGCAGCGGGAACTGCGCGGACTTGCCGCAGGCGCCGAGGAGCAGGAAGAGGCCCATTGCGGTCAGGGCGGCCTGGTTCGCTTGCGCCACACCGGCGTTCACCGAGGCGAAGTCGACCTTGCCGAACTGCCAGAACATGATCATGATCGCGACGGAGAGGCCGAGGTCACCGACCCGGTTGACGACGAAGGCCTTGTTCGCCGCTGTGGCATACGCCGGGTTGTGGTTCCAGAAGCCGATGAGCAGCCACGATGCGAGACCGACCCCCTCCCAGCCGACATAGAGCAGCAGGTAGGAGTCGGCCAGCACGAGGAGGAGCATCGAGGCGACGAACAGGTTGAGGTAGGCGAAGAACTTCCGCTTGTCCGGGTCGTGCTCCATATAGCCGAGCGAGTAGACGTGGATCAGCGACCCGACGAAGGTGATGAGCATGACGAACGCCAGCGACAGCGGGTCCAGCAGCAGTCCCGCGTCGAGGTTGAACTGACCGGCCGGAAGCCAGGTGAAGAGGTGCAGCTGCTGCGCCCGGTCGGCGTCCACGCGGCCGATCATGCTGAGGATGACCACGAGCCCGACGACGAAGGACGACCAGGAGAGCAGCGTCGCCAGCACCGGCCCGAAGCGGTCGGTGCGGCGTCCACCGACGAGGAGGATCGCCGCGCCGGCGAGTGGCAGGACGACCAGCAGCCACGCGTATGCCGTGACGCCCGTCGCGTGCCCCGGGGCACCCGGCGCCTCGCTCGCGAGGGCCACCGGCCCGGCATACGAGCCGAGCGCGTTGGAGAGTGTTTGCACGCCTGGTCGCTCCTTAAAGCTTCAGCAGGTTGGCATCGTCGACCGAGGCCGAGCGGCGGGCACGGAAGATCGCCATGATGATGGCCAGCCCGACGACCACCTCGGCCGCGGCGACGACCATGACGAATAGGGCAATCACCTGCCCGTCGAGGGTCCCCCGGATGCGGGCGAAGGTGACGAAGGCGAGGTTCGTCGCGTTGAGCATCATCTCGACGCCCATGAAGACGATGATCGCGTTGCGGCGCAGGAGCACCGCGGCGGCGCCGATCGAGAACAGGGCCGTCGACAGGAACAGGTAGTGGCTCAGGCTCATCGGGCTGACCCCTCCTCGATCTCGCTCTCGATCGCCTGCTCGGCCGCGTGGTACTTCGCGGGCGCCGTGACCTGGTCGCGAGAGACGAGGACCCGCGAGACCGAGATCTCGCTCGGCGTGCCGTCCGGCAGGAGTGCCGGAGTGTCGACGGCATTGTGGCGCGCGTAGACGCCGGGGGCGGGCAGCCCGGCGACATAGGTGTTCTCCCGCACGCGCCGCTCGGCCCAGTCGCGCTGGGAGAGCTTCTCGCCGATCCGCTCGCGGTGGGTGAGCACCATCGCGCCGATGGCGGCCGTGATGAGCAGCGCCGACGTGATCTCGAACGCCCAGACGTACTTGCCGAAGATGAGGTTGGCGACGCCGCTGACGTTGCCGGTCTCGTTGTTGACCGCCGCAACCCCTTGGGGCACCGGCAGGGTCAGCGACCCGAGCGCGAAGAACATCACCCCGGCCAGTCCGAGCGAGATGACCAGGCCGGCAGCCTTCTGTCCCTTGATCGTCTCCACGAGCGAGTCGGAGGAGTCGACGCCGACGAGCATGAGCACGAACAGGAAGAGCATCATCACGGCGCCGGTGTAGACGAAGACCTGGACGATGCCGAGGAACTCGGCGTTCTGGACGATGTAGAGCACGCCGAGGTTGACCATGACGAAGGCCGTGCACAACGCGGCGTAGACCGCCTTGCGGACGAAGAGCAAGCCGAGCGCGGCCAGCACCATGAGCGGCGCGAGGACCCAGAAGACGACGGCCTCACCGGTCGAGGTCATCGGGCCACCTCCTCGGACTCGGCGAAGCCCTCCGTATCCGCGAAGCCACCACTCTGGGCACCGCCCGGGGCGTCCCCGCCGTCGGCGTGGGGGGAGGCATGAGCGTCGACCCACGCCTGCTGCTCGGGCGTCGCGCGGGCGACCTTGCCCTGGTAGTAGTCCCCCTCCTCCATGCCCGCGACCATGGGGTGCGGGGCGGGCAGCATGCCCTCCTGGACGGGGGCGAGGAGCTGGTCCTTGGTGAAGATGAGGTCTGCCCGGTTGTTGTCGGCGAGCTCGTAGGTGTTCGTCATCGTCAGGGCCCGGGTGGGGCAGGCCTCGATGCAGAAGCCGCAGAAGATGCACCGCAGGTAGTTGATCTGGTAGACGCGGCCATAGCGCTCACCCGGCGAGTAACGGCCGGCGCCGCCCGCGCTGTCGTCGTTCGACGCCCCTTCCACCAGGATCGCGTCGGCGGGGCAGGCCCAGGCGCACAGCTCGCAGCCGATGCACTTCTCGAGACCGTCGGGGTGGCGGTTCAGCTGGTGGCGACCGTGAAAGCGTGCCTCGGTCGGTCGCTTCTCCTCGGGGTACTCCTCCGTCGCGACCTTCCGGAACATCGTGGCGAAGGTGACGCCGAAGCCGGCGACCGGGGCGAACAGCTCTCCGAGCCCACCTCTCTTGCGGTCCTCACGCTGGGGGTTGTCCTCGGTGCCGGCGCGCTTGACGTCGCCGCGAGGCGGGACCTGCTTGGGGGTCCGCGGAGCCGGCACGTCACTGCCAGCGGCGGTCGCGCCGGTGTCCGGGCTGTCAGCCACGTCCATCCTCCTTGGTGATCGTGCCGGCCGGCACCGTCGTGCCGTCAACTCGGTTCGTGCCGTCAGCTCGGTCCGAGCCGTCCGAGCCGTCCCAGCCGTCGTCGCGGGTCCGGCCGCGAATGGGTGCCCCGGAGCCGACGGGCACCCGGCTCGGCTCGCGCAGCGTCTGGCCCGGCAGCGGCGGCACGGGGTAGCCCCCGGCGAACGGGTCGACCTCGCTCGGCGCCCGCGAGGCGGCAGCCGCCTCCTCCTCGTCGGCGCGCTTGGTGTCCCAGATCCAGGAACCCGCCAGCGCCAGGACGGCGATGACGCTGACGGCGACGAGGGTGGCCGTGGGGATCTGCCGCCCGAGCAGGGTCACGACCGAGTCCCCGAACCAGCCGTTCTGCGAGGCGCGGATGAAGGCGACCGCCACCACCCACAAGAGGGTGATCGGGATGAGGAACTTCCAGCCGAAGCGCATGAACTGGTCGTAGCGCACCCGGGGCAGCGAACCACGCAGCCACACGAAGAAGAACATGAAGATCCACAGCTTGACCGTGAACCACAGCACGCCCCACCACCCGTGGTTGAACATGCCGTCGTTGATCGCCGCGATGCCGGGAGGGGCCTGCCAGCCGCCGATGAACATCGTCGTGGCCAGCGCAGAGACGGTGAACATGTTGACGTACTCGCCGAGGTAGAACATGGCGAAGCGCATCGAGCCGTACTCGGTGTGGAAGCCGCCGGTGAGCTCGCCCTCACCCTCAGCCAGGTCGAACGGCAGCCGGTTCGTCTCGCCGACCATCGTCACGAGGTAGACGGCGAAGGAGAAGAACGCCGGGATCATGTACCAGAGGCTCGACTGTCCGGAGACGATCTGCGACGTGGACATCGAGCCGCTGTAGATGAAGATCGCGACGAGCGACAGCCCCATGGCGATCTCGTAGGAGATCACCTGGGCGGTCGAGCGCAGCCCACCGAGCAGCGGGTAGGTCGAGCCGGAGGACCAGCCGGCGAGGACGATGCCGTAGACCCCGACCGAGGCGACGGCGAGGACGAGGAGGACGGCGACCGGGAAGTCGGTGAGCTGGATCGGGGTCAGGTGGCCGAACATCGAGGCCTTGTCACCCATCGGGATGATCGAGAACGAGACGAAGGCCATCGTCGCGGCGATGAGCGGTGCCAGCGTGAAGATGAACCGGTCGGCGGCGGCGGGCGTGACGTCCTCCTTGAGCATCGACTTCATGCCGTCGGCGAGGGTCTGCAGCAGGCCGAACGGGCCGGCGCGGTTCGGGCCCGGGCGTTGCTGCATCCGCCCGATGACCCTCCGCTCGAACCAGATGACGAGCAGCGTGCTGACCAGGAGGTAGACGAAGATGAGCAGCGCCTTGATGAGCGAGAGCCACCATGGTGTGTCGCGGAAGTCGGCCTTGGGGTTGTCGACCAGCGGAGCGACGACCGCCGCAGAGCCGAGCAGTATGCCGTTCAGCTCGGTAACGGCCCCGCTCGCCATGGCGGTGAGGAGCGTCGCAGACATCAGCGGACACCTTCCTTCGTCACGTGGACTCTCGCGCCGGCCTCGACCCCGAGGGTGGCCCGGACGGTGCAGCCTGCAGAGTTGGTCGGCAGCCAGACGACGTCGTCGACCAGGTCAGCGGTCACCGCGAGCGGCACCGTGACCGACCCGCGACCGGTGGATGCGCTGACGAGCTCGCCGTGCTCGGCGCCGATCCGCAGGGCGCCTGCGGCGTTGACCCGCAGCACAGCCCGGTGAGCGGTGCCGGCGAGGAACGGCTCTCCGTCCTGCAGCCGGCCGAGGTCGAGCAGGGCGGGCCAGGTGGCGAGCACGAAGCCGGGCGCGTCGTCGCTGCCCGCAGGAACGGCAGGGGGTGCGGGGGCGGCGGGCTGGGTGGCGGTCATCGAGGTCATCCCGGGGGCGCCCCGCTCGCCCTGCCAGGGACCCAGTTCCTCGAACTGCGCGTGGATCTGGTCCTGGGTGCGCGTCTCGAGGAACGCCCCGAGCTCGGCGGCCAGCATGTCCAGGACGCGGTGGTCGCTCATCGCGTTGGTGTCCAGTGCTTCGGAGAAGGGGCGGATCCGCCCCTCCCAGTTGACGAAGGACCCCGACTTCTCGGAGTGCGGCGCGACGGGCAGGACGACGTCGGCCACCGCCGTGACGGCGGACTCGCGGATTTCGAGGGAGACGACGAAGGTCTTGGCGAGGGCCTCCTCGACACCGGGATGGCTGAGGTCGGCCGGCTCGATGCCGCCGATGAGCAGGGCGTCGATCTCGCCGGAGCAGGCGGCGTCGATGATGCCCGCGGTGTCGCGGCCCGGCGCGTCAGGCAGGCCGACGACGTCCCATGCCTCGGCGACCTCGGTGCGCGCCGCGACGCTGGACGCCGGACGGCCACCCGGCAGGAGCGCGCCGATGGCGCCGGTCTCGAGAGCGCCCCGCTCACCCGCTCGACGCGGCACCCACGCGAGTCGGGCACCGGTCTGCTCGGCGAGGCCGGCCGCAGCGGCGAGGGCTCCCGGAACGGTGGCGAGGCGCTCTCCGACGAGGATGAACCCGCCGTCGCCGAGGGCGCTGAGCAGGGCCGGTCCCGCGGACTGGGCAGCGAGGTCGTCCAGCATGGCCGTCTCGGCACCGGGGGCCGCCGGCACGAGGGTGCCCGAGAGCTTGTCGAGCCCTCGCGTCGTGAAGGGGGCAACGGCATACACGGCGGTCCTGCTCTTGCGGACCGCCTTGCGCAGCCGCAGGAAGACGATGGGTGACTCGTCCTCGGGCTCGAAGCCGACGAGCAGGACCGTCTTGGCGTTCTCGAGGTCGGCGTAGGTGACGGCGCCGCCGGTGGGACCCGTGCCGACGACGTGGGCCGCGAGGAACGCCATCTCCTCAGCCGAGTGCGGGCGCCAGCGGAAGTCGACGTCGTTGGTGTTCAGGGCGACCCGGGCGAACTTGCCGTAGGCGTAGGCGTCCTCCGCGGACACCCGACCGCCGACGAGCACACCCGCACCTCTGGCCTGGCGCAGTCCGGCCGCCGCCCGCTCGAGTGCCTCGGGCCAACTCGCTGCCCGGAGCTCGCCGTCCGCGTCGCGGACGAGGGGCATCGTGAGCCGGTCAGGAAGGGTGGCGTACTGGAAGGCCCAGCGGCCCTTGTCGCAGTTCCACTCCTCGTTGACCTCCGGCTCCGGCCGGGCCATCCGGCGCAGCACGACGCCGCGGCGGTGGTCGGTGCGGATCGCACATCCGGAGGCGCAGTGCTCGCAGACGCTCGACGTCGACATCAGGTCGAACGGACGGGCCCGGAAGCGGTATGCCGCACCGGTGAGCGCGCCCACGGGGCAGATCTGCACGGTGTTGCCGGAGAAGTACGACTCGAACGGCTTGTCCTGGTAGATCCCGACCTGCTGGAGGGCCCCGCGCTCGACGAGCGCGATGAACGGGTCACCGGCGATCTGGTCCGAGAAGCGCGTGCAGCGGGCGCACAGGACGCAGCGCTCGCGGTCCAGCAGCACCTGGGAGGAGACGCTGATCGGCTTGGGGAAGGTGCGCTTGACGTCCTCGAAGCGGGACGTGGACCGGCCGTTGCTCATCGCCTGGTTCTGCAGGGGGCACTCGCCGCCCTTGTCGCACACCGGGCAGTCGAGCGGGTGGTTGATGAGCAGCAGCTCCATGACCCCGTGCTGCGCCTTGTCGGCGACCGGGGAGGTGTTCTGGGTCTTGACCTGCATGCCCTCGGAGACGGTGATGGTGCACGATGCCTGCGGCTTCGGCATCGCTCGCAGCGAGCCGTCGGGGCCGGGCGTCGCGATGTCGACCAGGCACTGGCGGCAGGCGCCGACCGGCTCGAGCAGCGGGTGGTCGCAGAACCGGGGGATCTGGACGCCGATCTCCTCGGCGGCGCGGATGACGAGGGTGCCCTTCGGGACCGAGACGGAGACGCCGTCGATCGTCACCGTGACGCCGCCGTCAGCGCGCTGACCTGGTGTCGGCGGCGCGGCGTTGCCGCCCGTCGAGACGGAGTTGCCTCCGCCGCTCGGGCTCGTCGTGGTCGTGGGTGTGCTCGTCATGCTGACGCCGGCTCCTTCACGTCACTGGCGAAGAGGGAGGACGCCTCCCGGTCGAAGGGACAGCGTCCCAGGGTCAGGTGGGCGATGTACTCGTCGCGGAAGTACTCGATGCTGCTCGTGATCGGCGACGTCGCCCCGTCACCGAAGGCGCAGAACGACCGCCCGAGGATGTTGTCACAGATGTCGAGGAGCTTCTCCAAATCGGCCTCACTCCCCTCACCGTTCTCGAGCCGCTCGAGGATCTGCGACAGCCACCAGGTGCCCTCCCGGCAGGGGGTGCACTTGCCGCAGGACTCGTGCCGGTAGAAGTCGGTCCACCGCTCGACGGCGCGCACGACACATGTCGTCTCGTCGAAGATCTGCAGGGCCCTCGTGCCGAGCATCGAACCCGCTGCCCCGACCGACTCGAAGTCGAGCGGGACGTCGAGGTGTGCGTCGGTGAAGAGGGGTGTCGAGGACCCGCCGGGCGTCCAGAACTTCAGCTTCTTGCCGCCGCGCATCCCACCTGCCATGTCGAGCAGCTCGCGCAGGGTGATGCCGAGCGGTGCTTCGTACTGCCCGGGGCGGGTGACGTGGCCGGAGAGGCTGAAGATGCCGAAGCCGGCGGACTTCTCGGTGCCCATGCCCTTGAACCACTCGGAGCCGTGCAGCAGTATCGGAGGGATGCTCGCAATGCTTTCCACGTTGTTGACGACGGTCGGACGCGCGTAGAGGCCGGCAACCGCCGGGAACGGCGGCTTGAGCCGGGGCTGCCCGCGGCGACCCTCGAGGGAGTCGAGGAGGGCGGTCTCCTCACCGCAGATGTAGGCGCCCGCGCCGGCGTGGACGGTCACCTCGAGGTCGAAGCCGGAGCCGTGGATGTTCCTGCCGAGGTGGCCCGCGGCATACGCCTCCTCGACGGCGCGCAGGAGCCGACGGTAGACGTGGACGACCTCGCCGCGGAGGTAGATGAAGGCGTGGTTGCAGCCGATGGCGAAGGACGTGATCGCGACCCCCTCGAGAAGGAGTTGCGGGGCCGCCATCATCAGCGGGATGTCCTTGCAGGTGCCGGGCTCGGACTCGTCGGCGTTGACGACGAGGTAGCGCGGCCCACCGTCCGGCGGGGGGAGGAAGCCCCACTTCATGCCGGTCGGGAAGCCGGCACCACCACGGCCGCGCAGACCGGAGTCCTTGGTCAGGCTCACCAGCTCCTCCTGCGTCATGCCCAGAGCCTTCTTCAGCCCCTGGTAGCCCTCGTTGTCCTCGTAGGTCGCCAGGGTCCACGACTGCGGGTGGTCCCAGAACCTCGTGAGGATCGGCGTCAGCTGCGTCGTCACTTCATGTCACCCTTCGTGCCCTCGGCGCTCGAGGGGCCCGTGGCCCCGGTGCTGCGCTTCCTCTCGCTGCTGCCGCCGTCGGCAGCCCCCTGCCCTTGGCCCTCGTCGTCCGCCGCGTCGGAGAGGGTCGCTGCCGGGTCGGAGGTCGTGCGCTCTCCGGGCATCTCGTCGGCATCGTTCGCCGGCGTGTCCGTGGAGCTGTGCCGTCCAGGGGTCAGGCCACCCGTGGCCTTCCCGGCAGCGCTGGCGTCCATGGCCTGCTCCTCCCGGTCCTGCTGGTCGTTGCCGAAGGCGCTCCAGCCGTGCTCCGCGGCGACCCTCAGGCCCTCGATCGAGGGCCCGCCGGCGCCGACGCCCTGGTCGGCGAGGCCGTCGTGGAATCCGGCGAGCACGCGGGAGACCTGCTTGAAGGTCGAGACGCTGTCCGCACCCCGCGTCGGCTTCACCCGGCGCCCAGCGCGGAGCTCGTCGACGAGCTCCTTGGTCGACTCGATCGTCTGGTTGTCGAAGAACTCCCAGTTGGTCATGACGACCGGCGCGTAGTCACAGGCGGCATTGCACTCGATCCGCTCCAGGGTGACCATGCCGTCGGGCGTCGTCTCGTCATGGCCGACCCCGAGGTGGTCGCTCACCGCCTCCCAGATCTGGTCGCCGCCCATGATCGCGCAGAGCGTGTTGATGCAGACGCCGACGGTGAACTCACCGTTGGGGTGGCGCTTGTACTGTGTGTAGAACGTGGCCACACCACTGACCTCGGCGGTCTCCAGGTCAAGCAGCTCGGCGCAGAGGGCGATACCCCTGCCGGAGACGTAGCCGTCCTCGCTCTGCACGAGGTGCAGCAGGGGAAGCAGCGCCGAGCGCTTCTGGGGGTAGCGGGCGATGATCAGCGCAGCGTCCTCGACCAGCCTTGCCAGGACGTCGGCCGGATAAGGCGTCCTGCTCTCCGGGCTGACGTTGAGATGCCCGGAGGGCGTATGCGTGCCGGTGGCGCCGTGGTTGTCCATCAGCGGTCCACACCTCCCATGACGGGGTCGATGGAGGCGACCGCCACGATGACGTCGGCGACCTGGCCGCCCTCGCACATCGCCGCCACGGCCTGAAGGTTGTTGAAGGACGGGTCGCGGAAGTGCGCCCGGTAGGGACGCGTCCCGCCGTCCGACACCGCGTGGCAACCAAGCTCTCCCTTGGCACTCTCGATCGCGGAGTAGGCCTGCCCCGGTTGGACCCGGAAGCCCTCGGTGACGAGCTTGAAGTGGTGGATCAGGGACTCCATGGACTGGCCCATGATCTCGCGGATGTGGTCGAGGCTGTTGCCCATGCCGTCGCCGCCGATGGCGAGCTGGGCAGGCCACGCGATCTTGCGGTCCTCGACCATGACCGGGCCACCCACGCGCTGCAGCTTCTCGCAGGCCTGCTCGATGATCCGCAGCGACTCGTACATCTCGTCGATGCGGACCCGCAGCCGACCGTAGGCGTCGCAGGTGTCCCTGGTCGGGACGTCGAAGTCATAGTCCTCGTAGCCGCAGTAGGGCTCAGCCTTGCGCAGGTCGTGTGGCAGCCCGGCCGAGCGGAGGATCGGACCGGTGATGCCCAGGGCGATGCAGCCGGTGAGGTCGAGGTAGCCGACGCCGACCGTGCGCCCCTTGAGGAGTGGGTTCTCGACGAGGAGCGACTCCAGCTCGCGCAGGCCGCGGCGCAGCATCGGGATCGTGTCGCGGATCTTGTCGAAGACCCCGCGCGGCAGGTCCTGCACCACGCCACCGGGGCGGACGTAGGCGTTGTTCATCCGCAGGCCCGTGATCATCTCGATGATCGACAAGATCCGCTCGCGTTCGCGGAAGCCGACGGTCATCACCGTCGTCGCACCCATCTCCAGGCCGCCGGTCCCGAGGGCCACGAGGTGGGAGCTGATCCGGGTGAGCTCCATCATGAGCACCCGGATGATCGTGGCCCGCTCGGGGATCTGGTCGGTGATGCCGAGCAGCTTCTCGACCGAGAGGCAGAACACCGCCTCCTGCATCATCGGCGTCAGGTAGTCCATGCGGGTGCAGAAGGTGACGCCCTGCGTCCAGCTGCGGTACTCCATGTTCTTCTCGATGCCCGTGTGGAGGTAGCCGACGCCCGCGCGAGTCTCGGTCACCGTCTCACCGTCGAGCTCGAGGATCAGCCGGAGCACGCCGTGGGTCGAGGGGTGCTGCGGACCCATGTTGACGACGATACGTTCCTGGTTCAGGGAGGTGGCCTCGTCGACGAGGTCGTCCCAGTCACCGCCGGAGGCGTTGAAGACGGGGACGCCCTCGGCATACCCCTCGTCCGCCCCGGAGGTTGCGTAGGGGTCTGACTGCGTGCGCTGGGTAGTCATCAGCTGTATGACCTCCGCTGGTCCGGCGGTGGGATGGTGGCGCCCTTGTACTCGACCGGGATGCCGCCGAGGGGGTAGTCCTTGCGCTGTGGGTGGCCCGGCCAGTCGTCGGGCATGAAGATCCGGGTCAGTGCCGGGTGGCCGTCGAACTGGATCCCGAACATGTCCCACGTCTCGCGCTCGTGCCAGTCGGCCGCCGGGTAGACCGAGACGATCGAGGGGATGTGCGGGTCGCCTTGGGAGCAGGTGACCTCCACCCGGACCCGGCGACTGCCGTGCGTGATCGAGAGGAAGTGGTAGACGGCGTGCAGCTCGCGGCCGGCGTCACCGGGATAGTGCACGCCGGAGACGCCCGAGCACATCTCGAACCGCAGGCTGGGGTCGTCGCGCAGCGTCTGGGCCACGGCGACGAGGTGCTCGCGCCGCACGACGATCGTCATCTCGCCCCGGTCGATGGTGACCCTGGCGACGGCCTCGCCCCAGGATGCCGTGCCGCCGACGAGCGCCCGCTCGAGGTGGTCGGCGATGTCGTCGAAGTAGCCGCCGTAGGGACGTTGTGACGCCCCCGGGAAGAGGATCGGCGCGCGGAGACCGCCATAGCCGGACGTGTCACCGCCCTGGAGCGCCCCGAACATGCCGGTGCGCTCGCCGACGACGACGGGGTCCGGAGAGGTGCCCGGTGCGGCCGGGAGGTTGGCCGCGAGCTCCTGGGCGGCTTCCGCCGAGTTCGCGTGGCTGGTCCCCTCAGGCTTGGCCTCGCTCACGCCAGCAGCCCCCTCATCGCAT
>JAABUM010003098.1_pt1 | contig 21167 bp, 23 predicted proteins | sample 5559161 | NCBI WGS metagenome assembly JAABUM01 (sample SAMN10711868, study PRJNA513369) | rock metagenome | isolation source: Antarctica rocks | place: Antarctica: Victoria Land, Siegfried Peak nord
GTCGATCGCGGTCGAGAACGGCCGCCGTGTCGCGGCCGGCGATGTGCTGGTGATGCTGGACCCGGGAGAGGCCCAGGCCGACGAAGGGACGCTCCAGGCCGACCTGCAATCCGAGAAGGCCGAAGTCTTGCGCCGCACGACGGCGCTGATGCTGGCCTCGAGGCGCGCGCTCGGCACCGTTCCGCAGATCGCTTTCGGGCCGGGTACGCCGCCTTTAATCGGCGCGCGCGAGCAGCGTGTGCTGGCGGGCGACATCGGCCAACTCGCGAGCGCGGTCGGCAGCCTCGAGGGCCAGATCAGGGAGAAGACCGCCGAGCGCGATCGCCTGAACGGCACCATCGCGGCCCAGCAGACCCTGATCACCACGTTGAAGGAGCGCGTCGACATGCGGCAGACGTTGCTGGCATCGAGGTCCGAATCGCGCGCCAAGGTGATCGACGCGCTCGAACTCATGCAGACCCAGGCCGCGACGCTGGCCTCCGAGCGGGGCCAATTGGGCGAGATCGAGGCGAGCCTCGGGCGCATCGCGCGCGACATCGAGAAGAGCTACGCTGGCTTCACGGCCGAGAATTCCCAGAAGCTCGCCGACGCCGAGCGCCTCATTGACGAGAACACCGAGAAACTCGCCAAAGCCCGGATCAAGACCGGCCATATGGAGCTGAAAAGCCCGATCGACGGCACGGTGTCGGGCCTCACCATCACGTCGGTGGGCCAGGTCGTGACGGTGGGCGAGCAGGTCATGCAGATCGTGCCGCTCGACTCCCAACTCGAGATTGAATGCTACCTGCCCAACGGCGATGTCGGCTTCGTTCGCAAGGATCAGCAGGCCATCGTCAAGATCGAGTCGTTTCCGTTCACGGACTACGGCACCGTCGACGGACACGTGACGCGCGTGGCCCGCGACGCGATCGCGCAGCCCGAAGCCGAGCAGCGCGAGCAGAACCCCGCACAGGCCGCCAAAGAGACCATGTTCGGCGGCGCCCAGCGCACCCAGAACCTCGTGTTCCCGGTGACGCTGAGCCTCGACAAGGCCTCGATCCGCTCGGAAGGCGCCGAGGTGCCGCTCGTGCCCGGCATGGCCGTGACGGTGGAGATCAGGACCGGCACCCGCCGCATCCTGAGCTACCTGTTCTCGCCGATCCTCCAGGTGGCGACGACCGCGCTGCGGGAGCGGTGAGGGACTCAAGGCACCTTCTACGCCTGCGTCGAGAAGGACAAATGCTCCGTCACCTCATCGCGCTGCCGTCGAGGAACAGCCGGAACGCCGGGTTGTCGGTCTCGTCCCAGCACGGATAGCCGAGCGCCTCGATTGCCGCGGCGAAGCGGGCGCGATCGGCCCGTGGCACCACGATTCCCGCCAGGACGCGGCCGTAGTCGGCCCCGTGGTTACGGTAGTGGAACAGGGAGATGCTCCAGCCCTGGCCGAGACCGTCCAGGAACTTGAGCAGCGCCCCCGGATATTCGGGGAACTGGAACCGGTACAGCACCTCGTCGTCGAGCCCCGCGGCGCGTCCGCCCACCATGTAGCGCACATGGGTCTTGGCGATCTCGTTGTCGCTGAGGTCCTCGACACCGTAGCCGCTCCCGGTCAATAGCGCGGCGATCTCGCGCTTCTCCCGGTCGCCGTCGCGCAGTTCGACCCCGACGAAGATGTGGGCCGCGGCGCCCGCGCCGGCGTAGCGGTAGTTGAACTCCGTGATCGAGCGGCGCCCCAGCACCTGCATGAATCGCCGGTAGCTGCCGGGCTCCTCCGGAATCGTGACGGCCAGGAGCGCCTCGCGCCGCTCGCCGATCTCGGCCCGCTCGGCGATATGGCGCAGGCGGTCGAAATTGAGGTTGGCCCCGCTGTTGATCGCCACGAGGGCGCGGTCGCGGAGGCCGCGCTCGGCCGCGTAGCGCTTCAGTCCCGCGAGCGCCACCCCGCCCGCTGGCTCGGCGACGGCGCGCGTCTCGTCGAAGATGTCCTTCACGGCCGCGCAGATCTCGTCGGTCGTGACGGTCACCACCTCGTCGAGGCAGATGCGGCAGATGCGGAAGGTCTCGGCTCCGGCCTGGCGCACCGCGACCCCGTCGGCGAACAGCCCGACACGGTCCAGCACCACGCGCTCGTCGGCCGCGAGCGCCGCCTTCATGCTGGCGGCATCGTCGGGCTCGACCCCGATCACCTTGACGTCGGGCCGCAGGAACTTGACGAAAGCCGCCACCCCTGCCGCCAGGCCACCGCCGCCCACCGGCACGAAGATGGCGTCGAGCGCGCCCGGATGCTGCTGCAGGATCTCGGTGCCGACCGTGCCCTGGCCGGCGATCACGTCGGGGTCGTCGTAAGGATGCACGAAGGTGAGGCCGCGCGCGGTGCAGAGGTCGATCGCGTGGCGGTAGGCCTCGTCGAAATTGTCGCCGTGGATCACGGCATGGCCGCCCCGCGCCTTGACGCCCGCGACCTTGATGCCGGGCGTCGTGCGCGGCATCACGATGGTGGCGTCGACGCCGAGCTTCTGGGCCGCGAAGGCGACGCCCTGGGCGTGGTTGCCGGCCGAGGCGCAGACGACGCCGCGCTCCAGCACGTCGCGCGGCAGAGCCGCCATCTTGTTGTAGGCCCCTCTGATCTTGAACGAGAACACGGCCTGGAGATCCTCGCGCTTCAGCAGGATCGCGTTGCCGAGCCGGCGCGACAGGCCGGGCAGGGGATCGAGCGGGCTCACGGTCGCGACATCGTAGACGCGGGACGTCAGGATGCGGCGCGCATAGTCGTTGAGGTCGACGGGAGCCGCATCGGCAGCGGACACGTGGATGTTCATGGCGAGAGGCGGCAGGGGGTTCGGGCTTCGTATGGCCCGGTGGTGCGCCCGAAACCAGCGGAGCGCAACCCCGCGGCGCTCAGGTCCCCCTCTGCCGGCGCTGCCGGGACGTAACGCTCGGAATGGACAAAGACGCTCGGCTAGCGAGATTGGCGTGGAAGAACTTTGGTGAAGACTGGCCCTCGCGAAAGCCGGGCGGAGCGCAGGCGAGCGGCAGATCGAGAGTGCCGGACGCATCGACGAAGGCAGGGCCGGACACGACGGTTGTGGCCTGACCTGGCCAGGACAGCGATTTGTCGAGAATGATCGATGCGCCGACGCGACGACGAATACCCGGTCCTCGTCCCCGTTTTCAGACGGCGACCCGGCTCTGGACTCCTGCCGCAACCCATGGTGATCTCCTCCACGTGGGGAGTTTCGAATGCGTCATGCCAGGGTAGCGGCCACGATGGTGACGGCCATCGCATTCTTGTCCGGTTGTGCGACCCTCCCGCCGCCGCCGCACGAAGACGCGCTCGCGAGCGTCACGCGGGGCTGCCTGGAGAAGAACAAGCAGTTCATCGATGCCTGGGGTTGCCTCCAAAGCCGCGACGCCCTTGAAGAACCCGGAGGCGACGGCTCGCGGCGCAATCAGTTCCTGAAGCTCGGGGACGATCTTGCGTCGAAGGTCGTGGCGAAGAAGCTGAGCAACGCCGAGGCCAAGAAGCGGCTGACGGCAGGGCTTCCGGCCGAAGCCGGGGCATGACGAACAGGATCAACTGACCGGCTGACAACGCTTCCAGACCTGGACGGGCGCCGACGGGTCGACTCCTTCCTGCAGGTGCAACGTGAACTCGTTCATCAACCGCATCCCGATCTCCATCCCGCCCGCTGTCTCGCTGGATGGCGCCGTATAGGTGAAGGCGTGACGGCTGTAATTGCCTTTGAGGCTGGCGCCGCCCGGGGTAACGATGTCGGGGCCCTTGATGGTGAAATGGCGAGCGCTTCCGTCCTGGCACCAATCGCCGTCGATCGCGTCGGCGCGGGCGACGCACACGCTCGCGAGGAGAAGGCCTATCGCGAAGGACACCGGTCTGTTGGTCTTGGAAGCTCGTCGCATGGCATGGTTCCCGTGAAGGGCCTGAACGCTATCCCGCCTCCGTCGGCGGCTCAATCCTCAAGAGCGGCCTGGGCGCGACCAGGCTCGGGCCGCCAGTCAGACGGACGAGCCCCAGAGCTCCCGCATTGATCGAGCTTTCCTATCCCTATCCCGAGCCCCCGGCCCCTGGCGGCACGCTCGAACTGGCGCCCGGCCTCCACTGGCTGCGTCTGCCGCTGCCGTTCAGGCTGAACCACGTCAACGTCTACCTCGTCGAAGGCGAGCGGGGCTGGACGATCGTCGACGCCGGCGCCGACACGCCTCAGGCCCGGACCCTGTGGAACGGCGTGCTGGCGGGACTGCTGGCCGGCAAGTCTGTCGAGCGGCTGATCGTCACCCATTACCACCCCGACCACGTCGGGGCCGCGGCCTATCTTTGCGAGCGCACCGGCGCGGAACTCGTCATGGGCGAGACCGAATACCTGACCGCACGGGTGCACCGCCTCGCCACGCGCGAGGATCTCGGGGCCGAGCAGGCCTTCTACCGCGCCCACGGGCTGTCGATCGAGCAGCTCGGCCGGATGGGCGAGAGGCTCGAGCGCTACCGCACGGTCGTGCCGGCGCTGCCGCGCCGCTATCGCCCGCTTCGCGCCGGCGACCGGCTGAGGCTCGGCGCCATGGAGGCGGAGGCGCTCTGCTACGCGGGTCATTCGCCGGCCCAAATGCTGCTCCACGCGCCCGCCCACGACCTGCTGTTCGCAGCCGACCATGTGCTGCCGCAGATCTCGCCGAACGTGTCGGTGGCCGAGGAGAAGCCCGAGGACGATCCCCTCGGCCGCTATGTGGCGTCGCTGGCCGACATCCCGTCGCGCATCGCCGACAGCACGCTGGTGCTGCCGGGCCATCGGCTGCCCTTCTTCGGACTGCATCGCCGCTGCGCCGAACTCGTCGCGCACCATGCCGCCCGCTGCGCCGACCTCGCCCGCTTCTGCGACCCCGCGGCACCGCCGACCGCGGCCGAGATCGTGCCGCTGCTGTTCACCATGGATCTCGACGCCCACCAGTTCTGGTTCGCGTTCAGCGAGACGCTGGCGCACATCAACATGATGGTGCGGCGTGGGGAGTTGCTGGAGGTGGAGGACGGCGGGCTGCGGCGGTGGCGGAGAGCCGAGGGATCGCGATGACCTCGCGGCGGGAACGCCCAGCGCGCGGCGGTGCGAGGATGAGCCCCTCCGAGTATCGGCGACCAGTTCGACGGCATGCTCGAAGGTCGGACCCATCGAAGGAGGGCATGCGGATCGTGTCATCGAAGCTGTGACCGGGCACAGGTGACACGAGGCGCAGGTAATCCGCCGCTGACGCGTGTGGAGAGACTCTCCAAGCTGAGGTCGCCCGTGGCTCGAGGGGCGTGAGCACCGGCCCTCGGCCCGACCGCGAGGACGAGACCGCGGTGGTGCCGCTCGGCGATCTTCGTGGTAGGCATGGGCATCGTTGCCGTAGGACCCCTGACATGCCGGCTGAGGGCTTCGCGAGGATACGGCAGCCCGCCGACGCGGCCGTCCCGCAGCCGCAGTACCGGCCGGCCGTCTTCCTCGACCGGGACGGGGTGCTCAATCAGGACCTCGGCTATGTGGGCTCCCCCGACCGTTTCCGGTGGTGCGCCGAGGCAGTCGCGGGCATCAAGCGTTTCAACGATGCCGGATATTACGTTTTCGTCGTCACCAACCAGTCCGGCGTCGCGCGGGGGCACTATTCGGAAGCGGACGTGGACGCGCTGCACCGGCACATGCAGGCGGACCTGGGGCAGCAGGGCGCCCACATCGACGACTTTCGCTACTGCCCCTATCACGTCGATGGGACGGTGGCCCGCTACGCCCGGGCGTCGCCCTGGCGCAAGCCCGCGCCCGGCATGATCCTCGACCTCCTCGACGCATGGGCGGTCGACCGCGCCCGAAGCGTCTTGATCGGTGACCGGCCAAGCGACATGGAGGCCGCGGCCGCGGCGGGGCTCCCGGGTCACCTCGTGACGCGGGAGGGATTGACGCTGGAGGTGGTGGACCGTGTCATCGCGGGTCTGCCGCCCTCGGCAGGACCGTGAGTTGCCCGACGGGCGCCGGTCGATGCCCAAGCGGCTCTGTCATCGGGGTGGCGTCATGGCAAACCGCTTTCGACGTCGCTGCCCGTGTCGCTTCGTTTCGGATCGTGATCGCCACGTCCTGCCGCTGGCGACGACGACGGCCGGCCTGTATGGGTGCGAGAGGCACCGGCCTCAAGGGCGTGCTGAAGGGAATGCCGCTCTTCTGGAACGTCGAGCGGGCCGCGTGAGAATGGAGCGCACCGTGCCCGGACCGGCATCCCTCGACCCCGGCGCGCGCCGCGCCATCCTGGAGGCCGCGGCGTCGCTCGAAGCCGACACCGTCGCGCTGCTGTCGCGGCTCGTCCGCCACCCGAGCCTGCTCGGGCAGGAACGATCCTGCCTCGACGACATGGAGGCCGTCTACGCGGAAGCCGGCCTCGCGCCGTGCCGCATCCCGGTCGACCCCGAGGCCTTGCGCGACCATCCGGGCTTCTCGCCGCCGCTGATCCCCTACGAGGGCCGCGACAACGTCGCGGCCCTCCATGCGCCGCGCGAAGCCCGCGGCCGCAGCCTGATGCTGCAGGGCCACGTCGATGTGGTGCCGCCCGGCGCCGCCGACCTCTGGACCACGCCGCCCTTCGAGCCGAGCCTGCGGGACGGCCGCATGTATGGCCGGGGCGCCGCCGACATGAAGGCCGGGCTAGCCTCCATCGTCACGGCCTGGCGGGCCTTGCGCCTCGCGGGGCTGCAGCCCGCCGCCCCGGTGCAGTTCGCCGCCGTTATCGAGGAGGAATGCACCGGCAACGGCGCGCTCGCCGTGATGCAGGCGCTGCCGCCCGTCGAGGCCTGCCTGATTCCCGAGCCCGGGCCGGGCTATCCGGCGCTCTACACGGCCGAGGTCGGGGTCGTGTGGGCCTGGGTGACGGTCACGGGCCGGCCTACCCATGTCCGCGACATGAAGGCCGGGGTCAACGCCATCGACGCCGCTTACGCCGTGGTGGAGCGCTTCCGCGCCTACGAGGAGCGCGCCAACCGGGCCGAGCACCGCCATCCCGCCTTCGCGGCCGACAACCACCCGATCAACGTCAACCTCGGCACCATCGAGGGGGGCGAGTGGAACTCTTCGGTCCCGACCCGCGCCCGCATCGGCTTCCGGGTCGGCGTGATGCCCGGCGTCTCGAGCCGCGACGTGGCGGCCGAGATCGCGCGGCTCGTCGCCGAGGCCGAGGCCGAGCCGAAGCTGCGCGGCGCTAAGCTCGCCGTGGAGTTCAAGGGCTTCATGGCGGACGGCTGCCTGTTCCCGGCCGACCAGCCGCTCTCGCGCCTCGTCTGCGACGCCCATCGCGAGATCGTGGGCGGCGACCTGCGCCACTGGGCGGTCCCGGCCCTCACCGACGCCCGCTTCTACGCGCTCTACGGCGGCGCCCAGGCCACCTGTTACGGCGCCGAGGCCGACCTGATCCACGGCATCGACGAGAGCGTGGGGCTGGCCTCGGTGCACGACACTACGCGCGTGCTGGCGCTGGTCATGGCCGAATGGTGCGGGGTGGAGCCGGTGGGGTAGGGAAGGCGGGTGAAGGATCCTCACCTCTGTTCGTGTTCTTCACGTCATTGCGAGCCGAAGGCGAAGCAACCCAGATCGAGGGTCGTGGAGGCTGGGTTGCTTCGCTCCGCTCGCAATGACGGCTCTCCAACTCTATTGTGATCGATCTCCCCCTTCCCTGGCGTTCACCTGATAGCCCTGCCGGGGTAGGGGAGGGCGCGCACGACGTCGAGTTCGTCGATTATCACTCGGAGCCGCCATGCATCGCGATATCCCATGCTGCATCCCGGCGCGATTTTGCGGGAGGAGTTCCTCGAACCCATGAAACTGTCCGCCTACGCGCTCGCCAAAGCCATCCACGCGCCGCGGAGCCGCGTGAACGAGATCTGCCGCGGCCGTCAGGGCATTTCGGCCAACATCGCGCTGAGGCTCGGCAAGTATTTTGGCGTCGATCCTCAGTGGTTCCTCAACATGCAGAGCAGGTACGATCTGCACGTCGAAGGGGAAGCACTGGCCGACAAGCTCTCAGCGATCGCGAGGCGGCCGGACGCTTGACGGCGTTCTGCCCCGGAGGGGGAGGACTTGGAGGATGGCTGTGCACGCGGCGACTGTACCCAGCACGGGGACTGCCGCGGGCCGTTGCGCAATGGAGCGGCCCTTGAACTTGCATCCTCCAGATGGCCACATAGTGGTCCGTGTGGAGGTCCTGCCATGAAGGTCGATGATGGTCGAGAGACGACGATCGCTGTCACGTCATTCAAATCGAAGTGCTTGGCCGTGATCGACGACGTGGCGCAAGGAAGAACAAGCCGGGTCCTGCTCATGAGGCACAATCGGCCCGTCGCCGCGATCGTGCCGGCTGTCGACGAAATCTTCGACCTCTGGGGGGCGATGCGAGGCACCGTCATCGTCGAACCCGGAACCGATTTGACAGAAGGGACAGGTGAGGTCTGGGAGGCTGAGGCTTGACCACTGCGCCGTCGCTCCTGCTCGACACCTGCGCGGCCATCTGGCTGGTCGGTGGGCAACCGATGTGGGAGGAGAGTCGCCGGTCGGTCATTGCAGCGCAGGCCGACAGGAGCGGTATTCACGTCGCGCCCATCACTGCATGGGAAATCGCCACGCTCGCGTCGAAGGGGAAATTGAGACTGCAACTCGCTCCGGAAGCTTGGTTCGCGACCCTTCTGTCGCTCCCGGGCGTCAGCCTCACACCGATGCCGCCAAACGTACTGATCGCTTCCGCTTCGCTCCCAGGCAAGCCTCCGAGAGACCCAGCGGATCGGATCATCGCCGCGACCGCGAGAGCCTACGGCATCACTGTCGTAACCCGCGACGGCGAGTTGCTGCCCTATGCAACCGCGGGCCATCTCATGGCTATCCGATGCTGAATCCGAAGCGAGACGCGAACAAGACACCGACCGAGAGGCGGATGTATCCCTCCCGACCGCGCCCTTCCCGGCTTCGTCGTGTTTCACCGACGTGTCTTAATGAAGCTGTCCCGGAAAGGATTCGTCTCGGCAGCAAGCGACAGTATTCTTGTCAATGGAAGATCGCGAACTGACGCTCTCAAACCCGACGGAAGACGGTCTGGACATCCGCAACATGAGCAACGATCCAGCGTCAACGACCATGTTTCGTGGCCTAGTCACGGCGATGAACGTCTTCGGCAGCATTGTCGCCCTGGGTGGCTTGGCCGCCATGCTGGAACTGCGACGACAAGGTCACCCGATCCTGGAGGCGGTCGGCCATGGCATCTCACATTGGTTCTGGTCGATTGAGCTCTGGGCATCCTCCGTCGTGGCATCCCGATGGCTGCTCCGATCCGGATGGTTCAATCTCGCGGCGCTGACGGCCTTGCTACCGCTGCTCGCCGCCCTTGGCGTGAGAATCCTGAACACACTCTGACGTACCGAACGAGGACGTCCACCGCAGGGCGCTCGCTATAGCGGGATGTTGTCATGCTTGCGCCAAGGCTTCTCGGCCTTCTTGGTCCGCAGCATGGCCAGCGCCCGCGCGATCCGCCGCCGGGTCGAGCGCGGCCGGATGACCTCGTCGATGTAGCCGCGCTCGGCCGCCACGAAGGGCGACAGGAAACGCGCCTCGTAGTCGCGCGTGCGCTCGGCGATCTTTTGCGCGTCGCCGATGTCCTGCCGGAAGATGATCTCGACCGCGCCCTTGGCCCCCATCACGGCGATTTGCGCGGAGGGCCAGGCGTAGTTGACGTCGGCGCCCACATGTTTCGACGCCATCACGTCGTAGGCGCCGCCGAAGGCCTTGCGGGTGATCACGGTGACGAGCGGCACCGTGCATTGCGAATAGGCGAACAGCAGCTTCGCGCCGTGCTTGATGAGCCCGCCATATTCCTGCGCCGTGCCGGGCAGGAAGCCGGGCACGTCGACGAAGGTCAGGAGCGGGATCTCGAAGGCGTCGCAGAAGCGCACGAAACGGGCCGCCTTGCGGGACGCGTCGCTATCGAGCACGCCCGCCAGCACCAGCGGCTGGTTCGCCACCACGCCCACCGTGCGCCCGCCGATGCGCCCGAAGGCCGTGACGATGTTTTTCGCAAAGGCCCCCTGGATCTCGAAGACGTCGCCCTCGTCCACGACCTTGGTCACGAGTTCCTTGATGTCGTAGGGCGTGTTGGGGTTCTCGGGCACCAGCGTGTCGAGCGAGTCCTCGCGCCGCTCGACATCGTCGAAGCTCGGCCATTCGGGCGGGCCGTCCCGGTTGTTGGACGGCAGGAAGTCGACCAGGCGCCGCACCTGGAGCAGCGCTTCGACGTCGTCGTCGAACGCCATGTCGGCGATGGATGACTTCGTCGTGTGGACGCGGGCGCCGCCAAGGTCCTCGGCCGTCACGGTCTCGTTGGTGACGGTCTTCACGACGTCCGGACCGGTCACGAACATGTAGCTCGTGTCCCGCACCATGACGATGAAATCCGTCATGGCCGGGGAATAGACGTCGCCGCCCGCGCAGGGGCCCATGATGACCGAGATCTGCGGGATCACGCCCGAGGCCTCGGCGTTGCGCCGGAACACCTCGCCGTAGCCGCCGAGCGCCGCCACGCCCTCCTGGATGCGGGCGCCGCCGGCGTCGAAGATGCCGATGATGGGCGCCCGGATCTTCATGGCGAGATCCTGCACCTTGGTGATCTTGGCCGCATGGGTCTCGCTGAGCGAGCCGCCGAACACCGTGAAGTCCTTCGAGAACACCACCACGGCGCGGCCGTTGACCGTGCCCCAGCCCGTGACCACGCCGTCGCCGGGGATCTTGGATTTCTCCATGCCGAAATCGATCGAGCGATGCTCGACGAAGGTGTCGTATTCCTCGAAGGAACCCGAATCGAGCAGGATTTCGATGCGCTCGCGCGCCGTGAGCTTGCCCTTGGCGTGCTGGGCCGCGACCCGCCGCTCGCCGCCCCCGGCCGCCGCTTGCCCCCGCCGCCGGTCGAGATCCTCGATCACACCCCGCATCGTGCCTCCCCGCGGCCCTCGCTTCCCTTCCGGCTTTGTGCCGGCTTCGACCTTCCCCCGCAACGCAAATCGCGCCAGGATGGACCCAACGACGGGACCCGGGAGGGATCATGCCGGCCGATGGTTTCACGGCCGCGCTTCACGGCCGCGCCGCCCTGGTGACGGGCGCTTCGGGAGGCTTGGGAGCGCATTTCGCGGGAGTGCTGGCGCGCTGCGGCGCCCGCGTGGCGGTCGCGGCACGGCGGGCCGACGCCTGCGCGGCGGTCTGTGAGGCGATCGCGGCCTCCGGCGGCGAGGCCTTTTCCGTCCGCATGGACGTGGCGGACGGCACTTCCGTCAAGGCCGCCATGACCGAGGTGGAGGAGCGCTTCGGCCGCCTCGACATCCTGATCAACAATGCCGGCATCGCGGCGCCGGCCCCGGCGCTCGACCTCGGCGAGGACGACTGGGACGCCGTGCTCGACACCAACCTCAAGGGCGCCTTCCTGGCCGCGCAAGCCGCGGCCCAGGCCATGAAGCGCCACGGCGGTGGCGCCATCGTCAACGTGGCCTCGATCCTGGGGCTGCGCGTCGCCGGGCAGGTCGCGGCCTACGCGGCCTCCAAGGCCGGGCTCGTGCAGCTCACCAAGGCGCTGGCGCTCGAATGGGCCCGGCACGGCATCCGGGTCAACGCGCTCTGCCCGGGCTACATCGAGACCGACATCAACCGCGATTTCTTCCAGGGCGACGCCGGACAGGCCATGCTGAAGCGCGTGCCGCAGCGGCGGCTCGGGCAGCCGTCCGACCTCGACGGCCCGCTGCTGCTGCTGTGCTCCGACGCTTCCGCCTATATGACGGGCGCGGTCGTCGCGGTCGACGGCGGCCACCTCGTCTCTTCGCTTTGAAGGCCCGCCATGGATTTCACGATCGCGCCCGCGCTCGACGCGCTCCGTCAGCGCATCGCCGGCTTCGTCGACCGCCGGCTGATCCCGCTTGAATCCGAGCCCGCCTCTTTCGACCGGCATGAGAACATCGCGCTCGACCTCCTGGAGGTGCTGCGGGCCGAGGCGCGGGCCGAGGGTCTGTGGTGCCTGCAGCTCCGCCCCGAGAACGGGGGCTTGGGCGTTGGCCGGGTCGGCATGGCGGTCTGCTACGAGGCGATGAACCGCTCGATCTTCGGTCCCGTTGTGTTCAACGCGGCAGCGCCCGACGACGGCAACATGATGATGCTGGAGACGATCGGCACGCCCGGCCAGAAGCAGCGCTGGCTCGCACCCATCGTGCGGGGCGAGGTGCGCTCGGCCTTTGCCATGACGGAGCCCCACCCCGGCGGCGGCTCCGACCCCTCGATGATCCGCACCCGCGCCGCGCGGCAGGCGGACGGCTCCTACCGCATCACGGGCCGCAAATGGTACATCACGGGCGCCGCGGAGGCGGCGCATTTCACCCTCATGGCCAAGACCTCGGACGACCCGCGCCGCGGCCTCACGGCCTTCCAGTTCCACCGCGACCAGCCCGGCTGGCGCATCCTGCGCCGCATCCCGATCATGGGACCGGAGGAGCATGGCGGCCATTGCGAACTCGAGTTCGACGGCCTCGTGGTCGCGCCCGAGGATGTGCTGCTCGGGGAGGGCGACGGCCTCAAGGTGACGCAGATCCGGCTCGGCCCGGCAAGGCTGACGCATTGCATGCGCTGGCTTGGCCTCGCCAAGCGCTGCGTCGAGATAGCCACCGCCTATGCGGCCGAGCGGCATGGCTTCGGGGTGCGGCTCGCCGACCGCGAGTCCGTGCAGCTCATGCTGGGCGGGCTCGCCATGGAGATCGAGATCGGGCGGCTCCTGGTGATGAAAGCCGCGTGGGAGCTCGACCGCGGCGGTTTCGCCCGCAAGGAAGTGTCGATGGCCAAGGTGCAATGCGCCGGCGTGCTGCACCGCGCCGCCGACATCGGCATCCAGATCACCGGCGCCAAGGGCTATTCCAAGGACACGGTGCTCGAATGGATCTATCGTTACGCCCGCCAGGCCCGCCTCGTCGACGGCGCCGACGAGGTCCACCGCATGGTGCTCAACCGGGCGCTGGCGAGCGAAGGACGGGAGTTCTGGAGGTGGCCGGTGGCGGGGGCGTGATGCGCCGGGCGCGCGCCGGCAGCCCAATCCAGGCCTCATGCCGGCGGCGGCAGGTCGAAAGCGTCGGTCAGCGCCCGCGCGCCGATGGGCGTGAGCGACACGGCGCGCGTTGCGTCGATCCGTCTGATCCAGCCTTTCCCGAAACAGGTCGCACAGAGGGCCGCACCGAGGGCGCCCGCGATATGCATGCGCCGCTCGCTCCAGTCGAGGCAGGGGCGGCAGAAGACCCGTCCGCCGGCGCCGGCCGGGCGGGATCGCGCGGCATCGACGTCAACCCCCAACCCCGCCAGGAACAGAGCGCCGGCGTCAGTCAGGACGCCGCCGTCCGCCGACAGCTCGAGATGGTCGCGCGCGATCAGCCGGTCGGCCATGACGACGGCGAGTTCGCCGGCCAGGTGATCGTAGCAGGTCCGCGCACGGCGCATCGCCTTGTCACGCGTGCCGACCGCGGGCGGCGCCCGCCGCCCCGCCGCGTCACCGCCCGCCGCCGAAACCGACATGATGCTCTCCAGCATGTGGGCGACGGCCGGCGAAGCGAGCCGGTGGTAGCGGTGACGGCCCTGGCGTTCCACCGCCAGCAGGCCGGCCGCGGTCAATCGCGCGAGATGGCCGCTCGCGGTCTGCGGCGCGATGCCGGCCGTGCCGGCCAGTTCGGTCGCGGTCAACGCCCGGCCGTCCATCAGCGCCGCCAGCATGTTGGCGCGGGCGGGATCGCCCACCAGTGCGGCGGTCTCGGCGAAGGCGGAGGTGCTCAGCATGGCATGCTCCCGTTGCGGTCCGGCCCCCATCATGGCGCCCGCGCCACCGCGACGCTACGGTTCGGGCCGAAGCAATTCCCAGGTGCGGCCCGCTATGCCGTCCCGGTCGGCCCACTCCGGAGACATCATCCATGATCACCTGCTTCATCCGCTACGAGATCGATCCCTTCAAGATCGAGGCCTTCGAGCGTTATGCCCGCAACTGGGGACAGGCGATCCCGCGCTGCGGCGCGGATCTGATCGGCTATTTCGCCCCGCACGAAGGCTCCAGCACCACGGCCTACGGGGTTTATTCCGTCGAGAACCTGGCCGCCTACGAGGCCTACCGCGGGCGCCTGCGCGACGATCCCCAAGGGCGCGAGAACTACGCCTTTGCGCAACGCGAACGTTTCATCCGGCGCGAGGATCGGCTGTTCCTGCGCCTCGCCTCGGCGCCTTCAACGGTGGCCCTGTCATGATCGCGGTCATCTTCGAGGTCTGGCCGGCCGAAGGCCAGACGGAGACCTACCTCGATCTCGCGGGGGCGTTGCGCTCCGAACTCGTCGGGCTCGACGGCTTCATCTCGGTCGAGCGGTTTCGCAGCCTCACCGCGCCCGACAAGCTGCTGTCGCTGTCGTTTTGGCGTGACGAGGAGGCGGTTCGCGCCTGGCGCAATGGCCCGCAACACCGTGCCACTCAGGCCCGGGGGCGCGGCGGCGTCTTCGCGGACTACAGGCTCCGCATCGCCGATGTCTCGCGCGACTACGGCATGACGGATCGGGAGCAAGCGCCCGCCGACAGCCGCGCGGCCCATCGCGCCTGAAGGTCACGACCCGGGTGGGACCGGCCCGGCGCCGATGGCGCCGACTCACGCGTTCAACGTCTCATACAGGTCGGACCAACCCGGGTTCATGTCGAGGACGACGCGCACCTTCCAGGCGCGCGACCAGTGCTTCATCGTGTGCTCGCGCTGGATCGCGGTGCGGATATCGTCATGGGCTTCGTACCAGACGAGGTGTCCGAGGCCGTAGCGCTTCGTGAACCCGGGCAGGGCGCCCGTTCGGTGCTGCCAGGCACGCTGAGCCAGATGGCTGGTTACGCCGAGGCAAAGAGTGCCGTTCGGCCTGTTGGTGACGATATAGACCCAGCCGCCGCGCATGGACGCAGAATGAGCGGACGAACTTCACAACACAAGGCCGGCCAGGACGGCGTCGTGGCAGCACATACGCCTTCCCTCACTCTCCCCGCCCGTCTTGCCCGGGCTTGTCCCGGGCACCCACGCCGAGCCGTCGCGAGAAGGCCGGCGGATCGAATAGGCCCGACATCCGGCGCCGTCGCAACCGGCGGCGCGGCGTGGATGGCCGGCACAAGGCCGGCCAGGACGGCGTCGTAGCAGCACACGCACCCTCCCTCACTTTCCAAGCCCGTCATCCCTGCGTCTGCAACTCCACTCGGCATTGCCGAGCGGAGCCTCTTGCCGGCTCCACCCGGGCTTGTCCCGGCCACCCACGCCGGACCGTCGCGAGAAGGCCGGCGGTTTCACGCCAGCATGTCGCGCACCAGCGGCACGACTTTCCCGCCATAGAGCGCGATGCAACGGAGCAGCGTCTCGTGTGAGAGCGGTCCGGCGCTGTATTTGAGCTGGAAGCGCGCGAGACCGAGCGCCCGGGCGGTGGCGGCGATCTTGCGCGCCACCGTCTCTGGAGCGCCGACGTAGAGGGAGCCGTGATCGATCTCGCGGTCGAACTCGGCCCGGTCCATGGGCGGCCAGCCGCGCTCGGCCCCGATGTGGTCGCGCATGCGCTTGTAATCGGGCCAGAAAGCCTCTCGCGCCTCGGCATCCGTCTCGGCGACATGGCCGGGCGAGTGGACGCCGATCGCCTGCACGGGCCGGTCGCGTTGCGCGAAGGCGCGACGGTAGAGGTCGGCATAGGGGACGAACCGCAGCGGATCGCCCCCGATGATGGCCAGCATCATGGGCAGGTCGTGGCGGGCCGCGCGGACCACCGACGGGGGGCTGCCGCCGACCCCGACCCAGGTGCGCAGCGGCTCGCCCTCGATCTCCGGGAACACGCGCTGGTCGACAAGGGGAGCGCGGGTGGTGCCCCGCCAGGTCACGGCGCCCGGCCTGATCAGCGCCGCGAAGAGGTCGAGCTTCTCCTCGAAGAGCCTCTCGTATTGGCCGAGTTCATAGCCGAACAGCGGGAACGATTCGGTGAAGGAGCCGCGCCCGAGGATCACCTCGGCCCGCCCGTTCGCGGCGGCGTCGAGCGTGGCGAAGCGCTGGAACACGCGCACGGGATCGTCCGAGCTCAGCACGGTCACGGCGGAGCCGAGCCGGATCCGGCGGGTCCGCCCGGCGATCGCGGCCAGCACGGTCTCGGGCGACGAAACGGCGAAATCGGCGCGGTGATGCTCCCCGATGCCGAAGAAATCGACACCCAACTCATCGGCCAGCACGGCCTCATCGATGACGTCGCGGATCACCTGGGCGTGCGGCAGCAGCCGGCCGTCGGGGCCGGCCGTGACGTCGCCGAACGTGTCGAGCCCGAGTTCGAGTGTCTGTGCCATGTCGTCATCCGCCGGTGACCGGACGAAGCCCGACGTCGTCCGGGACGAAGCGGTCTTCCGCCACGGCCGGACTCATACGCGGGGCGGATGCCGACAACCAGGGCCGAGGATGGATTTTCGCGGACGCCCGGCCCTGTGGTCTCGGCGGCACGCTCGCATTCCCGGTGGCTCTCGGTTCTGCGAGGCGCCGCCGTCCTGCGACCTCAACCCGGATCAGCGCGCCTTCAACCCCGAGGCATTATCGACGCCGCGCCCGGCGCTTCCATCCGGGCCGGCTCGCGTGCCCCGCGACGCTGTGCCTACGGCGGGCGAACCCCCATGTTGCGCCCGCAACTCGCGGGTTGTTGACAGTGCGGTGGCGCCTCGATTGTCTGGTTTTCTGTCGCGGTGCGGCCGTGACACCACGCGCTCAAGGCTCAAGAAACCTCCTCCGATCGACCGCCATGCACGAAGCTTACGACCCACACTGGATGCTGCATGTCGCCGCACTGATCTCGGTCGCAGCGCTGACGTTGCGCGATCAATTGAAGCTTCGGTCGGTTCTGACGTTCAGCATCGGGCTTAGTGCGCTCTACAACCTGATGGTGCTACCAGGACCGGATTGGCAGGACCTGTTCTGGAACATCGTGAGCTTGGCCATCAATCTGACTGTGCTGACCCAGCTCGTACTCGACCGCACCCATGTCGGACTCAGCGCCGAAGAAGAGACGCTGTTCGAGGCCTTCGAGATGCTGACGCCGGGCGAGTTCCGGGCGCTCGTCAGGCTGGCCACTTGGCGCACGGCCGAGACCGCGGTCGAGATCACGCGGGAAGGCGAGACACCCCACAGTCTCTATTACGTCCTGCGCGGCGGCATCGCGCTCGAAAAGGCGGGCCGCACCGTGCGGATCGAGCCCAGGACCTTCATCGGCGAGATCGCGTTCCTGCACCGCAGGGCCGCTTCCGCGACCGTGCGGCTCGAACCCGGGACACGCTACCTCGAATGGCCGGTCGGCAGCCTCGCCCGTCGCATCGAGGGCCGCCAGGCTTTGAAGGATGCCGTCGTCCGGCTGATCAGCTTCGACATGGCGCTGAAGCTGGCGCGGTCCTGATCACGGCGGGCACCCGAGGTTGGCGTCCGGGCATGCGGCCTGCGCCCCCGGGGCTTCGCGGTCGGTGACGGGTCGAAGCTAGGCCCAGGCGTCCAGCACCTGTCCGGTCGTCGCGAGCTCGACCTGGTGGCCGTAGCGGCTGCCGTAGAGCAGGACCATGGCGTCGTGGGTCTCGTCCGAGGCCGAGCACAAGGCATCCACCACGGTCACCACGCGGTAGCCGCGGTCGACGGCGCCCATCACGGCCCCGAGCACGCAGACGTCGGTCTCGCCGCCCGTGATCACCAGCGTATCGGCCCCGCGCCGCTTGAGCCGGCCGTCGAGGTCGCCCTCGAACCAGGGCGCGTAGGTGGTCTTGTCCAGCAGCTCGGCCGGGGGCAGGTAGCGGCCGAGCGGAGGGACGAGATCCACCATGGCGGGGTCGAGCTCGTCGAGCGTCATGGCGTGCCAGTGCCGGTAATAGCGGCGCCACGTGCCCTGTGCTTCGGCGGCGTTCCGGGCCGGGATGAACCGGGTGAAGATGGTCCTGGCCGCCTGGGCCTGGACGATGCGCTCGATGTTGGGCAGAACCCGTTCCAGCCAGGGCGTGTGCCATGGCGTAGGCCCTGCGAACATATTCTGCATGTCCACGCAAAGGTGGACCGCGCTGTCGCCCAGCGGCCCAAACCGCAGGCCGAGGTCCTTCTCCGTGCTGGCGTTCATCCCGGATCCGTCGCTCGTCACAGCCCTCGGCGGCCTCTTCCTGGTGCTCAACGGTCGGGCGATTGAGGGGTTGGGCGGCTGCCGCCCTTATATCACGCGGCCGGCACGTTGCGTTCGAGGTCCTCGAGCCAGATCCGGGCATTGCCGTCCGACGGCGCCCGCCAGTCGCCGCGCGGCGACAGCGAGCCGCCGGCCGACACCTTGGGGCCGTTCGGCATGGCGGAGCGCTTGAACTGGCTGAAGCCGAAGAAGCGCTGCGCGAAGACCTCGAGCCATTTGCGGATATGGGCGAGGTCGTAGGCGCGCCGCCGCTCCTCCGGGAAGCCTTCCGGCCAGGGGCCGCGTGCCGCGTCGCTCCAGGCCTGCAGGGCCAGGAAGGCGATCTTGGACGGGCGGAAGCCATGGCGCAGCGTGTAGTAGAGGTTGAAGTCCTGCAGTTCGTAGGGGCCGACGCGCTCCTCGGTGCTCTGCGGCTTGCCGCCGGCCTCGACCGGCACGAGTTCGGGCGAGATCTCGGTGGCGAGGATGCTGGCCAGCGTCGCATTGGCGGCCGCGTCGAACTGGCGCGTGGCCATCACCCAGCGGATCAGGTGCTGGATCAGGGTCTTGGGCACGCCGGCATTGACGTTGTAGTGGCTCATCTGGTCGCCGACCCCGTAGGTGCACCAGCCGAGCGCCAGTTCGGATAAGTCGCCGGTGCCGAGCACGATGGCGGCCTGATGGTTGGCGAGCCGGAACAGGTAGTCGGTGCGCAGGCCCGCCTGCACGTTCTCGAACGTCACGTCATAGGCGGCCCGGCCCTCGCTGTAGGGATGTGCCAGGTCCTTCAGCATCTGCGTGGCGGCCGGGCGGATGTCGAGTTCCCGGGCCGTGACGCCGAGCGAGGCCATCAGGCGGTGGGCGTTGGCCTTGGTGGCGTCGCCGGTGGCGAAGCCCGGCATCGTATAGGCCAGGATGTCGGAGCGCGGCAGGCCGAGGAGGTCGAAGGCCTTGGCCGCCACGATGAGGGCGTGGGTGGAATCGAGGCCGCCCGAGACCCCGATCGTGATGCGCTTCACCCCGATGGCGCCGAGCCGCTGTTTCAGCCCGGCCACCTGGATGTTGTAGGCCTCGTAACAATCCTGGGCCAGGCGCTCGCGGTCGCTCGGCACGAAGGGGAAACGCTCGACCGGCCGCTCGAAGCCGACGTCGGTCAGCGGCGGCGCCAGGCGGAACGGGACGCTGCGGAACGTCACGCGTCCCGCTTCGGCGCGGGCGTTGTCGTCGAAGCTGCCGGTGCTGAGCCGCTCCTGGCGCAGCAGGTCGAGGTCGACGTCGGCCAGCGTGACCTGCCCCCGGTCGGCGAAGCGCGGCCCTTCGGCCAACAGAACGGCATTCTCGTAGATGACGGTCTGTCCGTCCCAGGCGAGGTCGGTGGTCGACTCGCCCGGTCCCGCGGCCGCATAGACATAGGCGGCGAGGCAGCGCGCCGAAGTCGACTGGCAGAGCAGGCCGCGGCTGCGGGCGCGGCCGATCGTGATGGGGCTGCCGCTGAGGTTGGCCAGGACCGTCGCGCCGGCCAGCGCCAGCGCTCCCGCCGGCGGATTCGGCACCCACATGTCCTCGCAGATCTCGATCCCGAGGCGGAAACCGGGAACGTCCTCGGCCGCGAAGACGAGATCGGTGCCGAACGGCACCTCGGCTTCGCCGACCCGGATGGTCTCGCCGCGGATGCCGGCGCCGGGCGCGAAATGGCGCTTCTCGTAGAACTCGCGGTAGTTCGGCAGATAGCTCTTCGGCACCACGCCAAGGATCGTGCCGCGGTGGATCGCGACGGCCGTGTTGTAGAGCCGGTGCCGATGGCGCAGCGGCGCCCCGACGACCAGCACCGGGAGCAGGTCGCGCGCGCCCTCGGCGATGGTCAGAAGTGCGGCCTCGACGGCGTCGAGCAGGGTCTGCTGCAGGAACAGGTCTTCGAGCGCATAGCCCGAAACCGTGAGTTCAGGGAACACCGCGAGCCCGGCCGCGCGGGCGTGACAGGTGCGGGCGGCCTCCAGGATGGCGACCGCGTTGCGGGCGGGGTCGGCGATGGCGGTCTCGATCGTGCAGGCCGCGACACGCAGGAAACCGTGGGTGTAGATCGACCTGAACGCCATGGCTATCTCCTGACCACCGGCTCGACCAACATGATACTGCGGATGGCCGGTTCGGATCGCACCCGGGCCGGGATCACGCAAAGATCGCGACGAGCCTCGCGAGCACGTCGTCCAGCACCTCATGCGGGACACGCTCGATCCGCCGGGCGCCGCGTGCCGCGAGGTCGAGCGCCCGAGGCTGGTCGCACCTGACGATGCCGACCGTCTTTATACCGGTTCCTGCCAGCGGCACCGCGAAACCGGCCATTCGAGCGAAGGCACCACCGGTGGTGATCGGCACCACGACAGGAACGCGGGTCACGCCGTTGAAAGTCGACGCCGACACCACCAGCACGGGCCGACGTCCCTGCTGCTCGTGACCCGACGTCGGGTCGAGGCTGACCGCGTAGATGTCACCTTGGGCGATCACAGCAGTTCTTGGCCAACCGGACCGCTCAGGGTCCAGCCTCGGTCCTCCTCCGGCATGTCGCCGGCCGGGTCGCATCGGGCCAGCAACTCGGCCAGCTCGTAGCGCGGACGCGATCGGCCTTCCACGATGAGGCGGCTTCCTTCTACGGCGATGCTGACGGATGCGCCGGCCCGAAGGTCGAGAAGATCGAGGATCGCGGGCGGAACCGCCAGCATGACCGAGCCCCCGACCCTGCGAAGATTTGTGACATGCATGGCAACTCCGACAGTTACATGGGAATATAATACAACCTGGTCCCGGATGCCAGCCGGCTCACTCCCGCACCCAGGGGAATCGCATTTGGAAATGGGGTTGACAGATTGGGGCTTGTGCGGGGGTCTGGTGATGGATTCCACTGCTTGGCGGGATGCTCGCGCAATGGGTGGACGCCTTGGATCAGTTTGCTGCC
>JAABUM010003099.1_pt1 | contig 21159 bp, 20 predicted proteins | sample 5559161 | NCBI WGS metagenome assembly JAABUM01 (sample SAMN10711868, study PRJNA513369) | rock metagenome | isolation source: Antarctica rocks | place: Antarctica: Victoria Land, Siegfried Peak nord
CCTGACCAGAGCTTTGTTATATTGACTCCAGTTACGGAGACGGTAGGTGCGTTTGGTTTTCTTCTGTTTCACACCAAAAGATTACCAGCACTGCTGTCCCCGTAGCTATTTACGCAACAAAGTCATTGAAAAGCATTGATTTGGAGTTTGAGCGGGATGACGTTTATTACATCGTCGGCATTAAGTCGGGAACTAATTGGGGAAACAGCGATCAAGTAAACAACATGCGCGATAACTTCAAACTCGCAAAGGAACTTTTACGCGAGCGCGGCATCAGGCAAGAGATTGTTGCCGTCAACGGCTGCATCTACGGCAAAGACCGCGTGCCATTCAAAACTCATCAAGACGCTGAAAAGCAGTATTACAAATACGCGGGGCAGGACTTTTGGAATTTCGTTTCCGGCGACGATCAACTTTACAGGGAAATTATCAAGTCGATTGACGAAGAAGCACAACAGAAAGACGAAACGTTTAAGCGCGCATACGCCGCGAAAATTAATGAAATGACGCAAGACTTTGTGAATGAGTTTATGACCGCAGATAATCAAATAGACTGGATTAAGCTGGTTGATTACGTCTCGAAGCGCGCATAAAGCGCAGTTAGATTGTTTCTCGACATCGTTGGCCCGCGCCGCCAGCATATCGTAAAATTCTACAGACATTGATTTGAGATAAGGGACATTAAATGGCTTTATTGAAAATTGTAAAATACCCTGACCCTGTGTTGCTTGCGCCGGGCGAGCCTGTGGCGGTGACGGGGTTCGATGACGAGTTGAAGCAGTTGGTGAGCGATATGTTCGAGACGATGTATGACGCGCCGGGCGTAGGGCTTGCCGCGCCGCAGGTGAACGTGTCGAAGCGTGTATTTGTGATGGATTGTTCGGGCGGGCACGACCCGGAGCAGAAGATTGCGATGATTAACCCGGAGATCGTCATGGTCGAAGATGAGCAGTACGGCGAGGAAGGTTGTCTGTCATTTCCGGGAATCTTTTTTCCGGTCAACCGGAGTCTGCGCGCCGTTGTGCGTGCGAAGGATGTGAACGGCAAAGAGTTTGAGATTGACGGAACGGAACTCACGGCGCGGTGCATGTTGCATGAAACGGATCACTGCGACGGGATTGTGTTTCTGGATCGCACGACGACTTTGAAGCGCGAGATGGTGAAGCGCAGAATCAGGAAGTTGCAGAAGCTTGGCGAGTGGGATTAGCGGTTCGGGTGAAAGAGAACTCATCGGATAATGCGGCTGCCGCGTGCGAAGCGCGGGAGCCGCGTTTTGTGCAGTGTGATAGTATGACGAAAACTTATATTTGAGAGGGAGCGAATTATGCAGCAGGGCGAATTTCGCAACGAACCGTTTACGGATTTTAGCAAGGAAGAGAATGCGCGGTTGATGCGCGCGGCGATTGAGAAGGTTAAAGGTGAATTAGGAAAAGAGTATCCGCTGGTGATCGGAGACCACCGTATTAAGACTGAAGACAAGTTTGAGAGCATTAATCCGGCGCGGCGAACGGAAGTCGTCGGGCGTTTTCAAAAAGCGACGAAAGAGTTGGCGAGCCGCGCGGTCGAGACGGCGTTCGAGACTTTCAAATCGTGGTCGAAAACTACTGCCGAAGAACGCGCTGGACTTCTGTTTCGCACGACGCAGTTGTTGCGCGAGCGCAAACATGAGATGTCCGCGTGGATGGTTTACGAAGTGGGCAAGACATGGGCGGAGGCGGATGGCGACACGGCGGAGGCAATTGATTTCTGCGATTTCTACGCGCGAGAGATGCTGCGTTACGCTGCGCCGCAACCTTTGACGAAAATCGAAGGCGAAGAAAATGAGTTGCAGTATATTCCGCTTGGCGTCGGGTGCGTGATTCCGCCCTGGAATTTTCCGCTGGCGATTATGGCGGGCATGACTGTGGCGGCGGCGGTGACGGGAAATACCGTTGTTTTGAAACCATCTTCGGATGCGCCGACAATCGCTTATAAGTTTTATGAATTGCTGGAAGAAGCGGGAATGCCAGCGGGCGTCGTCAATTTTATGACGGGATCGGGCGCGGAAGTCGGCGATGTCGTAGTGGATCATCCGAAAACGCGCTTTATCGCTTTCACGGGTTCAAAAGAAATAGGCTTGCGCGTCAACGAGCGCGCGGCGAAAGTACACGAAGGGCAAATCTGGATCAAGCGCGTCGTCGCGGAGATGGGCGGCAAGGACGCGATCATCGTTGACGCCGATACGGATTTAGACGCGGCGGCGACGGGTGTTGTGCAATCCGCGTTCGGCTTTCAGGGACAGAAATGTTCGGCCTGTTCGCGCGCCATCGTTCACACGGATGTTTACGATTCGATGCTCGAAAAAATTGTCGAGCGCACGGAAAAACTGCGTGTCGGTGATCCGACGGAGGCTGCCACAGGCATGTCTGCGGTGATTAACCAGAAGGCTTTCAAAACGATCAACGAGTACATCGAAAAAGGCAAAGCCGAAGGCGGGCGCGTGCTCACGGGCGGCGGCGCAGACGGTGAGCAAGGCTTCTTTATCGAGCCGACGGTAATCGCGGATGTGAAGGTGGGCGGAACAATCGAGCAGGAAGAAATCTTCGGGCCAGTGCTCGCTGTTATCCGCGCGGAGAATTTCGATGATGCTTTGAAAATCGCCAACGACACGCAGTATGGCTTGACCGGCGCGGTTTACACGAATGATCCGGCGAAACTCGAACGAGCGCGGCAAGAGTTTCACGTCGGCAATCTTTATTTGAATCGCAAATGCACGGGCGCGCTCGTCGGCGTGCATCCGTTCGGCGGCTTCAATATGTCCGGCACGGATTCCAAAGCGGGCGGGCGCGATTACTTGGGACTTTTCATGCAGGGCAAAGTCTTGTCCACAAAAATCGGCGCTTACGAACTCAAGCAAGCGGAGAAGCGCGCGGCGATCTGAAAGAACAGGAGTCGGAAAACAGAAGTCAGAAGCCGGAAGTCAGGAGTCAGAAGAGAAGAAGGCAAAGGCAACGATGATCTTCATTCCGATTATTCTGACTTCTGTTTTCTGACTCCTGACTCCTTGCCTTCCATTATGTTGCGTTTGATTTTTATGGGCACGCCCGAAGCGGCGGTGCCGACATTACAGCGTTGTCTCGCAGACGGGCATGAAATTGTCGCGGTCTGGACGCAGCCGGATAAGCCCGCCGGACGCGGTTATAAAATAGTTGAGCCTCCCGTTAAAGAGTTTGCGCTTGAACACGGCCTCATAGTCGAGCAACCTAAGAAAATTAAAATCGAACAGGCGCAAGATTTATTTGCTTCATACGACGCGGATGCGGCAGTCGTCGTTGCTTACGGGCGCATTCTGCCTGCCGCCTTTTTGAATGCACCTCGCTTTGGCTGCATCAACGTGCATTTCTCTTTGCTTCCGAAATACAGAGGCGCTGCGCCCGTCAATTGGGTGATTGTGCGCGGCGAAAAAGAAACGGCCGTGACAACGATGCAAATGGATGAAGGCCTCGACACGGGCGCGATTCTTTTGCAGCGCGCGACGGTGATTGCAGAAAAAGAGACTGCGCCGGAATTGATGACGCGGCTTGCCGATCTCGGCGCCGATCTGTTAAGCGAAACGCTGGCGAAATTTTCAGAGTTGGTTCCACGCGCGCAAAATGAAAAAGATGCGACGCACGCGCCCGTCTTGCGCCGTGAAGACGGAGTGATTGATTGGTCGCAGGATGCGTCCCGAATTGAACGATGCGTGCGCGGTTTTCAGCCGTGGCCGAATGCTTACACGATACACGACGGGCGGAAACTTATCGTGTGGCGCGCGGAAGCTGAAATGCTCAACGTGGATGATAGTGAAAGCGTTGAATTTAAGAATGGCGAAATCATCGAAGCGCGCGGCGATAACTTAATCGTCGCGTGTGGTGAAGGCAACAGCGCGTTGCGGCTTGTGGAAGTTCAATCGGAAGGCAAGCGGCGCATGAGCGTGCGCGATTTTCTCAACGGTGCGCCGCTTAAAGCGGACGACAGATTCGGCGTATGAACATGCCCGCAATTGATATGAACACGCCTGTAATTAAAAAGAATAAAAACCATCACGCGTCCGCGCAAAGTTCTCGCAGTGCGATTGTTTCGCCTTCGCGTCAAGCGGCTTTTCAAACGTTGCGGCGCGTTGAAGAAGACGGCGCGTTCGCGTCTGTGCTGCTCGCGGCGGATGATGAAGGCTTGCGCGCGGATGATCGCGCGCTTTGTTACGAGTTGGTGCTTGGCGTGCTGCGTCGGCAATTGTGGCTCGATTGTTTGATTGAGCACTATGCGCGCCGTGATGCAAAAAGTCTGGATGCGCCTGTCCGCCGTGCGTTGCGTTTGGGACTTTATCAATTGCGCTTTCTCGCGCGCGTGCCGCAATCGGCGGCGGTTAATGAATCCGTTAATTTAGTCAAGCAGGTGCGTCTCACGTCCGCCGCAAGCTTCGTCAACGCCGTTTTGCGCCGAGCCGCGCGTGAGCCGGATTACGATCCGGCGGCAAATATCATTGATCCGATAAGGCGCCTCGCCGTCGAAACTTCGCATCCAGAACATTTGATCGAACGCTGGACACAGGCTTTCGGTTCGGATCAAACCAGAGCTTTCGCACATGCTAACAACGACATTCCGCCGACTGCTTTTCGCCTCACGAACGCGACGCTCGGCTCGCAGCAGCAGCGAGGAGAAGTTGACGGCGATGACATTTTTGAAAAGCTGCGCGCGGCGGGCGGTGAATTGCAGCCTTCCGCGCTCGCGCTGGAGAGTTGGCGCATTGCGGGCGCGGGTGGTGTATTGCGCGAGTTGGCGCGCGCCGGAGTGATTTACATTCAGGATGAAGCGTCGCAATTAATCGCGCATGTGCTGAACGCCGGAGCGGGAGATCGCGTGCTTGACGTATGCGCCGCGCCGGGCGGAAAGACAACGCATATCGCGATGAAAACAAGCGACGAAGCGTTTATCGTCGCGGGCGACGTGCATGAACATCGTTTGCGCACGGTGCTTGAAGCTTGCGCGCGACAAAAGATCAAGAGCGTTTCTAGCGTCGTGTTCGATGCAGCGTTGGCGTTGGCGTTTCCCGAAAATTCGTTTGAACGCGTGCTCGTCGATGCGCCTTGTTCTGGCACGGGCACGCTCAGGCGCAACCCGGAAATACGCTGGCGCATCCAAAATTCCGACATTGCAATTCTGGCCGCGCAGCAAACAATGATTCTTGCGCGCTCGGCGCAAATGGTTCGTCGCCGCAGCGGGCGATTGCTTTATTCGACTTGCTCTGTCGAGACGGAAGAAAACGAAGCAGTCGTTGATAAATTTTTAAGCGACAACACGAATTTTCGGCAGCTTCCTGTAAATGTCACTGATTCTTTGAAGACTGCTTCGGGCGCGGCGCGAACGTGGCCGCAACGCGATGGAGCGGATGGATTTTTCATCGCACTCTTCGAGCGTGTCACGTAGCCGCGCAGCTTTGCTTGCAGCGCAGTCCGGGCGGGTGCTAAACTTCGCGGCTTGTTTGCACGGATTTGCATAAAAGTTCCTGCCGCGCGAAAAGCGCACGCTTCTTTGGAAAGTGGACGAAAACTTTGTGCTAGAGACAAACCGTGGTGTGTTGCCGACCTTGGGCAGAATCGGAATCGTCTTCGGCGTCGCCATCACTTTTATTCTCGGACTGACGGGCACGGTTTACCTTCTCAGCCTGCGCAATGCGGAAGTCAAAGTGCCGGACATACTCGGCAAGAATTATCTCGCGGGCGAAGGATTGCTCGGCAACGCGGGACTGAACATACGCAAGCGCGCCTCGCGTTTTGCTCCCGAAACTAAACCCGACACGATTCTCGATCAATCGCCGCGCGCGGGCGAAATGATTAAAGTCGGACAGACCATCGCCGTTGTCATCAGCCGCCCGCCGAAAGAAGGCGAATCGGCACCGCCGTCCGATGAAGATGCAGCAAAAAGCACTGCCGAAACAGGCAACGCTGCCGATAATCAGGCCAACGATAATGCCGCGTCGAAGAATCAAAACACGGACAAGAATGGAAAGCGGGATAAAGACGCCCGCAATAAAAACGCCGATTCAAAGAGCAACGCAAATGTAAATAATAGCAACGCTAATAATCGCAACAATAACCGCAACGCGAATAATCGTAACCGCAACTCGAACAACGGCAATGCCAACGTGAATAATCGCAATGCGAGAAATCTAAACGCGAATAATCGCAACGCGGGTAACCGCCCGACAAACGCAAACACTAATCGCGGCATCAATAATTTGAATGCAAACAAGCGCCCGCCCGCGCTTCAAACGCCGCCGTTTAATTCAAACGGCAATACGCGCAGGCCATAAAGACACGTAGCCGGACGCGTTTCAATTTTGAAATTTAATTTTTGACCGAAGCCCTCGCAGAAAGCAATAAAATGGTTGAGATCGCTCCCTCGATTTTATCCGCTGACTTTGCGCGGCTCGGCGAGCAGCTAAAAGCCATCGAAGAAGGCGGCGCGGCTGTGGTGCATTTCGATGTCATGGACGGGCGCTTTGTGCCTAACCTGACCATCGGTTTGCCTGTGCTGAAATCAATTCGCCCGGTGACGGATTTGCCGATTGACGCGCATCTGATGATCGTCGAGCCGGGACGCTACGCAGAGCAGTTTGTCGAAGCGGGCGCGAATATGGTTTCGGTTCACGTCGAAGCAGAACCGCATCTGCACCGCACGCTCGAAGGGATCAAAGCGAAGGGCGCAAAGGCAGGCATTGTGCTTAATCCGGCCACCTCGCTCGCCAGCATCGAAGACGCGTTGCCGTATGCCGATTATGTGTTGTTGATGTCGGTCAATCCGGGCTTCGGCGGGCAAAAATTTATTTCCGGCACGCTCGATAAAGTGCGCCGCCTGCGCCGCATGATTGACGAGCGAAAGCTTCCGACACGCATTGAAATAGATGGCGGAGTCGATCTTAAAAACATCGCGGGGGTTGTTGCCGCCGGAGTCGAAATTGTTGTCGCCGGATCAGCCGTTTTTGCCACACACGATCCGGCACAGGCCGTGCGCGATCTGCAAAACGCCGCGTCACAACAGCGGTGGGTTTGAGCGAAAGTAGAAGGTAGAAAGGCGGAAGTCAGAATAGAGGAACGCTAGCAACACTTGCATTGCTGCCGCTCGCCTTTAATCTAACTCTTTATTCTGACTCCTGACTTCTGTCTCCTGAATACTGGTTTTATAGTTCGGAGGTTCACTAATGCAAATACGTCATTTTGCTGCCGCGCTTTGTGCGATGGTGCTGCTGGTGGTGGGTTCATTTTCGGGAAACGTTCTGCGGGCACAGGGTACAAACTCCGCGCGCGCGCAAACGGAGGGTTCGCCAGCGCAGCGTCTGGAGATCATGCGTTCGCGGCTGGAGGCTTTGCGTCGTTCTTTGAGCGGCTCGCTCGCCAACGTGAACACGCGTGATAATGGCAAAGCTGAAGCTAAGAGCGAAGCGTCCGCCGATGATCCGCGACAACTTCTGCGCGGACTCGATCAGGAGGCAAGTTCCATTCTCTCCGACGTGAGTGACCTGCGCGGCAAGCAGGATCGTGCCGAACGCTATGACTCGAGCCGCATTGATAAGCTCGAAACATCGGTCACTGATTTGAGTGGCCGCATTGACTCCGCGTTGCGCGCAAGCGCCGCCAACGGCAGCAACAATGGCGGCGTGCAGGCTTCTGACAAATCCGCTGCAAAGGACAGCGCAAAAAAGAAAAAAGGCGGCGGTGGATTTCTCGGCATCGGGCGCGTTTTCGGGCGCGGCGGTGGCGGCGAAAAGTATGCTGAATTGACGGGCGCGGCGGCTGCCGGACGCGACCGCGCGCTTTTTGAAGCAGCGGCGAAAGAAGCGCGCAAAGGCAATCAGGAAGAAGCGCGTTATCTCTTCAACACGATCATTACAACTTATCCGGATTCCGCATATCTGCCTGCGGCCAAACTCGCTATCGCCGATACGTTTTATCTCGAAAGCACGACGAGTTCGCTGATTCAAGCCGCGAGCGCATATCAGGATTGGCTGACCTTTTTCCCGACGCATCCTTTGGCCGACGACGTGATGCTGAAAATCGCCGAATGCGAAATGCGCCAGATGGGGCTTTCCAATCGTGATATCTCGCACGCGAAAAAAGCCGAGCAACGCCTGAAAGTTCTCACACAGCAATTCCCTGACACTGCTTTGAAGCCGGAAGTGAGCCTTCGTTTGAGCGAAGTGCAGGAGAATCTCGCGATGCACAATTTGCAGATCGCGCGTTTCTATGTTGGCCGCAGCGAACACGGCAACGGCGGCTTGAAGGGCGCGCAATCGCGTTTGACTGAAATCGTCGAAAAGTATCCGAACTTTTCATATCTAGACGAGGTGCTGTTCCGGCAGGGCGCGCTTTATCTACAGGAAGAAGAACCCGACGAAGCCGCCAAGTATTTTCAACGCATCGCACGCGATTATCCGAACAGCGAGTATGCCGAGAAAGCGCGCGAGCAACTCAATGCCATCGGCGCACCCGTGCCCGAACCCGATCCGATAAAAGCTAAGCTGCTACCGGCTCCGCGTCCATCCTTCACCGACAAAATGTTTAGCGAAGTTTTGGGCACAACACAGGCGACCGTCAATAAAAACGGCGTGCTGATTAGCAAAGATGACAAGGCCGACGATTTGCTGGCGGAAGCCGTGCGCAACGGCGGTCAATTGCCCGCGACAACGCCGATGGCACCCATTCAACGCCGCCCACCCGCGCGCAATGTCGTTCCAAGCAATCCGACAACCACGCGCGGCACTCCGGCAGCAGGACAAAATGCCAATGTTGCTCCTGCGGCGAAGCCTTCGGGAAGTGGAATCAAAATAGTGCCGACGCAGTCCGGCCCGCCGCCCGATGGTGGCATCAATCCTGCTTCTGCACCCGCCGGTGTCACGCCGTCTTCGACGCTGCCCGCGTCCAGACCTGCCGGTACGACGATTCCATCTGCTCCCGCTTCGACGCCGAATCCAGCGAAGCCTTAGCGAAAGACTTCACCACGAAGACGCTAAAGATCAACCGCCGTTATGAAAATAATTTTGGCGGTTGATCTTTTTATGCGCGTTTGTGCTGATGCGGAATCATTTGGCGATAACAAACGTGGCGCGATCCGGCAAACGAAAGCCGCGCATCGAAGCTTCGTTTGCTACGCGAGGAATGCGGGTGTTATATTTCCGCTGCTCGGAACACGCAGGGATCGCCGGGCGAATCGAGAATCAGCCGCAGTTATATTGAATCGCACAACACAGATGCCGGATAACAGTTCCACGCAGAGCGAACTATCGCGCCGCTACAAATCGACGGTGACGGTCGTCAACGGTTTGATAACGCTGACGCTCGCCCTTGTCGCGATCATCGTTTTGCTGGGAAGGTCAGCCGTGCAGAAGGATAATGAGTCGCTCGACATGGGGTGGCGCATCGCAGTTGTGATTTTAGGATTCTGCGCCATCGCTCTGCGCCGCACAAAGTTCTCGGCGATGCGTTTACAGGACATCGCGGCGTTGCGCGGCCTTTACGGTCTGCTCGCCGCTTTGCAAAAAACAACCGTGCAAGTCGCTGTGCTCGGCGGCGCGATTACAATCATCGGCGCGGTTGTCTCTCTGCTGACGGGCTACGCTTCTTATACGCTGCTCTCAGCGGTCATCACGCTCGCCGTCTTGATTTATTGTTACCCGCGCAAGTCTGCATGGCAGCGCGTCGCGCAGGGAATTGAACAAACGGGTGATGCCGATGCCCCGTCCACGAAAGGAAACGCTGCGTGAAAAGTTTTGTTCGCCTCGCACTGCCCGCCATCGCTGCTGTGGCGTGTCTCTTTTCGATTGCCTCTTCGACATCCGGCACATACGCGAAGAATCTCGCCGCCGCGAGTAACGTCAGCCGCCGCAAGGCTTTTGCTTTCTACGCGCAAACTTCGACGAATACTACGCGCGAGAAACGCGAACAGGCTTACGCGAAACTGCTCGAAGGCCAGCGGCGCTTGATAATTGCCGGAAACGATCCTTCTGAAGAAGCCGTGCGCGCCGCCAAAAACGCTTTCCAGCAAGCCGCCACGCTCGACCCGACCCTCGCCGAAGCACGCACAGCGCTCGCCGAAATCGCTTTCTTCGCTTCCGATCTGGAAACCGCGACAAGTGAAGCCACCGCTGCGACGCGCATCGACTCGAACAGTTTTGGCGCGCATCGCTTGCTCTCGCGCATCTATGCGATAAAAAGCGGACTCAACAGCGAGAACATCAATAAAGCTTTTGCCGGACGCGGCATCGTCGAAGCACGCGAAGTCGCACGACTCAATCCGACGGATGCCGAAGCATGGGCATTGCTCGCGGAATTCTACCAAGCCACAGGGCGCACGAACGAAGCCATAGACGCTTTAACAAAATGGGCTGCCGCGCCTGCCGCCGTTGACCCACGCTTTTTTCAGTTTGCGACGGGCGGGCACAGCCTCGCGCCGGACGCCGCCGCCGCCCGGCTCGGCGAAGCCCTGCTGCAAAGCAATCGCAACGCAGAAGCCGTTGCTGCCATTCGCCGCGCCATCTCGCTCGCGCCCGGCAACAAAGAATATGTGCGACTCTTAGGGCGCGCTTTTGAATCTGGAACCGGCAGCAACAGCGGCGACTACATTGCCGAACTACGACGTATGGTTGCCGCCGATGAATCGAACCTCGCATTGGTGCAACTCCTCGCTCGCACACAGGCGCGCGCGAATCGCGTTGATGATGCCGTCAACACTTTAAGAAACGCCGCCACGCGTGTCGCGAAAACAGATAAAGCCAATCAGGATCAACAGCAGTTGCGTCTTTCGCTTGCCCAAATTTACTCCGACGCCGCGCGTTACGATGAAGCCATCGCCGTCTACCAAAGCCTTTTGAAAGATCGCGGCATAAACGATGCGCCGCTCGCTTCGCCGAACCAAAGAGAGCTTGCTGTAGGATTGTTTGAGGAGATAATTAATCTGCAAAAAAGCGCCGGGCGCACAAGCGATGCGCTGGCGACAATTGAGCGTATGCGCGTGGTGCTCGGCGGAATTGACCCTGCGCCGGACGCGCAGCAAATAGAACTTCTGCGCGGTCAGGGCAAACGGCGCGAAGCTTACGACGCAGCTCACGCGGCGCGCCTGCGTTTTCCAAAACAACCGCAGTTTGTCAGCCTCGAAGCGCAAACGCTGACAGACCTCGGGCGCATTGATGAAGCCGTCGCGCTGCTGCGCCTGCGCCTCAACAATTCGCCGCAGGATTTTCTGACCTACCGCATTATCAGCGCTCTTTACACACAGGCAGGACGTGGACGGGAGGCTGTCGAAGCCGCGCGCAAGAGTTTTGAAATTGCGACTGCTACAGGAAATCCGCGTCTTGTAACGGACGCGCTCATCGCGCTTTCTTCCGCACAGGAGCGCGCGGGCGATCCGAAAGCCTCCGAAGAATTGCTGCGCCGCGTGCTCGCGCAGGAGCCTGATAACGCCACTGCGCTCAATAATCTGGGCTATTTCTTAATCGAGCGCAACGAAAAACTGCCCGAAGCGCTCTCCTTGATTCAAGGTGCCGTGCGCGCCGAACCATTCAATTCCTCATATCTGGACAGCCTCGGTTGGGCTTATTTCAAACTCGGCAAGCTGAACGAAGCCGAACGCCATTTAACCGAAGCCGCCAAACGCGATTCTTCATCAACCACGATTCAAGAGCATTTGGGCGATCTTTACGAGCGACAAGGCAAAAATACCCTTGCCCGCACCGCTTGGCAAAAAGCGCTCACTTTATCGGTTGAGCCTGCTGATAAGGCACGCCTAACCGCTAAACTAAAGAACAAATCAGATTAGCCCTACTCTATAACGACCCCTCGCACCGCGTTCTCATACTTCACAACCCAATCATCAGCTAGCTATAACTCTAATGTCTGCAAAGTATAAAGTATTTGCGCAGAGTCTTGCCCAATTAAAAGATGAAATCAGAATAAAGTTGTTGACCAATGTTAAAACAAAGAATATTATGTAAATCGACAAGTTGAGTCGGGTCTTCCCCAAGATCAATCTCAAATTATAAACAAGCTTCCACAGCTAAAGCGATTTACGAGTAATGGAGTTTCCCCCGTGAAAAAAATCAATTTATTCCCCCACGCTTCGACGCGGCACATTTGCCTTTTATTGATAATCTGTTTTTGCTATCTCACGCAATCTGCAGCGGTGGCTCTGGCAAAGGGCAACGGAGAGAGCGCCCCGCCGCCGCGTCCTGTGGCGCGTCTGATCGGCTCCATACGCCCATCCACCACAATAATTTCGCGCAACGCCGACGCCGCTCCCGCAACGCGCCCGCGCGCAGTGCTGATTGCCGCAAACTCTAAGCCCGTAGCAATGGGCATAATAGCGCCCGTCCGCGCTTCAGCAGCATCAATGATTGCCGCGACGAGCGTCGAGCGGCGCGCCTTCGATATGATTAACGAGCAACGCATTGCCAATAACGAGCAGCCGTTTATGTGGGATGCAGAGTTGACGCGTATGGCGCGCATTCACTCGGAACACATGGCGACGCAAGACTTTTTCAACCACGTCGGGCCGGACGGACAGGATACAATTGCGCGCGCCCACGCCTGCGACATATACGGCTGGCAGGCGCTCGGCGAGAACATCGCTTACAATCAGGGTTATGATGATCCTGCGGCCTTTGCCGTCGAGCGTTGGATGAAGTCTACAAAGCACCGCACGAATATTCTGAACAATCAATTTTCGCGTGCGGGTCTTGGCGTGGCGCGCGCCGCCGATGGTAGAATTTTCTTCACGCAAGTTTTCGCTGCGCGCTGACTTCTCCTACAGTTCACATCGAACAATTAAAGAGGGCGGCGCGCGATTCTTAAACAATCGAGCCGCCCTCTTCTTATGTTCAGCGCCGGATTCACGCTTCCGTCCTTCGCTAAAATCAACTGGTCGTTGCGCGTACTTGGTCGGCGCGCGGATGGCTATCACGATTTGCGCACAATTTTCCAGACCATCACGCTTCACGATACACTCTCGTTCGCGCCCGCCGCAGACAATCGAATTCACCTCGAATGCAATTCGCCGGACGTTCCGACTGACGAAGGAAATCTGGTGATACGTGCCGCGCGCGCTTTACAGCAAAACTACCGCGTCAAAAAAGGCGCGATTGTTTCGCTCCATAAACGCATTCCGGCAATGGGCGGTCTCGGCGGCGGATCGAGCAATGCTGCTGTCGCGCTGCTCGGTTTCGCGCAACTCTGGAAGCTGGCTTTATCGCGTGATGAATTCATGCGCATCGGCGCTAAGATAGGCGCAGACGTGCCTTTCTTTTTCGTCGGCGGAACAGCGCTCGGCACAGGTCTCGGCACAGAAGTCTCTCCGCTTCAGGACGTTGCAACACGTCATCTGTTAATCGTTAAGCCGCGCGCCGGAGTTTCCACTGCGGCGGCGTACAAAGCATTGGACGGGCGTTCCTTGACAAAGAGAATAAGCGACACTATTCTTTTTGATTCGCGCGAGAACGATTCTTTCACAGATTCGCTTCCTGAAGCGCTCCACAACGACTTTGAGCCGGAAGTTTTCCGTCTCGAACCGGAAATCGAGCGCGCCAGAGATTGGTTAATAAAAGCGGGCGCGCGAAAGGCTTTGCTCTCCGGCAGTGGCGCGTGCGTGTTCGGCGTTTTCGAGGATGAAGCGAAGCAGAGATGGGCGGCGGCGCAACTCGAAAGCGAAACTGAGTGGCAAATTTTCAAGTGCGAGACGCTGGCGCGCGAAGAGTATTACACGGCGCTCGGAACATGCGGCGCTGCGCTTCGTTCGCCTTCTTAATTGACAGGGATTGACAATATTCATGTTGGGGCGTCGCCAAGTGGTAAGGCACCGGACTTTGAATCCGGCATTCGTAGGTTCGAATCCTCCCGCCCCAGCCATTATTCAAGTTTTCAGTAGTCAGTTTTCGGCTGATAACTGAAAACCGAAAACTGATAACTGTTTTATGGGAACAACCGGCGGCATCAAAGTCTTTACGGGCAATGCGAACCGCGCGCTCGCCGAAGAGATTTGCCATCATCTGGGTTGCGATCCGGGACGCGCCATCGCGGAACGATTTTCCGACGGCGAGTTTAATTTTCAGATCGACGAAAACGTTCGCGGCGGCGATGTCTTTATCGTGCAACCGACGTGCCCGCCAACCGACGAGCACTTGATGGAACTGCTCGTCATGCTCGACGCGTTTCGTCGTTCATCAGCCGAGCGCGTGACCGCCGTTATTCCGTATTACGGTTACGCGCGTTCCGACAAAAAGGATCGTCCGCGCGTCCCCATTTCGGCAAAGCTCGTCGCAAATTTGATTGCCACTGCCGGAGCGGATCGTGTGCTGACGATGGATTTGCACGCGGCGCAAATTCAAGGCTTCTTTGACATTCCTGTCGATCACTTGTACGCCGCGCCTGTGATGATCGGCTATTATCAGGCGAATCCTTTGCCGGATTTGACGGTCGTCGCGCCGGACACGGGCGGAGCCGAACGCGCGCGCGCCTATGCAAAACGCCTCGATGCGCGCCTCGCGATTTGCGATAAACGCAGGGAGCGCGCGAACGTCGCGGAAGTGATGAACGTGGTGGGCGACGTGCGCGGGCGCAGTTGTTTGATTGTCGATGACATGTGCGACACGGGCGGTTCTTTGACGAAGGTGGCGAAGGCTTTGAAAATTGCCGGAGCCGAACGCATTCACGCCTGCTTTACGCACGCTGTTCTGTCCGGCAAAGCCTGCGAGCAATTGGCCGCATCGGACATCGAGCAGATGGTCATCACCAACACGATTCCTTTACATGACCATGGATGCGAAATGAAAAATATTCAGACCTTGAGCATCGCGCCGCTCTTAGCGAAAGCGATCAAGTCGATCCACGAGGAGACGAGCGTCTCTTCGCTCTTCGTCTAACGAAGGGCAAACACTGAACCGTACAAGCGCGTTCGGCGACGCGGATTTTGATTGTCGATGATGTACATTGACGCAATCGGAAGTTTGAGCGCCGGATGTTGAATGGAGAAAGCGAAAGAGAAGTTATGGCAGAAAGAAAAGAAATCACAGTGCGCGCAGAGAAGCGCGAAGGACGCGGCAAAAACGATGCGCGTCGCGTGCGTCGTGAGGGACTTGTTCCGCTCACTATTTACGGCGGCGAAGGCGAAAGCGTTTCCGCCACCGCGCCTTTGCGTGAACTGGCCGCGATCCTGCGTTCCGACACAGGCCACAACACGATTTTTACGCTCGACATTACAGGCCACGACCCGAGCGAAGTCATGTTCCTTGACCGGCAGATCGATCCCGTGCGCGGGCGTCTCGTCCACGCCGATCTGAGAAGACTTGTGCGCGGCCAGAAAATCGAAGTCACAGTGTCGCTGCATTTGACGGGCGATCCCGTCGGCGTCCTCGAAGAAGAAGGCGTGCTCGAACAAATCGAACGCGAGATTAAGATTCGCTGCCGCCCGCGCGATATTCCCGAAGCGATTAACGTCGATGTCTCGAACATGAAAGTTCACGATGTCTTGCACGTTTCGGATATTCCCGTAACCGAAGACGTTGAGATTCTCTCCGAACCTGAAACAGTAATCGCCACCGTCGGCATCGTCCGCGAAGAGCCGGAGCCTATTGCTGAAGTTGCAGAGGGTACGGAAGAGACGCCCGCCGAGCCGGAAGTGATCGGCAAAGGCAAGAAGGACGACGAAGAGTAAAGGGATTTGCGATCTTAGATTTGCGAGTTGCGATTGAAAACAATGATTATCTAATTATTGACCTTCAGTCCTTAAGAAATCGCAAATCGGCAATCGCAACTCTAAAATCGTCATGCGTTTCGTCGTCGGTCTCGGCAATCCGGGCGCGCAGTATGAATGGACGCGCCACAATCTGGGCTTCATGCTCGTCGATTTGCTGGCGCGCGAAGCGGGCGCGCAAGTCAAGCGCAAGGATTGCCGCGCACTCGTCGGGCGCGCGCTCATCGAGAATGAAACAATCGAATTGATCAAGCCGCAGACTTTTATGAATTTGAGCGGCGAATCAATCCAGTGCCTGCTCGGTAAACAGGAACCGAAACTCAAAGGGGCGCGGGACTTGATTGTTATCAGCGACGACCTAGCGTTGCCCTTCGGCACTCTGCGACTACGCGCGCGCGGTTCGGCGGGCGGCCACAATGGTCTCAAGTCGATCATCGCCTCGATCAAGACCGATGAGTTTATACGCCTGCGCATCGGCATCGGCGCGGATCATCCGATAACAGACACGGCGCGCTACGTTCTTGACGAATTCTCGCGCCACGAACGCAGCGAACTGCAAACGATTTTAGAGAGAAGCGCCGAAGCTCTCCACGCCATCCTCCGCGATGGCATCGAGAAAGTAATGGCGCAGTACAATTAAACGGATTTGCGATTGCCGATTTGCGATGTCGAAATCAAGCGAGCATTTATCCTGATTTCAAATCGCAAATCTAAAATTAACTTGTTTCCTTCTTGCTTCATACACGAAGCTTGACATCCATAAGGAGGATGAATTTTGGCAGCACCTAGAGTTTACGAAGTTATGTTCATCATTGACCCTGATGTGGTTGAAGATGAAGTTACGCGCCTGAGCGAAAGCTTTCAACAGATCATCACGGATCAGGGCGGCACAATCACCAAAAACGAGAACATGGGACGACGCCAGCTCGCCTACGAGATCAACCACAAGCGCGAAGGCAATTATGTGCTTTTGGAGATCGAAGGCACGGGCGGCGAAATCGCGGAACTCGAACGCCGTATGCGCGTCAACGATCAAGTGGTTCGCTACATGACCGTGCGCGTCGATGAAGATCGCCAGCGCGCCGAAAAGTTCAAAGCCAAACGCGCGCGTCGCGCCAGCAAGCGTCCCTTTGCGGCATCATCGAACAATGCAGGCGGGACTAATCGCGACGGCATGGGCAGCAGCAGTGGCGGCAACAGCAGTGGCGGCAACGCGTCTGCCAGAGACGACGAAGCTTAATGTGGCGCGTTGATTGCGAGTCGCAATTGATTTAACCGGCGACGCCTGTGCCGCTCGCTTTTGCGTGGGAGCTACGACGCAGAAAAGTTTACGCTTGAGCGGCAGCGCGCCACTTCGATAAGGATAAAGAAATACTATGTCAAGAAATTACAATGATGATCGCGAGCGCAGCGATAGCTTTGATCGCAATGATGATAGAGATTCGCGCGGCGGCGGTGGTCGCGGCGGCGACAGAGATTCGCGTGGTGGTCGCGGCGGCCCCGGCGGGCGACGTATGCACCGTCGCAAAGTCTGCCGCTTTTGTCTCGACAAAGTTGATTTGATCGACTTCAAGGATGTAAAGCTTTTGCAGAACTACATTCCAGAGCGCGGCAAGATTCTACCGCGTCGCATTTCCGGTTCCTGCGCGACGCATCAGCGTATGCTCGCCGAAGCCATCAAACGCGCACGTAACATCGCGCTTCTTCCCTACGCCACAGCTTAAAAAAGGAGAGCACAGAGAAATGGCAAACATACAGGTTCTCCTACGGGAAGACATCGACAACTTGGGCGCGCGCGGCGAAATCGTGCGCGTCAAAGCGGGCTACGCGCGCAATTATTTGCTGCCGCGCAAACTCGTTGTTCAAGCCAACGCGGGCAACGTCAAGCAGATCGAACAGGAACGCGCCGCGCTTCTCAAAAAAGAAGCAAAGGAACGCGGCACTGCCGAAGAACAGGCCAATCAAATGCGCCGGCTTCGTTTGACCTTCGCACGCAAAGTCGGCGAGCACGGCATTCTTTACGGCTCCGTGACTTCGATGGACATTCACGAAGCCCTGAAGGAAAAAGGCTACGAAATTGATCGCCGCCGCATTAACTTGCGCGACGCGATCAAGGAAACCGGCGACTTTACTGTGCCTGTGCGCCTGCATCGTGAAGTGATTGTGGAGATTCCCGTCACAGTCGAAAACGAAGGCGGCGCGCAAACCGCTGCTGCTTCTGCTCCGCCGACGACTGCGGAAACTACGCCGGCGGCGTCTGCGGCAGAGCCGGAAGCAAGTGCGGCTGAAACAGAAAACCGCTAATCCTTAATCAAAAAGGCGCGGGATTCGGGCGCGACGGATTGCCGTTGTTCGAGTCCCGCGCCTTGTAGTATAGTTCGCGGCTGCAAGCCGTCGTGCATCGTATACTCCAACGAATTTCGGAGTGTGAACTGCGCGCGCCTTGCGGCCTTTTATTTTCGTTCATCATCCCTGCTACCCCTGCTTCATAAAACGTTTTTAGATGTCAAACTACATTGCCAACACGCCGCGCGATCAAATGTTGGAGAAGCCGCTGCCCAACAGCAGCGAGGCCGAGCGCGCTATCTTAGGCGCGGTTCTGCTCGATAACGCGCTCGTCAATCAGGCGATTGAACTCTTAAAGCCCGAAGACTTTTACGTTCCTTCACACAGGCGCGTTTTCCTGACAATGATCGCGCTTTCCGAACGGGGCTCAGAAATCAATTCGATTTTAATTAGCGAAGAATTGCGCCGCGCCGGAGAGTTGGAATCCGTCGGCGGACTGACCTTCATCACTAATCTTACTTACGGGCTGCCGCACTTCACGAACGTCGCCGCCTACGCCAAGATCGTCCGCGACAAATCCCTGCTTCGCCAACTCGTTAAGGTCGCTAACAAAGTCACCAGCGAAGCGTTGGAGGAAGAAGACGAAGCGGAAATAATTTTAGATCACGCCGAGCAAGCCATCTTCGCTCTCGCAGACGAACGCACACGACAGGGCTTCGCGCACGTCAAGCCAATCGCCGATTCCATTCTCGAAAAAGTGCAGGAGATGGCCGGGCGCTCCGCGATGATTACGGGTCTCACGACCGGCTTTCAGGAACTCGACGCAATGACTTCCGGCTTGCAGCCTTCGGACTTGATTATCGTTGCCGCCAGACCGTCAATGGGCAAGACGGCTCTTTGTTTGACGCTCGCGCAAAACGCGGCGATTCAAGCACAGGCTGTGATCGGTGTGTTCTCGCTGGAGATGTCGAAGGAATCTCTCGTGATGCGTATGCTGTGCTCGGAAGGCCGCGTTGACGCGCACCGTTTCCGTAGCGGTTTCCTTGCGCGCGAAGAGTGGGGCAGACTCGCACAGGCGCTCGGAACATTAGCTGAAACAAAAATCTTTATTGACGACACGCCCGGCATCTCCGTGCTGGAGATGCGCGCTAAATCCAGACGCCTTGCGGCGGAACACAAGCGGCTCGATCTAATCATCGTCGATTATCTGCAACTCATGTCCGGCTCAAGCAGGCGCTCGGAATCGCGCCAGCAGGAAGTCTCGCAAATCTCACGCGAGTTGAAAGGCTTAGCGAAAGAACTCAACGTGCCGCTCGTCGCGCTTTCGCAACTCTCGCGCGCGCCCGAAGCACGAACGGATCACCGCCCGCAACTCGCGGACTTGCGCGAATCAGGGGCAATAGAGCAGGACGCGGACGTGGTGGCATTTATCTACCGCGAGGAGCAGTACAATCGCACGGAAGAGAACGCAGGTATCGCGGAGATCATCGTTGCCAAGCAACGCAACGGCCCGACGGGAACAGCTAAGCTCGCCTTTCTCAAAGAGTTCACCCGCTTTGAAAACATGTGGCGCGAGTAAGATCAAATTATTCATACACAAAACTATTCATACAAAGATTTCTGCGAGTAACTTCTAATTTCGCGCTTGTCGTCAAAGCGAGCGTTGAAGGCGAACCGCTATGTTTGATTCAGACGCAGCAAAAAAGAACGATGCCGCAAACGACGCGCCGAAGATTCTCGATGCAGAGATGTTCGCCAATCGTCCGACATGTGCAGACATTGACATGGATGCGCTTGCCGCGAACTTTCATGCGATACGCGGCCTTGTCGGAGATGGCGTCAAAGTAATGGCAGTCGTCAAAGCGGACGCTTACGGTCACGGCGCGGTGGCTTGCGCCGGAAGATTAAGCGATGAAGGCGCGGAGTGGTTCGCTGTGGCATTGCCGGAAGAAGCGATGCAGTTGCGGCTGGAGGGAAATATACGTCAACCCATTTTGTCGCTCGGCGGATTCTGGGACGGACAGGAAGCGGCGTGCATCAAGCACAACATCGTGCCTGTCATTTATCGCGTAGATATGGCGGAGAAATTTGATCGCGCCGCGCGTGATGCGTGTAGAGTCGCCGATGTTCATGTGAAGATCGACACGGGCATGGGCAGGCTCGGCGTGCGCTACGACGCCGCAAACGAATTTGCCGACGCCTTACTCGCTTTCAAGAACATTCACGTGGACGGCATGATGACGCACTTCGCGGCGGCAGACGAACCCGAACGCGATTGCTTTACGAACGAGCAGGTGACGCGCTTCAACGACGCCGTTAATCTGTTTCGCGCGCGCGGCTTCAATCCTACTTATCGAGATTTGGCGAACAGCGCCGGAACTTTTGCGCACCCGGACGCGCGCGGCAATATGGTGCGTCCCGGCGGCACGCTCTACGGTTTGTGGCGCGATGTTCTGCCGCCTTTACCATCGCCTGTGACCTTGCGTCCTGTGATGCGTTTGCGTTCGCGCATCACGCTTTTGAAAAGTGTGCGCAAAGGCGAGACGCTCGGCTACGGCTGCACGTTCGAGGCCGCGCGCGAAACTCTGGTGGCAACTTTGCCCGTCGGCTACAACGATGGCTACGTGCGTGCGCTCACGAATCGCGGGCGCGTCATAGTGCGCGGGGTTTACGCGCCAATCGTCGGACGCGTCTCGATGGATTTAACGCTCGTCGATGTGACGGACGTGCCCGGCGTCGCGCTCAATGATTGTGTGACGCTGTTCGGTGAGGATGGAGAGCTGTCGATACCCGTCGAAGATGTAGCGAAGACAGCCAACACAATTTCTTACGAAATCACATGCGGCATCAGCCGACGCGTACCACGCCGCTACGTTACGGCAGAATCAGAAGCCAAAAAATTGTAGGGGCAGGGCTTGTCCCTGCCCGCTTGCTTTTCGATAAAAGCTTGGGCAGAGACAAGCTGCCTCTACATTTCTGTTAATCGCAATAAATTATAGTAATTTTCAGTTGAATGAACACTTCAAAAGGGAGTAATTTGGAAAGATGCAAGCCTATTCTTTAGATTTACGTGAGCGCGTCGTTGCCACCTACGAGAATGGTGTGGGAACAATCGATGAA
>JAABUM010003100.1_pt1 | contig 21156 bp, 42 predicted proteins | sample 5559161 | NCBI WGS metagenome assembly JAABUM01 (sample SAMN10711868, study PRJNA513369) | rock metagenome | isolation source: Antarctica rocks | place: Antarctica: Victoria Land, Siegfried Peak nord
TTCACCTCGCACACAAACATGCATCTGCAGGCGTGTGGGCATCGCTGCAGTTCAAGTTCTGCAATCGCAGCAGCCACCATCAAGCAGCGGCCTTCAGAATGAAAATGTGTATTCCGGCGCAGGCGTGTGGGCGACGCTGCAGTTCAAGTTCCTGCAGCTGCAGTACCCGCCGGTGGCCCTGTCCTTCGAGCGGCTGCTGCTCGCGGCCGCGCTGCCGCTGGGGGCAGCAGTGCAGACTTGGGGCGTCGTCGCTGCCGTGGGCGCCTCTGCCGCTGCGTATTACCTGGCGGTGCTGCTGGCGCTCATGTACTATGCGCTCATGCTGCCGCTGCCATCGTCATTCTATAAGAAAGAGGCTGGCCGCGCGATCGGTGAGGATGTATGTGTCTGCTGTTTGTCACTCGTGCTGCTGCTGCCATCGTCATTTCTGCTAAAGGAGGCTGGCCGCATGATCGGCGCATCGCGCCGCTGCCCAAGTGCTGTCCGTCGCAGGAACAGCATGACAAGGTTCATGTACCCGGGTTGCAATGCGTCTGTGAAAGCTACGTAGCGTTGTGATGCAGCTGACATGATCGTCCGCGTCTGCTGGACCTCCTCAACCGCACGCAAGCGCCGGCCCCATCCAGAGAATGACGCATAAACAGACTATTTGCATGCTCGATTGCAACATAACTCCTGCGCAGGCGGGAGCAGCGCCACGAGTGAGACGCGCGTGCAGGGCCGCCTGGACGGCGTGGTCAACGCGCTGCTGCTGGTGTGCCTGCCGGTGTGGTTCTACATCGCGGTGCATGTGCGCTCGCTGGCGTCGTGGGAGCACTTTTGGAGCGTGCTCATCCTTGGGGCGGCGCCCTGGTGCCTGCTGGCCATCCTCGAAGGTGCAGCGACCTTCAAGGTTCTGCAAGCTTGCACTTTCCTCAGTCCTCACTAGGCGATGGAGCAAGAACAGGTGGCAGGTGTGGCACATTTGTCAGCTGACGGCACAACTTGCGTGTCATATGTTGGGCCCAGTCTGACGGCCAGTGGACCCTGATCTGCCGCTGTGAGCCAGCCGCAGCCTGCTCAGCCAGGCCAGCAACTGCATGTCCGCGTCCCGCCTCGCGCTTTACATGGTTGGGTGCCGCAGATGGGCTGTGGTGGCTGAGCGCCAAGCGCGAGCGGCGGCAGGCGATGCGGCTGGTGGTGCTGCTGCCGGCGCTGACGGCGCTGCTGGCGGGCGCCGAGGGCCGCCTCGTGTTTCCCGCCTTTGGCGAGTACATCCGCCTGCACCCGCCCTTCAACTACATCGCCGTCACTGCGGCGCTGTACGGCGTCGCACTGCTCGTCTTCCTGCACGTCGCAGGTGGGCATCTTACGCTTGCTCCCTCCCGCTCTGCTCAATATCTGAAGCCTTACCACATTGCTCGGCGCTGTGTATGGCGCCGCCCTCTCTGCTACCTGTATGTTGCAGGTGCTCACGCTGTTCCCAAGCCTGAACCCAATCACATGATGCAGAACGGGACGCTTTATCGGGGAATATTGGGGCCAACGACCGTGCACTAGCGGGACACATGGGTGGACATGTACCCACAGCATAGGCACTGCAGTCCCGACTCCCTTAGTGAAACACTGTCTTCCTGACGTCTCACACGTATGGCCATCTGGCTGGAGCCAACATCCATGTTCGCTCACAGGACTGCTGGGAGACGCGGTGGCGAGCACGCTGGACGGAACGGCGCTGATGATCGCGGCGGGCGCCGGCAGCCTCGCGGCCGGCGTGCCGATCACCGTGATGCCCGCGCCACTGCTGGCGGCCGGCGGCCTGGCCATGTATCTGGACACCGCGCAGCTGCGCGATTACCTGCTCTTCGTCGCCGGCGCCCTCGGCACAGGTGGGAACACAGAAACACAGCACTTGGAGAGTGCTGCGCCATAGCCAAAGGAGGCTGCTGCGCTGGCCGAAGCCAATGCCGAATCCGCCGGATGTCTCATGAAGGTATTGCAGTATTGAACTGTTGATGCGAACATGGAACGCTGAACATGGTGATGCAATGGCTGACATTGACAAGCAACCGTGTCTCGCAGCCATCTGGTTCGTGGTGCACCACTTCTGGTTCCTGGACGTCCAAGTGGGCGGCCTGCCGGTGCGTGCGCTGTGCCAGCTGCTGCTGGCGGCGCTGGCTTCGGCAGTGCTGCTGCCGGGCCTCATCCGCTCGGCCGCCCCCAAGAACCTCATCAGCGCCCTCATGCTGCTCCAGGTGGGTTTGGCATCCTGCTCTGCTGATGGACCCTCAAGAGCCAGTTTGCCATGGGCTGTGCAGCGTGACTGTAAGTGGAGTAGCTTGGGTCCTGCCTTACTTGAATGCTCACTTGGACACTTGCCACTGCTATAGCGCCAGCTGCCACCATCAGATGCCATCCTCATCCTGGCTTGGCCAGCACCGGTCCTGACCATCTGGTGTCACCTGACCCCGAATGGACGGTGACTAGCTGGACAACCCAGGAAGATGCACCCCTACACCTTGGACGCGACCTGAAACGGGAGGTCGCATAGATGCGAAAGGAGATACGGGCGGGACGCTGGACCTCTGTTTTCGCGACTCGATTTCCGATATCTATTGAAAGGAAAATTCACATAGATGCGAAAAGAGGAAACTGAGTCACGCCGCAACCTCCTTTCGCATCTATGTGAATTTTCCTTCGAAGGTCGTTCTTCCTTCGGCGGTTGCTCGACCACCGATCCGAAAGGGAAGTCGCATAGATGCGAAAGGGGACAGACTTCTATTGAAACGGGACTTGACATAGATGCGAAAAGGGAACAGAGGTCACGCCGCATCCCCGTTCGCATCTATCTACTTTCTTCATTCGAAGGTCGCGCCCAGAGGAACACGACCTGAAACGGGAGGTCGCATAGATGCGAAAAAAAGGGAATCCTCGCCGGCACCCGTCTTCGCTTCTATGCTAGTGTCCAGCAACCTGTTTCGCATAACCGGCATTAGTGCGGTCGACCTTCCGGCGGCTGAAACAAGAAGTCGCATAGATGCGAAAGGGTACGGGCGGACGTTGGTGCGTCCAAGACGTCCTATTTTCCATTGGATGAAGATGCCTCGACCTGTGCCGCGGCCTGTGCCATGCGCCAGCAGGCCACAGCATTTTCTTGTACACCTGAACAAAGCGTGAAACGCAACTGAAGGCACCGAACAAAGCACCGCCGTTACTGCGACACGCAGGCAGGGCTGCTGTTTGCGGTGGAGGAGCGGCTGTACTCGGGGGAGCACGAGGACATGGTGTCGGCGGCGTACCCCGCCTTTCTGGTGCTGGCCAGCAGCGGGCTGGGCATCGCGCTCACTGCGCGCCTGTCGCAGGCCGGCCGCATCGGCGAAATCGCCACCTGGGGCCTGCACTGCATCTACGCCTCCAAGCTCGCCATGCTGCTGGTTCCCCAGGTGCGCCACCTCCATCGCACCTGGGAATGGACCTCCACCTCTGGCGGTGTCACTCTTGCAGGGCTGGATTCGGAGCCGGTTTAAAGCTATGTTGCCATCCTGCTGGTGCCCAGTCTGCGCCCTCACACCTCGACATTCCGCTGCCGTCAGCGGAAGCAGACTCCAGCATGGTCCACAACAGGATTCTATGTTCCGTGCGTGCCTAAACAGGGACTTTCAGAACAACTGCCTGCTCTTGATTACCCCTGATGTGTGTTGCCGTGCGCCCGCAGGCGCAGCTGGCGCTGCCGGTGCTGGTGCTGGTGCAGGCGGTGACGCCGCCGCTGCTGCTGGCGACACACCTCAAGCGGCGGCGGCTGGAGCCCTGGCGCGGCGTCCTGCACGCCTGCAACGTGGTGCTCGCCGTGCTGCTGGCGCGCTTCGCCATCTTCGACATCCTGCAGGTATGTGTGTGCGCCTGCGTCAGGCGCAGATCAACGGAGTTCTGTCATTGTCCGATGGCTGTATTGTGCGCCTTCCAGCAGCACCATACTGTGCAGAGGTCATTGGGTAGTACACTTTCCCAATTGTGTTGGGCGGGCTGCTGTCATCACCGGAGTGCCGAATCGCTGACCCGTGGAGAATCGACGTCCTTGAGACCTGGCAACATGAAGAGTCTGCAGCAGTCCTTCCCACAGTGCACGCGATAGCAATCCTCAGTACGTGCTGGGCAGGCAGCCAGAGGGGAGCGCAGTGATGGGCGCCGGGCTGCTGGCGATTGCGGCTGTGCAACCCCTGCAGACATCAGAACATCTGCAGCAGCTGTCGTCACTCGGCTTTGACTGTGTGCTTCTTTGCAGTATGTGCTGGGCGGGCGGCCGGAGGAGGGCGTGGTGATGGGCGCGCTGCTGCTGGCGGTCGCGGCCGGCAACGCGCCGCTGGTCATGCGCTTCTTCGCGGGCACGCCTGGGCCGCCGCGCCTGCTGGCGCTCACGGCTGTCGCCGGGCTGCTGCTCGTTGTTGTGCGCCCGCCGCTACCCATGAAGGTGCGTGCAGATGCGGACACTTGCAGTTGGGGCCGGCAGTGCCTGGGCACCAGCTGCAGGTGCTGCGCCGCAGGCCCACAGATTGGAGCTGCCACGGCCTGCTGCAGTTGTGACAAGCAATTGCTGGACCTGCTGGCAATATCGAAAGAGCGGCATCACATACTGGCGGATCAAGCCTTGCTGCCCTATGACCGTGGCTCAGCGCGTCGTTCTGACCATCTGACAGAAAGCAGACAGGTGGTTGATTCCTTGTTACGATGAAGTCCAGGGCGGCGCGCGGTGCCCGGATCTGCCGCTGGGGCTGTGCCCTCGGCTGTGGGACGACCGCCACATCCCGGCGCGCGACGATGACGACGCCGCGATCTACGGCGCCGGCCTGTCGCGCCGCCAGAACTGGCCCTCCTGGCTGTTGGTGGCTGCCGGAGTGTTTGCTCTGGCGGCGCTCGGCGCGCCGCAGCACAAGCGCGGGGTGGGTGGCCGCTTTGCGGCGGCCGCTGCGGCGGGAGTGGCTGTTGGCGCATACATCGCCCTCGAGTTCTTCCCCGGCCAGCCGCCCCTGCAGGTCCGGTATCGCAATGGCTGAGCAATCTCCGCCCAGTGCCGGCCACCCACAAAGGTGCATGTGTTCGCTAGCGGAGCCCTCCTGCGACATTGAGCTCAGGGGGGCTGTGTGTGGCCACATATGTCTACACAGCACAGGCTGTAATGTGCTGTCACAAAGCCTGAACGACGTTCATCATCTCACGTCTGACACATTGTGGCACAGGCGGTCATCCTGGTGGGCGCGGTGGCGGAGGGCGCGCTGCTCACGCTGCTGCAGCTGCCCGCAGCGGCAAGTCCGGTGTGGCTGCCCGCGCTGGCGGGCGCCTGGGCGCTGCTCTTCCCCATCGCGCTGCTGCTGCAGGTGCGGCTTGTGGAACAGCAAGTTTGGGCCAGCAGGGTTTTATAAAACAACACGTCTTGTATCAGCAAAGTGAATGGTGCAGTCGTGCCAGCATTGCATGCCCGACCTGTTCAGTTGAGTGGCTGGAGGGTGTAAAGCACCTTCAACGAGGCAGGATCGTTGGAAATAGGTAGAAAAACAAAGCTCTGGAATGCCTTGTCCTGGTTGCTGCCACGAATGGACCTACCACATTCAACCTTCTAATGATTAATCAGAGCTCTCATCATTTCCTGATCCGCTGCTGCAGACGGACCTGGCGCTGCCGGAGCTGCCGGTGGAGGCGGTGCGCCTCTTCCCCGACAGCGACCGCGCCATCGACAGCCAGCGCGCCGCGACTGAACGGTGCGACTTCCAGTGCGTTCAGTGCGTGAAACAAGGTTGGAACATCAGTGTCCGCCCTCTTGTTTGTTTGGTCAGTTGCAAAGTCCCTCGTGTTTCGTGCTGGGATGTGTGGACCTGGTGCGCAAGCTCCCTCAGTGTGCTTCAGGCCGAGCGGCGTCCGCTGGTCACATACCCGTGTCGCCGCCCTGACTGCCCAGTCTCGGTGCCCTGCAGGGCGTCGGTGCTGGCGGTGTACGCAGCGGAGGCGCTGCTGTTGGCATTCACGCTGAAGATGAAGGTGGCGGCCGCGGGGCGCGCGGCCGACGGCGGCCGCGGCTCCGGCCGCAGCGCCCTCGGCACTGCAGGGTGCTCTCAAGTTTATACATAATAGATTGTTAGAAGTCTTTTGGAACAGTGTTAAGTTGCTTTGCACGTACAATGTCGTTGGTTGTGGTCCAATCGACATGTCGTGCGCTGCTGTGACACTGTGGTGCTCTCCTGCGCTGCTGCAAACCTGTGTCATTCGGGTTGTGCAGGGCTGGGACACGGGTTGGCCAGGATGACGTACCTACCTGTGCTCGGCAGGTGCCCAGCAAACGGCTCCGGCAGCTGGTCCTGTCTGTGCCTGCTGACAAGGCGCTGACGTTGCCTCCAGGTATGTGGGCGCGGGCTATGCGGAGCGAGCATCAGACTTCCTGGGGGCGTGCCTGCCGCGGCCAGGCGGGGCCACGCCGCTTTCCCGCCTCACCCGCCTCAAGGCACGTCTTGCCGTCTTCTCCCTCGGTCACTCGACCATCACAAACACTTTGACCGTTCGAAGGCAGCGCTCCTGCCTCATAGAGCTCGGCCGTACCAATGGAGCTGCTTCTGACGCGCACTCTTCTTGAACCCTCACCTGACTGACCTCACGTCCAGTTGACGCACTCAATATGGAAGATGTGCACAGGGGTCAGCGAGCCAATGACGGTGGCGCTGGTGCAGGAGGGACTGGGCTGTCGACGCTTTATGAATCCTGACACTCAATACTCAAGAGGACATGCAAACTTGGGTGAACAAGCATTTGTGCAGGGGTCTGCCGGCGCCGGTGATGGTGTTGCTGGTGCAGGAGGGCCTTGGCTGAGTGAACTTCACTATGTGTAGTTGACACAACGTAATGGGAAATTGACATAATGGACTGGGAAAATTGTGCAGGGGTCGGCGGGGCCGGCGATGGTGGCGCTGGTGCAGGAGGGGCTGGGCTGGGTGCCGACGGCGTGCAACCTGGCGGCGGCGCTGGCCTTCGGCCTGTGCCTGTCGCTCAACGCGGCGCTCACGGCCGGCTCCGACGCCGCCATCTTTGCGCTGGCGCCGCTGCTGCTGCTGCTGACGCAGGTGCGCGTCGCTTTGAAAGGATTTCACTGCTGCATAAAGACCACCGTGCCGCTGGGCCATGGGCTTGGTAGAAGTGTATGAATGTTGGAGAAAACACTCCGAGGCTGATGGGGATTCCGGCGTGCATAGCAGGGCCTGCTGTTGCTAGAGCTCTTGCCTGCTGCACAGATGCTGACAGTATCCGCCCTCATGTTTCCTGACAGCTTGACCTTCTGCAAGCGCAGGACCCGCTGATGCTGTGGGGGCTGACTGACCGGCGGCGCTACTTCCCGCCGGCCGCGGCCGCGACGGCGTACCTGGCGGTGTCGGCAGCGACCCAGCTGGCGTCTGGCTTCTCCGCCGGCGCCGAGTCGCTGCTGGACGAGCACGCGCGGGAGCTGACCTACCTGCTCAGGTGCAGCCTTTCACTGCTTCCTGAGTCTTGGTTGTGACCGGCATTTTCCATAGCAGAGTTTCCTGATCGTCTGATTGCCACTTCGTTTGTGCTGGATGTTGTCAACACCATAGCATTGTGCCAAGAGCAGCGCCGTGCAGTTCAGTCTGTGAGCTCAAACTCAACTCCGTGACACCTCTGCTCTGCCTCTGCGCAGAAATGGCGGCTGCCTGCTGGCGGTGCTGCCGGCGCACCTGCTGTTTGCGCGGTACAACTGGAGCCGCGCGCGCACGTCCGCGACGGCACAGCTGGTGGTGCTCCCGGCGGCGGTTGCAGCGCTAATCATCACGGACCTGCAGACAGTGCGGGTGGCGGCGCTCCTGGGCATCGCCATGATGGGGGCGCAGTACTTTTCGATGCGGCATGTCACCAGGATAGGCCAGAAACTCATTTAAGGCAGCAGATTTGAAAATGTGTAGTAGGATCTGTGGACAATGTGACTGTTTGATGTTTCAAGCGAAGCACGTGCAGTGTAAGCTTGGCCGATATGCTTGCCAGGTGCTTGTGCTTGTGATCAGCGCTGCATCGCCAGGTTTGTCACAAGTCAGCTGGCATACCAGTCCAATCACAGTTTCAGCAGCAGATGCGGCTGCCGCATTGGCACAAGGTTTGAAACAGAGTTCATCAGGTCACAGGCCCCTCTAGCTAAAAATGCGAGACAAGCAGTCAGCAGCTCCTGCTGCGACGGTCAGCGTCCGGTCATGGCACCGAGATCAGCCACTAGCACCCGGTCAATCCTCAGCAGCAGGGCTGGCATTGCCGTTGGCGGCCGCCGGGGAGGCGCTGCGGCTTTTCGACACACTGCGGCTGCGCGACTTGGCGGCGGGCGAGGCGCTGCGGCTTCGCGACTTGCTCTTGGACTTGCTCCTCGACTTGGACTTGCTGCGGCTCTTGGACCTGTCGCAGGACGCAAGCGCGCATAAGAGGAATCGGCCGACCCAGGTGGTTGCAGCGCAAGGGGACCTGGCAAGACAGACTGCCACCACACCCTGCCACCAGTCCCACTTATCGAAAGCTCCTCGCTGCCGATTCGTCTGATGACGACCTGTTCAACAGTGTCAACTGAACTATCAAACATATGGATGAGACAGTTGTATAGAAGCGAGCGCACCGGCTGCTGGAGCGGGAACGGGAGCGGGAGGAGTAGGAGCGGCTGCGGGAGCGGCTGCTGCGGCTGCGCGAGCGGCTGTAGCTGCGGCGCCGGCTGCGGCTGCGGGAGCGGTCCCTGTCGTCGCTCTCCTTGTCCTCCTTCACCCGGATGTATGCGCTGCGCGCAGCAACATAGGTTCAGGCAGGCACATGGCCGCACCGATGGTGCCAGCCAGCTGAGCGTGCAACATCCACAGAGGAAAGCTGTACAACAAAATCATAGAGCTGCACCGGCGGAAGGGGTGTGTGAACTCCATGTTGTTCCACTGACTGAACGACGCCCATAGGGAGGGCTTTGATGTGTTTCACGTCGAAAAGGGCGCACCGGTCGAACTCGGTGTCGTCCAGCTTACGCACAAAACCCTATAGAACGAGGCTTCTTCTAAGGTGATGTACGATTCAAGGTTGGCGCACCGGTCGAAGGGGTTTTTGAACTCGGTGTCGTCCAGCTTGCGCAGTGCATACTTCATGTCGTCCTTCGTCGCAAAGTCCACGATGCCCATCATCTTGTCGCCCCTGTCACGGAACACCTGCGGCGCCAACATGACCCAACTCGTCATGCATCTCCACTGGGAGCGTGCGGTCATTGTGAGTGCGATCATTGCAGCATGACAACAGGTCACGCAGCCTGATGTTGACTCACACGCTTGGCGGTGAAGTTGGTGAACGTGCATGGCGAACAAGGAGCGACCATGTAGGGGAGCATTACCTGGGCGAAGGTGACGTCGCCAGCCTTGCGCATGTGGTCCTTGAGGTCCTGCCAGCTGGCGGACTTGGGCAGGCTGCGCAGAGAGAATCGAGCATCAGTATCAGGGCAATGATGGTGCTGATCAGGGGCATCCATAAAACACACTCTCCCTCAGGCTTTCTCAGACAGCATTCGTTTTGATTCCTGCGCCTCACTTGGTGATCATGACGCGGTAGCCGGTGCGACGAGAGATGCCGCCCCGTCCGCCGCCACCGCCACCGCCGCCGCCACCGCCAAAGCCGCCGCCACCGAATGGCGGTGGTGGCCCGCCGAAGCCGCCACCGAAGCCGCCGCCGCGGCCGCCGCCGCCAAAGCCGCGCCTGCCTCCGCCCGCGGCAATCTCCACCTGCACAAGGGCGACGCACGTCAGGCATGGTGCCACGCATGCCTTCAAGTGCCCTGCATGCCCCCCCATGCCCTGATTGCCTGTTCCCATGATGCCCGCTGCGCTGCATATCGCTTCTGCTCTCACATTGACAAACAACGCACTCAAAATGCGTCGTCAAAGACATGCATTGGAGGGCACAGTGACAAAGAGGACTACCAAAATGCGCACCCGCAGCCGGTTGCCGTCAAAGTCGTAGCCGTCCCGCCCCTTGACGGCGTCCTCCGCGTCGCGTGAGGAGTCAAACTCGATGAAAGCAAAGCCCGGCGGCCGCGGCGGCAGCTTCAGGTCGATCTCCCGAATCTTTCCGTACCTGTGGGAGAGCGCAAACAGCAAGCTTGGCAAGAACTCAGCAACTGAGCAAGGTGGCACCTGTCTACACGTGCGCCCAATGCGGGGCCGCCTCGACAACGGTGGGCATTGCACAGCAAAGGCAGAGGGATCAATACAAGACAGAGGTCGAGAAAACAGCAGAATGTAAAGGGACAGACAAGTATCTGCAAGAACACAGGGGCCGCACTTCTGGAAAAGGTCTTCGACCTCGCTGCGCCTGACGTCGCCCGGCAGGTTGCCCACGTAGATCGTCTTGCCCGCCATGCCGCCCGCCGCCCGCAGGCTATCTGCCCTGTAACAGCAGCAGCGACTGGCCTCGACGACGCAGGAGCGCAAGGTGCGGCATTGGCGTTCCTTCCTTGCATCTCTATGTTTTGTGGAGCAAGGTTTACGCTCAAAGCGTCAGCGAATATGGCAGCTGCGATACTGCTGTAGCAACAGCATGTTGAGTGTGTAATAGCGCAGGGGGCAGGGCGGGACCTGTGCTGCGCATGTCCGCCCAGCTCTGATCCACTGCTCCTGGGTTTGCCAGACTCACAGCTCCCCACATGCGCTCACGGCCGCGCCTTGCCACAGCACAGCTCCCCAGCGACTGCGCGCTTCCCTAGTGTGGACGCTCGGCACGACAGCTCCTCTCGACGGCCAATCCGCCGCGAGCATCAGGAGTGGGAATTGCAATGCGCCCCGCCCCGCGATGGCTTGCCAACGGCAGTGTGTCTCCAAATCCAGTTCCGTCCAGCTCCTAGCGCGCTGCGTGCTTGCCTCGCCCTCCGAATGCATCCTTGCGCAGGCCGCTGCTTCATACACAGGGTCTGGCTTGGTGAGAGCTGCCGAGTGCTGCAGGTTCATGTAGGCGGCAACTGCGGTTTGGGCATGCGTCTGCTACGGGCTCCTGGCTGTGTTGCGATGGCGCAGCACTATTGAGCTGAAGCGCTGTGGGCAGAAGTTTGACGCTGTTGTCTCGGTGGCTCACCGTCAGAGGACTGGCAGCTCGGCTCCGGTGATTGCGTCTGGCGCTTGCCTCCCTGTCGTTGGTAGCAGCGCTTCCTGAAACGGACAGCAACATTCGTTTGATGGAAAAGAGCATCCGTGCGTGTGCAAGACTTCATGCACACTTGTGCGAAATGTGTCCGAAACGATCAAGGTCGATGCACAGGACATGGCCTTGACACTCCAGCGGCGAGGTGCTCCCACCTTGACGTCGCTGTTAAGACGTTCGATTGCAGTGGCAAGCTAGGAGAGGAGCGTGCAAGTGCAGCCCGTGCTGCAAGCAGCAAACATACAGTTTCCTGGAAAAACCTGGCGGGATCGGTACTTCTCGAGCTCAAAAAAGAAGAATAGCCTATTCTGAATAGGGCTGGCCGAAAACGGATCGATACGGGAAACGACAAAGGTTTGCCTTTAGTATCCTTTCGTCGATCATTTGCAGCAGCAGCACGGTGTTGGACAATCGGAAGTGCATGAGCGCCGCCTTGTTGACGAAGTTCATCGCGATTGCAGGGACGCCCGCATTTCATGCGCTGTGAGGTGAGCGACAGGAGCGGTTAAGCTTTCATGCATACAAACCGCTCAAATTGTGTAGGGATCCAGGCGATGTGCTCACATGTTGGTGGGCATAAAGACGGCTGCCGACGGCAGTTTTGCTCGCTCACCGTAGAGACCGGCGGATGATATTGCTGCACACACACGCAGCATCTTCTGGCGGGGCAGGGCTGGTGCAGCACATCCGCCTCGCTCATCACGTCGGTATTACCTCGCTCCGCATCGACCCGGGGAACAAAAGCTTTGTCGGGCCGCCGCCAGACCTCATGGCGTCGCAGCAGGTGCTCACACTGCCGCGCGGTGCAAACACAGCTGCCTGCAACGGCTTGACACTGCCGGCGGATCCATTGCCACATGCCACAGGTGATCATTCTCAATGATGTATCAATGATGCACATCCGCGCCACTTGCGGCTCGCCTGCGTTTCAATGCGTCCGTTGCTGTCTGGCTGCGCGACCCGCAGCGGGTTCACCTTGCCGTTGGCTCGCTGCGCCGCGATGAGGCCCTTCAGTATGTCCTCCTCGTGATACTGCTCCCCCGGGCGCATGGGGACCACCCGATGCGGAACGCCATGCCGGTGCAGAACCATCATGCATGCCGGTGCGGGAACACCCGATGCGGACGGCCGCGGCCCGTCGCTGGTGCGGCAGCGGGTGGGCCTCAGCCACCTGCTCGAGGAGATGCCCACTCTCGCGCACGCAGGCAAGTGGCTCCTCAGATCCCATGTTGAAATCCGATTCGTTCGTGCAGATGCGCCGTTACTCATCGACGCATCGCCACGACACGCCTGCATGACCCTGCTGTATGAACGATCAGCCAACAGTCCCTACATCAGCCAGGTCTTCAAACCGTATGGTACCAGAGAGTACACCTGACACCCCTCTTGTCCATGCAGGCCGCCAGCCGTCGGCGTAGGCCGCCGCCGCTGCTGAGGCCGCACTGGACGCTGCAGGGCTGGAGGGCGCCAATAACACCGAAATGAGCGCGGAGGCCAATGGCCTGCGCACACAGGTGGCAGAGCTGCAGGACGTGGCGGCCGCCGCTGACTCGCCACAGCCAGAGCTGCGGCGGCACGAGGAGCCACCGCTGCTGAGGCAGACTGCGCACCCGCCGCCGCCCCAGCACCATAGCCAAAGCCAGCTGACTACAGCAGGCGGTAATGCTTCAGCAGCAGGCCCAGGCTCCACTCCCAGCAGGAGCAGCCAAAGCAGCAGGATGATTGTCAGGAGGCGCCACCGCTCAACAACCAATCGAGCAGCAGCCGCCGCATGCGTGGGAACAGGTGCTCCCCCTGTTCATTGGGTGTACTGTGCTTGCTCTCCTGTCAGCTCTGACGTCAGAAGTCTATGCCGCGGAAGGAAGGTTTCCATCAGAAAGGTTCAATCCATGTGTACTTGCGTGTGCTACTCATTCAAACTGAGATTCGAGGGTGCTTCTGTCCGCAGCAGGGCCTGCAGACGAGCGGCAAGTGCGGCAGCAGGATAAACAGCAGGCGCGGCAGGAGCAGATGCAGGCGCTGCGTCAGGGGCGGCAGGCGCAGCAGCAGCGGGCGCTACTACTACAGCAGTTGCCGATTCACGGCGTTGCCTCCAATATGCCACACACAGTGCTGTTATGTTTTTGGCGTTGAGTTGCTGAACGAACCCTGGTGAATTCCAGCGCCATGTGGGCTGCACAGGGCCGGCGGCGCCAGGTGCCTCCACCGTTCAGCCCCGCAACCGCGCACCGCCCTAAGAGTGCGCGTCCAGCTCACGCCGCAGATGGGCACGCAGCCGCTGCAGCAGGGGCGCCTGCTGGCGCCGGGCCCGCAGACGCCTCCGCTGGGGCTCATGCTGGCGCCGAGCGTCTGGCGCCAGCAGGGGCGCAGTCCGTGACGGCCGCGGCGGGGGCGTCCGGCACCCGCCGCACAGCCCGGAGATCGGCGGGGGTGCCCCCCCCCCCCCCCCCCCCCCCCGCTATCGCGATGATGGCGGCGTCGCGGCACGCGGGCGGGCGGTCCAGGATCGTCTCGCAGCCGCAGGGCCGGAATTTGAAGTGGCACCATCCTTGTTTGGCGCCAGCTGGCGCCAAACAAGGATGGTGCCACTTTAATTTCCGGATCTTCGTTCGTGTTTGGACACGCAATCGCAGCTGAACTGCGACTCAATGACAACCAAACTAGAGCCCACGGCAGGCTGTGGGATGAGATTGTCGGGACCATAATATACAGCGCGTCGACACCCGACAGATAGCTCAACCGTCCCGCCGTTTGGGCAGGGCAGCCGTGCTGTGTTCGTGAGCAAGGGAAACACGATCTGATTGATCGGCAATGCAGGCTCAGCATGTACAACTAACCGGGGTCATCGAAATAGCTGTCCGCGAAGCCTAGCGCCAGCGGCGGTGCGCTATAGTAGGCCCAACGAGCAACGAATAAGTGTAGCTGACACAACCGCTATGAGTGAAGTGTGACGCTGAAGATGAGCAAGAGCCTGCACAGGCGTCAAGGGGATCGCAGCTCCCAATATTCTGCGAGAGCCTGTGTCAAAGTGAGTGCCGCCGTGTTTACCGCCAACCCCGAGATCTCCGAATGTTGGCGCGAAGCGCGCGCAGTGCATGTGCCTCGGGCAAGGCACACACAAGCCGCGAGCGAGCCCACAAATTCAAAGTTTCTCTTCTCGCTTTGCAATCTCCCTCGACCTATACGCAAATTTACTGGGTGCGGCAGGCGGGCAGCGGGGCAGAGCTTGCGTGGGCACCCCGTCTCGGTCGTGCACGCAGAAACACTTCCGGGACGGACCATCGGCGACGCCCGTCGCCAGAATGATGCGGGCCGCGTCAGGAATATTGTGCAGTTCATTAGCATCCGGATATCAGGCGGGAGGTCCGCAGCGGGAGCGGCTGCAGAACCCGCAAAGCGGGATCCGGCGTGGACTCGCTAACAACGTCGTGCCGGCCAGGAAATCGTTCGTGGGCAGCACAGCAGGCCACAGGCGCGCCAGCGTGCACTATCTGCAGGCACTGCAGCTTGCGAGGTGCGCTGTTGCAAAATATCACCATCGCCTGTGGGTGCACGTGCCTGTGTTGTTCAGCTCGCGAGAAGTGCACGCTGGGAATATAGACTGATACTTCACGCAATTTCAGCAAGTTCGTGCTTACAAAAGTACACTGACGCCTCGCTGCTGTTGGTCGAAACAGGGATCAGCAATTCGACAACGCCAGGGAGGCGTTCGCCATCAGCACAGCGGCAAAGCCGGACGAGGAAATCGCCTGGGTGTCTTGGGCACAGGTGAGTTACATCACATGTTTCTTTGTCACACCCCCGAGCCGTCTCCGAGTGGTCGCATGAATGGCGCGCAGACAGCTAGTGCAACGTGTAGATGTGCACCCCGTGAAAAGAATGTAACACATGCTGCAGATGGAGAAGCGCACAGAAACGCTTTCGAGCGAGGCCAGCACACAGCAGCGCTTCAGGCGGAGTCGGGCGGTGCTCCAGCAGGGGCTGCAGCTGAACCCGCACAGCGCGCGCATCTGCCAGGTGCGGCAGACCCTTCAAAACCTGTCCTGTTGGGCGTTCACCCTTCACCATACACCTTCCATCATCCGTCGTGCTGTTGCCCGGTTCGACAGCCTTGAATGATGCGTCTGCATGTGCACATGTTGCAGGCATGGGGGCTGTTGGAGCTTCAGGCTGGCAACACATGGGCGGCCCTGGCACTCCTGGAGCGCGCCTCTCGCGCCGATCCGGCCTGCGCCCCTGTGCGTGCGTGAATTTGACTTCAAGCCGACCGTTTGAATGCCATTAGCAACCGTGCACGCACACACCGCGTCCTCTCTCCTCAGGTGTTTGGCAGCTGTTCGAAGACACAATTCCGCTGCTGCAGGTGCTGCGCTGGCGGCCAGTGCAGGCGGCGCGACTTGCAGTCTCTTCGCGCCGCCAGCACGTCACCCGCAACAAGCTCAGCACCATCGCATGATGGGGCACTACTGCTGGCCGGCTGGCCAGGCTACCTAGAGCCTGTGTCGGCAGACTCATGCCCAACAAGCAACGATGACTGGGGGTTCCATTTGCAGACACCTTCGACCTATTGGGCGTGTTTTCATCAGGCATTGACAGCTGGAGTGGATTTCTTCCAGCGTCAAGCATAGCCGTAGATAGGCAGGGCATCGGACACGTGCTAGAGCATTGCCCAGACTCAGTAGCTGATCCATTTGACGGTGCGCTCATTGTGCAGTATTAGGTAGGCAGGCGCACATATTTTGATCGGGCCAGCCCCCTCACAGACTTGGAAGTCCTTGCAACACTTGTAAAGGTCAACCTCTCCTGCGCACCCCAGCAATGCTTCTTTACCGACGACAGTCAACTGACTTTATTTTGCATTTGAAATGCAAGTCGCTGCAAATGACAATAGATGGTAAACAACATGTCAACACACGGCGGACTCCCCAAAACACCCTCTAGCCTGGGCGCATCTCAGGTCCTAACTCAAAATCCTCTTGCCATACCGAACTCAGGCAAGTCCTGTTGATATTTCAGCGCCACTCTCCAGTATACAACCGACTGTTACCTTCAAAAAGCCAAATTTGCAAACCACACCTCGTATGCTACACTGCACCCTGCGACTTGAAACACCCCCGCTCCTGCACTTGCTGTTGCGCCCTTACGCCCTTGCCCCCACTGAGCAATGCTAACCTGACGAAACGAAGTCGACATCCTCGACGAGCCGTGTCCCTCCTAAAGACGATTGCCGAGGGGCGGCCGCCACACCGCGGCGGCCACCCCACGATCCACATGGCGCCCACGGTGCAGCCGGCCGCGGGGCCTGAGCTGCTGTCCTTCACCTTCCCCGCACCGCCGCCAGGGGCGCACTACGTCGCCAGCGCCGCGGGCAACGCCTCCCGCAGCTGCGCCAGCTGGTCGAGGCCCGCCACGAGGCTCATGCGGGGCGGCGGCGGCGCCGCCGCGTCCTGCGTCCTTCCGCCACCGCTGGCGCCGCAGCTCTCGCCGCTGGCCGCCCGCACCCCCAGCGCGTGCAGCGGCGGCGCGTTTTCCAGCATGCGCACAAAAGCGCCTAGTGCCTCCTCTGAGTCGACGGCGCCCCGCAGCAGGCCGCCGCCGGTGCCGCTGCTGGGCGACTCGTCCAGCGCAAAGGGCAGCAGGTCCGACGACTCCTCCGACGTCATTGGCTGCAGTTGGCGCAAGAAAAGATTGAAAGGGACAGATATTGTAGAGGACAGACGGCTTGGAGGGTCTGCAGCCTCTGCTGCAGGATACGCATCAATGGCGCCTGAGCATGCAGCAAGCGTGTTTCACCAGTTGCAGGCCAACTCCAGTCCATGCATGCACACTTTGTGCACGCAGGCGGAGCCATGGATACCAGGGACGGGGAGAGAGCTCACGCAGGGCTCAGCGGCTGCCGGCACGTAGGGCGGGTGGTGCAGCGGGCCCGAGGCGCCAAACGCCGCGCCGGACAGCGCCGTCGGCATCGGCAGCACGCCTGACGGCGGGTCGGGGCCGCCGCCGCCGGTGCTGGCGCCGCCGCCGGAGTAGCCGCGGGCGGCGGACGCGACGGAGGAGGCCAGCAGGTTGTCGCCGAAGGGCGACACCGAGTAGCCCACCGTCTGCGGCACGCCGTCCCGCGCATCCTGACACGCAAATACTACATGGTTTGAGGGCGCTCTCTCAGCTGCTGCATGGCACCTGCTGGTGACGATTTGGCATGCGGGTAGAATAAGTTTGCTTTTTCTGCGGCGCTGGGCAGTCATTAAAGATTGGGTGGACTGGATGCAGCTGGCTTGAAAGAATGGGACAAGTCGTTCAAAAGTTGCAGTGGCACCTGAAGGCCTACAGAGGAGCGGCCTCCCCAAGACGGCTGCCGGCGTACTGCTGAAAGCGCTGACAGGTGGCGCCCCGACATCGGCGGTGATGGGTTTGCCAGGCCCATGGGACCCCACGGCTGCGACTGCAACAGCAGGACGCGCATGTATGGGCCTCACTACAGCTGATGGTTTGCACCAGGGTGCGACTGGAACAATGTAGATCGCCTTTCAGGATGTCGCACAGTTATATGGAGGCGCATATGCGGCGCGGAGTGACCGTTGGACCAGCATCCGGATTCATGAAAGCCCCACATTTTTGGGGATGCAGAGTGAACACAGTAACCAACCCCCAGTGCAAGTCTGCCGTCGCATCCCACCTGCGGGTCAGCGGACGTGAGCGACGCCAGCGAGTGCGAAGAGGAGGGCGTCACCGCAAACGGCAGCTGCGGGCTGCCAGCCAGCTGGTAGCCGGTGGAGCAGCTGCTGTCCTGCGAGCCAAAGTGCGGCATCGCATGCGGCACCGGCGGGGTCGCCGGCGTGGCCAGCGCGCTGGAGCCCACCTCTGCACGGGGATGATGCAAAACCCGGTCAGCGTCAGGGACATGGCGTCACAGGTGGTGCTGAGGCAGCTGAGCAGTACACCAGATTCGAGAGGGGAGTTGCAGAGACTGATGCAGACCACTCATTTCACAGCGTGCAGAAGTAAATGGAAAGTTAAAGCCCTGCTGACGAGGAATCCACCGCCACTTACAGCAGGGGCGATTGAACCTCGTTCAAAAGCTCAAATGTGCACAGGCGCTCACCGCTGGGTTGCGCGAGCGGGTGTGGCATGCCAAAGGGCGTCGACGCCGGCGGCGGCGCAAACGCCCTGCTGGCAGGTGCCGATTGCTGTGCAGGATGCAGGCCGCCTGCTGGCGCCGACGACGGCGCTGCTGCCGGGATAGGGCGGCTCGCGTTGCGCGCGTCCAGCACGTGCAGGTCCACGGAGGACATCAGCCGCCGCCCGCCGCCGCTGCGCCCCGGAATGCACACCTACAGCACAAACAGAACAGTGATGTATGTTTCCAACCGGTTTCAATCTGCTTTTGTTTCAGCAGACGCTTATACCTTCTCAGCTGACCTTTGGTCGGATACACTTCGCTTTGTATGCATGGGATGAGCAGTTCAGGGTGGTTTGGTTTGTTTTGCTTGTTGCGCACAGGGGCGCTTGTGCGTCTGCAGGCGCCGCCGCTGTCGGGCGCCAGCTGGGCTGCAAGGCTGACAGGAGGAATGTCCCTGTCGGCGGACTGCGCACGGCGCGCCGAGCTGGCGGGTGGCAGCGGGTATGCCACCACATCCGCCTCCACCGGGCTGAGCCTGCTGGGGCCTGTGAACGCGCCAGCACACGAAGTGTTAGTGTCCATCACGCAGACGGCGCTCTGAATAGGGTGCGAATGTCCAGTCATAGATATAGGCACGCAATGCAGGCCGATATTCGTGGCTCTGAATGGATATGGCGCTGTTCAGTTGATGAGCAACAACATGCCGCCAGCCTTTGTGCATCAACATCATGCCTCCAGCTTGTTGTGCAACACCTTTGCCGAGAGAACAGCTTGGAACAGCTGTGTACCTGGGCGGGGCCTGAGGTGCGGGATGTGCGGCGGCAGCGCCCCGACGGGCGTCGCAGCCCCGCGCGGCGAGCTGAGCGACCTCGGCGAGCTGAGAGACCGCTGCGAGCTCACGGCTGTGGGATATCGCGGCGGCGTGGATGCCGCCCTGAGCGCTGAAGGTGACGATCCCATCTGCAGCGTGAAGGCAGGTTCGAGGGACTGCCTCTTGTGAGCAAGCTGGTGCCTCTGCTTCACTTTGTCATGCACAGCAGTCGACATCATGCCTCTACCTGGAGGCGATACGCCCCGAGTTGACATGTGAGAAAAGGCTCGAGTCCAAAGCCCACAAGCGCGCCTGCGGATATCGCGGGCTGTACTGAGGGGACGGTGGCGTGGGTGGCGGCATCGCACCGGGGCTGGACGGCAGTACCTGCCCCGACGCTGCGCGCCCCTGCATGCTCCAGCTGTGCCGCCTCAATAGCATGCCTGCACAGTAAAAAAGCTTTGTCATCGCTGCATCCTGCAGCCTGCATGAGCATTATTATGGGGGTGTCAAAGATCCGAGGCAGTCGGCTGTGAGATGTACGCTGCATCAATTGACTCGGAACCCAGCTCAGACACAGAGGTGAGCGTCGGCAGCGCAAGCTCACGTGTGGCCGGCTCTGATGGGCTGACGGCGGCGGCGGGCGCCGCCGGCGTGCCGCCGCTGGGCTGACAGCCGCCGTTCGCGAATCCGCTGCCGCCGGAGTACAGCGACGCTGACAGTGTCGACCGCCGTGTCAGCGGCCCCCTGACACCGCCGCTGCCGCCGCCGCCGGTGCCGGCAGCGTTGACGGCGCCGCCCGCCGTTAGGCTGTCCCCACCCATGTAGTCCGTGATGATGTGCGGCAGCGCCGGCGGCAACGTCGTTTTCTCCAGGATCTTGACGGCGCTGGCCGGCTGGTGCGAGACCGCCATGTGGAACGTGCCGTCGGGCGTCTCCACGGGCGCGAAGGCGTAGGCCTGCAGCCGGCCCGTCGCACCGGAGCGCACGTCGGGCGACGCGGCAGGCGCGATGCGGTAGCGCATGCCGAAGCTGGCGCTGCTGTCACGCTGCGACACAGACAGGCTCAGGTTAGCGCATCAATCACTGATGATGCCTAAAGTCGTTCAGAGATCATCGACAGCACGTGCACATGTGCCTTCGAGCTGGCGTCTAAGGAACCGGGTCTTGGATGCGGAAGACATTTGATGCCCAGCTGCAGACCCAGCAGCAGAAAGCTCGCCCACCTTGCAGGCGCGGTGCAGGCGGTAGGCGGGCAGCACGCGCACATAGCTGTACAGTGAGCGCAGCGCGATGACCATGCGCTTGTACACCGCCGGCGTGTCCAGCCGCACGGGTGCGCCGCCCGCCGCCTGGCCGCCGCGCGGCGAGAAATGCAGCGTCCACCGCTCCAGCATCGTCTCGCCTGCACGGACGGCGGCAGCGAGGGTCGTCAAGCAGCACGGCATTGTAGGTTTTATCTGCATGCTTCAACGTAAGCTCAGTACGCCTGCAGCGGTCGCCTTCCAGCCGTTCGTCATCAGGCGGTGCTAAGGCTGTAAAGCACACCTGCTTGCTGGGCGCCCGGGCGGTCGAAATCGCTGCCGGTTTGCTGCTGGCCCCAGCACTGCAGATACACCTGCGCAGTGTGCAATGTGTCACCGAGGGACTTCTGCGGTATTCGTTGTAGCATACGCTGCCATGTAGTAAGGATGCTGTCTAGATAGGTCGCAGTGTCCCTCCTCTCAGGGGTTTTGCGCTTCGAATGCAGGCGGGCGCACCTCTATGACAAGAGGCACTGTAACATGCTTGCGCCACGGCTCCAGCTCCCTGACGGCTGAGTGCACCTCGTCCACCTCCAAGTTGAACTGGCAACGGGAGGACAGCGGTCTCATGTGGCGCAAGTGCGTTTTTATTCTGGGTGTTGCGCAGCAGAGTCGCAAGAGGTGGTGATTGTGCTTGAGGTCGCGTGGGCGAATGCAATGTACTCTAGAGCGCCTCACCCAGCTTTTCGCAGCTTTCCGCTGTGGCGCACGGGCTGGCTGAGTGGTTCGGGACCCCAGAATGATGTGTGAGG
>JAABUM010003101.1_pt1 | contig 21154 bp, 21 predicted proteins | sample 5559161 | NCBI WGS metagenome assembly JAABUM01 (sample SAMN10711868, study PRJNA513369) | rock metagenome | isolation source: Antarctica rocks | place: Antarctica: Victoria Land, Siegfried Peak nord
ACGCCGTCCCGAACCCGAGCGCTGGCAGCTGCTTAGCACCGGGGGCTCCCACCCTTTCGAGTATGGGCGGGACCGGCCAGATGGGGCCCAGTCGTGCTGGGAGTCGTTGGCCGGTCGACGCGGCCCGCCCCCAACATCAACGCCCGAACTGACAGGCGGGTCCTGTTATCGGCGCAGAGCTGGCTGGCGCCTCCACCAAGCGCCTGCGTCCGGGTCCGGGCTGCCGGTAGAGCGACCAGCTGCCGGAACCGGCCGGCGACGTTCGACGCTCGACGTCTACAGCAGCTGCATCAGAAAGCGGCGTGATTGGGCTGGGCAAGCGGCTCGTAACAGCATGGTTACGTGGACGTGCCGGCGGAGGCCGACGCGGGGAACGCCGCCGGGCTAGAGGGTGAGGCTGCAGGCGGCGGCGGGCGGGCGTGCCGGTCGAGCAGGCAGTGTCCAACGGCAGCGCCACCCTGGTCGATCTCGGCGGTATCGGGGTTCAAGCGGCGTTGACCAGGCCGGCTCCCGGCTCGGTAGGGAACGCTGGTGCGGCCACACCGACTGCGGGAGACCGGGACGCGTGATCGTCCGGGCCGTGCGGGTGGCAGCGGGTATCGGTCTGCTGCGCGGTGCGACCGGCGAACTCAAACGTGGTGCCGGCTCATAACCGGGTGGGACGAGGATGGTGTGAGCGTGCAGCGGTGAGCAGCAACAACGGGGCCGGGCCGGGCCCGCCGGAGCGGCGGAGGCAGGTCGAGTCCGCGCGGGCGCAGGAGCTCGAGGCGCAGCAGGCTAAGGACGCGGCGGTGGCTGCCGAGCACACCGCCCAGCAGGCGGAGCAGGGAGCCCACCAGGCAGCTGTCGAGGCTGAGGGGTACGCCGAGGCCGCGGAAACGCGGGCGGGTGAGGCCGGGCGGCAGGCTGATACCGCCGGCCGACAGGTCGACCGGGCTGAGCACTCGTTGCAGGCAGCGGTCCGGACCGCACGGCGCGCCGATGTGCTGCTGCTGGACGAGCAGGCGCGCCGGGTGGCGGCGCAGGTCAGTGACGAGCAGCCGTTCGGCGTTCCTGGTGCACGGGCGGCCCGCCGTTCGGATCTGCACCGTGGCTTTTCGCTCGCCATCGGGGCGCTGCTGTCCGTGACAGGTGCTTTCGCGCTTTACACGGTTCGCAACGAGCTGGTGCTGCTGCTGATCGCTGCGTTCATCGCGATCGGGTTGGACCCCGCGGTCCGCTGGCTCGTGCGCCGGGGCCTGTCCCGTCCGGTGGCGGTGGCTGTCATCGCGGTCGTCGCCCTGGGGCTGTTCGCCGGCTTCCTCGCGGCTGCCTTTCCGCCACTGGCCAGGGAGGCGACCCAGCTGGTCGACGCCGCGCCCCGCTACGCGCGCGACCTGCAGGACCAGCGGAACACGCTCGGACGGCTCAACGCCAAGTACCACGTCGCGCAGCGGGTTCAGCAGAGCCTGCAACAAGGGGTCAGCGTGAAGACGGCCGGCGGGCTGCTGTCCGCCGGCACCGCCATCCTGTCGTTCACCTTCCAGCTGCTGCTGACGCTGGTGCTGGTGGTCTACTTCCTCGCCGACCTGCCCCGTATCAAGCAGGCGGTCTATCGGCTGGTCCCTCTGCGGCACCGTCCCCGGTTCGGGCTGCTCGCCGACGAGGTCGTCACCCGGGTCGGCGGCTATGTGCTGGGCAACGTCGCCACCTCCGTCGTGGCGATCGTCACCAGCTACATCCTGCTGCTGATCCTCGGCGTGCCCTATGCGCTGGTGCTGTCGGTGCTGACCGGGATCCTTGACCTGATCCCGCTGGTCGGGTCCTCGATCGCCGGGGTGATCGTCGCCCTCGTGGCTCTCGCCACCGTCTCGCCGACCGCCTCCCTGATCACAGTCGTCTTTCACGTCATCTATCGGGTGTTCGAGGACTACCTGCTCAATCCGCGGGTGTTGCGACGGACTGTCGATGTGTCCCCGCTGGTCACGATCGTCGCGGTGATCCTCGGCGGTGCCCTGCTGGGAATCGTGGGGGCGCTCGTCGCCGTCCCTGCCGCCGCGGCCGTGCAACTGGTTCTCACCGAGGTCGTCTATCCCGCACGGGACCGGGCCGTGGAGTGAGCTTGAGGGAGTGCGCTTAGGAAGTGAGCTTGAGCAAGACCGGCAGCCGGAGGTGGCTCGGTAGCGGACGTGCGCCTCGAACACTTCTCCAGGGCGACGTACGCCTGCTTGGCTGGTGGTCCAGTGGCCCGCTACCGGGCAGCCCCGCCGGCACCGTGGTGATCGACGGACATGTCGACGACCGCGGCGGCCCGGGCGCCTTGTTCCGGCTGGCTCGCACACCGGTGGGCTCGGCGCTGGTACTGCAGACCCCGGCCGGGGTGCTGCGCTATGTGATGCAGGCCCGCCGGCGGCACGGCAAGGACCAGCTGCCGGGCGACCTGTTCACCGCTGCCGGCCGCCCACGGCTGGTGCTGCACCGGGGCTGCGGCGAGGCGGCCGAAGCCGTCGATTACCTGCGGCGGCCCCTTCGACCGGGCCAGCGGGCACTACCAGGACAACGTCGTGCTCTACGCCCTCCGGCCTAGCCCCGACGGGCTGCCGGAACTCCCACCAGATGGCGCTGGCAGCCACCAACGCAGAACTCATCTCGGGTAGCAGCACAGCTGCCCGCTCCTACGCCACCTTCTACACCCCAGCTCGGCACCCCGCACCTGACGATGGCCGCCGCCGACCTGGCCGCCCTGACCGGGACCCGGCCGGCTGCGGTGTTGGCCGGCTCGGGCGGCCTCGCGGCGACCGGCAGCGGCCCGTCCGACACCGCCCTCGCCGCCCTCGCCGCCGGCGTTGCGGTCATGGCCGGGTCCGGCACGGTGCTGGTCCGCGCTCGCCGCAGCCGCCGGGCTGTCCGCGGCGCCGCCTGACCAAACGCGCCTGGGGTGTCCGGCCGCGGCAGACCGGGTCGCCGATGGCTGTCCGCGACGCCAGCAGGGCCGGACGGGTCAAGTTCGGACTTGGTTGTACCTAGCCGAACTCGCTGGCGTCGGTGCGTTCAAGGACCAGCGCGGTCACATTCATCGGGTAGCCCTGGGCGGTCCATCGGTGTAGGCCGTCGCGGCGGGCCCGTTGCCGGTAGGCGCCGCCGGTGAACAGCTCGAGGTAGTCGGCGAGTTCGGGCACGCTCGCATAGCCCTGGCTCAGGGTTGCGGCCAGCAGGGCGCCGGGGCGCAGGAGCCGGGTCAGTGTGTGCAGCGCCGCTACCGGTAGGTGGCCCCAGCCGATTGCGCCGGCGACGGTGACGACGTCTGGGGCGAGCTGGGTGAGCCAGGCTTGGTCGGCCGGGGTTGGTGCTGTCAGGTCGATCCTGCGGGCGCTGGTGTAGGTGTCCCCGCGGTCGCGGCCGATCGCGGTGATGCTGGCTGGTTCCAGATCGGTGCCGGCAATCCGCTGGAAACCGGCGGCGCCCAGCGCCGCGCCGACGCAGCCGGTGCCGGCGCCGACATCAAGAACCTGCAGCTGGGCGCGCCGCACCGAAGGGCAGACCGACGCCAGAACCTCGGCTAACAGCTGCGGGGAACGCACCCCAAGGCGCACGAGGTAGACCGCCTCATACAGACCGGACACCGCGTATAGCGCGCCGTAGTCGTGCAGCCCGGTCTGCCGGGGTTCTGCGCCCGGTGCCTGCCAGTAGACGACGTCCCGGGGTTCGTCGATGACCAGCTGCTCAGCCAAGAGGGCCGCGGCGCCGTCGACATCCACCAATGAGCTCCAATACGACCTGGACTGTTGCTGTGGCTCGGGGGCACTCGTCTCGATCGGCGATGTGACGCGTGTTGTGTTCAGCAGTGCGGGTTGCCGGAGGGCAGGCACGCCCCCCTTGCTGGCGGTGCCGGTGGGTCGGCACCGCCAGCGCTGCGGGTCAGGAGCCGATCGGGCGGGCTCCGAACAGCACGATCTCGCGCTCGAGGTCGTAGTAGACCTCGTCACTGGCCGACAGCCAGTCGAACAGGTTGTCAGCGTCGTCGACGTTGACCGTCAGAACGACTTCGGAGGCGCCGTTGTCCAGGACGAGCTGGAACAGGTAGCTGCCGGGCTCTCCTTTTCCGGACAGCGAGAAGTTGGGCTGCCAGTGCGTCACCTTGCGGGTCTTGATGACGCTCTTGCCAAGGTCGCTCGCGCCCGCACCCTGCTCGGTGGTGGTCATATCTGTCCCCTTCTATGGTGTGCCGTGGTGCCGGATCCGCCGGCCCCGCTTACCCGGGGCAGGGGTTGCCCCACCCGAGCGGCGCAAGACCCGCGGAGAACGCGGACAGGATGGCTCGCTGTGCGTTGCGGTCAGCTGACCACGTTTCTGATCTTGCCGAGTAGTCCGGTGCCGTCGTTGCCCGGGGCGGGCGCAGCGCCTTCGGGCGACACCGCACCGAACGACATCTGCACCTCGGCCATCTCCATCTCCGCCGTCGCTTGCAGCAGGGCCAGCAGGTCGGTGTCCAGGCCGGGTGAGAACTCTTCCATCCGCTCGGTCGCGATGGTCATGGGCACGCCTTGGGGTCTGCTCGCTGGCGGTCAGTACCGTCCCGTCCCCCGAGGGGGACACACCTTGGAAGATCCGTCCGGCTTCGGACAGGTTGTCCAGGCTGAAGCTGTACTGCTTGCTCTGCAGGCCCAGCTCGAGCAGCTTGGCGACCTCGGGGAACTTCTGGGCGTTGGTCTTGGGAATCGGCAGTGTCTTGGCCCAGTCGATGCCCAGGGTCTCCAGCGCCTTGGCGTAGGCGTTCTCGTGCGCCTGGTCACGCACGATGAGGTAGGCCAGCGTCGAGCGGGCGGTCTTGTTGGCGGTCATCTCATAGATCCGGCACTTCTGCAGCCGGCCGGTGGACTCCAGCATCAGGTTGTACAGCAGGTCCAGCACCAGGTTGCCGCTGTTGTAGACATACGACCCGCTCCACGGGTTACCCGCCGCGTCCACCGGCCGCGCTCCCTGCGCCGCCACCAAGTAGGAGTGGATGTTGCCGGCCGACAGCGCCGACTCCAGCGGGGTGGCACCGCCCGCGCCGGCAGCGTCGAGCGGGTCGGTGGTCTTGCCCTGGTAGCGGGGCGAGCCGTCCATCAGCCGCGCGATCGTGGTACCGATCAGCTCGACGTGGCTGATCTCCTCGGTCCCGACCCCCTGGATCAGGTCCCGGTAGGGCTTGCCGGCCGGGCCACGAAAGTTCATCGCCTGGAACAGGTACTGCATCATGGTGCGCATCTCGCCGAACTGGCCGCCCAGGCCCTCCTGCAGGGTTTGGCAGCAGCAGGGTCCGGCTCGTCGGCCTCAATCTCGTTGATCAGACGCTGGACGTGCAGGTACATGGCGGCATCCCCTCGTCGTACGGCGACCCCTGGGGTGCGGCCGTCTGGACGGTGACGTCCCCGGCCTGGCATCCTTCACCCACCAAACGCTCCTGCACCTGCAGCCACCAGCTCCCTCGGCGGGCTGGCTACTGAGGGACCCCGCCGGTGGTGGCGGTCGAGTCGCCGGCCCATTCGAGCAGCAGCAGGGTGGCGTCATCCCTGCAGCGCAACGTGCCGATGATGCAGGACGGTGTGGATGAGCCGGCGCAGCGTCTCCGCCGGCGCCTGGCCAGCGGCTTCCTGGCGGGTGAGCAGGTCCACCAGCCTGGCCAGGCCGAAGAACTCCCGTCTGCAGAGCCGGCTTCGGTGTGTCGTCCGTGGTGAACAGCAGCCGGTCACCGCGCTGCAAGAAGGTGTGGGCGACCGCATCCTCCCGGCCGCCGAGCCCGAGCGGCAGGCCGGGGTCGGCGTGGGCTTCGCCGACGGGCCGGCCGTCGCGGACCAGCAGCGGCCGGGGGGTGGGCTGCGCACAGCAGGCTCAAGGTGCCGGTACTGACCTGCAGCCGGGCCAAGACCCCGGTGACGAAGCTGTCGTCACCGGACTGGTCGGCCAGGGTGCTGTCGATAGCGGCGGCGGTGGCTACCAGGTCCAGGCCGGTGCGGCGGGCGTTGCGGTAGGCGGCGAGCGCCACGCTGACCAGCAGGGTGGCGCCCAGCCCGTGGCCCATCCCGTCGAGCACCGCCAAGTGCAGCACGTCCCCGTCCAGGCTGTAGTCGAACGCGTCCCCGCCGACCTGGTGCCAGGGCTCGAGCTGAGCGGTGACCACGAACCGGCTGGTGGCGAACGTCAGCAACGGGACCTGCCGCCACAGCAGCTCGGCGCCCACACCCATCGGCACGCCGCGCCGGACCCGTTCGAAGACGTCGGTGTACTGGCCTTTGCTGACCACCAGCTCGCCGACCAGACCGGCCAGTGAGGTCACCGGTCCTCTTAGCCCCTCGAGCAGCTCGGGGCTGTGGTGGCACAGCTCGAGCACCCGAGGCGTTCGGTGCCGTCCAGCAGCGGCACCCACAGCCGCGCCCGTCCGAGCTCGAGGCAAGGGTCTGGGTAGACCGGTAGGCCCGCCCGGCCAGGGTGCCGTCCAGACCCAGCGCGTCGGCCGGCTGCTCGGCGGCACCCAATGGCAGCCGGCAAAGCGAGCGCTGGTCCCGGCTGACCAGCCACACCCGGGCGCCGGTGGCACCCAGGCGCCGGGCGGTCTGGTCGACCAGCGGGGCCAGCTCGTCGGGGGCCATCAGATGGGCCCGGTCCACCAGCCACGCCACCGCACCAGCCGCACCCACACCGTCGGCAGCAACGTCGCCGGTCGCTGCTGCTAGCTCGGCGGATGGTGCCGGCTCGGGTGCGGGGCTGCTTACTGGGCGCACCCGTCTCCTTCTGTCGCTGGACAGGTGCCCGAGGCACCCCCGGGGATTGGTGCTGCTGGCGAGGCTCGCCTAGCCTAGATCAACACCCCGGAACGTTAAACCCAGGGATGTTGGATGAAGTCGTTCTCCCGCCCGGCCTGACTCTTTTAAGCCCCGGCGCGCACTGCTGCCTTGGATCCGATCCGTCGGTCGGGCGGGAGACGACCCGGCACGCCGGTGGTGGAAGTGACCTCGTAGGAGCCTGTTGCCTCAGGCACCCGTCCCTGGACTGTCCGACCACCGCCGCGCCGTGCCCGCCCTGCCAGTGCGAGCCAGAGGACGGACATGACCACGATCGCAGAAGAACGCCCCTTCGTCACCGGCGGGGTCGACACCCACCTCGATGTGCACGTCGCTGCGGTCGTCACCGCCGTCGGTGGTGTGCTGGGCACCGAGCAGTTCCCGACGACTGCAGTTGGCTACCAGCAGCTGCTGACCTGGATGCGTGGCTTCGGCCAGCTCGCCCGGGTCGGCGTGGAGGCACCGGCACCTACGGGGTGTCGCTTGCCCGGCACCTGCGGGCCGGGCAGGTTGCGGTCGTGGAGGTCATGCGACCCAACCGGCAGGTCCGGCGGCGCCACGGCAAGACCGACGTCGTCGATGCGATCGCGGCCGCGCGGGCGGTGCTGTCCGGTGAGGCCAACGCCACCCCGAAGACCCACGACGGCCCGGTGGAGGCGCTGCGGACGCTGAAGGTGCTGCAGCGAAGCGCCACGAAGGCCCGCACGCAGGCGCTCAACCAGCTGCGGGCGCTGCTGGTCACCGCCCCCGATGAGCTGCGGGCCCGACTGCGCGACCTGACCCAGCGCGACCTGCTGGCGACCTGCGCCGCGTTCCGCGTCAACGACGACGACAGCCTGGCTGCGGTCACCCGCTTCGGGCTGCGGGAGCTCGCGCAGGTGAAACTACGGCTCAAGCGCATCACCGAGCAGGTCGCCCCGGCCCTGACCGCCCTCAAGGGCGTCGGCCCCGATGTCGCCTCGACGCTGCTGCTGGCCGCGGGCGACAACCCCGAACGGCTAGTCAGCGAACAGTCCTTCGCCTCGCTCTGCGGCGCCAGCCCAGTCCAGGCCAGCAGCGGCAAGACCCACCGGCACCGGCTCAACCGCGGCGGCGACCGCCAGGCCAACGCCGCCCTATGGCGCATCGCGCTCGTCCGACTCAACTGCGACCAGCGCACCAAGGACTACCTCACCAAACGCGTCAGCGACGGCAAGAGCAAAACCGAAGCGATCCGCTGCCTCAAGCGCTACATCGCCCGCGAAGTCTTCAGCGCCCTACCCATACCCGCCAGGGCTTGACAGTAGGAGCATCGGTGAGGTAGAGCCCTTTCCGGGGATGCGCCGGGCGTGCGGGGCTGGCCGGGCGGCCTGCTTGCAGGCGTGCCGCGGGCGCCTGCCGGGCACCAGGTAGCTGACCGGTGCGACTTCGTCCTACCTCGGGGAGTGCCTCGATGTGCTCAGCGACCGCTGCCGCGCGGTTGACGCTGGTCTTCCATGACACCGCGCCAGGACATGCCAGGACCTTCCTTCGCCGCATGCACTGCCGTGCTCACCAGACCCGCGTCCTTGACGACGCGTTGCTGCTGGTCTCCGAGTTGGTCACCAACGCAGTGCGCCACGGCGCTCCGCCGATCACCATGCACGTCACCTGCGATCACAACACCGGGATGACGGTACGGGTCAGTGACACCAACCCCGCCCCGCCAACCCTCGGCACCGCTGACCACGAGCAGGAGTCCGGACGTGGCGTCGGGCTGGTCGACTTGCTCAGCGACGACTGGGGAGTCGAAGCAGCCGAGGCCGGGAAGGCTGTCTGGTTCCGGCTCGCGACGAACTAACTTGGCGCGTTTGGCGACCCGCCGATGACCAAGGACGCCGTTGCCGGCCGGCAGCCCAGGACCACTCGAAGGCGCCGCGAGCACCGCACTCGCTTGCGTGGGTGCTGACACGCCGCTCGTCGCGGGCTATCCACCGCGGAGCCAAGGCCTTGACCAGGATCTGGCAGCCGTCGTGGGCGCCAGCGGCTGCTCTACCGGCTGTCTGCGCTATCAGTTCCACACGATTTCGTGCGGCGAGATCCAGGCGGCGGTGCTGCGGCCCGACCCCAGGGCGGTGCCGTGATGACCTGAGGCGGCCGGCGACAGGACACTGGCAAGAGCCACCGCGGCGAGGGCGACGCTGAGCAGCATGAGCAGGACGCGAACGGACAGCAGGCGCAAGGGTGCGAACACGGGTACCTCCAGGCGGGAAGCAAGGGTCATCATCATGTCGCGCGGCCAGGCCACTACTTGAGTCATCGACGTGGGGAAAAATCGAGAGGTCCCTTGGACACCCAATGTGGTGCGCCGGGTTCGGCACGGTTCATTCCGCGGGACCGGGCGTCAACTGTGCGGCGCGGGAATCGGCACGGGTCCGCTTGGTCTCACGCGGTGCGCTCGTTTCCCCGCTGGCGTTGACAGGCGCGTGTTGGAAGTCGTCTCCTACATGGTCGGGCGGTTGCGGCGCCGGCTACCGGTGGGCTGTCTGGGCTGTCGCGGGCGGAGTAACAGGGCAGAGGTCAGCGGCTGCGTTTCGCCGTGCCGTCTTCGGGAGCAGCCGGAGCGGCTCGCCTTCGCGAGAGCTTGACCTGCAGCTGACGCCCGAAACCGCATGTTTGCAGGTTTCTGCCGACAGGGCGCTCACCCACCGCGACTGGAAAGCCCGCATTGGCCCACTAAGGGTGATGAGACCGAAACTTGATGGAACCACGCGCATCAGCGGCCGCGTCCGGGAAATGCCCCGTACGTCGTTCACTTGACAACTTCCCCTGCCACCCGGCCGGGTGGGCTGAACAGCGAGTCAGGTTCAGCACCCTTGCGCCGGTGAATGGAGACAGGTTCGCCATGGTGACGTCCCCGCAGGTCGGGCACGGCTTGCTGCGGGTGCGGACCTGGCAGCTGTGGCAGGAGCCGGGCGTGCTGGTCAGCTATGTGCTGACGGTGGTGGGTGTCTTTGTGGTTGTCGGCGTCGCGCAGCTGGCCAGCACCACGCCCGCACTCCATGACGCGGCGGTCTACCTCACCTTGCTGGCGTGCGCCGCGTTGTGTGTGGAGGCGACCCGCCGGCTGGGGGAGACGGCCGGGCTGAGCAGAGCTTTCCAGTCGTCGTGGACGTTGCCGATCGCGCTGCTGCTGCCGCCGGTCTACGGCTTGTTGGCGCCCGTGCCGCTCAAGGCGCTGACCCAGCTGCGGGTCGGGCGCAGCGCGGTGCACCGCCGGGTGCTGACCGCGGCTGCCCTGGGCCTAGCGCACTTCACGGCCTCCGAGGTCTTCCACCGGCTGGTGGCCGCCGGCACGCTACGCGCCACCCTGGTGGCCAGCCCGGCCCGGACGGTGCTGACCGCGTTAGGCTGCGTCGCGCTGGACTATCTGCTCAACGCGGTGCTGGTTACCACGGCGGTGCGGCTGGCGGCTGTCGACGTCGCCTGGCGCGAGTTGCTGTGGGACCGCGAGTCGCTCTACATCGACCTGGCCGAAGTGTGCGGCGGCGTCGTCGTGTTCGCCGCCTGGCTGCTCACCCCGCTGCTGGTGCCGGTGCTACTGCCCCCGGCGCTGCTGCTGCAACGCAGCCTGACCTACGTCCAGCTGCGCACCGCGGCCCGGACCGACGCCAAGACCGGGCTGCTCAACGCGGCAGCCTGGCAGCAGGAAGCCGAACGGGAGATCGTCCGTGCCACCCGAGACGATCAACCCCTTGCCGTGCTGATGATCGACGTGGACCTGTTCAAAGGCTTCAACGACACCTACGGCCACCTCGCCGGCGACCAGGCCCTCGCTGCCGCTGCCTCCAGCCTCGTCCGCGGCCTGCGGGCCTATGACCAGCTCGGCCGCTTCGGTGGAGAGGAGTTCGCCGTCGTACTGCCCAATACCGACCCGGCCGAGACCCGCCGGGTCGCCGAGCGGCTCCGCCGAGCGGTAGCCGAGCTGGCCATCCCCGGAGTCGATCCCGACGGGCGCATCACTATCTCGGTCGGGGCTGCCATGCTTACCCGCGGCGCCGCTTTGATCGACCTGCTCGCCGCAGCTGACGGTGCGCTGTACCGGGCCAAAGCCCGCGGACGCAACCAGGTTGCCTTCGCCCCCGCCCAGCCCGCGCTCCCGCCTGGTGTGCCTTCGACCCGCCGACCATCAGGTGCCAGACGCTGAGTGAGACCCTGGTCCTCGCGAGGCAAGTCCCCGGTGACATCTGCTCAGTAGTGCCGGGGCCGACTCGGACGCCGATGTGGGCGGCCGCGGCACCGTCGTCCGGTCGAGGGTCACGTGAACCAGGGCGGCGACGTCGCCGAGCTTGATGACGGCCCGGGGTCGGGGGAAGCATGGGGAAGCATGAGGTGGGGAGAGAGGCATGACGACGATGCACATGCCGGCGACACAGACCGGTTTGAAGCAGGCGGATCCGGGGCCGGCGGTGCCCGTCGAGCGGGTAGCAGCCCCTGCCTCGAGCACGGGGCCGGGCTCAGCGGTGCATGGCCTTTCCCGCCCGGGCTGGCGCGGCATCATCGAGGAGTACCGCGACAGCCTGCCTGTCGACGACGACACCCCGGTGGTGACGCTGCGCGAGGGCGGCACGCCCCTGGTCGTGGCCGAGCACCTGTCCGAACGGCTCGGGATGACGGTGCACCTGAAGGTCGAGGGCGCCAACCCCACCGGGTCGTTCAAGGACCGCGGCATGACCATGGCGATCAGCAAGGCGGTGCAGGCGGGCAGCCTCGCCGTCATCTGCGCGAGCACGGGCAACACCTCGGCATCGGCCGCCGCGTACGCGGCGCGCGCCGGGATGACCTGCGCGGTGCTCGTCCCCGTCGGCAAGATCGCCATGGGCAAGCTCGCGCAGGCGCTGGTGCACGGCGCGCAGCTGCTCGAGGTCGAGGGCAACTTCGACGACTGCCTGACGCTCGCGCGCGACCTGTCCAACGAGTACCCCGTGACCCTGGTCAACAGTGTCAACCCGGACCGGATCGAGGGGCAGAAGACGGCCGCGTTCGAGGTGCTGGACTTCCTCGGCAAGGCCCCCGACGCGCACTGCCTGCCCGTGGGCAACGCGGGCAACATCACCGCGTACTGGCGCGGCTACACCGACCGCGGCAACGACCGGCCGCGGATGCTCGGATTCCAGGCCGCTGGGGCAGCCCCGCTGGTGTCGGGTGAGCCGGTCCCTCGGCCGTCGACGATCGCTACCGCCATCCGCATCGGCAATCCGGCGTCGTGGCAGCAGGCGATCGCGGCGCGTGACGAGTCCGGCGGCGCCATCCGCGCGGTCAGCGACCGGCAGATCCTGTCGGCGTACAAGCTGCTCGCGACCCGTGAGGGCGTGTTCGTCGAGCCCTCGAGCGCGGGGAGCGTCGCCGGCCTGCTCGCGGCGGCCGAGGAGGGACTGGTGTCGCCCGGTGAGACCGTGGTCTGCACGGTGACCGGGCACGGGCTCAAGGACCCGGACTGGGCGATCAGCGGCGCCGCCCTCCCGCGCCGCATCGCCGGGAACTCAGTAGAGGTGGCCGCGGCGCTCGGCCTGGCCTGATACCGCAGGGCAGAGCCGGTGCGGCGGCCGGATCGCCGCAGGAGCTACTGCGGGCCGGCCATGCGCTTGGTTGGCGGGGACGTTGTCCGGTGCGCCTGCCACTGGCCCATCAGCTCTTTGAGGTGGTCGAGGTTGCCAGGGTCGGTCGACGCCTCGGCGGCCGACTGCGATCGGTTGCGTGGCCCGTCCAACGCTTCGTCGTCGGCCCCCACGATGTCGACGTCCCCATTGGGCAACGGCCTTGCTGCAGGATCGCTGATGGTCGGGGTGACCCCGGACGGGGACCCGATCACTTCCATGTCGGGTAGCAATCTTTCGCCTGCCGCCGGGGGTCGTGAGGTTTGCGCGTCACTGGCCAGCGGTGGTGGGTCCGTGGCGCCGGCCCGGGCGGACCCGGGTCCAGTGCGAGCGAGCGTCGCCTGTCGAGTTCGGGGTAGAGGCAATTTGGCCGGTGGGCTTCACCCCGGCCTGGCAAGCAGCACGACCCCGCGGCGGCGTTCGGCGTCGGGGACGGGGCCGGCAACGGTGGAAGGCGCCTGATGACCGTGCAGCAGTTGAGGGGTTTTTCGCTGCCGGCAGAAGGCGAGCTGGTGGCTGTGGACGTCGCCGGGACGGCGGTTGCGGTGACCGTGCTGGACGGCGAGGTGCACGCGTTCGATGACACCTGCCCGCATGCCGGCTGCTCGTTGGCCGACGGCGAACTCGACGAGCAGGACGTGGTGTGCCCGTGCCACTTTGCGCGCTTTGACATCACGACCGGAGCGGTCGTGGAGGGCTCGGCCGAGTCGGGCGTGGGCATCTGGTCCGCGACATTCACCGCTGGAACACTCGAGCTCGAAGGGCCCCGGGCGGAGGCTCCAGCACCTGAGGTGTCCTCGCCACCGGCACCGGCACCGGGCAGCTCGGCGACCTCGACCCCGACCTCGGGGCCGGACCGGGACATCACCGTGCTGATCGAGCGGGAGCATGAAAGCTTTCGCCGCCAGTTCGACATGCTGCCGGGGCTGACGGATTCGCAGGATCTGGAGCAGGCCTGGAAAGCTCTGGTCGATCTGCTGGAGATCCACGCCAGCGGTGAAGAGTTCGTGCTGTACCCCAGCGTGGTCCACGCTGCTGAGCACGCGGCGCAGGAAGCCGAGCACGGGGTACGTGACCACAACGAGATCCGGGACAGCGTGCGCGTCGTGCAGGAGCGCACCGTTGGCAGTGCCCCCTGGTGGCAGGCGGTGCGCACAGTGCAGGCGGTCAACGAGCAGCACCTGCAGGAGGAGGAACGCGACGTGCTGCCATCGCTGCGGGACAACACCGACCGGGAACGCCGGGAGGCGCTCGGCCAGCAGTGGCTCACCTTCCACGCCGACCACGAGGGAGCGCGGGGGCTCAGCGGCAAGGACGCCAACCCGCAGGCTGTGCTTGAACCGGCCCGCTGACCTGTGAACCGGAGTCAGTGTCCCGAGTGGCTCACTGCAGCGGTGCCCGCTCTCGACCCGGGGGGTGTCGGGGACCGGGCGGGGCGCGAGATACCAGGTCGGGCGGCGGCAGTTCGTGGGACCCCCTCCAGCGTTTTTCTGCAGCCGCAGCTGATGGACATCTTCTCGGGTGGGTCACAGCTGGTCTGCTGGGCGGGTCCGCGTGAGGGAGTAATTTGCGCCTGGCAACGGTTCGGCTGCCGGGAGGGCGGCGTGGCGGTGCTGGTGGTCCGCGAGGCGGGCGCCGGCTGATCGGTAGGCAGCTAAAGCAGTTCCGCTGGAGCGGGCCGGAACGGGCACACCCAGGGGATGAGAGTCATTGGGGGAGGCCGGCGCGGGGTCGCGATCCGCGGCGGCGGCATCGGCGGCATGGTCTTGACCTTTGCCCTGCGCCGCCTGCTTCAGCAGCGGGCAGCCCGTCGCGTCGGCTACTGACCTGGTCCGCCCGCTCGCCCAACCGGGCGGTCGGTGTTGCCAAGGTGCCCGTTGACCGCGCAGCCGGCGTGTGCCCCCGATGGTGGGTCCACCACTGGCGCCAACACGCCGGGCCTATGTCAGCCCAACGTCGAGTCGCGAAAACGACTCGCCGCGATCGTGGAGAACCGTCGTCCTCGAGTAGCCCGGTGCCTGCCCGGAACAGTCAGCAGGGGCACAGCAGCGTCCGTCCGGAAAGACCGTCAGGGGAGTGCAGACCGATGAGCAACGAAACCGTAACGGGCACTGTTGTTGCTGGCCGTGACCCGGCTCTGGCGCTGCCGGTAGCTGAGCAGGCCGGCTGGGGTGCTGTGGATGTGCGGGCGGTGGACACGGTCCGGCTGCTGGCCGCGGACGCGGTGCAAAAGGTCGGTAACGGTCATCCGGGGACGGCGATGAGCCTGGCGCCGTTGGCGTATCTGCTGTTCGGGCGGGTGATGCGGCACGACCCGGGTGATGACCAGTGGCTGGGCCGGGACCGGTTCGTGCTGTCCTGCGGGCATTCGAGCCTGACCCTGTACATCCAGCTCTACCTGTGCGGCTACGGCCTGGAGCTGGCTGACCTGCAGGCGCTGCGGACCTGGGACTCGGCGACCCCGGGTCATCCGGAGTACCGCCACACCCGCGGGGTGGAGATCACCACCGGGCCGCTGGGTCAGGGGCTGGCCAGCGCGGTGGGCATGGCGATGGCGGCCCGCCGGGAACGCGGACTGCTCGACCCCGGCGCCCCGGTCGGGCAGAGCCCGTTCGACCACCACGTGTACGTGCTGGCCTCCGACGGGGACCTGATGGAAGGGGTGAGTGCCGAGGCCAGCTCGCTGGCGGGTCACCAGCAGCTGGGCAACCTGGTGGTGTTCTACGACTCGAACCACATCTCGATCGAGGACGACACCGACATCTCCTTCAGCGAGGACGTCGCTGCCCGCTACGCCGCCTACGGCTGGCATGTGCAGAGCGTCGACTGGACCGCTACCGGGGCCTACGTCGAGGACGTCGACGCGCTGCTTTTCGCCACCCAGGCTGCCCGGGCCGAAACCAGCCGCCCGTCGATGATCGTGCTGCGGACCATCATCGGCTGGCCCGCTCCCACCAAGGCCAACACCGGCAAGGCGCACGGCTCAGCTTTGGGCGCCGATGAGGTCGCCGCCACCAAGACGCTGCTCGGTTTCGACCCGCAGGAAAGCTTCACCGTCGAGGAGCAGGTCTTGGCCCACACCCGGCTGGCGGTCGAACGGGGCCGCGCCGCCCACCAGCAGTGGCAGCCGGCGTATGCGGCGTGGCGGGCCGGCAACCCGGACCGGGCAGCGTTGCTGGACCGGCTGCAGGCCCAGCAGCTGCCCGGCGGGTGGACCGAGGTCCTGCCCAGCTTCCCCGCCGACGCCAAGGGGATGGCTACCCGCACCGCCTCTGGCAAGGTGCTGAACGCGCTGGCGCCGGTGCTGCCCGAGCTGTGGGGCGGGTCGGCGGACCTGGCGGAGAGCAACAACACCACCATGGCCGGGGAGCCCTCGTTCATCCCGGTTGCCCGGCAGACCGCGGCGTGGAAAGGCGACCCGTACGGCCGGACGCTGCACTTCGGGATCCGCGAGCATGCGATGGGTTCGATCCTGAACGGGATCGCGCTGGCGAGCCTGACCCGCCCGTACGGCGGGACGTTTCTGTGTTTCAGCGACTACATGCGTCCCGCGGTGCGGCTCGCCGCGTTGATGCAGCTACCCGCGACCTACGTGTGGACCCACGACTCGATCGGCCTGGGCGAGGACGGCCCGACCCACCAGCCGGTCGAGCAGCTCGCCGCGCTGCGCGCCATCCCCGGTCTGGACGTGGTCCGTCCCGGGGACGCGAACGAGACGGCGGTCTGCTGGCGGACCATCATCGAACACACCGACCGCCCCGCCGGGCTGATCCTGACCCGGCAGAACCTGCCGGTGCTGGACCGCTCGACAGGTACGTACGCCCCGGCAGAGGGCGCAGCCCACGGGGGCTATGTTCTGGCCGACAGCCCCGGTGTCGACACCTCGGGCGCCCTGTGCGACGTCATCGTGGTCGCGACCGGCTCGGAGGTGCAGATCGCCCTTGACGCCGCCGGCCTGCTCGCCGCCGAGGGGCTGCTGGTGCGGGTGGTGTCGATGCCGTGTCGGGAGTGGTTCGCCGCCCAGCCGCCCTCCTACCAGGACCAGGTGCTGCCACCGACGGTGCGGGCCAGGGTCAGCGTCGAAGCCGCGATCGGGCTGGGCTGGCGGGAGGTCGTCGGTGACGCCGGCCGGATCGTCAGCCTGGAACACTTCGGTGCCTCGGCGGACTACCAGCGGCTCTACCGCGAGTTCGGGATCACCCCGCAGGCTGTCGCCGCAGCCGCCCGGGACAGCATCCGTGACGCCGCCGCGCCGCCGCGCCCGGGCGGCCATCAGCAGACATCCGCCCCGACCACCGGCGGCACCGGATACCGCGCAGCCTGAGACCGCCCAGCCTGAGCCCGCACCGCATCGACAACCCCAGCTCTTCTTCCCGTCCCCCTGGCTGCCCCGGAGGTTCCCGTGACCGACCCGTCCGCCCGTGACCCGCTTGCCGAGCTCTCCGCTGCCGGGGTGTCGGTCTGGCTCGATGACCTGTCCCGCGAGCTGCTCGCCGGCGGCGAGCTGGAGTCGCTGATCGCCGGCAGGCACGTCGTCGGGGTCACCACCAACCCGACGATCTTCGCCTCGGCGTTGTCCAAAGGTGACCGCTACACCGACCAGCTGCGCCAGCTCGCCGCTGCCGGCGCCAGCCTGGACGACGCCGTGTTCGCCATCACCACCACCGACGTCCGTTCCGGCTGCGGTGTGCTGCGCGGCGTCTACGACGCGACCGGCGGCGTGGACGGCCGGGTCTCGATCGAGGTCGACCCTCGCCTGGCCCGCGACACCGACGCCACCGTGGCCCAGGCCCGGGCGCTGTGGGCGGCTGTCGACGCTCCCAACCTGCTGGTCAAGATCCCGGCGACCAGTGAGGGCCTGGCGGCGATCACGGCGGTGACCGGTGCCGGGATCAGCGTCAACGTCACCCTGATCTTCGCCCTGGACCGCTACGCCCAGGTGATGGACGCCTACCTGACCGGCCTGGAACAGGCCCAGGTCGCCGGCCGGGACCTGTCGGGGATCCACTCCGTCGCGTCGTTCTTCGTCTCCCGAGTCGACACCGACATCGACGCCCGCCTGGATGCGATCGGCACCGGTGAGGCACACGCACTCAAAGGCAAGGCGGCGGTGGCGAACGCCCGCCTGGCCTACCAGGCCTACGAGCAGATGATCGCCTCCGACCGGTGGCAGGGGTTGGCTGCGGCGGGGGCACGCCGGCAGCGCCCGCTGTGGGCCTCCACCGGCGTCAAGGACCCGACCTACCCCGACACCATGTACGTCACCGACCTGGTGGTGGCTGGCACGGTGAACACCATGCCGGGTACCACCCTTGCCGCTTTCGCCGACCACGGGAGAATCAGTGGTGACACCATGCACGGCAGCTACCCCGCCGCCCGGGCTCACCTGGACAGCCTCAAGCGGCTCGGCATCGACTACCAGCAGGTCACCGAGAGCCTGGAACGCGAAGGCCTGACCAAGTTCGAGAACAGCTGGGACGAACTCGGCGGCACCGTCTCCCGCGAACTGCACGCCGCCGGCCGGGAACCGGGGGATCATCCGAGCGACGGCGACACCATCCCAGCTCCATAGACGCCGCGGCGCGGGGGATCATCCCCTCAAGCGGGCGCCCACGCCCGCGCGGTGGCGACCGCCAATGGCCGCCGGGTCGGCCGGCCGGTCCCCGTCGACCCGGCCAAGCTCGACTACGCCGCCCCACCTACGCGCCGCCAGGCACACCGTCGCCGAGATCGTCACCAAGACCGGCATCGCCCGCACCAGCCTCTACCGGCACCTGCCGCTCCGGCCCCCCGACCCGGTCACCGCCGGCGAGCTGCCCGTCGCAGCCGTCAGCTGACCGCCCTGACGGTGTCCGGCATAGCGCACGGCGGCGGGAATCTTCACCGAACCAGCCTTACGGGACACCTCTCGCGGGGGACCCCGCCTGACCTGCGACGCTCCCGCTGAGGTCCCTTTGCGAGACGCATGCATATGCATCAGGCCGACGCGGCTGTGGTCGGCGGTGAGGCTCGTTGGACTGTCACGGGGTCGGGTCACCGCGGCGGCTACTGCGGGGGGGTGGGGATGTTGGCTGGTTTGAAGTGTGACTGCAGCCCGGTGATCATCATTTCGACTCCTTGGTGGAGCTGGGTGGCGCCGTCGTAGCTGGCGAGTTCGCTGGCGAGGGCGCGTAGCCGGGGGAACTGCGCCAGGGGCAGCCGGTGCAGCCCGAGGCGCAGCAGGTCCTCGGTCTCGTCGGGGTTGTCGATGAGTTCTTGTAGTTCGTGCAGGACGTGTCCATGCAGGAAGCCGAAGAACAGCCGATAGGCGTGCAGCGCGTCGGGGGGGGTGAACCCGGCGCCGGTGAACAGTTCCAGGAAGTCTTCTAGTGGGCGCAGGGTGCCGGGCAGCCGCCGTCCCGGCGGGGTGGCCAGCGGGCGGGTGAGCAGCAGCGGTACGACGTTGGGGTGGGCCAGGGCCAGGGCCCGGAAGTCGTCGGCGAGTTTGCGTAGCTCTTGGCGCCAGTCGGCGGCGCGGGGGTTGACGTCGAGTTCGCGCAGGACCAGGTCGGTGATGCCGTCGAGCAGGCTGGTCTTGCTCTCGGCGTAGCGGTAGAGGGTCATCGCCTCCCGGTCCACCGCCCTGGCGAGGCGGCGCATCGACAGTGCCGGCAGGCCTTCGGTGTCCACGATGTGGAGGGCGGCGGCCATCACCCGCTCGGTGCTCAGACCGCCCCCGGCAGCCGGACCGGGCTTGGCAGAGCCAGCCCGGGTGCGGCTGGCTGGAGGCATCGGATCCTGTCGTTGTCCTCGCTGCGGCTGGACCGTCGCAGCACTAACGTTATGAGATCGTCATCGTATATGCATACGCCGTACGGTTACGGATCGTGGGTGCGGGGACACAGCCCTTGCGCCCCAGTTTGAGGTGCGCTCACCGCGGTGCGCTCCGGCGTCCCGCCTGGTCGCGAAGGAGCGTCAATGACGTCACCAAGCCTGCCCCGCAGGCTGCTGGCCACCGCCGGCCTGGCCGGGGTGCTGGTCGCCGGCGGCTCGGCGATCACGACCGGGACCGCCTCGGCCGCCACCACCAGCACCGCGGCGGCCAGCTCAGCCCCAGTCGCCGCCGGCAGCACCAGCAGCAGCGACGACACCGGCAAGTGGGGCCTGGCCGGGCTGACCGGCATGCTCGGGCTGTTCGGCTACCGCAAGTACCAGGCGAGCCGGGCTGCCAAGCGCACCACCGGAGACGTCGGGGCCAAACGCCGCTAGCCCCAGCAAGTTGCCGCGCCATGCATTCACCTGCCGACCGCTGTCATCGTCCCCTTTTCTTAGGAGTTTCGAATGCGTAGAACACTTGCCGTTATTGCCGCCACCGTCGCGTTGACCGCCGGCGGCGGTGCCACCGCCGCCCTCGCTGGGCAGCCGGTCACAGCAGCTGGGCGCAGCACGGTTGCCGCTAACAGCCCCAACAGCAACACCAACACCGGCGGCACCACCACCGTCACCAAGACAACCAGTGACAAGACCGGGCTGTGGGGCCTGCTCGGCCTGCTCGGCCTCGGCGGACTAGCCAAGCGCAAGGTCAAAGCCGACGACAACTACGACACCACCACCACCGCCCCTGACCTTCGGCTACCGGCCCGCACCCGCAACAGTCGGGGATGAAAATGCGGGCCGGGGCCCGCCGGTGCTGTGCTGCCGTCCCCCGGGGCCCGAGAAGACCGCAGGGTCCACGCCGTGACGTTCGACGCCTCCCCCGCAACCGCGGCTTACTTCGTTACTACCGGCCCCGGCGGACGAACCGGCCGCGGCCACTCACCCACCTTCTACACACAGAAGGACAGCAGCCATGACCCCTGCAGCCAGCCCAGGCACCAGCCAGTCCCTCGGCCGACCGCGGCCGGTGCGGACCGCAGCCGCGACCGGGGTGGCTCTCCGGCTGCCGGTTGTGCTGGCCCTGCTGCTCGCCGGGTGCGTGCTGCTCGCCGGCTGCGGCACGACCGCGACGACCACCAGCCCAAGGCGCAGGCACGGCAACCGCCAGCTCGGGTGCCTCCACCGCCGGTAGCGGCGCCACGTCCGGGTCAGCCGACGCCAACGGCTGCCCGACCTCGAACACCACACCGTTCGCTAAGACCAAGTTCGGTGCTGCACACCGGTCTGGCGTTCGGCACCTTCCACCGCTACATCTACATGCCGTATACCTACCACCAGTTCTCCTCCGGCGCTCACGGCCGGGTACTGGCCTTGGTCAAGGCCGGCGCCACCGCACTGTTCGACAAGCGGGAGATCCGCCTGGCGGTGCAGGACGTTAAAGCCAACCCGACGCTGTGCCGGGTGCTCGCCGGCCCCTCGGCCAGCTCGGCGACAGCCTCACCGGCCTGGAGAACAAGGTCAAAAGCGGGGATCTGTCTGCGGTGAGTGCCGTGGAGAGCCAGATTGCCGGCATCGGGTCGGCCAGCGCCAAGAACGGCACCGCCAGCATGGAGAGCACCACCCAGAACGCTGGTTGAACTGTTGGAACCGCCCTCCGATGAGACGTTGCGGCTGTTGCGTCACGTCGCCGACGGCTGCCTGGATGCGGGTGGTCAGTGGCCGGTCTGGCAGTGGGTACGGGCTCGGCTCGACGCCGACGGGCTCGACGGGCTGGATGTGCTCAGGCGATTGCCGACCTGGCAGTACGGCTATCAGCCGGTCTGACTTGCAAAAAGCGCCGGTCAGCCACCGGACCTCGGTGACCAGGTGGCGCTCAGGGTG
>JAABUM010003102.1_pt1 | contig 21144 bp, 18 predicted proteins | sample 5559161 | NCBI WGS metagenome assembly JAABUM01 (sample SAMN10711868, study PRJNA513369) | rock metagenome | isolation source: Antarctica rocks | place: Antarctica: Victoria Land, Siegfried Peak nord
CCCGCTGCCGTAGAGCAGCTCGAGCAGGGCCCGGGTTCGCAGCCCCCGGGGGCTGCCGTCGGGAGCTGCCGCCTCGAGCACTGCCTCGACCTGAGTGACCGTGAGCGCCTTGGGCAGGCGACGCGGGGGGGTCGGCGGACGGACCGGGCGGGCGGTGTCGAGCGCGAGGTCGCCTTCGCGGACGGCGAAGCGGTGCAGCCCGCGCACCGTCACCAGAGTCCTCGCCGCCGAGGACGCCGACAGGGGCGGGTGCTCCTCGTCTCCCTCCCGCAGCCCGGCGAGGAAGCCGGCGACGGCACTCTCGTCGACGTCGTCCAGACAGTGGGCGTCGATTGCCCGCAGGTAGACGCGGTAGCGGCGCAGGTCCCGCCGGTAGGCCAGCAGGCTGTTCGACGCGAGGCCCCGCTCGACGGCGAGGTGGTCGAGGTAGCGGCGGATGACGGCCGTCACCCCGGTCGGGGCGTCCGGGACGCCGACCTGGCTGGCTGTGCTCACGCGGCAGCGAGGATCGTGTCGAGCTCGACGTGCGGCAGGCCGTGCGCCTCGGCCACCGGTCCGTAGACGACCTGCCCGCCGACGACGTTGACGCCCCTGGCAAGCGCGGTGTCGGCGCGTACCGCATCGCGCCAGCCCTGCTGGGCCAGCTCCACGGCATACGGCAGGGTGACGTTCGTCAGCGCATACGTGCTGGTGTGCGGAACGGCGCCGGGCATGTTGGCGACGCAGTAGAACAGGCTGCCGGCAACCTCGAAGACGGGGTCGGCGTGGGTGGTGGGCCGGCTCGACTCGAAGCAGCCACCCTGGTCGACGGCGATGTCGACGAGCACGCTGCCGGCCTTCATGCCCGCCACCATCTCGTCGGTCACCAACGTTGGCGCCTTGGCCCCCGGGACGAGCACGGCCCCGATCACCAGGTCGGCATCGGCTACCGCACGTTCCACCTCGAAGGTGTTGGACGCGACTGTCTGGCAGTGCCCCTGGTAGATGCGGTCGGCCTCGCGCAGCCGGGCCACGTTGCGGTCGAGCAGCAGCACCTCGGCCTGCATCCCGAGCGCGATGGCGCCCGCGTTCATCCCGCTGACGCCCGCCCCGAGCACGACGACCTTTGCCGCATACACGCCCGAGACGCCGCCCATCAGCACCCCGCGGCCCCCGTACTCGCGCTCGAGGAAGTGCGCCCCGACCTGCGGTGCCATCCGGCCGGCGACCTCGCTCATCGGCGCGAGCAGCGGCAGGCTGTGGTCGGCGAGCTCGACCGTCTCGTACGCGACGGCGGTGCAGCCCGATGCCACTAGAGCGTCGGTGCACTCGCGCGAGGCCGCGAGGTGCAGGTAGGTGAACAGCACCTGGCCCGCCCGCATCAGCGGGTACTCCTCGGCGAGCGGCTCCTTCACCTTGAGCAGCAGGTCGCCCTCGGCCCACACGTCATCGGTCGCGCCGAGGATGGTGGCTCCCGCCGCAGCGAACTCCTCGTCGGCGATCGATGAGCCCTCGCCCGCGCCCTTCTCCACGAAGACCTCGTGCTGGAGGCGGGTGAGCTCGCGGACCCCGGCCGGCGTGATGGCCACGCGGTACTCGTGGATCTTGACCTCCCGCGGTACGCCGACCTTCATCGCGGCACCGCTGCCAGGGGGTCGACTCGGCGCATAGTGCCGGTCGTGCCAGTCGTGCCGGTCGGACGCACGGGGCTAGCCGGCAGCACGCGGGCGCGCGGGCCAGGCCGCATCGACCGCGCGCAGCCGCTCGTAGCCCTTGGACCGCGCGTGAAAGGTGGCGAGGACACCAATGACCGCGAGCGCGTTGGTGATGCCGCCGCTCGCCACCCGAACGACGGCCTCGTCGAGGGGCACGCGGTCGACCTCGAGGTCAGCTTCCTCGTCCTGGGCCTCGTGCTGCTGGGGGGCATCGGAGAGCTCACGTGCCAGGTATACCCGCACGGCCTCGTTCGACATGCCTGGGGTCGAATAGGCGTCGACGAGCAGGTCCCAGCGGGCCGCGATCAGGCCGGCCTCCTCGGCCAGCTCCCGGCGCGCTGCCTCGACCGCCGGCTCGTCCGCGACGTCGAGCAGCCCCGCCGGCAGCTCCCACAGCGCCTCCCCTACCGCGTGGCGGTACTGCTTGAGCAGGACGATGCGCTCCTGCTCGTCGAGCGCGACGATGCCGACCGCGCCCGGGTGGTCGACGACCTCGCGGACCTTGGTGCCGCCACCGGGCATCGCCACCTCGTCCCGGCGGAGGGAGAAGATCGCCCCCTGGTAGACGGTCTCGCTGCTCTTGACCTCGTAGTCGTGCGCCATCGGGGCAGCCTCTCACGAGCCGGGGGTGAAGCGGTCAGCTACCGCCCAGCACCCCTCAGCCGCAGCACCCTCAGGTGGTGACGAGGTCCAGCAGCGATTGCTCGACCCGCTCGACCGCGGCGCCGACGAAGGCCGCGAACAGCGGGTGGGGGCGGGTCGGCCGGGAGCGGAACTCCGGGTGGGCCTGCGTGCCGACGTAGAACGGGTGAACCTCGCGGGGCAGTTCGGCAACCTCGACCAGATGGCCGTCGGGTGAGATCCCGGAGAACACCAGCCCAGCCTGCTCCAGCCGCGCCCGGTAGGCGTTGGCCACCTCGTACCGGTGCCGGTGCCGCTCGTGCACGAGGGTCGAGCCGTACGACTCGGCGGCGATCGACCCGGGCGCGAGCGTGCTCGCGTAGCTGCCCAGGCGCATGGTGCCGCCCATGTCGCGCTCACCCGTGACGACGTCGACCTGGTCGGCCATCGTGGCGATGACCGGGTGGGCGGTGTCGGGGTCGAACTCGGTGCTGTTGGCGCCGGGCAGGCCGGCGAGGTTGCGGGCGGCCTCGATCACCATGCACTGCAGCCCGAGGCAGATGCCGAGCGCCGGCACCCGCTGCTCGCGTGCCCAGCGCAAGGCGGCGAGCTTGCCCTCGATCCCGCGGACCCCGAACCCGCCCGGGACGAGGACGCCGTCAACCCCGGACAGCACCCGGGCCGTCGCCTCCGGGGAGGCGCAGTCATCTGATGTCACCCAACGCACCTCGACGCGGGCGTCATTGGCCACCCCGCCGGCCCGCAGCGCCTCGGTCACCGAGAGGTAGGCGTCGGGCAGGTCGACGTACTTGCCGACCATCGCGATCGTCACCGCCCGCGCCGGGTGGTGCACTCGGCGCAGCAGATCGTCCCAGTCGGTCCAGTCGACGTCGCGGAAGGCCAGGCCGAGCCGGCGCACGACGTAGGCGTCGAGGCCGTCGCGGTGCAGCACCTTGGGGATGTCGTAGATCGACGGCGCGTCGGGCGCACCGACCACCGCCTCGGTCTCGACGTCGCAGGACAAGGCGATCTTGCGCTTGAGGCCCTCCGGCAGGGGCCGGTCGGAGCGGCAGACCAGGGCGTCGGGCTGGATGCCGACGGTCCGCAGCGCTGCAACGCTGTGCTGGGTGGGCTTGGTCTTCAGCTCCCCGCTCGGGGCGAGGTAGGGCACCAGGCTGACATGGACGAACAGGCAGTGCGCGCGGCCGACCTCGTGCCGCACCTGCCGGATCGCCTCGAGGTAGGGCAGCGACTCGATGTCACCGACGGTGCCGCCGACCTCGGTGATGACCACGTCGACGTCGTCGGTGGCGAGAGCCCGGATGCGCGACTTGATCTCGTCGGTGATGTGCGGGACCACCTGCACCGTCTCGCCCAGGTAACCGCCGCGCCGTTCCCGGGCGATCACTGCGGAGTAGACCTGCCCGGTCGTCACGTTGGAGCGCCCGGGCAGCTCGGCGTCGAGGAAGCGCTCGTAGTGGCCGACGTCGAGGTCGGTCTCGGCGCCGTCCTCGGTGACGAAGACCTCGCCGTGCTGAAACGGGTTCATCGTGCCCGGGTCGACGTTGAGGTACGGGTCGAGCTTCTGCATCGTCACCCGCAGGCCACGTGACTTGAGCAGCATGCCGAGGCTGGATGCCGACAGGCCCTTGCCGAGGCTGGATGCGACACCGCCGGTGACGAAGATGTGTCTGGGGACGTGAACCTGCGACATCTACGTGGCCTCCGCGGTCTGACGAGCCCGGCCGACCGGGCTGCCCACGGAAGGCCATGGTACGTCCGCCGTCGGGCCATCCGGAGAGGGCGCGCCAGGACCGCCCGAGCGGATCGGCGATGCGGCCGTCGGCACGGGCGCGATCGGGGCCGTCACCGCCGCCTGCAGCCCGACGGGGACAGCGAGCAGCAGCAGCGTCGCGGCGAGGGCGACGCCCGAGTCGTTGACCAGCAGGCCGAGGCCGGCGGCGAGCAGGCAGGCGGCGAGCGTCGGGCCAAGCAGTGGGCGCTGCCGGATGGCGGTGTGCAGGGCATCGCGGCGACCGGCGCGGCCGGGGCGAGCGCCGCGCGCCGCCGAGCGCAGCACCAGGGCGAGCACGACGACGACGACAGGGATCAGCGCGGCGACCGGGCTGGCGAGCAGGTCGAGCTCGGCGGCCGCCTTGCGGGCGAGCGTGGGGCCGGCCCGCCCGTGGACGACGTCGGCCGCGAACCGGCCGAGGTGGGTGCGGGTGCCGGCTGGGCGGGCGAGGTCAACCGCGGCCAGCAGCGCGGCGCAGAGGGCGGCGGACCCCGCGGCAAGGACGACTGCACGGCCGCGTACCGGTCGGCCGGCCGCGTGTACCGCGAGCAGCACGACGGCCGGGGTGAGCGCCAGCACGCCGCCGAGGTCGCTGCCGGCGGTCGGCCACCCGTCGACAGCCAGCCCCAGCCCGCCCACGGCGAGCACGGCCGCAGCCCGCACGCGGGGGCCGGGCAGGCGGCCGGCCACCGCGCCCGCAGTGATCAGGGTCGCGGCGAGCAGCACCCCGGATGCCGGGTTGCCGACGCCGGCGAAGCGGCCGGCGACGAGGGCCGAGTAGCCGAGCACGCTGTGCAGCTGCAGCCGCGCCCCGCTGAGGAGGTCGGCGGCGAGCACGAGCAGCGTCAGCGCCGCGATGCGCTGCGTGCGGGCGCGGCAGCCGGCCACGACGAGGCAAGCCGCCGCGGCAGTGGTCAGCAGGAGCCCGGGCAGCCCCCACCGCCCGTACGGGACGAGCCGGGCGAGGAACGTTGCGACCGGTGTCGCGGCGACCCCGGCGGCGGTGGCGCTCGCGAGGCGCCGAGCCTGCTCAGGCCGGCCTCGGCGCCAGAGGCCCCCGGCGACGCAGAGAGCGACGGCGGCCGCCGTCAGCAGCCCGGTGACAACGACGGGCACGGCGCGGCGCATCAACCGGGCCGCCCGGTCGGCTGCCACCACGTCTGCGGCGCCGCTCGGCGATCCTGGCACCACCCGGATGGGCTGGCCGCTCATGCTCGCCGGTATAGGCAGCCCGAGGGCCGCGAGCACTGTCGGCGCGACGTCGACGAGCTGGACGTAGGGCACGCGAGCGGTGCTGGCCGAGGTCAGGCGAGCCCCGACCCCGCCGGGCCGCTGCAGCGCTGCGACGTGCAGGTGCGGCTCGGCAGGTCGGGCATCCCCGACGCCGACGACGAGCAGGAGGTCCGGCGTGGGCCCAGCCGCGATGGTGGCCAGCGCCTGCTCGGCGGCTGCCGGCGATGCTGCCTCCAGTAGCCGCAGAGGACAGTCCGGGCGCGTAGTGACCGCGCCGTCAGGCCGGGCCGCAGCGAGCGCTGCCCCGCGGCCACCGGCGGTGTCGACGCATCCCACCGCTGCGGCAAGGGCACCGACGCGGGCGCCGCTGCGGGACCGGTCGGTCCGGCGCTGGGCGACTAGCACCCCCGGGTCGCTCACCTCGGCGGGCGGAGGGATGGCGCCGGCTGCGGCTCGGCCACCGGCCGACAGCGTCGCCCACCCGTCGATCACGCTCGTGCGCGCACCGGCTCCCTTGGTGGCGAGCACACCTGTCGCCGACGAGCGCACGAGGTCAGCGAGGCGGGGCACCCGGCTGCCGCCCCGCAGGTCGATGTCTGCCCAGGTGAGCCCGTCGACACCGAGCACCACCACGAGCGGCACGGCGCGGGACGCTGTAGGCATCGCTGCAGCAGCCCCGGGCAGCAGCCCCAGCACGACGATGACAAGCGCGACAGCGGTGCCGATCCGCACCCGGCTCACGGGCTGGCCCACACTGCGATCCCAGCGGCGCTTCGGGCAGAGGCCATCGCGGCGAGCTCGTCGTAGTGCCCCAGCACCGCGGCGAGCTGGTCGTCGACGCCGGCCCACTGCAGCGCGCGGCGCCGGCCGGCCTCAGCCAACCGGGCAGCCTGTGCGCTGTCGGTCAGCAACTCGTGCAGAGCCGCTGACAAGGCGCTTGCGTCACCGGCGGGGACGAGCCTCGCTCCGTCACCGACCAGCTCCCGCACCCCCCCGACGTCAGTCGCGACGAGCGGGCGGCCGGCCAGCAGGGCCTCCTGCGCCGCGAGCGGGCTGCCCTCCCACCGCGAGGGCAGCACGACCACGTCAGCCGCGGCGAGCAGGTCGCCGACGTCGTCGCGCGGACCGAGCAGTCGCAGGTCGACCTCGGCGCGGCGTGCCTGGAGCTGGAGCGCCGCACGCAGCGGCCCTTCCCCGGCGACGGCGACAACCGCTCCCGCCTGGGCCAGCAGCGGCAGGCGCGCGGCAGCCTGCACGAGGACGTCGAGCCCCTTCTGGTGCGCCAGCCGGGCAACAGTCAGCACCAGTGGCTGGTGGTCGGCGACGGCGAGCTCGTGCCGGATCCGTTGCCGAGCACCCGCCGCGCTCACCCGGGCGCGGCCGGGCACCGGCGCGAGAACGGGGCGTCCGCCGAGCCCAGCGACGTGTGCGCACAGGTCGCGGGAGACGCACAGGGTGAGGTCGGCTGCGTGGGCGAGCAGGCGCTGGGCCGTCAGGCTCCGGGCAGCCAACGAGCCGTTCGGCAGGTTGTGCCAAGTGACGACGAGCGGGAGCTGCTTGCGGGGCGGAAGGTGACGCGCGGCGGCTGTCAGCAGTCCGGCTCGGACGCCGTGGGCGTGCACCAGCTCGCAGCCGGCGAGCTGGCGGCGGAGCACCGCAGGGGCGAGCAGGGGATGCACCCAACTGCGGCCCGCGTCGCCGGTGCGCATCACCGCATGAGCGGGACCGACCACGCGCACCTCATGCCCGCGGCGGCGGGCGTCTGCGGCAAGGTCGGCGACGTGCCGGGCGATCCCCCCGGTGGATGGCCCCAGGACCAGCAGCACCCTCACACTGTTCTCCGCGGCCAGGTGACAGCAGGCCCCAGGAACCCGGCCGAACCGCCGGCCCGGAGCACCACTGCCGCAGCGAGCAGGCCCGCCCCGGCGCTGGCAAGCAGTTCGAGGACGGTGGGCTGGGCGGTCAGCAGGCGGCTCAGCCCGGCGGCTCCGACCCCGGCGCCCGCGGCAGCAAGTAGCGCCCGGGGCATCGGCCGGGCAGCACCGCGCAGCGCGTGCGGTGGACCGGTCCGCCGTAGGCAGACGGCGAGCAACCCGGCGGAGAGCGCCGTGCCTGCTGCCGCACCGAGCCCGAGGGCGGCCGGTCCCCATCCGCGCGGTGCACCGGGGGCGAGTACCAGCTCGACGGCGATGGCGACCGCCCATCCTGCGCTCGTAGCCGCCGCAGCGGCCCATGGCGCCTCGATAGCCCACAGCGCCCGGGCCAGCAGGGCAGCAACCGCGAACCCCGGGAGCGCGAACGCGAGGGCGACAAGCGCTCGGGCCAGCGACGCGCTTCCGGCCGCGGGGCTCGCGGAAACGAGCAGCCGGGCAAGCGGGCCGGCGCATCCGGCGAGCAGGCCGGCAGCGACCATACTGCCGCCCAGCACCAGGCCCAGCGCCGTACGGAGTGTCGCGGCGAACTCAGCTCCGGCGCCCTGCTCGGCGTCCGGATGGTGCTCGGCCGCCGTCGGGTCCGTCCGGGCCGTCCGGGCCGTCCGGGCCGTCCGAGCAGCGGCAGCCAGCGGCGGGTACGTCCGCGTGACGACAGGCATAGCGACGACGGCCCACGGCACCAGCAGCACGGTCCACGCCAGCGTCCAGACCACGACACCGCCTGCCTCGTTCGCAGCCAGGCGCAGCGTGATCACGAGCCATAGCTGCTGGGCGGCGACAGCGGCCAGGCCACCGGCGCCCAGCCGGCGGAGCCGGGCGGCGACACCTGGCGGGTAGCGGAGCCCCGGCCGCAGCCCGGGCTCACCGCGCAGCACCGGCGCCAGGGCAGTCGCTGCCAGGGCGAGGACGCCCGCCGTCGTCCCGCCGGCGAGCAGTGCGGTGCCCCCTGCACGCAGGGTCGACAAGGAGCGCCCGCTGCCACTCGCGGCGAATGCGAAGTATCCCGCGGCGACGACTGCAGTGCTGAGGAGCGGCGCCACAGCCGCCGCGAGGTAGCGCCGTTTTGCCTGCAGCACCCCGGTGGCGACGACAGCAAGCCCATACAGCACGACCTGCGGTGCGAAGACCAGGAGCAGCCGCGCGCCGACGTCGACCTTGCCGGCGGAGTCGGGGCCGGTGCTGAGCAGCAGCGCCGCGAGGGGGCGCCGCGCCAGGACCAGCAGGAGCGCGAGAGGCAGCAGCAGCAGGGTGCTCCACGTCAGCAGCGCAGCGATCGTCTGCCGCTCGCTCGCGCTGCCCGGGCTCCGGTCCCCCGCCGCATCGCGCTGCCCGACGAGCACGGGGACGACTGCCCCCGCGAGTGCCCCGCCGGCCACAATCTCGAACACCAACGTCGGCAGGGCATTGGCCGCCGTGTAGGCGTCGGCCAGAGTTGTGGTGCCCAGCACCTGCACCAGCAGCACTGACCGTAGGAAGCCGGCTAACCGCGCCGCCGCGGTGACCACGGCAAGCAGGACTGCACCGCGCAGCAGGCCCGCTGCGCCTGCTCGCGTCGCTGACGACTGCTCGGCGGGACCGAGCCAGGCCGGGGCCGGCCCGGGCGCCGCGGGCGCCGGCACGGACGCCGCCGGGCTGCTCACGGCTGGCGCCCCCATCCATCGATGCGGGCCAGCACCGGCTGCCTGGCCACCAGCGCAGACAGGCTGACGCGCTCGGCCACGACAATGAGCGTCACCGAACAGGCCAGCGAGACGTTGCGCACCCGGCCCCGTGGGTCTGCCGCCAGGCACAGGCCTAGCAGCGCACCGAGGGAGTTGGCACCGCAGTCCCCCAGCATCGTTCGCTCGGCCAGGTCGAGCGGCAGCGCCACGGCGACGACCAGGCCCAGCCGCGCCGCAGCTGCCCGGCCGGCACCCTTGCCAGCCAGGGTTGTCATAGCCAGCACACCGAGCACCGACTTGAGGGCCCGCCCCGGGACGACGTCGAGCAGGTTGACCGCGTTGGCGCAGCCAGCGACGAGAAGCGCACCGGTGACCATCCGCGCTGGCTGGGCCTGCGACTGGCCCCGCGAAGGGAGCACGGCCAGCAGGCCGGCTGTGGGCAACACCGCAGCCTTGACGCAGCCGCTGGTCACCCGGCCGGCGCGCAGAGCGCGAAGGTGCCCTAGGAGCCCCTTGTCGCTTCGCTGAGAGGCCCGCTGGCTGACGAGATCGTCGTAGCGGCCCGTCGCCGCGACAACGGCAGCGAGCGGCCACGCACGGGGCAGCCGGACCAGCAGGCCACCCGCCAGCGCCGCAGCCGGGCCGGCAACCAGACTGACCCGCCTGCCGCGGTAGTTCTGCTGCTCCCAGCTGGTCAGCAGCGGCCGCCTGGTGCTGCTCACGGTCCGGCTGGCGACGGGACCCACAGCTGGTGCGCGTCCGGGTCAGAAGCAAGCGGCAGCTCGACCGCCCGCGCGCTGGCTCGCGCCTGGCCTGGTCCCGCTCGAGCTGCGCTTACCCCGGCAAGCGCCACGGCACAAGCGATCACCAACATGACGGCGAGGACGGCGACCAGCGCCAGTGCGACGACCGGTCGGGGCGAGGCAGGCCGCGCGATGCGGTTGACCCCCTTGGCATCGACCAGCCTGTCACCCAGCCGCAAGCGGGTCAGAAAGGTGCTGGCCATCCCGGCGCGCCCCTTGTCGAGGAACTCCTCCATCGTCGCGTGGGTGCCGACCGCGACGATCAGCTCGGCGCCCAGCTCGTCCAGCAAGACCATCGCGGCGTCCTCGCTGGTCCCCACGACCGGGAGCAGCGCTGCGTGCAGTCCCAGCTCGCTCACCCGCCTCAGACCGGGTGCGTCCCCGTCCGGGTAGGCGTGCACCACCAGCTCGGCCCCGCTCTGCAGGGCGCGGTCGGACACCGAATCCATATCGCCGATGATCAGGTCGGGCTGCCAGCCCTCGGCGATCAAGGCATCGGCCCCACCGTCGACGCCGACGAGCAGCGGCCGCCGGCGCCGGATGTAGCGGCGCAGCGACGTGAGGTCACGCCGGTACTCGGCGCCCCGCACGACGAGCAGCGCCTGCCGGCCGGCGACGGCGGTGCGCAGACTGGGTAGTTCCACGGGTGCAAGCAGGTCGATCCGCTCGCGCCGCAAGTGTTCGAGGGTGTTGCACGCGAACGCGTCGATCTGCTCGGCCAGCCGATCCCGGGCTGACGCCACGGCGGCGGCCACCCCTTCGCTGGTGAGCCGGTCACCGATCCCGACGACCTCGGTTCCGCCCGCCGAGCCGTCCGGGACGACTCGTGCCACCGACCTGCCGTCCAGCACCAACCGCTCACCGTCACGCACCGCGTCAAGCAGGTCACCGCCGACCCGATCGAGCACTGGCACCCCGGCATCGAGCAGCAGGCTGGTGCCGCGGGCGGGATAGCGCCCCGAGACGCAGGCCGCCGCATTCACTACAGCTCCCACCCCGGCGGCGAGCAGTTCCTCGGCCGAGACGCGGTCGAGGTCGACATGATCGATCACCGCGATCTCACCCGGACGCAGCCGCCGGGTCAGCGCCTTAGTCCTGACGTCGACGCGGGCTGTGGCCGCCACGGTCGGGCGGGCGGCGCCTGCCCCGCACCCCGAGGGCCCTGGAAGAGTCCCGCCCGCAGGGATCGCCCGGCCCGCGGGCTTCCCCCAGGCCGGTGCAGGCGTCACGGGCAACAGTGTGCCTGCGCCACTCGCCCGGGGGCGGCTGCAACGCCGGGCGGCCGAATGCTCGCGGGTCAGGAGCGGGCATGAGCCGCCGAGTCCAGCAGTTCCCGCGCGTGGCCACGGGCCAAGGTGCTGTCCTCGACACCAGCCAGCATTCGCGACAGCTCCGCTACCCGGGCCGTATCGTGCAGCGCCGTCACCAAAGTCGCCGCGGCCGGTGCGCCCCGGTCGCGGTGCACGAGCACATGCTGCTCGGCGTGGGCGGCAACCTGCGGCAGGTGCGTGACGCACACGACCTGCCGCGTCGTCGCCAGGCGAGCCAGCAGTCTCCCTACCTCAGCTGCGGTCCAGCCGCCCACGCCAGCGTCGATCTCGTCGAAGATCAGCGTCGACGAGTCGTCGGCATCGCTGAGGGCGACCTCCAGCGCAAGCATGACTCGGGACAGCTCACCGCCGGACGCCCCGCGACCGAGCGGCTGGGCCGGCCCACCGGGCTCGGGCCGCAGCAGGAGCCGGACCTCGTCGGTGCCGTGCGCCGCGAGCGCGGCGAGCGCCTGGTCGTCGGCGCAGGTGCCACGACCGTCACCGCCTGCCGCGAGCGGCACCACCTCGATCACCACCCGCGCATGCGGCATGGCGAGGTCGAGAAGGGTCCGGTTGACCTCCTTCGCGAGCTTGGCGGCGGCAGCCCGGCGCATGGACGTCAGTCGGGTAGCAAGTCGCACAGCCTCCCGGCTGCTCGTGCGCTCCTGCTCGACCAGCTCGACGAGGCGGCCCTCGGCGCCGTCCTGCTCAGCCAGCCGATGAGCGGCTTCTGCTGCCCAGGCCAGCACGCCGTCGACGTCGCGGCCGTGGGCCCGGGTGAGCCGGTGCAGGGCCGCACGGCGCTCGGCGACCTGCGCCTGCCTCCCGTCGTCGGCGGCGAGGTCCTCGAGGTAAGCGGACAGCGTAGAGGCGATGTCGCCGAGCTCTGCCGACAGCCCGTACAGCCGCTCAGCGGCCTCATCGAGGACGTCATCAAGCCCGGATGGCCCACCTGACAGCGCCGCGCGCGCCGCAGCCACCGCTGAGAGCGCGTTCCCGTCGCCGCCGCCCTGCTCGTCCCCGGCGATAGCAGCAAGCGCACCGCCGGCTGCCGTCACCAGGCCGGCCAGAGCTCCGAGCCGGTCGGCCTCACGCGCCAGCTCGGCGTCCTCACCTGGCTGCGGCGACACTGCCTCGATCTCCGCGAGCCGGCCCCGCAGCTGGTCTGCCTCGAGCGCTGAAGCCCGGCTGCGCCCCTGCAGGGCAGTCAGCTCGGCGCGCACCGCCCGCCAGGACGCGTGCGCCGTCGCGTACTGCTCCAGCACCTTCCCGGCCTCGGTTCCCGCATAGCGGTCGAGCACGTCGCGCTGCTCGGCCGGCCTCGACAGCCGGATGTGCGCCGACTGGCTCGTCGACTGCACCAGCTCACCGGTCACCTCGGCGAGCAGCGCCAAGGGCAGGCTGCAGCCCCCGACCTGGCAGCGTGAGCGGCCACCAGGAGCGATGCTGCGGCTCAGCAGCAGTTCGCCGTCATCGAGCTCGGCTCCCGCGTCGAGGGCGCGAGCGAGCGCCGCACCCGGCACGCCGACCTGGAAGCGCGCCTCGACCAGGATGCGCGATGCACCCGCCCGCAGCAGGGCGGGGTCGGCCCTGGCCCCACCTAGCAGCGCGAGGCCCAACATCAGCATGGACTTGCCGGCACCGCTCTCACCCGTCACAACCGTCAAGCCGCGACCGGGCTCCAGCACCGCGGCGTCGACGGTGCCCAGCCCCCGCACGCCCAGCTCCAGCAGGGTCATGGAAGCCGCCGCCCGGGCTGGGGCCGGTTCACTCCTAGTGCAGTGGCAGCCTGCTTCGCACATGTGTTCGATCGCACGACCGGACTGTAGAACAGACCTCCGACAAAGTCAGCCCGTGTCGCGGCCGCAAGCCGGCTACATGTTCAGGACCCGCTGTATCTGCACGCCTCCTCCCGTCGCAGCTCGGCTTTCGCGGCGCCTGCCGCCCTGTGCAGGAGGTAGGAGGGTGAAATCGTCACGGGCAACGCCGCTCTCAGGCTGCCGCTGCCGCGGCCCCCGGGGCATCACCCCCCGCGCACCACCCGGCGGGTGGCCCCACGCCACCCCTCCACGGGCAGCCCGAACTTGGCGACGAGGCGGTCCCCGAACGGCTGGGCGTGGATCCGCGCGAGCCGCACGGGCTCGGCGCCCCGCACCACCTCAACCCGCGAGCCGGTCGGCACGTCAAAGGCGCGCCGGCCGTCGCAGGTGAGCAGCCCCGCGCTGGTCGCCTCCTGAACCTCCCACGCGACTGTTGCGGCCGGCGAGACCATCAGCGGCCGGGCGAACAGGGCGTGTGCGCTGATAGGCACGACAAGCAGTGCCTCGACATCGGGCCAGACGATGGGTCCGCCGGCCGAGAATGCGTACGCGGTCGAGCCGGTGGGGGTCGCGCAGACGACGCCGTCGCAGGACCAGCGCGACAGCGGCCGGCCCTCGATCTCCAGCAGGCACTCGATCATCCGGCCGCGGTCGACCTTCTCGAGCGACACCTCGTTCAGCGCCCATGAACGCGCTACCTCGCTGCCGCCCTGGCGGACGACGACGTCGACTGTCATCCGCTCCTCGACCTCGTAGGCGCACCGCAGCACGTGATCGACGGTCTGCTCGATCGCCTCCGGCTCGGTCTCGGCGAGGAAGCCCACGTGGCCGAGATTGACGCCCAGCAGGGGCGCACCGTGCCCGCGGGCCAGCTCGGCGGCCCGGAGCAGGCTGCCGTCGCCACCCAGCACGAGCACCACCTCGACCCCGGCGGCCGCCGCGGGACCGTTGCCCACCACCTCCACACGCGACAGGTCCAGGCCACCCACCTCGTCGTCCAGCACCCGAGGCAGCACACCGGCACCGGCCAGCAGGTCGAGGACGCGCTGAGCGGTGTCGCGAACGACAGGACGGCTGTGATGGGCGACGACGAGCATCCGGCGCTGCACCTGGCCGGTCATGTGCGCCGCACCGTCACTCGGCGGCTACTGGGACTCGCCGGGTCACTGCGGCCCGTCCTCGATGGCGCGGGTCAGCGACTGCTCGTCCAGCGCAGGCGCTCCGGCGCGCAGCCACAGCACGTACTCAACGTTGCCGGCCGGCCCCGGCAGCGGGCTGGCGACGACGCCAGCTACCCCGAGGCCTCGCTCGGCCGCGGATGCGGCAACCCCACGCACCGCACCTGCACGCAGCTCGGGATCGCGGACGACCCCGCCGCTGCCCAGGCGCTCGCGCCCGACCTCGAACTGCGGCTTGACCAGCAGCACGAGGTCGGCGCCGGCGACGGCGACACCCATCAGAGCTGGCAGGACCAGCGAGAGCGGGATGAAGGACAGGTCGCCGACGACCAGCTCGATCGGCTCCCCCACCTGCTCGCTGGTCAGGTACCGCACGTTGGTGCGGTCAAGGACGCTCACCCGGTCATCGTTGCGCAGCCGCCAGAGCAGCTGGCCATAGCCGACGTCGACAGCCAGGACCGACGCGGCGCCGTGCCGCAGCAGCACGTCCGTGAAGCCACCGGTCGAGGCACCGGCATCCAGGCAGCGCCTGCCCCGCACAGCCAACGGGGGGTCCGCTGCCCCGAAGACCTCCAGGGCTGCCAGCAGCTTGTGCGCGCCGCGGGATGCCCAGCCGGGGTCCTCACCCTGCACGACGATCGGCTCGCCGGGCGCGACTGCGGTGGCGGCCTTGGCCGCCTGGCGGCCGGCGACCAGCACGCGGCCGGCTGCGATCACCACCGCTGCCTGCTCGCGACTGCCGGCCAGGCCGCGGCGAACCAGCTCGGCGTCCAGCCGCGAGCGGGACGCCACGAGGCTGTCCCCCTCAGCCGGTTCGAGGCGGCGCTTGCAGGGCGCGGCGCAACTCGGTGTCGACGGCGGCGAACGCCTCGGGATGCTGCTCGAGCGGCAGTTCGCCAGCCTGCTGCAGCAGCAGCCGTGCCCGATCCAGCGGGTCAACCGCCTCGCCTGCGACGGCCGCCGGCTGTCCCACAGTCTCGGGGTGGCTCATGCGGATGCTGCCGCGGCCACGCGCCCGCCCCCCGGTGCCACGTCATGCACGGAATCTCGCAACCCGACCGACCCCTTGCTGTCCGCCCCTTCCGGAGGGCTCTGGTCGCGCAGGTTACCGCGTACGGGGACCCGACAGCGAGCCGGCGCACGGTGTGGAGCCGGGCGCATCCGCAAGGTTCGGGTGGCACACTTTCCCGCTGATGGCAACGAAAGAGCAGTGCGAGGCAGCGCTCGCCGAGCTCACGCACCGCCTGGAGCAGGTCGACGAGCTGACCCGGCGCCGACATGCGCTCGACCGCACCGTCGAGTGCCGGGTCTCGGACCTCGCCGTGACCTTCTCCGGCCGGCTGGTCGATGGCCAGCTTTTCGGGCTCACGGAGGGCGCCCTCGTCCGCCCGCAGGTCCGCTTCACGCTGGTCAGCGACGATCTGCTCGCCGTGACCGCCGGCGAGCTGGGGGTCGGCGCGGCCTGGGCCTCCGGGCGGTTGCGGGTCGAGGCAGCGGTCCTGGACCTGCTGCGGTTGCGCAGCCTCATCTAGCTGCTATCGCGGTTAGCGTCAGGCGAGGATGCAGGCAGCTCCAGCTCGTCGCACCCTGCCGGCACATCGCCGACGGTGCTCAGGACCGGACGGCCGGCGTCGGTTGCCGCCCAACCCGCGACCAGAGCGGCGCGAAGCGGATCGAGCTCGTCCCGCTCCCCCGCCTGCTCTGCGTGGCCGTCGGCTGAGGCGACCCCTTGCCAGCTCAGGCACCCGTCCTGCGCGCTCGCCCGCCACGCTCCGCAGGTCGCAGCGTGAGCTGCGCCGGTTGCTGCCGGCGACTCGACAGCTTCGACGGCCGGATGCGCGCGCGCCAGTGCGGCGAGATCCCGGCCGAGCAGGGCCGGACGCTGCACCGGCCCGGCCCGCAGCACGTCGGCCAGCGTTGCTACCCCGGTGAGCACCAGCAGGGTGGGTGTGTCCGCACGGTTGCCGCCCTCGATGTCGGTGTCGAGCCGGTCGCCGACGACGAGCGGGCGCCGAGCACCGGTGCGGGCGACGGATTCCTCGTGCAGCGCCCGCTCCGGCTTGCCGGCCACGAGCGGCTCCTTGCCTGTCGCGGCTCGCAGCAGCGCGACGAGCGACCCCGCCCCGGGCAGTAGCCCGCGCTCAGCCGGCACCGTCAGGTCGAGGTTGCTCGCCACCCACAGCGCCCCGCTGCGGATCGCCAGGGCCGCCTCGGCCAACCGCGGGTAGTCGAGCGTGGGGTCAAAGCCGTTGACGACAGCGGCGGGGCGGTCCTCGGCTGAGGCCACCGGGACCAGGCCCGCCTGCTCGACAGCCGTGCGCAGCCCGACGCCTCCGCAGACGAGCACCGGTGCGCCTACATCCAGCCGCTCCGCCAGCATCCGCGCCGCAGCCTGGGCAGAGGTCACGACATCCGCCGCCTCGGCCGGCACCCCGACCCCGGCGAGCTTTGCGGCGACCTCGCCGGGCTCACGCAGGGCGTTGTTGGTGACGAAAGCGAGCCGCATCCCCGCCGCCCTGGCAGCTGCCAGCGCTGCTGCGGCGCCTGCGACGGGCTGCGCACCCCGGTAGACGACACCGTCGAGATCGAGCAGCGCGACGTCGTAGCTGGTCTGCGGCGGGCCTGACCCGATGAGTGCGCTCACCCCGGCTCCGGGCGCCGCAGCGGCGCCTTGCCCAACGCGGCCCGCGCGTAGGCCAGCTCGCGGCCGTAGTGGGTGAGGTCGGGACGCATCGCGACAGCCAGCGACAGGTGCTCGACGGCTGCCCGCAAATCGCCGAGGCGCCGGCAGGTCAGCCCGAGCCCGAACCGCGCGTAGTCATCGGCCGGGTCTACCTCAACGAGCTGGGCGAAGCTCTCCCGCGACTCAGGCAGCTGCCCGGCCTGGAACTGCGCCCGCGCCAGCGCCTCCCGAATGCTGCGTGACCCCGGCTCGGCACGAGCCGCGTGACCGAGCACCTGCACGGCCGCGGCTGCGTCGCCGGCGTCGAGCAGGGAGCGGCCCCGGACGTACCAGTCGTAGACCTCGCCCGATGGTTCTCCCGCCGCCATCCCCGGCTCACGCCGCGCCGCGTCGTCCTGGCCCATGTCCCACCTCCGTGCGGCCGCTTGCCGGGAGCTGTCGAGCGCCCACCGAGCACCAGGATGCCTACCATCGCAGCATGCCCGCCCAGCCGACATCCGAGCAGGCCCCGAGCGAGCAGACCCAGTCCAAGCCGGCCGCGACTCAACCGGTGGCGGGCGTGCCGTCGGCGAACGGCCTGCAGCTGCTGCCCTTCCGGGCGCAGCGCTATGCGCTGGACGGCGCGACGCTGGCCGCGGTCACCAGCCCGCCGTATGACGTCATCGACGACGACGAGCGTGATGCGCTGGCCGCACAGGACCCGCACAACGTGGTCCGGCTCATCCTCCCGCGAGACGTCGACGCGCCGGGAGACCGCTACCGGTGGGCTGCCGCGACGCTGCGCGAGTGGCTCGAGACCGGAGTACTGCTGCAGGACGACGAGCCGGCGCTGTACGTCTACGAGGAAGAGGTCGGCGGTCACGTTCAGCGAGGCATCGTCGGGGGGGTCGGGCTCGCCAGGGCGCACGAGAAGGTCGTGCTCCCCCACGAGGACACGATGGCCGGGCCGGTGGCCGACCGGCTGGCGCTGCTGGAAGCAACCCGAACCAACCTCGAGCCCATCGTGCTCGCCTATGACGGAGGCGGAGCGACCTCGGCAGCCGTTGCGTCGGCAGATGCGCTGCCGCCACTGGCCGACCTCACCACTGCCGACGGCGTGCACCACCGGCTCTGGGCGATCACCGACCCGGACGTGCACCGCGCCGTCGCTGCCGACCTGGCACCCCGCCGGGCGACGATCGCCGATGGGCACCACCGCTACGCCACGTACCTGAAGTACCAGGAGGCTCGGCACGCCGCAGGCGCCGGACGAGGCCCCTGGGATGGGGGCCTCGCGTTCCTCGTCGACACCATCGCCTTCGGCCCCCAGGTGCACGCCATCCACCGCGTGATCGCGGGGATCGACCTCGACACCGCTGTCGTGCTGGTGCAGCGCGCCTGCACCGTCACGGCCGTCGACAGCACCGACCCGGCCGAGCTGCTCGAGCGGCTGCGCTTCGCAGGGCAGCAGGGTCACGCCTTCGTCGTCACCGACGGGACGCGGTCGTTTCTCCTGACGGCACTCGACCAGGGGGTTCTGCAGCGTGCCGTGCCCACGGACCGGTCGGATGCCTGGCGCACGCTCGACGTCACCGTGGCCCACTACCTGCTGGTCCGCGAGCTGTGGGGCCTGCGCGACGAGGAGGACGTCGTGGGCTACCGGCACGACGCGCCAACCGCGGTGATGGCAGCGCGCGAGGGCGGTGGGGTCGCCCTGCTGCTCAACCCCACCCCGGTCGACGCGGTAGCGGCGGTCGCTGCGGCCGGTGACCGGATGCCGCGCAAGTCGACGCTATTCACGCCCAAGCCGCGGACCGGCCTGCTCATGCGGCCGCTCACCGCAGCGCCGTCCTAGGTCACCCGGACTCGGCCAGCCCGTACTAGGTCGCAGGGCCGGTCGCGACGTTGAGCCCGGGATCCGACCAGGCCACCGCCTCGCCGGCGTCGGGCGCCGCTATCAGGTGGGCCCGCACCACGTGCACCTCCACCTTGCTGACTGTGGCACCGCCCGCCCGGAAGAACCGGCGGCGCAGGCTGCCGCACACCTCGACCCGAGCCCCGGTCAACCAGCCGAGGCTCGCCTCGCTCAGGGCAGCGTCGCTGGTGCGGCAGTCGAAGCGGTCACCCGACTTGCGACCCGGCGCACCGGGCACCTGAAGCGAGAAGACGGTGTCGTCGTCGGCAGACGGGCTCGGCCCCGCTGGTCCTACCAGAACGCCGCGCAGCCGAACCTCATTGTCGCCTGGCTCAGAGTCCCTGTCGCCTGGCTCCGAGTCGTTCGCCCCTGGCTCGGAGTGGACTACCGACCGTTGCTGAACACCCACGACGCTCCCTACGCGAAACCGCCTCTCGGCCCGCAGCACAAGCCTCCCGGCAGCGGAGCGGCGGGAGCGCGGAGAACCGCGACCTGTGGACAAGGGTCAGTTGCCCACAGGCCCGGTCTCGCTCACTCGCCGAGGGCCGGCTCCTCCTCGAACAGCCGAGCGCCCGCGCCGGCTCCTAGCTCATCCAGTCGCGCGGCCGCGTCGGTCTCGTCGTCGTCAGCCGAGGCCACCGCCTCGAACCATCCGACGGCCTCCTCCCGCCGCCCGGCCGCTAGCAGCGCGTCGGCGTAGCCGTACCAGAGCCGCGCAGTCTCCGTACGGACACTCGGGCTGTCGAGCTCGCGCACGTTCAGCACAGCCACGGCCTCATCGGCACGGCCAAGGTCTCGCAGCGCCCCGGAGACGACAAGCAGCAGCTCGACACGGGCAGGCGAGGACATCCGGTCGACCTGCGGGTCGTCCAGGAGCTCGATCGCCTTCACGGGCCGCCCGAGCCCCCTCTGCGCATCGGCGATCAGCGCCAAGTGCTCCACATTGCCCGTCATCCTGCGGTAGGTCCGCAGTTCGGACAGCGCCTCGGCCCACTGGCCCGCGGCGTAGGCAGCCAGTCCGACCGCCTCCCGCACGCTGGCAACTCGGGCACCGCCGGCGCGCGCGGCGCGGGCGTGCCGCAGCGCGAGGTCGGCGTCCTCGTCGATGAGCCGGCCGGCTTCCACGAGGTGGCGGGCCACCTCGTCTGCCCGGTCCTTGCTGAGCGAGCGCAAGTCGCGCCTGACGTCTGGGTCGAGCTGGTCCGCCGTCACCTGTTCGGACAGCGGCGGAGGCGGCGCTGAGTCAAGCCGCCGGGCCCGCTCACGCGGCCGGCTGTGCTCTCGATCCTCATGCGGCTGGCGCGGATCCCAGCGCTCAGTGGACGCCCGGCCGGGCGCACGAGTAGGCGCTGCATCCCGCGGCCGGCGGCTTGCTGATGCCCCGCGGTCACGGCCAGTGGAACGCTCACGCGCCGCAGAATGACCTGCGGCAGATCGCTCACGCCCGACGGCGGGCGCCGACCGCTCGGTTGGTCGCTCAGCAGTACGGGGGCGGTCCCCGGCTCCGAAGGCACCCCTGGCGTCACGGCTGGGCGCCCGCGGGTTGCGCCGAGCGGCCGGGTCGGAGCGATCTGGCTCCCCGTGCCGGGGAGGCGAGTCCTGGTGTGGCTGTCGGGAGCGCGCGACTGGAGCCGACCGAGCTGGTCGCTCGCTTGGTGCCCCGCGCTGGGGGGCGCCAGCGGCCGCCGCTGATGCCCGCGGGGCACGGGCGGCTCGCTCCCCATCGCGTCTGCCCGCGGGAGAGCTCGAACGGGATGGAGCGGCGCGGTCAGCCCCACCACGTCGGCCCGAGCCGGACGTGCCGGACGTGCCGGACGGCTCTGATCGCTGACTTCGCCCACTGGTCATGGCCGGACGCCGAGGGGCGGCGCCGCCCCGCCCGCCCGCCTCGTCTCCGTACGGCGGGCGCTCACTCGTTGCCCCTCGCTCCCCTGCGTCGCGGCGCGCCGGCCGCTCGGAGCGCTGAGGTTCGCCGGACCTCGCCGGCTGGGGCCTGCTAGGACGGCCGCCCGACCCAGCCCCCGCGCCTCGCCGTGCGGCCGCCACACCTGCGCCGGACCCACCCTTAGAAGACGTCCCCGCCCGGGAGGGAGCGCCTCTACCGCCGGATTGCTGGGGGCGAGGGCGGTCGGGGCGGCCTTGCTCGGCCGAGGCCCGATCAGGGCGACGTTCGGGAGGCGGAACCATTGCACTTCCTCGACATTCGATAGCGAGCCCGGACATGCGTCGAGCGGGGCCACCCGAAGGTGGCCCCGCTCGACAAGGTATGTCCGGCGGCGTCCTACTCTCCCACGCAGTCTCCCACGCAGTACCATCGGCGCTGAAAGGCTTAGCTTCCGGGTTCGGAATGGGACCGGGCGTTTCCCTTTCGCCATGGCCGCCGAAACGCTATTGAGTTTGGTCTCCCGACCGCAGCTCAGGAACCGCACAGTGGACGCGTAGCTTCTTTGTGGTCAAGCCCTCGGCCTATTAGTACCGGTCAGCTCCATGCGTTACCGCACGTCCACTTCCGGCCTAT
>JAABUM010003103.1_pt1 | contig 21144 bp, 16 predicted proteins | sample 5559161 | NCBI WGS metagenome assembly JAABUM01 (sample SAMN10711868, study PRJNA513369) | rock metagenome | isolation source: Antarctica rocks | place: Antarctica: Victoria Land, Siegfried Peak nord
CTTGACGGTCCTATATGGAGTTCGGTATACCCGACTCCTCTCGTTCCTGCAACTAGAGGCTTTGACGCTGACGTGTACGCTCTCACCCCGTACATCTCGTCGGTCTGAGGCAGAGCCTCGCTAGTATATCAGCGGCCTGTACACTTGTGACTACATATCCCGGTATCGGATCAGCCCACAAACAACCGCTCTTTAGTCCGCGTGAGCACGCCGGCGGGCTTGCCGAGTTGAGGCGCGCTAGCGCCCTTTATCGCGCTTGGCCCGGTAGAGAGCGACGTCGGCCTCGTGTAGCAGCGCCTCGGCGGTGCGGCCATCCTCGGGATAGATCGCGACCCCCGCGCTGAAGCGCGCCTCACCGGCGGCGCCATCCAGAAGCCGCTGCAAGAGTTTGTTGGCGCCGGTGTCATCGGTCTCGGGCAAGAGCAGCGCGAATTCGTCGCCGCCCAGGCGCGCGGCCACGTCGATGCCGCGCGCTTGATCGCGCAGCAGTGTCGCCACGGCGCGCAGAACGGTGTCGCCAGCAGCGTGTCCGTTCGAGTCGTTGACGACCTTTAAGTCGTCCACGTCGATGAGGATGACGGCGAGCGGGCGCTCGCGTCGTTGCGCTCTCGCCAGTTCGTCCTGCAGGCGCTCATCGAAGTAGCGCCGGTTGGCCAGGCCCGTCAGGGGATCGCTCAGGGCCTGGTGGGTGAGCGTGGCGAGCGCGTGGTCCTCATAAGCGAGCAGCACGTGACGCTCGACGTGACGGAGCGCGCGGCTAATTTGCAAGACGGCTCCTACCAGGTCACGATCGTTCACCCGCCAATCCGTGGCGATCCGCTCCAGGAGTTGGTCGTGGAGGCGCTGCCCCTCATGCAACACATCGGACAGCGAGGCCCCGCGCGTGTGTGCGGCAGCGCCTAGCGCCCGCGCCGGCTCGGATGTCATGGCGTGATCATGCTCATAGAGCAGTGCGGGCAATAGGCCGATGAGATCGCGCGCCGCGGAGAGCAGGGTATCCGAGAGGAGCGGGAGCGCGGTGATGCCCTGCGTTGCCAGCATTTCCTGCAGCCGCTCGACAAGTAGACGTTCAGCCGCCGGCGCGATCACCTGTTCGGCGCGGGCGAGAATATCCGTCAAAGAGGCCTCCGAAGCTATCGCGTCGTATGATACCAAATGTGCTAGCCTTTCCTACCTACTATATCGGCAGTTCCACCCCGTATCCTGAGGACCAATACAATGATCCGCTGCCGGCATGGTGTGGCCGAAAGGCCAGCGCGGACGTAGCGCCCGACGCGGCGCGTTCTGGTAGAACATCTTGCAGCCTTTGTGCCACCGTGGATAGTGCTGGACTTACAGTATAGTGCCATGTTAGAGTAAAGGCGTTGCGTTTGGTTGATCGCCTATCTTCACTGTTCGATAGTATAGCGTTGTCGAAAAGTGAGTCGTGAAAGGACCCAATGACGTCACGGCACATGGTACGCAAAATTACCTGGGGTGGCGTCGAATGGTGGCAGCATACCATGAACCGGATGGTGCGTTGCCGTACGGTTCCTGCTCTCCTCGACCTGGCCTACGATGCCGTACGGGGAGGTCTCGGGTATGACTATGTCTCTGTCCTCCTCGTCGATTCGGCGCGCCAGCTAGTGGTCGCGCATCTTGCCACCGACGAGGACGGCCACAAGATTTCCCCGACGGGCCACGCCGCCTCGCTCGACGCCTACTCTAGCAGCCTACTGGCCGACAACCGGATGGGAGCGGAGGGGCCGGGTTTCCTGTTCCATGCCGAGGTGATAGCGGACGAACCTCAACGTGGCGGGGGCGGCTGTGATGAGCGCCCGGCGTCCCCGGACACCCTGTACGTCGCCCTGCGCACGGCCGAAACGGTGCTTGGCTTTGTGTCGGTCGTCAACAACGCCCAGGGCCGGGCGGTGACTGCCGCGGACGCGCCGCCGCTGGTCGCGCTCGCCATTGCCTTCGCTCCGGCGCTGCAGACCATGATCTCCCGCCAGCGTAGCTATCATCTTGTTGATGATCATGACAAGATGGTGGACACGGACGTGCGATTGAGGGATACCTATACGCCTACCCGCCGCTCGTGGCGCGCGCCCCATACCGCTGGCCTACTCCTGGAGGATCGCCATCTCGGCGTGCTCGACGGCTTCGTCACCGCCATCAACGCCAAAGACCGCTACACGCGCGAGCACTCGGAAGACGTGATGCGCTGGGCGTTGCTACTGGCCGAGATGACAGGGGTGTGTCTGGAGCAGCGTCGTGTCCTCGCCCTGGCGGGGCTACTCCACGATGTCGGTAAAGTCGCCATTCCCGATCACATCCTGTGTAAGCCAGGTAAATTAACGCGCGACGAGCACGAGATCATGAAGCATCATGTGTCGTTTGGTGTGTCTATCATCCGGGGGGTGCTGCACGACGCGGGGGTTATCGAGGCCGTAGCCCACCACCACGAACGGTGGGACGGGCAGGGCTACCCCTATGGCCTCGTGGGGACGCAGTCGTCGCTGCTGGGCCGCATTATGCAGGTCGCGGACGCCGCGTCCGCCATGCGGTTGAACCGGCCCTACCGGCAGGGCCTTGCCTGGTCTCGCGTCATCGCGGAATTACGCGCCGGAATGGGGACGCAGTTCGACCCCGCGCTGGTGGAGCCTTTCATCAGCGCCGTCGCCCGCCTGGGTGACTGACCACTGTCCTGCGCACGAATTACTCTAATTGCCCTGTGGAGCGGCGCGCCTGGGGCAATTCTTGCTCGGCGCGGTCCAGGAGAGCGTCCGCCGTTAGCCCGTCGTCGGGTGACACGGCCATGGCCGCACTGAAACGTGGTAGCGCGCCCTGCGCCGCGGCGTCGCGGCGTAGGCGCTGTAGGAGCGCCGAGGCTCCGTCGCGCCCCGTCTCTACCAGGAGCAGCGCGAAGAGCCGGCCGCCGCGGTAGGCCGCGAGATCGATACCACGCAACTGCCGGCGCAGTAGCATGGCGAAGAGTTGGGGGCTAGAGCCGTCGCCGGCCGCTTGTGCCGGTTCCTCGGGGTCGTGCCCATTGTCCGCCGCTCGCGCTGGCCGCGCGGGGTCAATGTCGATAAGAACAAGGGCGAGGGGGCGCTCTTGCCGGCGCGCTCGCTGCAATTCGTCCTCGAGGCGGCGCGCGAAGTATGTCTGGCTCGCTAGACCAGTAAGCGGATCGTCGAGCGCTACGTGCGCCAGGGCGGTATCCGCCTTTTCTTGGTACGACAGAAGCGCCGCGCGTTCCATATTCAGGATCGCGCGACTGATCCGTAGCACAGCCATCACCAGGGTGCGGTCGCTATCCCGAAAATTGGCCGCGATTTCTTGCATCAAACGCTCGTGCAACCGCAGCCCTTCGTCCACGAGAGTGGGGAGGGCGACGCCGCGTTCGCGCAATGCGGCGCCAAGGGTCTCCGCCGCGACGCGCATGGCGGGCGATACGCCCGAGGCGACGGCGTCGGGCAACACGATGACGAGCGACTGCAGCAGCGGCAGGAGGGTTTCGGAGAGCGAAACGAGGGCCGCGCTGCCCTCGTCATCGAGCGCCCGATGGAGGCGTTCCACCAAGATCCGCTCTCCCGCGCGCGCCACGGCTTGCTCGGCGCGCGCGAGGATCGCGTCGACAGCGGGGTCGGAGTCCGCGTCGGGCGCCGCGGAATGAAATGACGGCTCCATGGATCGACGGTGTCCTTTTATCTATAAGCTCAGGGACCGCACAGCCTTGTACTACAAGTATCGTCAATTCTCACTATCGGCGCAGCGCGCTCATTCTTTATGCCAGGGTCATGTAGCTTTCTCCCTCACCCCCACCCCATGCGGATTGGTCTCTCTCCGCTCCGCTTCGACAGCCCACCCGGCTCTCCCTCAAGGGGCGAGGGGAGAAACCCGTAACGTGACGGGCAGCCCCCCTCTCCCGCGTCAGGGAGAGTGCGCTGGACCGTCGATCCCGCGGCTAGGGATCCGGGGGGCCAGTTAGCCATGGGTCGGGGGTGAGGGCCGCGCACGATCGGCACAAGACGCGCTCTGTCCATAAACATACCCCAAATAGACTACAATACTCGACGTGGATAGTCCTACGTACATCACCATCGCGACGGCCAGCGCTATCAGCGGTGTCCCGGAGCCGACGCTACGGCGCTGGATCGCCACGGACGCGTTACAAGTCCGCCCCGGCGACGAGGAGCAACTTGTCCGCCTGGATGATGTGCGGCGCGTCCAAGAGCGTACCGCACGCCTGTCCGGTGAACACGCGCGGCCGTTGGAGGGGACGGTCGTGGCGCCCAACGACCTCATGGCGCCCGAGCGGTCGCCAACACCGCCTCGTCACGATGGTATCGCGCTCGTCGGCGCGCTCGTCGGCGCGATGATCGGCAAACTCGACGCGCTTTATAGCGAGGCGCTTACCGCCAAAGATCATCAGCTTGCCGCCAAAGATGAGTTGATCGTCGAGTTGCGGCGGCAGGTACGGCAGGCCGAGCGCGACGCGGAAGCGCCAGGGGGTGCAGGCATCTCTCCCGCCCACAGCACTGGGAGCGCGGACGTCCCGTCCGTCCCTGGTCCGCGTCCGCACGCGCCCGTGACGAATGCGTCCCTGCCGAGATGGTCACCGTCGCTCCTGTCGACGTTTGGGACGGGCGAGACGCCCGCGCTCCTTGCCGTCGCGCCCGTGGCGCCTGGGACGGGCGAGCAGCGAAGCGAGACGGCCGCGCGCCCAGTCGCCCCGACAACCATCCCCGGACGTCCACGCGCTAACGCTAACGCTAATGCACGAACGCCGCGGTGGCGACGACAGTTCTTGCTGTCCATGGGGTTGGTTGTCTGCGGCGTCGTGGCGCTCAACATCGCCCTCACCCGCGTCTCCAATTCGCCGGCCGCGCCACATGTGGCGCGGCCGAGCGCCACGCTGCGTACGCGTCCGGCAGGCGCGCTGGCCCTGGTTCCCGTGACTGGCGTCCCGCTGGTGGCGCGACGGGCTCTAGGAGCCGTGATCGGACTGAACGCCCCGCGCGCGGCGGTCATGCTGCCAGACGGCGACATCGCCGTGGCCGATACAGGCACCCAGCGCCTGGCCCTGATCGACGGGGCCGGGCGCCTGCTGCGCGGCGAACAAGATGGCCGGTTGCGCGAACCCGTCGCGATTGTGGTCGCGGCAAGCAAGATACTGTACGTCCTCGACGCGGAGCGCGGGGCAATCGAGCGCTACGACGCCACGGGACGCTTCGTCCGCGAGGTCGCGCGCAACGCTATGCTGCGAGGAGCCTCCGGTATGGCTCTCGGCCGCCACGGCTTGCTCTACATTGCCAACCCGCGCCTGCACGCTGTTGTGGTAATGCTGTCGGTCACGGGTAAGATCGAGCGGCTGATTGATGGCCCGCTCGGGGCGTCCGATCACTTTGTATCGCCCATCGACGTCGGCATGGGCGCGGACGACAAGCTCTATGTCCTCGACAGCGGTAGCGGCCGCATCGTTGCTCTGACCTCCGGTGGCCGGGTCGTCGCGCGCTGGCCCATCGTCCCCGGCGTGACGGGGACTCTTGCGCATCTCTTACCGCTGCCAGATGGACGCGTGTTGCTCTCGGACGCGTCCGGCGCCATAGTTATCTATGACAAGGACAGCGCCTTACCAACGTTTAAGCGGGCGCTGACGCTCGCGGGAGGAATGAGTCAGGCCCACGGTCCCCTCGGTCTATCACACGCGCCTCACGGTGATATCCTCGTCACCGATACCAGGGGTAACAGGCTACTGCTCGTGCCGATGACTGGTTAGGCAAAGGGGACGCCCCTCACCCCCAGCCCCTCTCCCTCAAGGGGCGAGGGGAGAAGCCGCTAGGCGGAAAACGGCTCCCCTCTCCCGCGCACGGGGAGAGGGGCTGGGGGTGAGGGCCCCTGGCTCACGCGCTCTTCGCGCCTATCCAGCGAGGCGCGTAGCGCCCACCTTCGAGGGCGCGCAGCCACTCGTCCAGAGCGGGCGCGGGGAGCGGACGGCTCACCAGATAGCCCTGAACCGTGTCACAGCGCAGGCCGCCCAGCGTCATCCACTCGCCCTCGGTCTCGACGCCCTCAGCCACGACATCGAGCCCTAGGGAATGCGCCATGCCTAGCACGGCGGCAACAATAGCGAAATCCCGCGCCTCAGCCCGTAGACCCAGACCACGCACGAACGACTTATCCACCTTGACCTCATCCACCGGCAGGTTCTTGAGGTAGGCCAGGCTGGAATAGCCCGTCCCGAAGTCGTCGATCGACAGGCGAACGCCGAGCGCGGCCAGCCGCCGCAGAACGGCGAGTGCGGCCGCCGGATCGGCCATCAGCGCGCTCTCGGTGATCTCCAGCGTCAAGGCCGCCGGCGCGACGCCGTACTCCGCCAGCAACCGCTTGACCGTCTCGGGGAGGGCCGCCTCCCGTAGCGCGCGCGCCGACAGGTTGACGGCGACGCCAAACGTGTGACCCGCCGCCAACCATGCCTGCCGTTGCCGCAGCGCCGTTTCCAGAACCCAGACCGTCAGCGGCACGATCACGCCGCTCTGCTCGGCCAGGGGAATGAACTGATCGGGAGGGATCAGGCCATGCGCGGCGTGGGGCCAACGCACTAACGCCTCGACGCCGCTGACCTGCCCGCTCGCCAGGTCCACTTTGGGCTGGTAGTGCAAGATCAGACCGTCCGCGGCGATAGCGTGGCGCAAGTCATTCATGATGGATAGGCGCAACGGCCCGTGCGCGTCTCGTGCCGGATCGTAGAATACCGCGCCGCCCGCGCGCTTGGCCGCGTACATGGCGACGTCGGCGCGCCGCAAGAGGGCGTCCGCGTCCATACCGTGCGCGGGGGCAAGCGCGATCCCGATACTGCCGCCCACGCGCAGACCCTGGCCCTCCACCACGAAAGGAGCGTCAAGCGCTTCCATGATCGTTTGGGCAACTGCCCGCGCGCCGTCCTCGCCCGCGCCCGGTAGGAGCGCCGCGAACTCGTCGCCGCCCAGGCGCGCCACAGTATCACCAGCGCGGAGCGCGCCGCATAGCCGTGCGCTGACCTGTCGCAGCAGCAAATCGCCGACGGTATGGCCCAGCGTGTCGTTGACCTCCTTGAAGCCGTCGAGATCCAGCAACAGGAGTGCGACGGGGGCGCCACTATGCGCGGCGACGGCGAGCTCGTGCGCCAAACGGTCTTGTAACAAAATCCGATTGGGTAGATCGGTCAGTGCATCGTGCAGCGCCTGACGCGTCAGGCGCTCCGTCGCCCGTTTGCGCTCACTGATATCACGAATATAAGCTGTGTAGAGGGGCGGATCCTCCCCCGCGACCTGACCGATCGCGAGCTCGACGGGGAACTCCGCGCCGTCCGCGCGCAGGGCCGTCATCTCGGCGCGTCGCCCCAACAGCGGCCCCTCGCCTGTCGCCAGCACACGCGCCAGGCCCTGCCGATGCGCCTCCCGCGCGACAGCAGGAATAACGAGCGCGGCCAGTTCGCGGCCTACCGCCTCCGCGCGGCTATATCCAAAGGTCGCCTCCGCCGCCGCGTTCCATTCCACGATGGCCCCACAATGATCGATGGTGACGATCGCATCGAGCGCCGTTTCCAAGATGGCGCTCTTGCGCCGCTCGCTTTGCCGCAACTCCTGCTCGGCCCGCGTGCGTTCTGTTACGTCATGGGCGAGGATCAAGGCGGCGTCGTGTCCGGCGAAGGGCAGCCTGTGCGAGGCGATGTCGACGTCGATGAGACGCCCGTTCTTGAGGCGGTGGCGCCAACCCGACGACTGCCGCAACGAGTCGCGCGGTTGAGCCGTTTCGACTTGGAGGCGCGCCACATCCTCAGGCGGCCGAATGTCGCGCACCGTCATGCCCAGGAATTCATCACGGGTATAGCCGTAGTGCGCCACGGCCGCTTCATTGACCTCCAGGAAGGCAAGGGACTGCCTATCATGCACCCACATGGGCTGCGGGCTCTGAGCGAACAGTTGCGCGAAAGATTGTTCGCTCGCGCGTAGCCCCGCTTCCGCGCGCGCGTTCTCGACCGCGACCGCGGCCAGACGCGCGTAGAGTTCCAGCACTTCCCGTTGGTTCTCCGTCGGCCGGCCTGGCCGCGTCTGGTACGCGGCGAGCGTACCCAGGACCCGCCCTTGCCCTGCCACAAGCGGAGCGGACCAGACGGCGCGAAACCGGCACGGCAGCGCCAGGTGGCGATACGCGTCCCAGGCCGGATCGACGCATAGATCCTCGGTGATGATGGTCTCGCCGTGATAGGCCGCGGCGCCGCATGTTCCGACCGCTGGCCCAATAGCCACACCATCGATCGCGGTTATATAGGCGGCCGGCAACTCTACCGACGCGGCGTGCCTGAGCGTACGACCCTGTTCATCGAGCATGAGGATAGAGAGATGCCGCAGTCCCGCGCTTTGCGCCGCGGCGCGCACGATATGGTCAAGCGTGGCGCCAAGATCCGTCTGCGCCGCGACAGAGGCGGACACCTCCGCGATGCGACGCAGGTCGGCGGCATGGTCAGCCAGGTCGCGCAGTTGCCGCTGCTCGGCGGCGCGCATAGCCTCACCGTCGACCGCCTGCATGATGAGATTACCGGCCAGCGCGAGCAACTCCGGCTCACCAGGATGGGCCGGACGGGCCGTGGCATTGAGGATACACAGCGTTCCATAGAGCCTTGCATCGGCGTGCTGGAGCGGGACTCCGCTGTACGCGCCGATCCCCAACGCCTCCGTGACCGGCCGGGTCGCGAAGGCTGGATTCGCACGCGCATCCTCGACGACGAGCGAGCGCGCCGCGCTCGCCAGCATCGTCGTTCAGTAGGTGTCACATAAGGGAATGACGGCGCCATTTGACTGCACGACATCCATCCGTCCGCGGTCATAGGCCCGTTCGATGCGCAGGGTATCCCCCTCCACGCGAGCAATAAAGGCCGCGTCTACACCAAGGCTCTCCGCCAGCAGCGCGAGGATACCTGAGATGACGGCATCGCCGTCTGGCGCGGCGCCATGGGCCATGGTAGCCAGACGCATCAGAGCCGCGCCTACTTGCGGGGATGGAGGCGCGCCCGCGCCGATCGCCAGCGCGGCCAGTGTCACACACATGTCGTCTCGATCCATCGTCCCCACACATTTAGTCGCGCCCGGCGGCCCTAATCAGCACGCTCACCCTATCCCACGCATGATAGAACTATCGGCTAGATAGGGCAATAGCACGGATGGACAGGATGGGCCCCCATGGACGCCTGCGACGGCGGTCGCATGGCAAACCACGGGCACTGCCGTGCCAAGGTGAGCGCAAGGGAACACCACATCCGGGGGCGACACCCGACCGCAGTCGGCGATGGTCTGCCCTGCGACCGCGGTCGCAGGCCCACGGCGGGCTCAACGTTGGCGCGACCATAGCAGGAGGCGCTCTAATAGGCCCCTGGTCTGCGAAGAGGCCGGGGACCGTGCGGGCGCGTTGTCCGTACTCGACGCCTGTTCCGCGATAGCAGGAGTCTGCGCCTCGGCAAGCCGCTGTTCCATAGCCGCGACCTGCTGTTCGGCCCGTTCCGCGCGCCGGCGTAACTCCACGATCAACTCGTCTTTCGTGGCGATTTCTCCGCTCTTGGCGGCGATTTGGGCGCGGTACAATTCATCCAGTTTATCTATGTAGGCCGCGCCTATGCGCGCCACCGCGCGGCGCCTACCGCCCACAGCCGCCACCGGGGAAACCGGGCCTGCCGGCGGTTGGGCGTCAGCCGGCGTGACCGTGTCCACCGCGCTCGTCGGGGCCGCGGTCGCGCTGGATACCTCAACGAGGCGCCAGACGTCCGCTAGCCGGACCAAGCGGCCGCGGTCGCTCGTTGTCGCCGGCAACCGGCCGTTTTCGATCCATTGCCGGAGCGTACCGGCGGGGACATTAGCGGTATCGGCGGCATTGATGAGCGTCACATATTCGTTGCCATTCACGGCCATTGTACTGCTTCCTTTAGCCCGTATCGGTCAGCGCGTCTACCGCGCGGCGGTCCCTACCCCCACGAGGCGACGCAAGTCCCAGCCGCGCCGTTCGGGCGTCCGGCTGTCGCACGGCAACTCAACGGTGAACATCGTGCCCATACCGGGCGTGCTTTCGACGGTGATGTCGCCGTGGTGCGCCTGGGCCACCGCCCGCGCGATAGACAGGCCCAGCCCGGTCCCACCGGTGTTGTGCGCCCGCGCCGCGTCCGTGCGATAAAACCGCTCGAAGATGCGGGACAAATGCTCGGATGGTATGCCAATACCGGTGTCACTGACGCGCACGCGCGCCCCCAGGGCGGTCCCCTCCAACGCAACGGACACACGGCCACCGCCGGGCGTGTACGTCACCGCGTTGTCGAGCAGATTGCTAAAGAGTTGGCGCAGGCGCGTCGGATCACCAGTGAGTGTTACCGAGTCGAGGTGATCGCTGACGATGGCGATGCCGCGCTCCTCGGCGATGACACCGATCCGGCCCACCACGTCGCCGAGCAGCCGATCCAGGGCCACCGGTTCGTGCGCCAGGCCAGCCGGGTCCACATCGATACGCGTGAGCGCGAGCAACTTGCCGACGATGGCGCCGAGGTGGTCCAACTCCTCGCCCATGCTGCCCAACGTATGCTGATACTCGGCGACCGAGCGTGGCCGCGCCAACATCAACTCGACCTCGGCCTGCATCACCGTGATCGGGGTACGCAACTCGTGCGACGCGTCAGAGGTAAAGCGCTGCTGCCGCGTGAAGGCCGCGTCCAGGCGGCCGATCATGTCGTCGAAGGCGCCGGCGAGGCGGCCCAATTCGTCCGCCTGATTGAGGTTGAAGCGCTGCGAGAGGTCGCGCTCGGTGATCTGCCGCGCCCGGCGCGTAATGGCGTCGACCGGAGCGAGCGCACGGCGAGCCAATAGCCAGCCGCCGGCCGCCGCGATAAGCAGCAGCGCCGCCGCGACAGAGACGAGGATGCGCTTGAGGAAGGTGATCTGGCGCGAAAGTTGCGAGGTCGGCACGGCAATTTGCCCGATCGCGTTGTCGCCGGCGTACGAGAGGGGGACGGTGATGTAGCGCCACCCGCTGTCCTGGGTAACCGCGGTCTTGCCGCCCTTCCTCACGGTCTGCTGTCCCTTCTTGGCCGCGCCCGTGTCGAGCACGGGGTTGGCCGGCTGGTTGGGCAGCGGCTTGCCCGAGAGGTCGAAGAACTCCATTGTATAGCCGCTCTTGGTGGGGGCGTTAGGGTCCTTGAGTTGGAGACCATTGTAGGCCCCATCCGTGCGCGCGCTATAGCCACGGAAGTAAGCGGGGGACAACCCGACCCTGACAACCTGTTGCTCGAAGGTCTGCGTGAGGAGCCCCGTGTACTCGTCAGCGGACTGCTGGTACTGCGAGAAGGCGGCGAAAACCGTGCCCACGAAAACCGCGAGCACGAGGGCGACCAGGCAGGTGTACCAGAGGGTGAGCCGCACGCGGATCAGGTGCGGGAGGGGCAAGCGTGAGAGCAGAACTAGACGGCGCATGGCGGTGTGTCCTTGACAGCATTGGGTTTATGTCTAATAAGTATAGCAAGACGAGATGTATCATATACAGGACACGATGCGGTCAACAATAGAAAGTGGGACGTGAGATCTATCGTACGCTCCGCACGGGCGCTCCTGGTCGGCGCCCTGTTGGCGCTATTCCTGGCGTTCGCGACGCTGTTCGTCATCGTCCCAGTCGTCGGCAGGGGCGGCCTATGGCTGGCGCAGATCGTCGCCGTGCTGGTCCTTGCCGCCGTGATGGTATTCATCATCAGATCGGTGTTGCGCGCGTACCGTTCGTCAGGCGCGCTCAACGAGCCCGGCAAGCCGTAACGGATTCTGCGCGCCTAGTGGAAGCGTTGGCAGGTGACAGGTGAGCTGTTTCTACTGGGGACGCCGGCGCTCCTAGCAGAGACGGTCCCGCGGGAAGAGCAGCCGGAAGCGCCGTCTCTTTATCAAGCCGTCACTAGATAACCACGGCGCTGTAACTCATCGCGTGCCTTGGAGAGCAAGTCAGGACGCGCCGACTCAACAGTGTGACTGTGCCGGCCTCCGGTGAGCTCTTGTAGGGGCAGCGAGTCCGTCGCGTCCAGCCGCTCGATCAACTCCTGAACGTCCTGGCGCGACGAGACATACAGGTCGGTGCGCAGAGCCCCGAAGACGGGGTGGTCGATGACGTCGTCCAGAATGCGAATACCAAGGTCGACCATGATGGTCATCTCGTCGCCAAGCGCGGCGCGGTCGTGCTGTAAGTGCAGGACATCGCGGTGCGCGACCGGCTCAGGATTACGCAAGAGATAGCCGCGTGGTGTCGCGATAACATCCGAACCGGCGGCGCGCAGGATCGCCATATCCTGGACTAACACCTGGCGGCTGACGCCGAACTGCTGCGCCAACTCCGAGCCAAGGACAGGCTCTCCCGACATGCGCAGCGTCCGTAGCAGTTCCTGGCGTCTCTCCTCGCCGCGCTGCCCTCGACGTGGCGCGGGCTCTACGGCCGGGTTGCGCCCCTGTCCGCCTCGGAGCGTATGTACTCCCTCGGCCTCCACTGTCTCTTTATGTTGTTCTCTCATAATCATCCTCGTATTCTCTCACCTAATTACTAATCATTCAGCACGCAATTGTCATGCCAAGAATCCTGTCCCAGGTAGGGGTTTAAGGACGCGGTCATGCATGGATTGCGACGGTAGGTGGTGGCTGGCACGATCAAGACGGTGGACGCCAGCAGTTGAGGAAGCGCGGAGGATATGGCGAGTGAACCGTCCGGTGGCAAGGTAGGGACCGCTACTAGCCCCGCCTTGCCGTCGATCGAGAAAACTACTTAGTCAGCGACGCGCTTGTGCGTTTGCGGCACGCCTACGCGCCGGCCGTCAGCCTGGGGCCCAGATGGATGCTGAACATATGGCAGTGCTCACAGCGCGCGGCGTGGACGGCATCCATGCCGTGTGGGTAGCCACCCGCGAGTAGGAGCGCGCGCATAGCTGTACAACTCGCGTTGCGGCGGCCCTGACGGAAGCGCACGAACTCGGGCCACAACCGCGTCAGCGCCAGGCGTCGCCGTCGCGACTCACCCATATAGCCGCCGAGCTCACGCCAGTAGGCGCGAGCCGGCCAGCAAGCCTCCTCCGGGCCGCTGAGCAACAGATAGCTCTCGGCTAACTCGTCGATCAGATCGGCGGAGCCGGCCGCGCGCGACGAGGCGACAAGGTCGGCGTAGGCGAGCTTGGCCCACGCCGGCAAGTGCGACGGCGGCGCGGGTATCTCGTGCGGACGGGGCGGGCGTGGAGCGGTACGCGGCGCGATTGTCATGCTAGTTACCCCTCGAGCATCAGCGTTTCCGGATCCTCGACGAGTTCTTTCACGCGTACGAGGAACTGCACGGCTTCGCGCCCATCCACGATACGGTGGTCGTAGGAGAGCGCGAGATACATCATGGGGCGAATGACGACCTCGCCTTTCACGGCGATCGGGCGCTCCTCGATCTTGTGCATCCCCAGGATGCCGACCTCGGGCGCGTTGAGAATGGGCGTCGAGAGCAATGAGCCGAACGTGCCGCCGTTGGTGATGGTAAACGTGCCGCCGGTCAACTCAGCTAGCGTGAGCTTGTTGTCGCGCGCGCGCTTGGCCATCTCGCCGATCTCGCGTTCGATCTCAGCGAAGCTCTTACGGTCAGCGTCACGCAATATCGGGACCACCAGACCCTCGTCGGCGCCCACGGCGACACCAATATCGTAGTGCCGCTTGAGCACGAGCTCGTCGCCCTGAATCTCGGCGTTGAGGCGCGGGAACGCCTTGAGTGCCCCGACCACCGCCTTCGTGAAGAACGACATGAAGCCCAAGCCCACGCCGTAGCGCTCCTTGAAGGCGTCACGACGGCGCTTGCGCACCTGCATGATCGCGCTCATGTCGACCTCGTTAAAGGTGGTCAGCATGGCGGCGGTGTGCTGCGCCTCGACGAGCCGGCGCGCGATGGTCTGGCGGCGGCGCGACATACGCGCGCGCTCCTCGCGCGGCCCCGTCCCGAATAGCGTGGCCAACTCCGCCGACGCCTGGCCTGCATTCGGTCCCGCCGCAGGCGCGCTGAGGACGGGTGGGCTCGTCGGCGGCGCCCCTTGCGGAGTGGTCGGCGCGACCGCAGGCGCGACGGCGCCATGGTTGAGATAGACGTCGACATCATCTTTGGTGATGCGGCCGCCGGGACCTGTCCCACCAACCTGAGCTAGCTCGACGCCGCGCTCGGCGGCATAGCGCCGTGCCACGGGCGTGACATGCGCATCGTCGGTGGGGGTCTCAGCCGGTCGCGCCGCGGCGGGCGCTGTCGCCCCGTTGCCCCCCCGCGGCGCTTCGACGGCCGAGGGAGCAGGCGTCGCCGACGAGGCCGCGGCCCCATCACTCGCCACAGCCGCGGCGCCCACTCCCTCAGTGAGGGTCGCCAGCACGTCGCCAACGTTGACCGTAGCGCCTTCGGCCTGGGCGATATGCTGTAGCACGCCGCCCTGCTCCGCCGTCACCTCGACCGCGACCTTATCCGTCTCTAGCTCGACCACCGCCTCGTCGACTGTGACCGGTTCGCCCTCTTTCTTGAGCCACCGGCCGACCACGGCCTCCGTCACCGACTCCCCGAAATGGGGGACACGTATCTCAACCAAACGCTCCAAGGCTTCCCCCGCCTTTAGGCGTGGTGAGGAAGGGGAGCCAAACCCGCTTTCATTGAACATTTTATGCTCCTAATGTGGTAAAATAGAGGGATGAGCATACGGACTATCGCTCTGACGTTGGCTCCCACGGACACCCAGCGCGCCGCCTTTGTGCGGTTGCGCCGGGCCTGCGTGGACGCCTGCAATCACATCTCGACCGTGGCATGGGACACCGGCACGTTTAACCGTGTGCGGTTGCAGCAAGCCACCTACGCCGAGGTGCGGGCGACGTATGGACTCATGGCCCAACATACGTGTCAGGCCGTAGCGGTCGTGGCGCAAGCCTATCGAACGGACAAAGATACCAAACGGGTCTTCAAGCCGACCATGGCCATCACCCTCGACACGCCGCGCCTCTATCGTCTTGACGGGAACCACGTCGCCATCACCACATTGGATGGACGGCTGGCCGTCAAGCTCAACACCGGCGGCATACAGCGCGCGTGGCTCAAAGAGGCCACTGCGTTGAAAGAGGCCGACCTGGTCTGTGACCGCAAGGGGCGCTGGCGGCTCATGGTCAGCGCGGTCTATCCCGACCCGCCCCCCAGGGACACCGAGGGCGTCCTTGGGGTGGATCTGGGCCGCACAGATATTGCCGTGACCAGCGACGGCGACGCCTTTAGCGGGCAACAGGTCACGGCGGTCAGGGACTGCTATGCGCGGACGTGCAGGATGATCCAACAGAACGTCTCGAAAGGCACACGGAGTAGCCGCCGTCGTGGGCGGGCGACTCTGGCACGGTTGTCGGGACGCGAACATCGCTTTCAAGCCAACGTCAATCACACCATTAGTCGGCACATCGTGGCAGCAGCGGTTGAATCCAGCAGGGCGATTGCTTGCGAGGACTTGACGGGCATGCGGGAACGCACGAACAAACAGCCTCGGACTAAGACGGAGCGACGGCGGTCCAACAATTGGGCCTTCTACCAACTCCGGCTGTTTCTGTCCTACAAGTGTCAGGGGGCGGGCGTCCCCTTCGTCCTGATTAATCCAGCCTATACCTCGCAGATGTGTCACTGCTGCCTCCATATCGGTGAGCGGTCGGGGAAACAGTTTGCGTGTGTGAATCCCGATTGCCTGTGCTGTGGTGATGCTGACTATAATGGAGCGCGGAATATCGCGCTTGTGGGGATGTCCGTAACGCATCCTCGTGGTCCGCTACTGTGTTGCTCGTACCAACCCGGTCGCAGGGCTTCTGAAAGCCCCCGCCTTTAGGCGTGGGGAAGTTTACCCGCCATACCTTCTCTGTCGTCCTCCAGTCGTGAGTCGTGAGTAACTTGCTCCAGCTACTCACGACTCACGACTAATACCTATCGACTTTCGACTAACGTCCGCACGCCCGCGAAGGCGTCCGTTACGATCTTATTCTGCTCGGCGGCGTGCCGGCGCGACGAACCCACGGCGGGGCTATCGCGTTCTGGCCGCCCAACGTATGTGAGCGTGAGGCCGCGCTCCGCGACAAGCGAGCGCAGATGCGGGTCGGCGAAGGACCACGCGCCCATGTTACGCGGCTCCTCTTGCAGCCACACGACCTCGTTCAGATTCGGATAGGCCGCGAGTAGCGCGGCTATCTCCGCGGCAGGGAACGGATAGAGTTGCTCGACGCGCGCGATGGCGACCCCGCTGACCTCCGCGCGTTGCGCGCTCTCGACGAGGTCGACGTACACCTTGCCACTGCATAGAATCAGCCGCGCTACCTCGTCGCGCCGCCCGTTGGCCGCCATCTCAGGGTCGTCAAGCACGGTATGGAATGAGCCGTCTGTCAGATCGGCCGCGTGGGAAGCCGCGCGCGCGTGCCGCAGCAGACGCTTGGGAGCCATGACGACGAGCGGCCGTGGGTCTGTCCCCAATAAGGCGACGTGGCGGCGCAGCAGGTGAAAGTACTGCGCGGCTGTCGTCGGGTTGGCCACGTAGAGGTTGTCGTTGGCGCTGAGTTGCAAGTAGCGCTCCAGACGCGCGCTGGAGTGGTCGGGCTCCGGACCCTCGTAGCCATGCGGCAGCAACATGACGAGCGACGGATATTGGCGCCACTTAGCGCGCGCCGACACGATAAACTGGTCGACGATGACCTGCGCCGTGTTCGCGAAATCGCCGTACTGCGCCTCCCACAAGACCAGCGTGGCCGGCGCGTGGACGCTATAGCCGTACTCGAAGCCGAGGACGCCAGACTCGGTGAGCGGGCTGTTGTAGACAGCGAACGAAGCGGCCGCCTCGGGCAAGTGCTGTAGCGGGGTATAGGTCGCGCCCGTCTCGACATCGTGCAGCACCAGGTGGCGCTGGCTGAAGGTGCCGCGCTCGGAGTCCTGTCCGGTCAGGCGGATTGGCGTCCCGTCGGCCAGAGTCGCGGCAAAAGCCAGTGTTTCGGCCAGCGCCCAGTCGATCGCGCCATCGGGCGCGAGCGCGCCACGCCGGCGCTCAAGCTGGCGCATCAGGCGCGGATGCGGAGTGAAGCCCTCGGGCAACCGCAGCAATTCCTCGTTGTAGGCGCTAAGGCGCTCGTACGGCACAGCAGTCGTGATAACCGCTGTGGAGCCCGTCACGACCTGCCGCTCCGCCATTTCGGGAAGGGACTCGGGCGTAGCGAGTTGGCGGTTGATCTCCTTGAGGCTGGCGATAGCCTCGTCGAGCATGCGGTTCGACGCGTCGAGCGGGACGACCTGTTCCGCGTCGAGTTGGCGCGCCCACAGCGCCCGCACAGTCGGATGATTGGTGATCTTGTCGTAGAGCAGCGGCTGCGTGTAGGCTGGCTCGTCGCCCTCGTTGTGTCCATAGCGCCTATAACCTACCAAGTCGATCAGCACGTCCCGGTGGAAGCGCTCACGATAGGCGTAAGCTAGGCGCGCCGCGCTGATACACGCGGCGGGGTCGTCGGCGTTGACGTGCACGATCGGGATCTCAAAGCCCTTGGCCAGGTCGCTGGCATAGAGGGTCGAGCGGGCCGACCGCGGCTCGGTCGTGAAGCCGAGTTGGTTGTTGGTGATGATGTGGATGGTGCCGCCGGTGCGGTAGCCCTCTAGCCGCGAGAGGTTGAGCGTCTCGGGGACGATGCCCTCGCCTGGGAAGGCGGCGTCGCCGTGGACCATGAGCGGCAACGCGGCGTTCTCGTCGCGCTCCGGCGCCCCGGCCTGATCGCGACGATCCTGGATGGCGCGGGCCATGCCCTCAATGACAGGGTCGATATATTCAAGATGGCTTGGGTTCGCGGCCAGGGTCAACGTCATCTCCTGCACCGCGCCTGTCGCTCCGAGGTGATACTTCACATCGCCGGAGTAGCCGAGATTGGAGCCCTCCGTAGGGTCACTGGCCGGACTGGACTGACCGGACGCGGCGTCGCGGAACTCTTTGATCAGCTGTTTGTAGGGCTTGCCGAGGACATGAGCCAGCACGTTGAGGCGGCCGCGATGCGCCATACCGATCACGACCTCGCGCGTGCCCATGCCGGCCGCGGCGCGAATAATGTCATCAAGCATCGGCGCCAGCGCGTCGACGCCCTCGATCGAGAAGCGCTTTTGATCGCGGTAGCTTTGGTGCAGGAAGCGCTCCAGCGCTTCGACGCAGGTGAGGAGTTGCAGCACCGCGCGCTGCTCATCGGGCGGGAGAGCCGCGCGGTAGTGGCCCGACTCCACGGCCTCGCGCAACCACGCGCGCTCCTCGGGGTCGTGGACATGGCTATAGTCGTAGCCGGTGGCGCCCTCATAGATCGTGCGCAGCCGGTCGATGGCCTCTCCAGCGCTGGCCGCACCGCGCGCCGCGGGGCCGCCTACCACCTCGGCAGGGAGCGCGGCAAGGTCCTGCGGGGTTAAGTTGTACGTCTCGGCGCGCAGGCCAGGATTACCCTGTGGCTCACTACCAAGCGGGTCAATGCGCGCGGCGAGGTGGCCACGGCCACGGATGTTGCGCGCCAGCCGCGCCGCGTTACCGATCGCGGCCAGATTCAACGGCGTCGCGCCGGTCGTCGCGGGCGTCGCGCCATTCACCACAGAAACGGAAGACGATACGGCGCCATTTTTTGAGGATACCGGCATAGCGTCAGGCGCCAGCGGTAAAAGATCGAAAAGCGCGCGCGTCTGTGGATCGACGGACTCGCGGTCGCTCAGGTAATGGTCGTACAAGTCGAGCGCATAGCCCGCGTTCGGCCCGTGGAACAGGTCAAGACCTTGCATAGCCGCGGTGTCGCCTCCTCATTGAAACGAATCTGTATAGATATAGATAAGTAGCGCCCTCGTCGGGCGCCTATAATAGTAGTTTACAGTGGTTAGTAATTAGTTGTTAGTGGCGAGTGACTAGTTCTCGCCACTCGCCACTCGCCACTCACCACTCGCCACTCACCACTCACACGGCGGCGGTCTGCTTGGTCGGGGCCAGACCGAACACCTCTTCCGCCTTGTTCACGATCTCGCCGCTGATAGCGATCGAGGCCGTGGCGGCGGGGGACGGCGCGTTGCGCACATGCAGCATGCCGTTGCCGGTTGCGAAGATGAAATCGTCGACCATCTTGCCATTGGCCTGGATGGCCTGTGCGCGCACGCCGGCCGGTCCCGGATGGCAATCTTCGGGCTGGATCTCGGGGACGTAGACTTGCAGCGACTTCACGAAAGCCTGCTTGTTGAAGTCGCGCCAGTACTCGCCAAGGCCCATCTTCCAGTACATGACGGCCATCTTCTGGAAGCCGCCGTAGGAGAGCGCCTCACCAAGCTCCTTGGGCTTGATATCGAGCTTCTTGTAGCCCTCGCGCGCGAAGGCCAGCACGGCGTTGGGACCGAGCGAGCGGTCACCGTTGATGTGCCGCGTAAAGTGCACGCCGAGGAAGGGAAATTCAGGATCTGGCACAGGGTAGATCAAGTTGTTGATGAGGTAACTCTTCTCCGGCGCGAGTTCGTAGTAGTCACCGCGGAAGGGCACGATCTGCGGCGCGCGCGCGCCGCCGGTCATACGCGCGACGCGGTCAGCGAAGAGACCCGCGCACGAGATCAGGTAGCTGCCCTGCACATCGCCCTTGGTCGTCTGCACCGTAACCGTGCCGCCGCGGCGGTCAACGCCGGTAACTTCACGGCCAAGCAGGATGTCGCCGCCCATGCCGCGGACCTCGTCGGCGTAGGCCCTGGCGACCTTGACGTAGTCGGTGATGCCGGTCTTGGGCGAGTAGATGGCCTTGATACCCGTGACATGCGGTTCGAGTTCCTTGAGGCGCTCGGGGCCGATAATCTCGACGCCGGGGACGCCGTTGGCGACGCCGCGCTCGTAGAGCTTTTGTAGGCCCGGCAGTTCCTTCTCCTTGGTGGCTACGATAACCTTGCCGCAGAGGTCATAGGGGATGTCGTGCTCGTCGCAGAACTGGACGAGTTGCTTGACGCCCTTGACGCACAAGGTCGCCTTGAGCGAGCCCGGCGCATAGTAGATGCCGCTGTGGATCACGCCGCTGTTGTGACCCGTCTGATGCTTTGACACATCGTTCTCTTTGTCGATAACCGCGAGTTTGAGGTCGGGACGCCTCTTGAGCATCTCCATCGCCGTCGCCAGCCCGACGATCCCGGCGCCGATCACGACCACGTCATAGCGTTGTTCCGCCATGCGTTTAGCCCTCCTTAGCATAAGTATGGGGACACGGATAATCCTACCCTAAGGATACACCTGTTACCACATACTATGACGTCCGGCTGCGGGACTTCGCGACCGCGGGACCCAATCGTACATGCTCAATGGATCATCGACCTCTCACCCAAACGGGTACCCCTTGCTGACCCGAACAGGGCCTAGCCGCGCGCGTCGTCATCGCGCATACTAGGCGCATGACGATGCTATGACGTGCAGGAGATAAGACATGTTCACTCTATCCACCCCATCACTACGCCCCACGGACCTGTTCCGTGATGTCGACGCCGCGTGCACGGCCGAGGGCGCGCGGCGCGCCCTCTTTGCCCGGATCGCGCCCTTCTGCGTTGATCCAACCTGGCGCGTCACCCTACGCGCCGGCCCGACCGGCTACGACATCACCCTGACCAACTGGCCGACAGGCGCGTGTTATCACGCGCATATCGCCCAGACGGATCGTACGGAGGGGACCGATCGACGCGTGGCGTGAGGGGCAGCAGTCTTGCCTCATCGCGTTTCTCCGGCGTCATCTCTGCTATTGGCAGCGTGACGAGCACTAGTGTCCCAGTCCAGAGGCTATCGCAGCAACTCGCCGGAGGATTATCCAACGAGCCAGCCGCTCGCACGCCCCTGCTAGCGCACGAACTTTTGCAGTTCCGCCGCCGGGAGTGTCCCTAATTGACGGAAAGATCCGTCCGCATTGAAGGCTGTCGCGGCAAAGTTGCCCGACGAGTTGTGGTACTTGTTGAAGGTGATCTATAGTGGACCCAGGAATCTGGACAGTGAAAGGGGGCACTTATAGGTGGTAGACTAGACCACGATGAGACAACAATACAGGTCCGCCTACAAGGCCCGCGTCGTGCAGGAGTTGCTGCGCGAGG
>JAABUM010003106.1_pt1 | contig 21133 bp, 20 predicted proteins | sample 5559161 | NCBI WGS metagenome assembly JAABUM01 (sample SAMN10711868, study PRJNA513369) | rock metagenome | isolation source: Antarctica rocks | place: Antarctica: Victoria Land, Siegfried Peak nord
CGTCCACAACGCAAAAACCCAGGTCAGCATCATGATCAACAGAGTGACTAGAGATAACGTCGGGCAAGTTCACGGCCAACGCCGCCTGGCTCGCCCTGACCGTCATGGCCCACAACCTCGGCCGCGCAGTCGGCCAGCTCGCCGGCCCCGACCTGCACCAGGCGACCGCCGCGACCCTGCGGCGCAAGGTCTTCACCATGCCCGGACGGCTCGTGCACACCGGCCGACGTCGCCACCTACGACTACCGGCGAACTGGCCCTGGGCCGACCCGGTCCGCCTGGCCCTGACCCGCATCACTGCGATCCCGCTGCGCTGCTGACCACCACCCCCGCCCCGACGACCAGGAACTCGGAGAAGCCGGCAGACCGGCAGCTCACCCCTGCCCGCGGCTCATATCAGCAGCAGCACCACAACCGGCCAACCACAGCTCCCCACCCGCCAAGATCAACGGTGGATCCGGGATAAGCGCCCGCGCCGGCGGCGGTGACGGCGATCGCGTCGAGGGCTCCTTCGACCAGCACCGGCCGGGCGCCGGCGGCCAACGCCGCCCGAACGGGCGAGGCGCCGAGGCCGTAGAGCGCCTCACTCTTGCGGTTGAGCGCGGTCTGCGGGCTGTTGGGTACTTGGGAACGCCGGTGCCCTCGTGCAGCGCCCGGCCGATGAACGCCACCACCCGCTCACCGGAGGGGTCCCGGACCGGGAACATCAGCCGGTCGCGGAACCGGTCGACGATGGTGCCCCGTCGGGTGGCCAGCGCCACGCCGGCGTCAAGCAGCTGGGTGTCGGTGTAGCCGGCAGCGCGCAGGTGCTCGACCAAGGCGCTCCAGCCGGGCGGGGCGTAGCCAGCTCGAAGCCGGTGACGGCCTCGCCCGGGATGGCCCGCTGGCCGAGCAGGGCCAGGACCTGTCCGGCGTCCGGGCGCCCGGAGGACAGCTGGGCGGTGTAGAAAGCCAGGGCGTCTTCGTGCAGGCGTACCAAGACCTCGAGCTCGGACTCCGCGGCCCGCCCGGCTGCACCGGCTGGCCAGCTCAGGCTGGTCAGGTTGGCGGCGCTCTCGCTGTCCCGGCGGGCAATGGCAGTGCGGTCGGCGCCGGCCTTTACCCGGGCAGCGAGCGCAGGCTCCAGGATCTCGGCGGTGTCGGGCTGGGTGGCGGCCAGCACCGTGCTGGTCGCGGTCAGCACCCGCTGCCCGGTCAGGCGCACCACCGCTTCGGGGCTGGCGCCACCGAGCTGTCGGCGCCGGCGGCCCAGCCGGTGACGTAGGGGAAGGTGTAGCCGCCGGTGTCCAGCCCGTGCGAGCCGGCAACTGGGTAGGCCACCGACTCGGCCTCTACCTCCTTCACCCCCCGGCAGCCCGCCGTCGTCCCCTCCCCCACAGCAGCACCAGCTGGCGGTGCATGCCGCGATGAGCGGCGGATAACTGACAGGTAACAATTGGGTGTCGAGTGCTCGCGGCCTGTATGGGGGGCGTTACGTTCCGGCTCAGAACCTCGGCAGAACCCGGCGGCGTCGACAGGACGCTCTGGACCCCCAAGGAAGGCGTGTGCCCATGCGCAACCGCGCAGTCGGCCTGGTGACGGTCGGCGTGTCCGCAGTGCTCGCCCTGAGCGCCTGCGGCTCTAACAGCAAGAGCAACGGCTCCTCCAGCGCGTCGTCGCCGAGCTCGGGCAGCTCGGGCAGCTCGGGCAGCTCGGGCAGCTCGAGTGCCGGGGTCGTCAGCGCGGCCTGCAAGCTGACCAACCCGCCCACCAGCCAGGCCAAGGCTCCGTCGCAGTCCAGTTCGACCGCGAAGGCCAGCGGCAAGGTCGGCGTGATCCTGCCCGACACCACGTCTTCGACGCGCTACACGCTGTACGACAAGCCGCTGCTGCAGGCCGCGCTCACCTCGGCCGGCGTCACCCCCGACATCCAGAACGCTGGTGGCAGCACCGCGCGGTTCTCCCAGATCGCCCAGAGCATGATCGGTGAGGGTGTCAAAGTCCTCATCGTCGATTCGATCGACGCGACCTCGGGCGCGGCGGTCGAGCAGCAGGCGTCCGCAGCCGGGATCAAGGTCATCGACTACGACCGGGTCAACCTCGGCGGGACCGCGCAGTACTACGTCTCCTTTGACAACGAGGACGTCGGCCGCCTGCAGGGCCAGAGCCTGGTCGACTGCCTCAACGCCAGCGGTGTCAAGACCCCGCAGATCATCGTGATGAACGGCGGCACGGACACGGACAACAACGCGGTGCTGTTTGCCAGCGGCGCGCAGTCGGTGCTCAAGCCTCTGCAGAGCGCCGGCAAGCTGAAGATCGTCTCTGAGTCTGTCGTCAAGGGCTGGACCGTCTCCCTCGCCGCGCCGACGTTCACCCAGGCCCTGACCGCTGCCGGCGGCAAGGCCGACGGTGTGCTGGCCGCCAACGACGACATCGCCAACGCCGTTGTCGGCGTGCTCAAGCAGAGCGGCCTCAACGGCCACGTCGCGGTAACCGGTCAGGACGCCGGCGTCAGCGGGCTGCAGAACATCATCAACGGCCAGCAGAGCATGACCATCTTCAAGAACGTCAAGGTGGAGGCTAAGGCTGCGGCGCAGCTGGCTGTCGCCCTCGTCGCGGGGACCGATCCGTCGGCGGCTGGCCTGACGCTGACCAAGTTCGACGACCCGAAGGCGCCGAGCCACAACCTGAAGGCGCTGCTGCTACCGGCGCAGGTCATCACCCAGGCCAACGTCACCGATGTCACCAAGGCCGGCGCGCTGACGGCGGCCCAGATCTGCAAGGGCATCGAGAGCGCCTGCAGCACTCTGGGCGTCAAGTAGTTCGCAGCCATCAAGCAGACGGGGAGGTGGCCGGGCGCGTCCGGTGCGCCCGGCCACCACTCGTCCCCCAACGGCACGGCGCCGCGTACGACGTGATGTCCGTTCCCGAAGGAGGAAGAAGGTCGTGGTGCCCGAGCCAATCTTGAAGATCACCGGTCTGAACAAGAGCTTCGGGGTGGCTCACGTCCTTAAGGACATCGACTTCGCGGTCTACCCGGGACAGGTCACCGCCCTGGTCGGTGACAACGGGGCGGGCAAGTCGACCCTCGTCAAGTGCATCGCCGGGATCAACACGATCGACAGCGGCACCGTCGAGTTCGAGGGGCGGCCGGTACGTCTGGACGACCCGCGGGCCGCCGCCGCGCTCGGTATCGAGTTCGTGTACCAGGACCTCGCGCTCGCCGACAACCTCGACATCACGCAGAACATGTTCCTCGGGCGGGAGATTCGCCGGCTCGGGTTCATGGCGGACGGGCAGATGGAGCGCAAGGCCCGGGAGAGCCTGTCCTCGCTGTCGGTGCGAACCGTCTCCTCGGTCCGACAGTCCGTGGCCAGCCTGTCGGGCGGTCAGCGCCAGACCGTGGCGATCGCCAAGGCGGTGCTCTGGAACAGCAAGGTCGTATTCCTCGATGAGCCGACCGCGGCGCTCGGCGTGGCGCAGACCCGCCAGGTGCTCGACCTGGTGCGACGGCTCGCCGACCAGGGCCGCGGCGTCGTTCTCATCTCGCACAACATGAACGACGTGATGGAGGTGGCCGACCGCGTGGCAGCCCTCTATCTCGGGCGGATCGCCGCGGAGGTCTTCACCAACGACAGCAGCACGACTCAGATCGTCGAGCTGATCACGGCCGGGCGCAGCGGCGACGTCGGCCTCGCCCCCGCGACCGCCAACGAGAGCATCTGAGGACCACGATGACGTCACAGCAGGCCGGCTCCGGGACCGGCAGCACCGGCAGCACCGGCGCCCCGGACAGCAGCGGGGGCGACAGCGTCACCCCGGCCGACGACACCGGCGCAGCCGTCAGCACCGGCACCGCAGCCGTGCCCGCCGCCGCCGGCGGCACCGCCAGCCCAAGCACCACGACCGGCGCGCTGACCACCGACGCCGGCTACCGCCCCGCCGGCGACTTCTCGCTGGACGTCGAGCGGCGTTCGGTGACGAACGCGGTGCAGAGCTGGTTCAACCGCCTGCGCTCGGGAGAGCCCGGAGCCCTGCCCTCCATCCTCGGCCTGGTCGTGCTCGCCGCGATCTTCAGCCAGGTCAGCGACCGCTTCCTCAGCCGCAACAACATCGGCAACCTGCCCGGCCAGGGCGCGTACATCGCGATCATCGCGATGGGGCTGGTCTTCGTCCTGCTGCTCGGCGAGATCGACCTGTCCGCTGGCACGACCGGCGGCGTGTGCGCCGGCTTCGCCGCCCAGGCGATCTTCTCCAACGGGCTCGACAAGGGAACCTCCGGGGTCCTGTACTGGTCCCTGATCGTCGGCATGCTCGCGATGGTGGCGCTCGGTGCCTATCTCAGATCGATCACCGGACCGGTCGTCGTGGCGCTCGGTGCCGTCGACGCGCTCACCGGCGTAGACAAGAACGTCCTGGGGGCGCTGTTCCTGGCGATCGCGATCGGCTGTGCCATCGGCATCTTCGTCGGATGGCTGGTCGCCGCCGTCGGCATCCCGAGCTTCATCGTCACCCTCGCGCTGTTCCTAGCGTTTCAGGGCGTCCTGCTGTTCGCCCTGAAGTCCCAGCCGATCGGCATCAACAGCTACCCGTTCTGGTACGGCCTCGCACACAACAACATCTCGCCGTTCTGGAGCTGGGTCTTCACCATTTCCCTGGTGCTCGGCTACTTCGCGTTCACCCTGGTCAAGTCCCTGGGGGCGCAGGCCAAGGGCCTGGCCGCCGACACGCTGCAACTGGTGGTCGTGCGCGCCGGGGTCCTGGCGGTAGTCGGCCTGGTCATCACCTACTTGGCCAACCAGAACCGCAACACCAACGCGTACAAACTGATCGAAGGCCTGCCCTGGGCAGCGGCCGTGCCAATAACCCTGATGATCGTGTGCACGCTGGCACTCACCAAAACGACGTGGGGCAGGCACCTGTTCGCCACCGGCGGCAACGAGGAGGCCGCCCGGCGCGCCGGCATCGACGTACGCCACATCAAGGTGACCGCCTTCACGGTGAACTCCGGGTTCGCCGCGCTCGGCGGGATCTTCCTGGCGTCCAACACCGGTGGCGCCCAGCTCGACCTCGGCGCGGGCAACATCCTGCTGTTCGCGGTCGCCGCGGCGGTCATCGGCGGTACCTCACTGTTCGGCGGCCGCGGCAAGCCGCGCGACGCGATCCTCGGCGCGCTCGTCATCGTGATGATCCCCAACGGCATCGGGCTCAAGCCCAACCTTGGCGTCCAGCACCAGGAGGTCATCACCGGCCTGGTCCTGCTGATCGCCGCATCGGTCGATGCCCTGTCGCGCCGGCGGTCGGTGCGCTCGCGCTGACGTACGCCCAGGACAACGGGTCGGGAGCCAGCAGGACGGCCGTCGACCAGCAGCACGTGCCGGGCGCCGAGTGCCAGCACCGCTTGGCAGGTGTAGAGCGGACGCTGCCGCTTATGGAACACGGGCCTGAACCTGCGCCGAACCCCCAGCCCTCGGCCTGAATCGCCAGCGCAGGGCCCGGCCGGCCCGCACCGCGGACCCCGCCGGTAGGGCGACTCGGGTTGTGGCCGGCTGGGCTCGGCGCTGCTGTCGATCTGGCCACCGGCTGCACGTCGTACGTAGCAGGCCCGGTCGGCGGGCCGCTGGTCGGGGGGAAGACGTCAGGGCGCAGTACCTGGTCCTGCTGTATGAAGACGAGTCGGCTTACGCCGCGGCCGGTAAAGGGGTCGATGAGCAGGTGCCCGCCGAGCACACAGCGTTCGGCGAGGCCAACGAAGCCCTGCTGCGCGGCAGCAACGCGCTGGCACCGACCCGCACGGCGACGTCGATCCCCCGGGACCGTTCCGGCGGTGTCACGGTCACCGGCGGGCCGTTCGCCGAGACCAACGAGGCCCTGGGCGGCTACCACCTGATCGAGGCCGACCTGGACCAGGCGCTGGCGGTCGCCCGGCAGGTCCCGGCCCGGTTCGGCGGGGTCGAGGTCCGCCCGGTGCAGGCTTTCGACTAAAGCGGCTCTTCGCGGTGAAAGGTGATTGATCTTGGTGGGCGTGTCGTAGCGAGCCGACAGGCTCGCGGCCTCCGTGGTTGGTGTCGAATCACTCAGCCCCGGAGGGCCGCGAGCATGGAGCAGGCTACGTCGCTGTTGTACGACCTGGACGGATTCACCGTCGCTGAGGTCACCGTCAACCCGTTGGGGATCCCGGTGCTGGTCCTGGTGGGGGTGTGAGCAGCGCGACAGGATTGTGCGCCAACCCGGCTCGGAAATGTCAGGCTGATCTCTAGGACCGCTGGGACAGGTGTCCATCAACACCGGAACCGGCCCTAACCTGAAGGCCCGGGGCTGCTCCTGCTGACGTCAGTTGGGCTACACCCAAACCCGCATGGTCCTGCGTCCGGTCCCTCGGCGACCTCGCCCCGGACCCTGTGGGGGTGCGGGGTCGGGCCAGTTCGCCGCACCGACGTCGCGGAAGACGCCGGCGTCCGGGTGCCGTGGCGGGGCAGGCTGCGGGATGGCCGGTAGGCCGCATGGGCGGTCGGACGGCTCGGCAGTGCCGTCCGGGACCGCCGCCGCGGTTGCCCGCGCCGCCGAGCACCTGCTTGTCCCGACCGACGCCGCAGAAGAGGGAGCGCGACGATGGTCGACAGCAGCACCCCTCGGCCCGGCCCCTTACGCAGAGCCCGGCGAGCTTGGAACGGCCGCGGCCGGGTTCAGGGTCGCCTTACCCAGCGCGCTGGCGAGGTGTCGCAGTCGGGCCGTGCGCGGCTGCGACCACAGCTCCGGGCTCCGGGCCGGTCAGGGATTGCAGGTGCTGGAGGGGAACCGGGCCGGTCAGGACGTCATCTAGCGGAGTCAGCCCGGCGACTCATTCTCCCGGTTCTCCTGGGCTTGCTGCTCCCCGGTGGGTCGCGCTGAGCCGTCACCCGCGGAGGGCTCCTGCGGCGACTCAGGCTGCTCCGCGGTCTCTTCCTGACCTTCGTCGGCCCGTCCCGCCGTGGGACCGTTGCTAGGGGGCATGTCGTCTCTCCTCTGGGTGAACCGCGACGCACGTTGGCTGCGACGTCTTGAGTCGAGTCTGCCTGCGGGTTCCCCGCGGCCCCCGAGCGGAGCAGAATCGGGGCGGGGACGGCCCGGGCATTGGCGACGGTCTCGACAGCCCCGTTCCGCGGACGGCGCGCTGCCGGCAGTCGTCCTACCCTCGCCGCTGATCACTAGGCGGGCGTGGGCACGGGTGGTCCGCGCTGACCCGGCTGATGTGCTGGGCCGGACGGGCACTACGTGACGGCGGCGCTCAGCTCGCTTGTCGTCGCAGCTCTCGTGCTCGCCGTCGCCTTCGGGGTGCGGCTGGACGGGTCGACTGCCGAACGGACGCGCTCGTTTGCCACAAGAGCGGGCCACAGGGCGCTGCACCGTCTGATCGATCGGGCACAAGAGGCACCCTCCTCAGCCGTGTGGCCGCTCGTCGAGCAGGCGGGTCGTAACCAAGCACCTAGGAGTCGGGCGAACGCTTCCGCCAGGGGCCTGCGACACTCTGCGGCTGCTTAGCGCACGATCCTGCAGCGTTACTACTCAAGCCCCTGCGGGAGGCGGGTGGCCGGACCGGGTCGCTGTAGCCAGGAGCGCACACGACCGCCAGGTCGGTGCTGGCGGACCGTGCCTGGGGTTTGCCCCCGGTCGGGCAGCATCCCGGGCGGCTGGGCTGACGGGGGAGTGCGCGCCGGTGCGCGGTCATGACGGCCTGTGTGCTGGGGTGGGCATGGCCGGGACAAGCCAGCGTCACTGCAGCAGCACGTGGCGAAGCAGCGTCAGCGTGCCTCCGGCGGGGGCTTGGACGCGTCGTGATGCATGGCCGCCGTCGACCAGCCGAACGAGACCGCCGCGGCGAGAGCGACGAGGACGGTGAGGTCGGTCAAGCCGCTGGCTCGGGCACGCGCCCCGGCGCAGCTGGCTCACGCGTGTCCGCCGGCCGCACGACCTGAGACTGCACGGCGCCCGGCTGACCGAGCTCGCGCAGCCGGCGCCAGTGGCCCGCCACCGCCTCGTGCAGCGTCGGGTACTCCACGTGGGTCAGACCGGTGTATGCGACGACGTCGCGCACGACGGTCTCGTGCAGCCTCGGCAGCTCGGAGCGCACAGCGACGGGGCGCAGGTGGTGCGCCAGATGGTGCGTCATCCCGCCGGTCAGCCATCGCATCGCCCTGCTGGTGGTGCTGAACGAGGCGGTGGTGCGGACCAGGTAGGCCGCCCAGGCGCGGCCGGGCGGCTCGCTGCTCGGGGTCAGGCCTTCGTTGATGTGGCCGACGACGAGGACGACTGCTGCGATCAGGCTAGCCAAGGTCTCGACGACGAGCAGCAAGATGGCCAGCCGTCCGACGCCGAGCAGCCAGGCGTAGGGGGCGAGGACCAGCAGGCACAGCCCCTTCTCCGCCACGAAGGAGGCGAGCCGCTTGGCCCCCGGCGGGGTCTCGATACCGGTCACCTCACCGGTGCGCAGGTAGCGCAGTTGGCTGCGCAGCTCACCGGCCCACGCCAGGCCGTAGAGCGGCCAGGCGTAGAAGTGCTGTGCGCGCTGCCAGCGGTTGCCCGGAGCGTCGGGGTGCAGGCGCACCATGCTCGAGGACCGGGTGGCCTCGTCGATCGGGTAGACCTGCGAGAGCTTGTGGTGGACCCGGTGCTTCAGGGTCCAGTGGCTGACCCACAGGCCCGCGGGCGTGGAGGTCTGGACGGCAAACACGTTGGGCCAGGAGCGGTTCGAGAACATCCGATGCCCGGCGTCGTGCAGCACGGTCAACGTGCCGGTCGCGAAACCCACCGCCACGGGTACCGCCGCAAGCACCAGCAGCAGCCCGCGGGGCTGCAGCAGCGCCACGGTGAGCAGCATGGCGTTGTTCACGAGAGCGATCAGGGCCCAGTCGCGCCACGGCTCCCACCGCCTGCGGGGCAGCGCGACGAACCACCGACGAACTCGCCGCGCCTCCAGGGGCAGCGGGGCCGCTGGAGTCGCGGTCCGCAGGGGCGTGTAGAGGACGTCGATCATCTGAGCAACGTCTCCTTCTAGCTGTGGCTTGGGGGCTGCGTCCGGCTGTTGCTGCAGGCGGCCTGGCTTACTGAACCACGCGAACCTCGACATGCACCGGCTTTCGGCTGCGTGCCCTGACGTGCCGCGACCACAGAACGGTCGGCCGCGCGTCGCGGATCCCAGCTGCACACCTCTTCGCGTTCTGAGCGGGCTGGCACGGCATGGTCCTCAGATTCCCCGATCGACTCTCGCTTGGCGCGAGAGACTTGCGCGCTCAGCGGCGCGCAATGCTATGCCCTCATCGGAGCAGAAACCATCACCGCTTCGTTTGAGGCACAGGAGCCCGAGCAGCAGTCCGTGGTCGTCGACGACCGCGAAGCGTCGACGTCCGGCCCGAAGCATGTCCGCGGTTGCCTCCCCCAGGGGACAATCGGGCGGCACCGTGCGCCCTTCCAGCGTGCCGAGCGCATTTAGTGGCATTGACGTCGCCGCCGCTTGCGGAAGGTCCGATCGCTCAATGGTGGTGACCAGCCGGTGATCATTGGCGACTACAAGCGCCATGTGCACATGATCGTCCGCGAGGAACGCTGCAATATCGGACCGGGTCGACCGGGTGTCAAAGGTTTTCGGGCGACGGACCATGGCGTCGGCGGCGACATCTGCTTCACCGCGACGCGCCCACTGACCTTCACTCAATGCCACCTGGAACTGCTCCTTCTCCGGGTGCTCGGGTGAGCGGGTCGTTGTAGCCGTGGCTCCGCGACGTCCCGGCGCAGCTCCACCGCGTCACGTCACCCAACCTCGGAGCCGGGCTGTTGCCGGCGGCCTACTCCGGGCCCGTTCCGCACCTTCGTGACCACCGAAGGGGGCCGCCCCCGAGCCTGCACGTCCACTGCAAGCACACCAGAATCAAGCAGCATTACAAGGACGGGCGGGCGCTGCGCACCCAGACCACGATCAATGGGACTGTCCGATCATCGGTGTAACTGGTCTTGTCTAGACCAAGGTGCGACGGCGCGTGAGGTGGAACCAGCACGGCCGCCGTGGCCGAGCCCTCGACCCGGCCTGGGTGAACCGGCGACACCTGCTCAGGGCGCGACGCCTGTCCGAGCCGGCGTTCGGAAAAGATGTGGGCCGCGCTCCAGGCCGGACCCGACCGCGCAGATCCTCACCTGCCTGGATCGCCAAGGAGGAGCTGCGGATGCTGCTCGCGCTGGCGCCCGGCGCCACCGAGACGAAGCCCACACACGCCTGCACTCGTTCCTTCTACGCCTGGTGCGCGAGAGGTAAAACGCTCGGCCTCGGAAACGTTCCCAGCGGTGCGAGGCTGGCCGGGTCCTGCCCGTCGGGCAGAGCGGCGGCAGCAGGCCAGGCACCGGCGGCGCGCAGCAGGCCGAAGGAGCGCAGAGCGGCGTCGCGGCCCGCCGGGTCAGCGTCGAACGCCACAATCACCCCGCGCTCCGCGAACGGCCCGGCAGCGGCCTCGAGGGCGGTGACCTGGCCGGCGGTCCGCGCGGTACCTGAGGGTGCGACGCCGGGGTAGCGGCCGCCGCCGGCGCAGGTGACGGCGATCGCGTCCCGCGCCCCTGGGTGAGGCGGCACACCAGACCGGCCCATAGCGGCGCGGCAGCGCTGGTACCGCCGATGGCCACCGCCTTGCCGTCGACCAGGACCGGAAGCCGGTCGCGGGGTCGGCGCCGCCGGCGACGCCGGTAGCGCCCCGCCCGGTGCCGCCTCTGCCGCTGCCGTCGGTTGCTCCCCGCCCGGTTCCGTCTTTCCAGGCGATCTCGGTGCTGGGTGCCGGCGGCGTTGGGCCGCAGGCTGGTGCCGTCGCAGCCCAGGGCGTGGGTAACCCTGAAGGCGGGGAAGTCGACGTGGGCCGCCCCGTCGGTTTCCGCGTGGCTGCTGCCGTTGTCACCCGCAACCCGGCTGACTCCCGCAACGGCACCCGAACAAAGACGGTGCTGACCGAGTCGGCCGCTGATGTTGGCCGCGCGGCCCCAGCATGCCCGGACTAACGAAGCGAGGGACCATTCCCCCGAGCAGGGCTAGCCGGCGGCTGCGGCCTTGAGCTTGCTCCCGGCGGTGACCTTCACGGTTTTGGTCGCCGCGATGTGAATCGTCTCGCCGGTGGCGGGGTTACGACCCTCACGGGCGGCGCGGGCACCTTGTTCGATGGTGAGAAAGCCCGGCAGGCTCAGCTTGTCTTTGCCGTCGGCTACAACGTCGAACACGACGTCTTGGAAGGCTGCGAGCACCTTGTCGGTGTCGGTTTCGGCGACCCGGGCTTTGCCCCCCACTGCGGCGATGAGCTCCTTGCGGTTCACGTTCTGCTCCTGACTGCTGCCCCAGGGTTAGGACAGCGCTTGGCAACGGTAGGACGGCACAAGCCAATAAGGCGCCCAGGCGCGCCGCAATCCTCGCCCCCGGCGAGGGTGCAGCTGGGCCGGTGCCGGGCGGTCTCTGGTGGGGGAGGGCGGCTGTTGGGGGCCCGCGTGCGCCTTTGGGGTGGTTCAGCTGGGGTGGGGGTCGGGGAACAGTGCGAGCTGATGTCGCCAGGGTTCGCCGGCGGTGATGGCGGCGGTGAGCCGGTCGGGGTGGTAGCCGCCGGTGAGGGCGGCGCGGATGGCCCGGGCCCGCCCGGCGGGCCCGCGGATGTCGGCTCGGCCGTGGTGGTGCGGGCCGCCGGCGCGTCCGCGGCGGGTCATGTCGCCCATGTTGAGCCGGTGGCTGCCGGGCAGCAGGTGCGCCAGGCGCACGCAGCTGGTCTCATCACAGCAGTGCCGTAGCCGCACCCCGGAGGGTAGCGGTCCGACGTCTTGTTCCCACAGCCAGCGGTGGGCGCTCATCACCTGGCCGGTGCCGGCGGCGAACCGGCCGTAGCCGTCGTCTGCGATCGCCCCGACCCACCACAGGCAGGTCGGGGACCACACCACCTTGCGGTCGAACCGCCACCGGTCCGCCACCGACGTGCGCATCCGCCCGTCCTACCACCTGGCGGCGACAGGAACCGACGTCCCCCGGCAGGCCCGGCGCCCGGCCGCACCCGGGACAGCCCCGGCCGCCAGGCCGAGTGCGACCTGCCCGGCGGCCGGTCAGGTGGGAAGTCATTGATCGAGCCATCAGCGAGGGACAAGCTGAGCCGACAAGCACCTGGTGCTCTCACCTAGGCCGCGGTGAACGGCCCCTGGCCCCGGGTACCGGTCCAGGTAGAAGTCGGGGAGGCAGCATGAGGTGCGTCTGCGGGCACGCCCGCGAACCTCATCGGCATGACCGGCCGGGATCGGACTGTTCGCGCTGCCTGTGCCCCCGGTACCGGCGCCGTTGGCCCTGGACTCGATTGCGTTGCTAGCCATGCGCGCCGGATCCTTCCGCCGTCGAAATGCAGGCGCATGCCAGATAGGACCGTCATGCTTATCCGCTTCGCTCTCCGCTGACCCTGTGCCTCAGGGGGTTGATGGGTCGAGCACGGGGGCGCGTCCGCGCGGCCCTGCGGCGTAGACCTGGCGGTACGTCGTTGGGGGCTGCTGGCCACCGAGCCCGAGCAAGCTCTGGAAGGCGGCCATCGGCGTTCGGCGCCGGTTGAAACGAAAAACGTACTCGTCGAGGTAGACCTGCAGGTGGTCCTTCGACACGCCGCGGTGGGTGCCCTGCAGCCAGGTCTTGAGGTTGCTGATCACGCGGTGCACCCGCGGCATGATCTCGTCGAGGTCGTCCGCGGCGACCCGACCCGGACGATGGGTTCGCGGGCGGTGGTCATACCCGAGCTTGCTCCGCCGGCGGTAGGAGTTCCACCCGTCGGTCTGCACGAGCGCGCCGGCTTCGACGACCTCGCGGACGAACCCGGTCAAGGTCGCCGTGGAAGCGTCCTCGGCGACCCGCATACGGACTCGGCCGGAGCCGGCTCCACGGACCTGCACTGCCACCACGACAAGGGCTTTGGTGCCGTGCTGCCGGCCGCCACGCAGTTCCCGGTCAAGGCCGCCGACGAAGCACTCGTCCACCTCGACCGCGCCGGTCAGCGGTGTGCGCTCCGGGTTGACCATCGCCCGACGCAGCTTGTGCAGGATCATCCAGGCGGTCTCCTACCGGCCGATCGCGAACTGGCGCGCCAGCTGCGTCGCTGAGATCCCCGGCGTGCCGGTGCTCATCAGGTACGCCGCCCAGAACCACAGGTGCAGCGGGGTGCGCGTCCCGTGCAGCACCGTCCCGGCCGTCAGCGACACCTCATAGCGGCACCCTGAGCACTGCCACAGCAGCCGCTTGCGCAGCACCGCCGCCTCCCTCTCGCCACACCGCGGACATCGGTAGCCGTCGGGCCAGCGTGACTCGATCAGGTACTCGCGGCAGGCGTCGTCGTCGGGGAACCAGCGCTGAAACTCCACGATGCTGCGCGGGAAATCAGGCCACGGCACGCTCGTAATCTAGCGGAGCGAAGCGGATAAGCATGAGGACCGTTTCAGAGTCGCACGGGCAGCAGTGGGTTCTGCTGGTTCTGTGTCAGGGGCCTTCTTGTGGCACGGTCTGGGGTGAGGCGGGCACGCGCGCTCGGGCGAGGGTGAGCTGCACAACGTCGAAGCGTCCGGTTCCGAGCTGCACGCCGGCGGGCGGGGCGATGTGCGGGGTCCCGCGGGGCGGCGTCGAGGACGAGGCTGGTGGGTGCGGGTAGGCGCTGGTGGGCGCCGAAGACCGATACCCAGTTGGCCGTGACGTAGGTGGGATGGCCGTTTGCTCGCAGCCGGAGCAGCAGTCCTGCCACCTGCGGCCAGACGCGATGCGAGACGATGCGGATCAGTAGCGCACCTCGCTGCGGACCCAGCCAGCGCTCGACCGCGCTGAGTTCAGCGGCGACGGGGCGGCTGTTCCCGGCATTGGACAGTTCTTTTGCTTTGATGCCGCCGAGCAACGGGGCCGCAAGAACGACGCCGCCGACTGCCAGGGCGAGAGCGCCCACAGGGCGCGCAACGGCACCACGGCGCTTGAGGCGAGTCGAGGAGGTGGCGGGCGCGCCGGCGGCGGGCGCGCCGCGTCTGGCGGCGCTGGTGAGCAGTGCGGCGGTGCCGACCGGGAGGGGCGCCAGCACCGCGGCGAGCCAGAACAGCAAGTAGGGGTCGTGGCCTCCGACGGTCTGATGGGCGGCGAGGACTCCTGCTGCGATCCCGGCGACGGACACTGCGGCGCAGGCGCGGCTGACTGGTTCGCGCAGCGCGTAGCCAACAGCGCCGAGTAGGACGCCGGCCCCCGCGCAGAGGACAAGCATCATCAGCCCTCCCGTCGGGGGAAGCGGCAGGCTCAGCCGGCCCCGCGCCCTGGAGAGCAAGGACCGGTCGAGCAGCTCGCTGGCCACCGACGCGCTGGCCCGCCAGCTGGTCGTGTGTCGGCTGGTGGTGACAAAGTCTCCGATGCGTCCCAGGTTGCCCCCGGCGAACTCCTGCTCAAGCAGCGGAGGCAGCCAGGCCAGGACGATGAGCAGCCATCCGCCGGCCTGCACCCCACCGAAGCCGGTTGCTGGCAGCAGCCGGGTGGGCCAGGCGCGCGGCAGCAGACAGGGCCCAGGCTCGTCGACTGAGCGGCGGCGACGTCCTGGCCGGTGGCCGGTGCTGAGCCTGGCGACGGCTCGGACGAGGAGCACAAGCCCACCCACCACCACTACCAGCGGCACCGTCCCAATGTGGGTTTGGACGAGGAACGTTGCCGCCGCGACGGCGCCGACGAGCCATCCGCGCCGCCGCAGCAGTACCCCGGCGGCGAGGAGAAGGAACAGCAGCGCCGGTAGCACGACGGCGAGGGGGTTCCACGGCGAGAGGAAGGCGCTGCACCCGAAGGCGTGTTGCAGCACCAGGACCGCGACGGCCGCGGCGAACGCACGGCCGGCACCGGCAGACTGTCGAGACGCAGACTGCAGTCGAGCTGCGCACACCACAATCAGGACAGCGCACAGCCCATGCGAGGCCGCTACCGCGGCGCCCAGTGCCCGCCCGTCGCCTCCCAGCAGGCGGTAGGGGCAGGCCAGCAGGTAGAGCCACACCGGACCCGGGTGGTTCCAGCCGAAGCGTGAGTACACCCCAAGACTTCGATGGAACGCACCGGCCTCTCGGACGCCGAGCTCCACCAGGGCTTGGTCCCCAGCCCACGTCAGTGCCGGACCGGCCAGCAGGCGGACTGCTAGAACCACGAGCGGCTCCGCGGCCAGCAGGCACGCGGCCACGATCGCCAGCGCCGGCAGCCGGCGACCGGTAGGCGCAAGGCTGACCGACCAAGCCGTCACAGCGGAAAAACTACGTGCGCCGCGGCGACTGCCGTTCACGGCCGCACGGCTCGACGAGCCGAGGCGGTGGCGCGGCGACTGTTCCGCGCGAACCTCACGCAGGAACAGCGTCGCTGCGCGAGAAACTCCTAGGGTCGTGGCGTGACCGTTGCAGCTGGCGACGCCGGTGCGCGGGAGGCCGAGGCTGACGACAGTGCCGCTGAGGGTGTGGGTCCGCACCTCGTTCTGGGTCGCCCGCTCGTCATGTTCGCGGCCTCTCGGCTGGTTGTCCTGCTTGCTGCCGGGGTTGCGGCGCTGGTGCAGGTCAGTACCGGCCGAGCAGCCGGGCTAGGGCCGTGGCCGTCGGTGCCGCAGTCGCGGTACTCGCCCGTGGCAGCACTTGAGCGGTGGGACGGCGCCTGGTGGATCAGCATCGCCCAGCACGGCTACCCGCACGCTTTGTCGTCCGGCAATGCCCTGGGTAGGTTCGCGTTCTTCCCGCTCTACCCGCTGGGGATCCGAGCCGTAGCACTGACCGGCCTTCCCGTGCAGTACGCCGCGCTGGGCCTGTCGACCGGGCTCGGGGCCGGCGCCGCGGTCCTGCTCTGGCACTTGGCTCGCCGTCTTACCGAACCTGCCACAGCGGACCGGTCGTGCGCGCTGTTCTGCTTCTTCCCCGGGTCGCTGGTGCTGTCGATGGCCTACTCCGAGGCGTTGATGCTCCTTGCCGCTATGACCTGTCTGCTGGCCCTTGAGCGAGGAAGGTGGCTGTTCGCCGGGGTCGCGGCTGCCGTTGCCACCGCAACCCGTCCCACCGCTGTCGCGCTGTGCTTTGCCTGCGCGTGGGCCGCGGCGAGCGCCATCTCCCGTCGTCGGCAGTGGCAGGCCCTGCTGGCGCCGCTGCTGTCCCCGGTGGGCGCCCTGGCCTACTTCAGCTTCCTGGCGATCCGCACCGGCCGCACCGATGCCTGGTTCGTCTCCGAGCGAGACGCCTGGCATGAGCGGTTCGACCTGGTGGGCCTGCCGACCCGGCTGGTCGCCGCGGTGCACCAGCCGGTACGCGCGTTCAACAACCTGCGCGATGCCAACCCGCTCGTGTCGCTGATCGGCGTGCTTGTCCTTGTTGCCCTGCTGGCGCTGCTGGTTCGTTGGCGCCCCCCTGCTCCAGTGCTGGTCTTCACCTTGATGACCGTGGTGCTGATTGTGGGGTCAAAGACCATTGGGGCTCGGCCTCGACTGGTCCTGTCGGCGTTTCCGTTGCTGATTGCCCTCGCCCACCGCCTATCAGGCTGGGGCTTTCTCACCGTCTTGTCCTGCTGCGCGGTCGCCCTCGGCGCGTTGACGGTGCTGTCGCTGACGACTCTGACAGCGACACCATGAGCTACCGGACGCGTAGGTCATCAATGACCGTTTCTGACACATGGGCTTGGGGTGTAGCGAAACTGGCTGTGAATCGCAGCGGTATCTGGCCGTTGGATCGCAGCGCTATTTGGCCGCCCTTGGCTGGGCTAGATGCCGATGAGGAGTGCTTCGCGGGCGGCCTCGACGACCTCTTGGGTGACGGCTGCTTCCCGCCCGCCGACCGTGCCACATAGCGCTGCTAGAAGCGCGCCACTCACCGCTGAAGGTCACATCTCGAGCCCCTTGGCGGTCTGTCTCGTAGACGATCGTTTGCGGACGAGTCTCTGAAAACCCTGGGGAACCTGTTGCGGTAGGCCTCCTCAAACTGGGAGAGCGCAGACCGGGTCGGGAGTGTCCGACAGACGGTGTAACTGGTCCTGACACGCCGGGTGAGTCCGGCGGGGAGGAACCAGCATGAGCGACACGATCAACGACATGCGACCGTGATCGACCAGTAGCAGCTGGTTAGGCCGTTCCGGGGAAAGGGCCGGGGTTGCGCCGAATGGAGGTAATGCCCCAGCCGCGGGCGGGTCGATGGGTTGGGTGAGCCCGCGCAGGTTGCGGGAACACCCCTCCCGCAGAGGAGTCACCGTGTCCCACCGTGCCCTTACCGCCCTGGCGCTCGCCGGCCTGAGCTCCGGGCTGGTGCTCAGCGCACCCGGCGCAGCACTGGCCGCCACCCACGCCCCCAGCCACCCGTCGCCGCACCCGGCCACCCACCAGACGCGTAAGCCTGCCCCCAAGCTGGCACCCAAGCGGGTCCATTTCGCCGCCGACGGTCTGGTTACCGGCCACACCCCGGCCGGCACCCAGGTCTACGTCCGTGACCTGCACCTGGGCGCAAAGCAGCTGCACAACCAGGTCGTCACCCTCAAGCCCCACAGCGCCCGACACCCGCGGATGATGGCCGCCGACACCGCCCTGCCTCCGGTCGGCGACGAAGTCCAAGCCACCGGCGACAGCAACGGCAGCCTCACCGACCTCGAGACCGTCACCGAGACCGTCACCCCAGCCCCCGCCGAACTGTTCCTCGGCACGATCAGCTCGGTGAACGGCACCACCCTCACCGTCGCCGACCAGCGGGCGATGGACAGCTCCGACGCCGCCGAATCCCACCAGCTGACCGTCGACGCCGCCCAGGCCGCCAGCACCGTCGACGGCGCCGCCGGCACCCTGACCGCCGGGCAGTACGTCGTCATCCTCGGCGAACGCGACCACGACACCGTCCTGGCCGCGAGCGTCGTCGCGTTCACCACCGCCCCCGACAGCCAGGCCGGCACCATCGCCTCGATCACCGGCAACACCGTCACCCTGGCCGCCGACGACGCCCAGGAGTCCACCGACAACAACACCGGTGACACCCCGGCAGGCACCAGCGGTGACGACCAGGCCCCCAGCCCCGCAGCCGCTCAGCCCGCCGGTATCGACCTGACCGGCGTCCCGCTCACCCTCAACGGCTCCCCCGGTGCCAACGCGACCGGGCTTGCCGTCGGGGACAAGCTGCTCGTGCTCGGGACCACCAGCAACGGCGTGTTCACCCCCAGCGCTGCCTACGCCTTCAACGGCCAGGACAACGCACCCGCCGGCGACAACAAGGACTGAACGGCCCAGCCCCATAGCCCCAGCAGCTGGGGACCGGTCGCCCCTGGCCGGCCCCCAGCCCCGCCGCCGCCAGCGGCGCCAGCACCTCGGCCAGCACCTCGGCCAGCACCGTCAGTACCCGCCCGATGACGGCAGCTGCCGCCTCCCGCCGTGCTGCGTTTCGCCTGGACCCCACGCTGAGGCGACCAAGCCGATGAACCAGACCCTTGCGACAAACACCGCAAGACCCGCCGATGCTGTGCCGAAACAAGACGGGACACCATCCCGTACTTGCACCGGACGCCCAGCTTTGCTGTCGGCACCGGACACCGGTCACCGGGCCCCTTCGCAACGTTGGAGTGCTATGCCAATGCGCCTGACCAGGTCGGCCGCCCAAGCTCTGGCAGTGCTGGTCACCCCGACCTTGACCCTCGGGGTGTTCGCCGCAGCGGCGCCCCCGGCTCTCGCCGCCACGCAACCCACCGCCACCGAACCCTCCGCGACGGCGGCCCTGTTCACGAGCGCCGCCGAGCAGCAGCCAGCCAGCCCGTTCGCGTCCGGGTCGGTCCGGGTCACGGTGAGCCTGGCCGCGGCCGACCCGGCCGGGCTGGTCCGAGCCGCCCACCAGCCGTCCTCGTCCGACGTCGCCGGCCGAGCGGCCCGGCTGCGGGCATTGGCACCGAGTGGAGCGGCTCGGGGCCGGGTCACCGGCTATCTGCACACCCACGGCTTCACGGTTGCCAGCACCGACGCGTGGACCCTTTCCGCTACCGGCCCGGACACCGCCGCCGAGCAGGTCTTCGGCACCCGGCTGACCCGGCTGGCCGGCGGCCGTGTCGCCGCCACCCCAGCGGTGCTACCCGCCGGGTTACGCGGCGATGTGGTGGCGGTAACCGGACTGGACACCCGCCCGGTGTTCCACCCCCACACCACCACCGGCGCCGGCTACGGCCCCGCCGACCTGGCCAGCGCCTACTCCGCCACTACCGGCCGCGGCGCCGGCACCACCGTCGGGACCGTCCAGTTCTCCGGCTGGACCCCGGGTGAGGCAGCCAGCTACGCCCAAGCCGAGAACATCCCACTCGGCGCCGGGCAGATCCAGACCGTCCCGGTCGGGATCACCGCCACCCAGGCCGCCACCCCCGACGGCGCCGGCGGCGACGCCGAAGCCGCCCTGGACACCGAAGCGATCCTGGCCACCGCCCCCGCCGCCCGCCAACGGGTCTACGTCGCCGCCAACACCAGCGCCGGAGCAACCGGGGTCTACGCCGCGATGGCCAGCGACGCCCAAGCCGGGCTGCTCACCGCGGCCAGCACCTCCTGGGGAGGATGCGAACCCGACACCGACCCCAACATCGCCGCCTCGGTCGAGCAGAGCATCACCCGGCTGCTGGCAGCCGGGACCACCATGCTGGCAGCCTCCGGCGACGACGGCGCCTAAGACTGCGCCACAAGCGACCCCAACCCGGCCGTTGCGGGCGCCCCCGCGGTGGACTTCCCGGCCTCCTCACCGTCGGTTGTCGCTGTCGGCGGGACCAGCCTGACCGGCAGCCCCGGCGGCTGGCAGGAAACCGCCTGGGGACCGGCAGCGGGCACCCTGCCACCGGTGCGGGGCGGCGGCGGCGGAACGTCGACGCGTTCAGCCCGCCCGGCCTACCAAAGCAGCCTGCCCGGCACCGGCCGGCTGGTCCCGGACATCGCCTCCGCCGCCGACCCGGCACACGGGATCGCCATCTACTGCACCTGCACCCCCGGCCAACCCGCCGGCTGGTATGCCGGTGGCGGCACCAGCGCCGCCGCCCCCGCCCAGGCCGGGCTGCTGGTCTCGATGCTGTCCGGCTACGCCCGCACCACCGGCATCGGGGACATCCACCCCGCCCTCTACACCCACCCCAGCGCCTTCCGGGACGTCACCAACGGCGCAAACGGCACCTACCCCGCCGCAGCCGGCTACGACCAGGCGACCGGGCTGGGCTCACCCGCATGGACCGCACTGGCGGCTGCCGGGTTGGCTCAGCCCGATGCGATCGGGCAGCACTACTACGACCTCGGCGGTCCCGGCTCCTACCTTGGCGCCGCCACCGCCCCCGAGACCGCCGTCGCCGGCGGCCGGATGCAAACCTTCCACGGCGGCAACCTGTACTGGTCGGCTGCCACCGGCGCCCACGCCGTACACGGCCTGATCCTGTCCCGCTACCAAGCCCTGAGCGGACCGGCGGCGTTCGCCGGCTTCCCCACCAGCGACGAACAGGCCGTGGTCGGCGGCCGGGCCAGCACCTTCACCGGCGCCACCATCTACTGGTCGCCCGGCACCGGCGCCCACGAAGTGCACGGCCTGATCCGCGCCCACTACCAAGCCCTGGGCGGACCAGCATCACAGGCCGGCCTGCCCACCAGCGACGAGACCGCCGTGGTCGGCGGCCGGGCCAACACCTTCACCGGCGCAACCATCTACTGGTCGCCCGCCGCCGGAGCCCACGAAGTGCACGGCGCCATCGGCTCGGCCTACCTGTCCTACGGCGGCCCCGGCTCCCCGCTCGCCCTGCCCACCAGCGACGAACAGCCAGCTACCGGCGGACGGCAAAACACCTTCCAGCACGGCTCCATCACCTACAACGCCACCACCGGCACGACCACCGTGCACCAGCTGTAGCACCAGCCCAGCCGACCAAAGTGCGCTGGCACAGCACCCCTACTCATGGCAGCGAATAGACGATTCGCTGCCGTGCCGATGGGCGGGCGCGCCGGTCCGCCGGTGCCAGGGTGTCGTCGTCGGTGGCCGATGCCACGGCGCCAGCCAGCACCCGGCACGCGAGTGGCGAGCGGCCTGGTGCTGGCCGAGCAGGGTCAGGTGCTCAGCAGCGGGGTGCCGTCGCTGCTGCTGATCTGCAGCCGTGACAGGTCGGCCGGGTCGAGTGCCGCGGCGCCGG
>JAABUM010003109.1_pt1 | contig 21127 bp, 19 predicted proteins | sample 5559161 | NCBI WGS metagenome assembly JAABUM01 (sample SAMN10711868, study PRJNA513369) | rock metagenome | isolation source: Antarctica rocks | place: Antarctica: Victoria Land, Siegfried Peak nord
CTTCCCTCACCCCGGCCCTCTCCCGGAGGGAGAGGGGGCAGTCGGCGTGGCGGCCTTCTACCGACATGGCTGCGAACGCGGCCCGCGTTAACGGCTCGATAGGACCTATCTTGGACCACGCCCCTGAAGACCGCGCCGCTGTCGCGGACGAGCACCGGTTTGCCCAGTATGTCCGCACCTTGGGCCGCGGTCCCGGCAAGTCGCGCAACCTGACGCGGGAGGAGGCGCGGGAGGCGTTGGGCATGATCCTGGCCGGGGAGGTCGATCCGCACCAGGTCGGCGCTTTCATGATGCTGCTGCGCTACCGGGGGGAGGACCCGGACGAGATAGCCGGGCTGGTGGACGCCGCGCGGGCCAGCATGGAGGCTGGGGCGCCGGAGGGGTGCCGGGGGGTGGACTTGGATTGGCCGTCCTACGGGGCTGGGCGGTCGCGGGGGGAGCCTTGGTTCCTGCTGTCGGCGCTGGCGCTGGGGCGGGCGGGATATCGGGTGCTGATGCACGGAAGCAACGAGTTCTCGCGCGGGACGGCGGTGGCGGACGGCCTGCAGGCGCTGGGGATGCGGCCGGCGGCGGACCGGGCGGACGCCGTGCGGCTGCTGGACGCGACGGGGTTCGCCTACTTGCCGCTGGAGGTGTTCAGCCCGGCGCTGAACCGGCTGTTGCGGCTGCGTAGCCTGCTGGGACTGCGGTCGCCGCTCAACACGGCGGCGCGGCTGCTGAACCCGTTCGACGCCCGGGCAGGCGTGGACGGGGTGTTCCATCCTGCTTATATCGCGCTGCACCTGGCGACGGCGGAGCGGCTGGGGCGGGAGCGGCTGGTCGTCGTGAAGGGCGGGGGCGGGGAGGCGGAGCGGTCGGCAGTGAAAGCGGTGGCCGCGCATTGGTACGACCGGGCGGGCGGCTCGGGGGAGCTGGGGCTGGTTCCGGCCGGGGCGCTGGCTGGGGCGGAGGCGCGGGAGGCGGGGCTGGCCGAGGTTTGGCTCGGGGCGCCCGGCGCTGGGGCGGCCACGGCGCTGGCGACGGTCGGGCTGGCGCTGCTGGCGCTGGGGGCCGGGGCGGACGGGCTGGATGCGCTGGCGGCACGGGTCTGGGACGGGCGGCTCGGGGCGGCGGGCGGCGGGTCGGCGGCGCCTGCGCCGGTGGCGGCGGGCTGAGTGCCGTTTTTCGGAGCATGACCGCATCGGGTTGAGTGATACCAACTGCATGTCACTCTGGCTGGTCCCATCGTCGCGGCGCACCCTTGGCTACGCTGGCGGGAACGGTTGCAGCGAGGTGCGATTGATATGATATCAACCGCGATTTACTCTGACCGTTTTTGTTATTGTGAGCCGCCCTTGCGGCGTGGCAACCTGCGGGCTGGCAGGACTGTGTTTGCCGCCCCTGGATTGCCGCGTCGCTGCGCTCCTCGCAATGACGAGAACTGTCGGCGCAGGTGGCGGTCGGTATAGCCTGGTCGGCAAACATGCTTGCAAAAACAAAGGCTGGAGTGTGATCGGTGCATCTGCCTGCACCTATTATACCGGGCCGCATAAAAATTGACCTGTCTCCTTCGTGCCGTTCAGCACAGGCGGAGATGGATTGGCACCAAGTCAGGACCTATGCGGGCCGGTATTATGCTCCAGGCCGGACCTGTGGAGGCTTGTTCAGGCTCCGGGCGGCGGGCGCCATCGGTTCCGGGCGTTGGTTGGGTGACGAAGGATGGTGGCGATGAGGTCAGCCGCGTTGCTCGGCAAGTCGCTGGCGGCCTGGACGGGGCTAACGTGGATGGGGCTGGCGTAGATAGGGCTGGCGTGAACGGGGCCGGTTGCGCGGGGGATGGCGGCCGGGCCGATTGGGACGGGGTTGGCTGGCGAGGGGGCGGCTGCGGCCTGTATGGCGGCGGGTTTGCCGGGTTGCGGTCCGGCGCCGGGCTGACGGGTTCGGCTGGGCGCTGCGGCGCGGGCGCAGAGCTGCTGGATGTCATCTGGGGTGCGGCGCTTCCAGGGGTGGTGGCCGGGGAGGGAGGCCAGGCCGAGGTCGCGGCGGATTTCGGTGATGACCTCGGCGACGGGGCGGCTTGCGATGTCGTCGTCGAGGTCGGGGGCGTCCATGCGGTCGCGCAGCTCGGCGCGGAGGCTCTCGGCGTCGGGGCGTTCGGCGCCGGGGCGCCCGGCGTTGTCCGAGGCGTGCTGGATGGCGTCCTCGACCTCGCGGATGATGCGCTTGCGGACGCCGGCGCGGTGCTGGGCCGGGTCGCCGGCGAGAGCGACGGGTTCGCCGAGGATTCGCGCGAGGGCGATGCTGCGGCGGACGGAGCGGGCCATGCGGTCGAAGGCTGCGGTGAGGTCCGGGGCGGCGTCTGAAGGGAAGGCTTGGGTGAGGTCTGCGCCTGCGTCCGGGGCGAAGTCTTGGGCGAGGTTCCAGGCGGCGTCCGGCGCGGGGGCCGGGGCAGGGTGCGCCTCCGTGGGCTGCGGCGCAGGGGCGGCAGCTTGCTGTGTGGATTGGGCGGTGGCCTGCTGGTGTAGGAGGTGCGCGAAGTCTTTGCCCATGTTGATCAGGTCGTGCAGGACTTCGCGGTAGTATTGCGCGTCCGCGGCTTGCTGGCCGGGTTTGTCGTGAGGCTCGGTCGGGAATTGGTGTATGGACATGAACGTAACAAGAACATTGCTGAGGCGTTAGTGTCAAGCATCATTTGGGCGGGTGGTGCTGGGGTGGCGCTGGCCGGGGTGGCGGGGCTGCTGCGGGCCGGGGTGCGGCGGCTTGCGGCGGTGCGGGACGGGCTGGGGCCGGCTTTGCCGGGTTGGCGTTGGAGGCGGTTAGGCCGGCGCTGAACCGGGTGCTGCGGTCGCGGGGGTTGCCGGGGGTGCGGTCGCCGGACGCGGCGGCGCGGGCGTGGGACGGGCGGCTTGGGGCGGCGGCTAGGGTTGCAGTGCGTGGGCCAGGGGCAGCAGGCTGAACAGCACGAGCAGGCCGGCCGTCACCTGGTTCACGGCGCGTAGGGCGGCTGCGTTCAGGCGATGGCGCAGCAGGGCCGTCGCGGCGTTCAGGAGCAGCCACCACGCGGCGGACCCGGCGCACAAGCCGGCCAGCAGCAGCGCCATGTCCGCAGGACCCGGCGCGTCCGGGCCGAGCACCAGGGTCATGGACCCCAGCAGCAGCGCCAGCAGCAGGGGGTTCACGGCGTTGATTGCCACGGCGGACAGGTAGGCCGTCAGCACCGACCCGGCGGCGCAGCGGCGGGCAGTGCGCGGGCCGGGGCGCAGCACCAGCCAGGCGGCGAAGCCCAGCATCGTGGCGGCGCTCAGCAAGCTCAGCGCCTGGGCGTTGCTGTCCAGCTAGGGTACCACCTGGTGCAGGCCCAGCAGCAGGACCAGGGCGTAGCCGAGCTGGACAGTGCAGGCGCCGGCTCCGGTGGCCAGGCCCCTGACCATGCCCTCGGTGAGGGTGCGGTTGATGCAGAGCACGCCCATCGGGCCGACCGGGGCGGTGACGGACAGGCCGATCAGGCCGCCTTGGAGCATGAGGGTGAGGGTGTTCATCGCTTGCGCCTTTGTTCTGGCGGCGCAGGGTGTGCAGGTTAACGGGGGTGGGGTGGTGTGACTTGGGTCACGGGCTGGGTGCGGGTGCGGGATGGTGCGGTGCGGTTCTGCGGGGTGTGGCGGACGTCTTATGTTTCATTGAGACTCGGGGGAGTGGCTGCTAGACGCGACGGGGTTCGCCAATTTGCCGCTGGAGGCACTCAGCCCGGTGCTGAACCTGCTGCTACGGTTGCGAAGCCTGACGTTCGCTAGATTGTCGATGCCGGCGCGAGTGTTGGCAAAGTGAAGAGCATGGGATACAGGGCATCGTTTGTCACGACACTCTTTATATGGACTACAAGAGCGACGAGGAAACGCTACATCATAAGAGGATTAATGAATGTCTCAACTTGATTTCATCCCGTTTGCTGACATTGCCGAGAGCCACCTTCGTGATCTGATTGAAAACAAGGTGCCCGAAAGCCTTACTTTAGAGTTGAAACGAGCTATCGTTGGAACCAATGATAACGAAAAAAGAGAGTTCTTGAAAGATGCAACTGCACTCGCAAACACTGCCGGTGGCTTTCTGGTTTATGGTTTGGCTGAGAGCGATGGAGTTGCAAACGAATTGATACCGTTAGACATCTCATCCATGGATGAGGAGATACTTCGACTTCAAAGTATTCTCTTGAATTCGGTCGAGCCACGTCTTGCTAATGTGGAAATGAGGGGCGTTCCTCTTGCTGCTGGCGGCAACGTATTGATAGTGAAAATTCCCCAAAGCTGGCGACCGCCTCATCGCGTGACACATGGCAATACCAATCGCTTCTATCTACGCCAGTCAAATAGTGTCTTCCAGCCTGACACTGAAAGGCTTCGTCAAGTGTTCAACAGCAGTCAAGATACCGAAGGTCGTCTGGAAGGCTTCCGCGACGAGCGCATAGAGCGTCTTAATACCGGCCAACGTGGACTCACAGTTTCTGGTTCGGGAAAGCTTCTAACTCAAGTCGTATCACTTGCGCGTGGTCGGCCAGATTATGCAATGCCGCCGGTTCAACAGTGCAATCTTGATTTTCTACCTCCGATCACTTCGAATAGCACTCATCGATACAACTTTGACGGTCTTCTCCTATACGCACCGGGTGCATCGGAGAATATCACCTCTGCGTACACACAAATTTTTAGAGACTGGAAGATCGAAATGGCTCGCGGAAGATTTGTGGAGCAGATTGAAGGATATAAATTGTTGCGGGGTAACCTCTTAGTTGTAAGCACGTTGTATGCGGTCGAACGATCTATGAAAGGCATGTTGAAACATGGTGGCATTGGGCCATTCGCTGTTTTGGTCACCGCGCTAGATTTGGCAGGGACAATTCTTCAAACAATGCAGGGTAGCTATACGCACGCTGATGTCATTGACAGAGGCCAACTGAGGTTTCCCATGTTGATACTGGATGGTGGCGGTGACAAAGATAAAGTCCAGCGTGATCTGCTACCTATCTGGGACACTCTTTGGCAGGCTTATGGTTACCAGAATTGTACAGCAGCAAGAGACTGCAATGGAGATTGGACAGGGTTTCCAAAGGGTTGGATTTCCTAAATCGGCCCCGGATTACTTGAAGAGCCTGTTCAATTATTGTGCAACAGATGACAACACCAAAGTCAATTTGCCTGCCTAATTAGGCTACACTTGTTGTTGCGATGGCGGAGAGAGTGGGATTCGAACCCACGGTGGCTGTTACACCACACACGCTTTCCAAGCGTGCGCCTTAAGCCACTCGGCCATCTCTCCAGCGCCCGGCCGCTATAGCACCCCGGCCCTAGCTCGTCACGGGGGCACGGAAGCAGGTGTTCCAGGCCAGCGCCGGGTTCACCAGCACGCCGCCCCAGGCGCCGTGGAAGCAGTGCTGCTCCGGCAGGAACTGCAGGCGCACCAGGCCCGAGCCATACAGGTCGGACCAGCGGAACACCGCGGCCTCGCAGCCGTCGTCGCCCACCGGCTCCAGCGTGCCCGGCACGTCGCGCCCCGGCTCGTGCAACACATAGCGGCCTGACAGGCGGTCGTCCGGGTCCACCGCGATCCAGGCGTCTATACGCTTCGGCCCGGCGCTTTCCACGATGCCGGGGTAGAAGCCGGCCGCCGCCGGGTGCCAGGCGGCGCAGGCCGCGGCCACCAGGACGGCGGGCAGCACGGCCGGCCTCAGGCGTCCATTTTGAGGGCGGCCAGGAAGGCAGATTGCGGGATTTCGACCTTGCCGAACTGGCGCATCCGCTTCTTGCCCTCCTTCTGCTTGTCCAGCAGCTTGCGCTTGCGGCTGATGTCGCCGCCGTAGCACTTGGCCGTCACGTCCTTGGACAGGGCGCCGATGGTCTCGCGGGCGATCACCTTGCCGCCGATGGCCGCCTGGATCGCAATCTTGAAGAGCTGCTTGGGGATCAGGTCCTTGAGCTTGGCGCAGATGCTGCGCCCGCGGTTCTCGGCGGCGCTGCGGTGGGCGATGAAGGACAGGGCGTCCACCGGGTCCTGGTTCACCAGGATGCTGATGCGGACCAGGTCGCTCTCCTCGTAGCCGTCCATCGCGTAGTCGAAGCTGGCGTAGCCGCGGCTGACCGACTTCAGGCGGTCGTAGAAGTCGAACACCACCTCGTTCAGCGGCAGGCGATAGACCGCCATCGCGCGGTTGCCGACATAGGTGAGGTCGGCTTGCTGGCCGCGGCGGTCGTTGCACAGCGTGAGGATGCTGCCGAGGTAGTCGTCGGGGACCATGATGGTCGCCTTGATCCACGGCTCGTCTATGTGGTCGATCTGCATCGGCTCGGGCATGTCGGCCGGGTTGTGCAGCTCCTCGATGGCGCCCTTGGTGGTGTGGATGCGATAGACGACGCTGGGGGCGGTGGCGATCAGGTCGAGGTTGAACTCGCGGCTCAGCCGCTCCTGGATGATCTCCAGGTGCAGCAGGCCGAGGAAGCCGCAGCGGTAGCCGAAGCCCAGGGCGGCCGAGGTCTCGGCCTCGTAGTGGAAGCTGGCGTCGTTCAGGCGCAGCTTGCCGAGGCTGTCGCGCAGGTGCTCGAAGTCGTCGGCGTCCACCGGAAACAGGCCGCACCACACGACGGGGACGCTGGGCTTGAAGCCCGGCAGCGCCTTCGTGGCCGGCAGGCGGTCGTCGGTGATGGTGTCGCCCACGTTGCAGTCGGCGACCGTCTTGATGGAAGCGGTGATGAAGCCCATCTCGCCGGGTCCGAGGTCGCCGGTCGGGATCATCTTGGGGGTGAAGACGCCGACCTGCTCAACGTTGTGGGCGGCGCCGTTGGACATCATGCGGATCTTCTGGCCGCGCTTGATGCGGCCGTCCTTGACGCGCACCAGGATGACGACGCCGAGATACTGGTCGTACCAGCTATCCACCAGCAGGGCCTTCAGCGGCGCGTCGGCGTCGCCGGTCGGGGGCGGCAGGCGCGTCACCAGGGCCTCCAGCACGCCCTCGATGTTGAGGCCGGTCTTGGCGGAGATCATCACGGCGTCGTCGGCGGGGAGGCCGATCACGTCTTCGATCTGCTGCTTGACCTTTTCCGGCTCGGCGGCGGGCAGGTCCACCTTGTTCAGCACGGGGACGATCTCGTGCTTGGCGTCCAGGGCCTGATAGACGTTGGCGAGGGTCTGGGCCTCGACGCCCTGGCTGGCGTCCACCACGAGGAGGCTGCCCTCGCAGGCCGCCAGGCTGCGGCTGACCTCGTAGGCGAAGTCAACGTGGCCGGGGGTGTCCATCAGGTTCAGCTCGTAGGTCAGGCCGTCGTTGGCCTTGTAGGCCAGGCGCACGGTCTGGGCCTTGATGGTGATGCCGCGCTCCTTCTCCAGGTCCATGTTGTCGAGGACTTGGCTGGTCATCTCGCGGTCGGTCAGGCCGCCGCACGCCTGGATCAGGCGGTCGGCCAGGGTGCTCTTTCCGTGGTCGATGTGGGCGATGATCGAGAAGTTGCGGATGAGGTGCAGGGGGGTGTCGGTCATGCCACCGATGTAAGGGGTTTGCGCGGGAATGTCAGCTATGGCGCTTGCGAAACAATGGTGGGGCGCAGGGTACAGGCCGCCGGCGTCGCCCGTGCGGGCGCCGCGACCCGGCGCAGCACGAATGCCGAGCAGCCCGGCCCAGATACCCCGCCCGCAAGCTGCGCGCCGTCCGGGCTGATCGTGCCCGACAGGTCCACCGTGACGTAGAAAAACGGCTGCAGCAGCCAGCGCCCGGCGGTAAGGTCCACCCGGCCGCTGCGCCGGTCCACCTGGCCGGACATGGCGAAGCAGCCCTCCGGGACTTCCGGGCGGGACGGGTCGGCGTAGAAGTGGAACAGCGCCGATACGCCGGGTCCGTCCGGCTCGATGGTGAGGGTGAGGCCGGTGCGGCCCTGGGAGCAGTCGTAGGTGCCCTCCCATGCGTCGGTGGCCTGCGCCGGGCCGGCGAACAGCAGCAGCGCCGCCAGCAGGCGCGTCACCGCAGCACTCCGCCGGTCGCCTTTGTCACGGCGGCCACGACCTTGTCGCCCGCGGCGTCCAGTTCGGCATCGGTGAGCGTACGGTCCCGCGGCTGGAACACGACCTCGATGCCTACCGACTTCTGGCCCGCCGGCACGTTGTCCCCGGCATACACGTCGAAGATGCTGGCTGCGGCGGTCAGGCTGCGCTCCGCTCCGCGCGCGGCGCGCAGTACGGCGTCGGCGGGGGTGGCGGCGGCCACCAGGAAGGCGAAGTCCCGGCGCACGGGCTGGAAGGCCGGCAGGTCCGGGGCGGCGCGGCGGCGGCGCTTGGGTTCGGGAATGCGGTCCAGGAACACTTCGAACGCCGCGGCCGGGCCGGGGAGGTCCAGCGCCTGGGTGACGCGCGGGTGCAGGTCTCCGAAGGTGGCCAGGACCAGCTTGGGGCCTTGGCGCACGGTGCCGGAGCGGCCGGGGTGGTAGAAGCCCGGCGCGTCGGGCGTCACGGCCAGGCTGTCCATCGGCAGGCCCAGCGCCGCCAGCACGTCGAGCACCGCCGCCTTGGCGTCCATGGCGCCCATCGGGCGCTGCGGCTGCGACGGATGGCGCGGGGTGTGCCCGGCCAGCACGCCGGCTGCGACCACCTGCTGGCCGGTGGGGTCGAAGGCCGGTCCGACCTCGAACAGGCAGGCGTCCGGCCAGCCCCGCGCGGCGTTGCGCTGCGCCGCGAGGGCGAGGGTGGCGACCGGGGTGGCGCGCAACTGGTCCAGGTCGGAGGCGATGGGGTTCAGCAGGCGCAGGCTGTCCGGCGCGTTGCCGAACGCTGCGGCGTGCCTGCTGTCCATGAAGCTGAACGACACGCATTCCAGCAGCCCGGCGGCGGCCAGCGTGCGCCGGGCCAGCGCCGTGCGGGCCTGGCGGGGGGTCAGCACGGCGGGCGGGACCGGGGCCAGGGTGGGCAGGGACACTGCGGGGATGTTGTCCAGGCCGTGCAGGCGCAGGACCTCTTCCACGAGGTCGCATTCGGCCTCGATGGCGGCGCAGCCCTCGGCGGCGGTGGCGGCGCGGGCCGGGGGCAGGCCGGGGGCCTGGTCCAGCGTGATCGGCGCGGCGATGTCGTTGCGCCAGGATGGCACGGCGACCGTTACGGCGTCGTTCGTGCGGGACTGCACGGCGAAGCCCAGGCCGGTCAGCGCCGCAACGGCGTCGTCCGGCGGGACGGCCAGGCCGCCCAGGGATGCCAGCCGGGCGAAACGCATGGTGGCGCTGCGCTGCCATACCGGCTCGGCTCCGGCGGATGCCACGTCGCTCGCGGTGCCGCCGCAGAGGTCCAGGATCATGCGGGTGGCGGCTTCCAGGGCGCCGGGCAGCAGGGCCGGGTCTATGCCGCGCTCGAAGCGTTGGCGGGCGTCGGAGGTCAGGGCGTGGCGGCGGCCGGTCAGGGCGACGTGCACGGGGTCGAACAGGGCGCACTCGATGAACACGCTGGTGGTGGCCTCGGTGCAGCCGGTGGCGTCGCCGCCGATCACGCCGGCCAGGGACTGCACGCCGGCGTTGTCGGCGATCACGCAATCCGCGGGGTCGGCGGTGTAGTCCTTGCCGTTCAGGGCGCGGAAGGTCTCGCCGGCGCCGGGGCGGAGGCGCAGCACGCCGCCCTGCACCTTGTTGGCGTCGAAGACGTGCAGGGGGCGGCCGAGGTCGTGGGTGAAGAAGTTGGTCACGTCCACCAGGGCGCTGATCGGGCGCAGGCCGATGGAGAGGAGGCGGCGTTGCAGCCAGTCCGGGCTGGGGCCGTTGCGGACGCCGCGGACGGTGCGGCCCAGGACCCAAGGGCAGGCTTCGGGCATGTCTATGGCCCAGGCGATGGCGCTTGGCTCTTTGCCGGGCACCTGTTCCACGTGAAGCGACGACGGGGACTTCACCTCGTCCTTGGATGTGGCCGGTGCAGCCGCCTGCTTTTCGTCCGGCGAGGGAGGCCACGGCTTGAGCGTGCCCAGCCCTGCCGCGGCCAGGTCACGCGCCACGCCGCGGACGGACAGGGCATCGCCGCGGTTGGGCGTGACGCCGATCTCGATCACGGGGTCGTCCAGACCGGCCCATGCCGCGTAGGGCGTGCCGACCGGCGCATCCGGCGGCAGGTCCACGATGCCGTCATGGTCCTCGCCCAGCCCCATCTCGCGGAGGCTGAGCAGCATCCCGGCGCTCTCGACGCCGCGTATCTCGCCGACCTTGAGCGTGATGCCGGTCCCCGGGATGCGGCTGCCTGGCGGCGCGAACACCGCCAGCATCCCCGCCCGGGCGTTCGGCGCCCCGCATACGACGGACACCGGGCCGCTGCCTGCGTCCACCTTGCACGCCCGCAGCCGGTCCGCGTTGGGGTGCTGCGCCGCCTCGATTACGCGGGCGATGCGGAACGGCGCCAGGGCGGCGCCGGGGTCCTCGACGCTCTCCAGCTCCAGGCCGATGGCGGTCAGGCGGTCGGTGATGGCGTCCAGGCCGGCGTCGGTGTCCCCCGCCTTCGCACCGAGATGCGTCCGCAGCCAGCCCAGCGAGAACTTCATGCCACGCCCTCGTGCAGCGCCACGGGGGCCAGCGGGTTGGAGCCGTAGTGGCGGAGCCAGCGCATGTCGCTCTCGTAGAAGGGGCGCAGGTCGGGCATCCCATGCTTGAGCATCGTCACGCGGTCCACGCCCATGCCGAAGGCGAAGCCCTGCCACTCGCGCGGGTCCAGGCCGACGTTGGCCAGGACGCGGGGATGGACCATGCCGCTGCCGAGGATCTCCAGCCAATCACCGCCTGCGCCGAGGTCGCCGGTCCTGCGGTTCCAGCCGATGTCCACCTCCATGCTCGGCTCGGTGAACGGGAAGTAGCTGCTGCGGAAGCGGACCGGCAGGGTGGGGATGTCGAAGTAGGCGCGGAGGAAATCCGTCAGGCAGCCCTTGAGGTGGCCGAGGGTGATGTTGCGGTCAATCACCAGGCCCTCGCACTGGTGGAAGACCGGGCTGTGGGTGGCGTCGTGGTCGGCGCGATAGACGCGGCCGGGGGCGATCACCCGCAGGGGCGGCGGCTGGTTGAGCATGGAGATGATCTGCACGTCGCTGGTTTGGGTGCGCAGCAGCAAGGGGCGGCCGTCGCGGGTGCCGGGGAGGTAGAAGGTGTCGTGGTCGGCGCGGGCCGGGTGGTGGGCGGGGATGTTGAGGGCGCTGAAGTTGAACCAGTCGGTCTGCACGTCCAGGCCCTCGCCGACGGTGAAGCCCATCGCGCCGAAGATGGCGGTCATCTCCTCCATGGTGCGGGTCAAGGGGTGGATGGCGCCGGCGGCGCGGGGCAGGGGGGGGAGGGACACGTCCATGCGCTCGGACGCCAGGCGGGCGTCCAGGGCGGCTGCGTCCAGCGCGGCGCGGCGGGTCTCCATCATCGCGGCCAGCTCGTCCTTAAGCAGGTTCAGCCGCGCGCCGCGCTCCCGGCGCACGTCATGCGGGACCTTGCCCAGCTCCTTGAGCATCCCGGTCAGCCGGCCCTGCTTGCCCAGGATGCCGACGCGCACGGCGTCCCAGGCGCGCAGATCGGGGCTGGCGGCGAGCGCCGTTTCGGTTTCGGCGCGCAGGGCGTCCAGGTCATCGGTCATCGGGGCATCTCAACGTGGAAAGGGCCGCCCTTTGCGGGGCGGCCCTTGTTAGGTCGTAAGCCGGCGGCGGGCCAGAGAGTACGGCGCGCGGCTACAGCGCGGGCGCCGGGTCCGTGGCAGCCATCACGGCCGGGGCCGTCCCGGCGTGGGCCGGCGTCTCGGCGGCGGCTGCCATGACGGCCTGCACCTGCTTCACGACCTCGGCGAAAGCGGCCGGGTCGTCGTAGGCGATGGCGGCCAGGACCTTGCGGTCCATCTCGATGCCGGTGTCCTTCAGCGCGCCCATGAAGCGGCTGTAGGTGATGCCGTGCTCGCGCACCGCGGCGTTGATGCGCTGTATCCACAGGCCGCGGAAATCGCGCTTCTTCTGCCGGCGGTCGCGGTAGGCGTACTGGAGAGACTTCTCCAGGCGCTGCAGCGCGATGCGGTAGTTGGTGCTGCTGCGGCCGACGAAGCCCTTGCTGGCGTCGAGAACCTTCTTGTGCCGGGCGTGGGTGGTGACGCCCCGTTTTACGCGTGCCATCTCTGCGCCCTCCTATGCGATGCCGTACGGCGCCCACTGCTTGACGGTCAGGCCGTCGGCGTGGGTGAGCGTCTGGCTGCCGCGGTTGGCGCGCTTGGCCTTTTGGCTGCGGGCCATCAGGTTGTGGCGCTTCTTGCCGGGGCCGGCGAGGACCTTGCCGGTGGCGGTGATCTTGAAGCGCTTCTTGACCGAGGACTTGGTCTTGAGCTTGGGCATTTGGGTCTCCTGCGTTGGGTCTTGCGGATGCTGGATGGCGTCCGGGCAAGCGCCGCGGCCGGGCATGCCCATTACAGGCCCGGTCTCGCTGGCTGGGCGGGTTGTAGGGGAGGCGGCGCGGGACTGCAACATGGGCGCTGCTTTCTGCTCCCTCTCCCTCCGGGAGAGGGCCGGGGTGAGGGAGGCGGCACGCGCAAAGCTAATGTTTTAAGGGCGGCCGGTCGGTTGAGGTGGGCAGGGGCGGTGCTTGCGGCCTCCCTCACCCCGGCTCTCTCCCGGAGGGAGAGGGAGCAGCAGAAGCCCTACCGCGACCGTGCTCTGCGCCCTATACCGGTCCGACCATGCAAACCTCGTTCGTGAAGATGCACGGCGCCGGCAACGACTTCGTGGTCGTGGACGAGCGCCGGCGACCCCTGGACTTGTCCGCCGCCGCTGTGGCCGCGCTCAGCGACCGGCGCACCGGGATCGGCTGCGACCAGTTCATCACCCTGCATCCCCCGCCGCCGGGCACCGACGCCGACCTGCTCATGCGCATACGCAACCCGGACGGCTCCGAGGCCGGCGCCTGCGGCAACGCGACGCGCTGCGTGGCCGAGCTGCTGTTCGAGGAGAACGGGCGGCCCTACCAGGTCATACGCACCCTGGCCGGGGACCTGCCGGCGGAGCGCCTGCGGGACGGGCGGCAGCGCGTGGACATGGGGCCGCCGCGGCTGGGCTGGCAGGAGGTGCCGCTGGCCCGTGCGATGGACACCCTGCACCTGCCGCTGCCCGGCGATCCCGCGGCGTGCGGCATGGGCAACCCGCACGCCACCCTGTTCGTGGCGGACACGGCGGTCGCCGCATCGCTCGGCCCGGCGCTGGAGACCGATCCACTGTTTCCCGGGCGGGCCAACATCGGCTTCGCCCAGGTGCTGGCGCCCGGGCGGATACGCCTGCGGGTGTGGGAGCGCAGCGCCGGGCTGACGCTGGCCTGCGGGTCCGGCGCCTGCGCCGCGCTGGTCAACGCCCATCGCCGCGGGCTGGCGGACCGGCGCGCGACGGTCGAGATGGATGGCGGCACCCTGGAGATCGAGTGGGCGCCGTCCGGCCGCGTGCTGATGGCCGGCCCCGCCGCCACCAGCTTCCGCGGCAGCTTCGAGGTGCAGGTGGGCGCGGCGCAGTCTGGGATGGCGCAGTCTGGCGCGACGCAGGCAGGTATGGTGCAAGCGGACGCGACGCAATTAGGCGCGGCGCAAGCAGGCGGCGTACAGGCTGGTAATGTCCAAGCGGGCAACGTCCAAACGGGGCGGCCGTGACCGTCGAGGTCCGGACCTTTGGCTGCCGGCTGAACGCCTACGAGTCCGAGGTCATGCGCGGCCTCGCCGCCGGGCAGTCCGACCTGGTCGTCATCAACACCTGCGCCGTGACCGGCGAGGCCGAGCGCCAGGGACGCGCCGCCGTCCGGCGCGCGCACCGGGACCGCCCGGACGCCCGCATCGTCGTCACCGGCTGCGCCGCGCAGATCAACCCCGCCGCCTGGTCCGCGCTGCCCGGCGTCCATCGCGTGCTGGGCAACCTGGACAAGCTGCGCGCCGAGTCCTGGCAGCCCGGCGTCGGCACCGCCGTCTCGGACCTGCACGCGGGCCGCCAGGACGCGCCGCATCTGGTAACCGGCCTCGACGGACGCGCCCGCGCCTTTGTCGAGGTGCAGCAGGGCTGCGGCCACGCCTGCACCTTCTGCATCATCCCCCGGGGACGCGGACCTAGCCGCAGCCTGCCGGCCGGCGGCATCGTGCAGCAGGTGCGCGGGCTGGTGGCGGCGGGATACCGGGAGGTCGTGCTGACCGGGGTGGACATCTGCTCGTACGGGCCGGACCTGCCGGGCCGGCCGACGCTGGGCGGCATGGCCGCGCGCCTGCTCGCGCTGGTGCCGGAGCTGCCGCGGTTGCGGCTGTCCTCGCTCGACCCGGCGGCGCTGGACGAGGACCTGTGGCGCCTGCTGGCCGAGGAGCCGCGGCTTATGCCGCACCTGCATTTGTCGGTTCAGGCCGGGTCCGACCTGGTGCTGAAGCGGATGCGCCGCCGCCACGGCCGGGCCGGCGCCCTGGCCGCCATCGCCCGCGCCCGCCGGCTGCGGCCGGGCCTGGCGGTCGGCGCGGACCTGATCGCCGGCTTCCCGACCGAGACGGACGCGCTGTTCCGGGAGACCCTGGACTTCGTGGACGAGGCCGCGCTGCCCTATGTCCACGTCTTTCCCTACAGCGAGCGCCCCGGCACCCCGGCCGCCCGGATGCCTGCCGTGCCGCCGCCGGTCCGGCGGGAGCGCGCGGCCCGGCTGCGGGACGCCGCCGCCGCCCAGGCCGCCGCGTTCCATGCGCGGATGCTCGGCCGGACGGTGCAGGTGGTGGCCGAACGCGGCGGGCGCGGCCACACCGAGCATTTTGCCCCGGTGCGGCTGACGGGAGGCTGCGTCGCCGGCAGCCTGGTAACGGGAAGGGTAGTCGGCGCGGATGCGGCCGGGTTGGACGTTCATGGCGTGGCGGACGCCTGACGCAGTGGGGATGGTGCGCTCACCGCTGGCAGCGACCATCTGATAGGATGTGATGCCAACAGCCATTTGCGCTGACCGTTTCCGTCGTTGCAGGAGGCGCAGCGACGCGGCGATCCAGGAGCGGCAAGCACGGCCCTGCCGGCCTTGGGTTGCCGCGCCGCAAGGGCGGCTCGCAATGACGGTGCGCCAAGGAGAGGGTCAGAGCAGAGGGCCGTTGGCATAAGTCAGACATGAGGAGGAAGTGATGGCCGAAGTTAGCGTGGAGTCGCTGCAGGACCTGATGCAGCGCTTGAGCGGACAGGCGGGGGCGCGCGACCTCTTGACGGCGCCTGCCGCCTGATGGCCCTGGGCTTTTTCTCCCGCCTCAAGGAGGGCCTGAGCCGCAGCACGCAGAAGCTGACCGGCGGCATCGCCGCCGTCCTCACGAAGCGCAAGCTGGACGACGCCGGGCTGGAGGAGCTGGAGGAGCTGCTGATCGGCGCGGACCTTGGCCCGGACGTCGCGGCGCGCATCATCGCCGGCTTCCGCAGCAGCCGCTTCGGCAGCGAGATCACGGAGGCGGAGATCAAATCGTCCCTCGCCGGGGAGATTGCCGCCATCCTGGAACCCGTGGCGCAGCCGCTGGTGATAGACCGCGCGCTGCGCCCGCATGTCGTGCTGGTGGTCGGCGTGAACGGCACCGGCAAGACCACGACCATCGGCAAGCTGGCGCTGCAGTATCAGCAGGAGGGGATGCGCCCCATCCTGGTGGCCGGCGACACCTTCCGCGCCGCCGCGGTCGAGCAGTTGCAGGTTTGGGGCGCGCGCACCGGGGCACCGGTGGTCAGCGGCCCGCCGAACGCGGACGCCGCCGGGCTGGCGTTCGACGCGCTGACCCGCGCCAAGGCGGAGGGGGCCGACGTGCTGCTGATTGATACGGCGGGCCGCCTGCACAACAAGGGCGCGCTGATGGAGGAGCTTGCGAAGATCATCCGGGTGATACGCAAGCAGGACGCGACGGCACCGCATTCGGTGCTGCTGGTGCTGGACGCCACCACGGGGCAGAACGCAATGGAGCAGGTGCGCGTGTTCCAGGACATCGTTGCCGTCACCGGCCTGGTCGTCACCAAGCTGGACGGCAGCGCCCGCGGCGGCATCGTGGTGGCGCTGGCGGAGGCATTCGGCCTGCCGGTCCATGCCGTCGGCGTGGGGGAGCAGGCCGGGGACCTCCGCCCGTTCGACGCCATGGACTTTGCGCGCGGGCTGGTGGGCGTGGACGCGCCGTAAGGAACTCCGCTTCGTGCCCGGCGCTGCTGTGCGATGACCGATCCGGCCGCTGCCCCATCCGACCGTGCCTCGCCCGGCGCAGCCCCCGCCGAGGCGGCTTCCGAGGCTGACCGCCGCTTCATGGCCCGCGCCTTGGCGCTGGCCAGGAAGGGGGAGGGCACCCCCGGGGCGTCCCCCATCGGCTGCGTCATCGTGATGGACGGCGAGGTCGTGGCGGAGGGCCACAACGAGGTCGGCATCCGACACGACCCCACCGCCCATGCCGAGATGGTCGCCATACGCCGGGCCGGCGCGAAGCTGGAGCGGGACGAGCTGCGCGGCGCCACGCTGTACTCCACCCTGCAGCCCTGCGGCATGTGTACGATGGCCAGCATCTGGAGCCGCATCGGCCGCGTGGTCTATGGCGCCGGGCGCGAGCACGTCCACAAGATGTATTTCGAGGACCGGCACCTCGACACCATGAACTTCATCCGCGACGCCTACCGGAGCGACGTGGAGGTCGTGGCCGGGGTGATGGTGGAGGAGTGCGCCGCGCTGTATTACGGTCGGGATGACGAGCCGCCGATGGAGGAACAGGGCAACATCTAGCCTGCCCGGCCGCGAGGCCGGACGCAGGTGACGGGTTGGCCTGAAATCGCATGCAGAAGCCGTGTCCGCCCCGAAGGTGCATAGCCCTCATGGTGACGGATCAAGACGGGGCGATGATCGGCATCCTTACGGAACGGCTTGCCATCCGTCCGTTCGACGATGGCGACGCTGCCGAGACGTTTGCCGCGATCACGCCGGGCCTGACCCGCTTCATGAACTGGGAGCCGCCGTCCTCATTGCAGACGTTCGCCGAGGTCTGGCGCTGTTGGCTTCCGGCGATGAGCGCCGGGTCGGAGCTGCATCTCGTGATTCGGGCGGCCCAGGAGTTCGTTGGGATTGCCGGACTCCATGATCTCAGGGAGGATCAGCCGGAGGTTGGTCTTTGGATCAAGGAAGCGGCGCAAGGCAACGGCTATGGGCAAGAGGCCATGGCCGCGTTGCTTGCCTGGGCGTCGCAACGCTTCGGGCCGCTTGCATTCAGGTGGCCAGCCGCAGTTGACAACGCTCCCAGCCGAAGGCTTGCGAAGAGGCTAGGTGGGATCCTGGTCGGCACGTTCGACCGGCCGAAGTATGCGGGCGTGCTGTATCAAGTTCCGGCGTCCGGAGTTGGCGCTATCCGAAAGGCGGACGATGGATCGCCCGAAGATTCAAACTGACCCACTTCTTGGCTGCGATGCGGATTGATGCCCGGCTTCCCGTGCGGTTCGGCACGCTGGCCGGCGCCCGTGACGGGGATGCCGTGCTGCTTCCGCTGGGCGTGCCCGCCCCGTTGGGCCTTCCGGTAGCTTGGCTGCAAGCGGGAGTGGAGGAGCAGCCGGACCATGCCGCGGGATGCGCCTGCTGCACGCCGCGCAACGCGGCGGCGCAGGCGCTAGGCTCGCTGTTCCTGCGACGTGGACGGGGGGAGGTTGCGGCGTTCCGGGCCGTCCTGGCTGCCGTCGGCCCGGACGACGCGGAATTGGTCCGGGCCGCCCTGGACTCGGACCCGCTGGTGTCAGGCCGGTTCCGCCTGGCCTGAACGCCCGGCTGAACTCATATCGGGCCGCACAAGAGTTGACGTGTCCCCTTCGTGCCGCTCAGCACGGGCGGAGATGCGCCGGAACCAAGTCAGGACCTATGCGGGCCGGCATCAGGCGCTCCGCCTGAAGCGGCCGGGCCATGCCGGTGAGGGCACGTTCCGTGATGCGCCCGGCCTTGACCGACACGGTGACAGGCGCTGCCGCGCTGCCCGGCCGCCCGTGCGCGGCCAAGGGGTGAGGCCGCTGCGCCGCCAACGCCTGCCGCAGCCCTGCGTTCAGCCCCGTCCGTCGCCGCCCGGCACGTCCGCGTCGCCCCGCCCGAGCGCCCGCTGCATGTAAACCGTGTCCACCCAGCGCCCGAACTTCAGCCCGGACGCCCGCAGCACGCCCACCTGCTTGAAGCCCAGCGAGGCATGGACCCCGATGGAGCCGATGTTCTCCGAATCCCCGATCACCGCGATCATCTGGCGGAACCCGGCGGCCTCCGCCTCGTGCAGCAGCCGGGCGACCAGCGCCTTGCCGACGCCCTGGCCCCGCACGTCGTCGCGGACGTAGATGCTGTCCTCGACCGTGTAGCGGTAGGCGGAGCGGTCGCGCAGCTGCGAGAAGTAGGCGTAGCCGAGCACCCCGGTATCGTCCACGGCCACCAGCGCCGACCCGCCGCGCCCGGTGATCCCCTCGAAACGCTCCCGCACCTCCTCGACCGACGGGGGAACCTCCTCGAAGGTGCCGCTGCCGTGCAGGACGTGGTGGGCGTAGATGGCCTGCACCTCCGGCATGTCCGTGGCTGCGAGCGGTCGTATGTCCATGCTGTGCCCTCCTGCCCCCCGCATAGACCGTGCCTCGCCGCCTGGCCAGTTGCCGCGCCGGCTACTAAACCTAACTATCCCGACGGTGCGTTGCAGCGTTAGTCAGCACTATGCTAGCCCGCAGCCGCCAGCCCAAATCTTGGCTGGTTCGTAACGCATGTGTGCTAAATCACCTGCGCCGACCCGCCAAGCAGCGGCGCGGCGCCCGTCGCACAAGGAATGGTCCGTGGATCAACCAGGCTCGCAACCCACTGCCCGGCTCGGCAGCGCACCCCAGCCGGGTGCCGCGCGGGACGACGCCGCGCCCCGCATAGACGTGGGCACCATCGGCGCCGCGCGTGCGGCGACGGAGGGCGAGTCACGCCTGCTCGCCGTCGTCGCGGTCGCCCGGTTCAACGGCGTGGACCTGTCGCCCGCCGACTTCCGTCCGGCGCCCAACGAAGCCATACCGTCTCCGGCGGCGCTGGTGAACTGGGCGCGGGACCAGGGCCTGTCGGCCAAGGCGCAGCGGCTGGGCTGGAAGCAGCTCTTCAAGGTGCAGGGCGCCGGCAACCCGGCGCCGCCGGTCGTGCTGCTGTTCAAGGACGGCACCGCCGGGCTGATGGTTGCGGCCGATGCGACGCGCAACGTCGTGTGGGTGCGCGACCCGCGCATGGAGGGCGACGCCTCCGCCGTTGCCGTGGACGAGCTGCGGCTGTCGCAGGCCTGGGCCGGGGAGGCGCTGCTGATACGGCGCCGCCGGGGCGAGGCCGAGGCGGACAAGCCATTCACGCTTAGTTGGCTGATGGGCCTGGTGCTGCTGGAGCGGCGGTCGCTGCGGGACATCAGCATCGGCTCGATCACGCTCAGCGCGCTGACCATCGTGCCGCCGCTGCTGGTGATGACGGTGGTGGACCGGGTGGTGACGCACCACAGCATCTCGACCCTGGTGCTGCTCAGCGCGATCCTGGGGATCACGACGCTGTACGAGACGCTGCTCGGCTATGCTCGGCGCGAGATCGTCCAGGTCGTGTCCACGCGGGTGGACACCAAGCTGAACCTGCACGTCTTCAACCGGCTGCTCGGCCTGCCGCTGGACTACTTCGAGAAGACGCCGGCCGGCGAGACCACCTATCGCGTGTCGCAGGTCTGGAAGATACGCGAGTTCCTGACCGGCAAGCTGATGGGCACCTTCCTGGACATGTTCACGCTGGTGTTCCTGCTGCCGCTGCTGTTCTGGATGGAGTCCACGCTGGCCTGGATCGTGCTGGTGTGCGCCGTGCTGATCGCCGGCATCATCCTGCTGTTCCTGCCGGCGCTGCGGAACATCGTCGGCAAGCTGACGCAGGCGGAGGCGGTCAAGGGCAGCGCCCTGGTGGAAACGGTGCAGGGCATACGCACCGTGAAGTCCCTGGCGTTGGAGCCGCAGCGCAAAGCGGAGTGGGACAGCCGCGTGGCCGCGGCGGGCAAGCTGAAGCTGCAGGCGGGGCGGCTGGCCAACTGGCCGCAGACGATCATCACCCCCATCGAGTCGTTCATCCAGCGCGGCATCATCATGATCGGCGCCTACATCGCCATGCAGGACAACACCGGCGTCGCGGTGGGCGGGCTGGTGGCGTTCATGATGCTGGGCGGGCGGGTGACGCAGCCGCTGGTGGGCCTGGCCAAGCTGATCGAGGACTTCGAGGAGGTGCGCGCCAGCATCGCCCAGGTCGGCATGGTGCTGAACAACCCGAGCGAGACCGCGGCGATGCAGGGCGGCCTGCGGCCGAAGTTCGCCGGCGCGGTGTCGTTCGAGGAGCTGACGTTCCGCTACCCCGGCAGCAAGCAGCCGGCGCTGGAAAAGATGACGTTCAGCATCCCTGCCGGCACCATGCTGGGCGTCGTCGGGCGCAGCGGGTCGGGCAAGAGCACCGTCACGCGGCTGCTGCAAGGCATCAACCGGGAGTACAACGGCTTCCTGAAGATTGACGGGGTGGAGCTGCGGGAGATCAACCTGACGCACCTGCGGCGCAGCTTCGGGGTGGTGCTGCAGGACAACTTCCTGTTCCGCGGCACGGTGCGGGACAACATCACGGCGGGGCGCCCCGGCCTGACCTTGGAGGACGTGATACGCGCCGCGCGACTGGCGGGGGCGGAGGAGTTCATCGAGCGGCTGCCGGCGGGGTATGACACGCATATCGAGGAAGGGTCTGCCAACCTGTCCGGCGGGCAGCGGCAGCGCCTGGCCATTGCCCGGGCGGTGATCGCGGACCCGCGGCTGATGATACTGGACGAGGCGACCAGCGCCTTGGACCCCGAGAGCGAGGCGTTGGTGAACGCCAACCTGACCCGGCTGGCCAAGGGGCGCACGATGGTCATCGTGTCGCACCGGCTGTCGTCCTTGCTGGACTGCGACCTCATCATGGTGATGGACCGCGGCACCGTCGTGGACATCGCGCCGCATAAGGTGCTGGTCGAGCGATGCGCGATCTACAAGATACTCTGGTCGCAGCAGAACCGGCACATGGACGGCGGCATGGGCCGGCAGGCCCCGGCGCCGCGGCTGGCGCAGGGGGATTAGAGCTTACCTCTCCCTCTCCCTCCGGGAGAGGGTCGGGGTGAGGGA
>JAABUM010003111.1_pt1 | contig 21099 bp, 21 predicted proteins | sample 5559161 | NCBI WGS metagenome assembly JAABUM01 (sample SAMN10711868, study PRJNA513369) | rock metagenome | isolation source: Antarctica rocks | place: Antarctica: Victoria Land, Siegfried Peak nord
CGAGCGCACCGTCGAAGCCACCTGGAAGCGCATCGGCACCCTGCTCAAGAAGTTCAGCGCCACAGAGTGCGCCAATTACGTCAGGAACTCAGGATACGTCTTCACCTGATCCAAACATGCTCTAATGGGTGAGCCGGACGAGATCGGAGCTTGTGCGGGTGGTCCAGGCGGGGCGGTGCCGATCATCACGGTCGGTATCGCACCTGGAATCGAAGACACATGGTCCCGGGTCAAATTCTTGCCTGCGGCATCGAACATGGCACCCGGGATCACGCGCTGGCCATTGGGGGTAGCATAGAACACCTGGAACTGGGTTCCATTGCGGACGAAGATGCCGCGCAAGCCATGGTGAATACCGAGTTCCCTGACCTGGCCAGGTGCCATGGCGAGCAAGTCACTGGCGGATAGTTCAGACATCAAGCCAGCAACCAGGGCCTGCCCGTCTGGCGAAACATACATCCTTATGAATTGGCCGTCATTGCGTGCTACAACAGTGCGCAAGCCGTGGCTCAGGCCGGCATCTGTGATCTGTGAACCAGATGCAGCGACATGGTCAAGGACTGGAGCGTCGGTGCTAACCCAAGATGGAGCGACGACCAGCGGAGTAGAGGCCACAATGCCTGGCGCTCCCAAAGCAGCAGGAAGGCCGACTTCGCCTGTGTCTCTGCTCTTGTCGTTCAGGACATTTGCAGGAGGTGCTTGCAAGACGCACTGCGGCTCTGCTAGCGCAACGATTGGCACGAGCATGAGAGTGGAACATAGAAGTAGGACACGCATGATGATCTCCGTCGATGGGCACCGGATGGCATTAGCGTGACTGGGCGCGAACGGCGGCTTCCCGCGGCTGCCATGAATCCAGAGCGCGAGACCGAACGAGTTTGAGCCAAGGGTGCCGTCTGTCTGACGGTCGGAGCGAGCAGTCACTTGTGGACCCGTGCGCCCGCCCTTTGGTAAGCTAGAATTCCAACTCCCAGACGGTAGAAGAGTACCCTTCCAGGGCAACGCACATACCCTCCCTGGTCATGTGTGGGGCTGACGGGCCGTTTCGGCAAATCCTTGCTGCCTCGTCACATGCGCGTCGCTCCAGCCAAACAGCATGTAGCGCATTTTCATAAGCAGGGCCTGAAAGATCACCATCGAGTGCCCGCTTCTTGGAGGCAAGGCCGTCGAGGAGGCCAAGTAAGCGGATGCACTGCTCGTTGCAGGCTGGATTTGAACCGCAGTTTTGCACCTCATGGAATTCTATGGCTCCTGCGGAAAAATCCGAATTGATGGGGTGAAAGGCATCAACATACCTTTTATCTCCGCCGACTGGCTGATCGCAAATCTCACACGAATGTTCATAAATCATTGAAGTGTATACCCCTCCAGGGCGCTCCGTTTCGGAGATATCGCAAGATGTGAAGAACAGCACGGCCACTCTGGGTATGCCTATCCTCAAACAACTACCGTTAGCGCCAAACAAAGCCGTTGACGACAGGCGCTACTACATCAAAGCCGCTTCCACCTTCAGGTGTTAAGAGCAAAGCAGCATGCTGGCATATACCTCGCCCTGCTAATCAAGCAGCGCTTCGTTGCCCACCAGATCAGCAATTCTACGAACGGCCCGTTGCTTAGCGGCCTCTTGAAAGGCAACCACTTTTGGATCGTTGTGCAACCGGACGGTAATCCCGCCGCGGTAACCCCAGTTGTCCCTACAGTGCGAAACGAGCAGATCAAGGTCTTTGTAGGACCGCATGCTGCGGCCACGATGCGTACAGAAGGGGTAGAAGCCCTTGACCCAACTAGGGTGCAGCCAGATGACGTGTTCCAGCGCCTTCTTGAAACGGTTCGGGCGGGTGATGACCACGACGCTCCGAACGAATCCGCCGTCATGAAGCCCTTGCTTGATGTCGGACTCCTGCAGCCCGTAGAGATTGGCTTCCTGCGCCCCAAGCTCTGCCACGATCTGGAGTGATGGCACGCCGCTGTCTCTCCGCCTGCTGTTGATAGTATCCGCGAAGCGCGAGACGGACGCCGGTCTGGCGCTGCTCGGTTAGGCACTCCTTTGAGTTCGCTCATCACATATTCTCACGGTCGAGGGAAGAGGGGCTACATCAAGCACAAGCCTGCGTGTTCTTATAACTTCGCGCACTATGGAAGAAGTTCGAACAGGCCGCAAGCCTCCTTGGCCTTGTTTGTGGGTTGCAAGACGGCCATTCGCCCCAAACTGGGCTGCTTTACGACAGGGCCCCAAGGACCTTCCCAAAATTCCGTCTCCGTCTAACATTTGGATATAATGCTAGGATCGCGCGTTTTCATAACTTTGTAACCTGGTGGTGCTTGGCATCTGGGCAAATCTCCCATATTCACGAAGCATGGAAACGTCAGCAGCAGCCGAGGCCCTGAACATCCTCGGGAAGGACACTCGGCTACGCTTGCTGCGCCTAGTCATGGCAACAGGCGCATCCGGCATGCCTGCCGGTGAGATCGCGAGTATGCTGGTGATGTCATCATCGAGCCTGTCGTCGCACCTCCGGGCCTTGGAGAGGATAGGCCTCTTGCGGGCCACCAGGGTTGGCAGGTCGATCCGCTACGCCGTTCACATCGCAGCGCTACGGCAGCTCTTTGCGTTCATGACGGAGACCTGCTGCGGCAATGAGCCTGACCGCTGTGGGACGATGAACCCGCTAATGCCGAAACAGGCGACCGGCTGCGGCCCACGCGCTTGCGGCCCGGCCCCTGTCGAGCCTTCCTACAACGTCCTCTTCCTCTGCGTACGCAACTCGGCCAGGTCCATCATGGCAGAGGCGATCCTGAACAAGGTTGGGAAGGGCCGCTTCCACGCGTTCTCCGGCGGGCCTATGCCGTCGCCGACGGGGCCTATGCCGGAAGTGCTGTCGATGTTGCAACGCTTCAAACACGACGTGACTGGCTTGAGGAGCAAGGATTGCGCTGAGTTCCGTCAGCCGGGAGCGCAACCGATGCACTTCGTGATCCAGGTATGCGAAACGCCAACGAACGGCTTTTGTGGCGAACTTGGCGCAACCCCTGTCACTGCTGCTTGGCCGCTGCCTGACCCGGCGCAGTTCACTGGTCGAGAAATTGAGCGGCAAGTGCTGCTGAGTGAATTATATGGCGCCTTACTCCGACGCATCAGCGTGTTCACCAGCTTGCCATTCGTCTCCCTGGACCGCATGGCGCTGACCACGCGGCTGAACGACATCGGCATGGCAAGTTTCCAAGTAGCAGAGTGACGGGACATGCGCGTCGGGATCAATGGTCTGGGCCGCATCGGCAGGCTTGCTCTGCGCGCCGGCTTGGGCGGGGTGCTCAGGCCGGACGACGATCCACGGAGGCACAACCGCCTCGACGTCGTGCATCTGAACGAAGTCAAGGGCGGTGCTGCCACTGCGGCTCACCTGCTTGAGTTTGACTCCTTGCACGGGCGGTGGCGGACGCCGATCGTCGCCGATGACCAGGCGGCAATTTGTGTCGGCAAGGCGCGCATGAGTTTTTCAGCCGAGGCCGACCTCGTTGCCGTTCCTTGGGGCGACCTGGGCTGCGATGTCGTCCTCGAATGCACTGGCAAGTTCAAGAGCAAGGCGCAGCTGGAGGGCTATTTCAAACGCGGTGTCCGCGCCGTGATTGTCGCTGCCCCGGTGAAAGACGGGGCGCTCAACGTCGTGGTCGGCGTGAATGACGACCAGGTAGAGCCAAAAGCGCAGCCGTTGCTGACTGCCTCATCCTGCACGACCAACTGCCTCGCTCCCTTGGTCAAGGTCGTCCACGAGGTGATCGGCATCCGACACGGCCAAATCACCACCCTGCACAACCCAACCAACACCAACGTCGTAGTCGATGCCCCGCACGCCGACTTGCGGCGCGCGCGAAGCGCGCTGCTGTCCCTCGCGCCGACCACGACGGGCAGCGCGACCGCGATTGGGCTGATCTTCCCAGAGCTGAAGGGGCGGCTGGACGGTCATGCCGTCCGGGTGCCGGTGCTGAATGCCTCGTTGACCGATGCGGTGTTCGAGCTGACCCGGCGCACCGACGCCGACGAGGTGAACGCGCTGTTCTGCGCGGCGGCGGCCGGGCCACTCGCGGGCATCCTCGGCTACGAGGAGCGGCCCCTGGTCTCGGTGGACTACGCCTCGGACACGCGCAGCGCGGTGCTCGACGCGGGCTCCACGCTGGTCACGGACGGCACCGCCCTGAAGCTTTATGCCTGGTACGACAACGAGATGGGCTACGCCTGTCGCATGGTGGACCTCGCAGCCATCGTCGGAAAGCGCCTGCAATGACTGACGCGCGCGATTACACCATCGTCACGGCGGCCTACTGGGGCTTCACCTTGACCGACGGCGCGCTGCGTACCCTGGTGCTGCTGCACTTCTTTCAGCTGGGCTACTCGCCTTTCACGCTGGCGCTGTTGTTCCTGCTCTACGAGGCCGCCGGGATTTTCGCCAATCTCGGTGGCGGTTGGCTCGTGACCCGGTTCGGCGTCACCCGCATGTTGGCTGTGGGCATGGCGGCCCAGATCGTCGGGCTTGTGATGCTCTCCGCCCTCGATCCCACCTGGAGCGGGGCCACGTCCGTGGCTTGGGTGGTGGTCGCGCAAGGCGTTTCCGGAGTTGCCAAGGACCTGACCAAGACCGCCTCGAAGTCGGCAGTCAAGCTCACGGCGGCCTCGGCCTCCGGCGCCTTGTTCCGCTGGACCGCCTGGTTCACCGGCTCGAAGAACGCCATGAAAGGCGCGGGATTCTTCCTGGGCGGCACGCTGCTCGGGCTTGTCGGCTTCCGCACGGCGCTGTTGCTCATGGCAGGGGGCCTCGCTCTCGTGCTCGCCAGTGTGTTGCTTGCGCTGCCGCCCCTGCTTGGCAAGGCCAAGGCGTCACGCTCGGCGCGCGAGTTCTTGGCGAAGTCGCGCGGCGTGAACCTGCTTGCAGCTGCGCGTGTCACCCTGTTCGCCGCGCGTGACGTCTGGTTCGTCGTTGGCCTGCCGGTGTTCCTCTATGCCAGCGGCTGGACCTTCGCTGGTGTCGGCGCCTTCCTCGCGCTCTGGACCATCGGCTACGGCCTGGTGCAAGCGGCGGCCCCGGCGTTGGTGCGGCGCAGCTCGGACGGGCTGTCGCGCGAGGTGCCAGCGGCATGTGCCTGGGCGCTGGGGCTGGCGGCGGTGCCGGCGCTGCTCGGCCTCGTGCTGACGCTGGCGCACCCGGCGCGGCCGGACCTGGTTGTGACCGCCGGTCTCGGTCTGTTCGGCTTGGCCTTCGCCGTCAATTCGTCGCTGCACTCCTACCTGATCCTGGCCTACGCGGGGTCGGATAAAGCGGCCGAGGACGTCGGCTTCTACTACGCAGCCAACGCGGCCGGCCGGCTGCTCGGCATCTTGCTATCCGGTGCCCTTTACCAAGCCGGCGGCCTCGTCGCCTGCTTGTTCGGCGCTGCGGGGCTGTTGGCGGTCTGCTGGGCGACGTCCCTGGCGCTGCCGGCCGCACGCACCCAACCCGTCGCGGCCTGAGCCGCACGAAGGAGTTCGCCCGTTGAACGACCATGATGACCTCGCCGCTTCCCGGCATCGCTACGCGACGGCGGTGGCTTGCCCGGGAGCTGGGCCGCGGATCAGCCCTGCGTCCGACCTGGTGGCCTACCCCGTCCTATGCCTGGGCAACGTCACGGAGCTGCGCGTCAACGAGCCCTTGCCGGTGTCCTACCCCGATAGCCAGAGTCCTGGTGTGCTCATCAAGCTCGGGAGCGCAGTGGAAAACGGCGTGGGGCCGGACGGCGACGTCGTGGCCTACTCCACGCAGTGCCCGCATCGCGGCAACAGACTGTTCTACCGCGCCGACGACAAGACCCTGAGCTGCCCCGGGCACTACAGCCGCTACGACTGCGAACGCGGCGGCCTATTGGTCTGGGGACACGCCACGCAGAACCTGCCCCAGTTCAAGCTGCGCGTCGCGGCCAACGGCGACATCTTCGCCGAAGGCGTGGACGAACTGATCTACGGCCGCACCTGCAACGTGCTGGCCTGAGCGGAGACACACCCATGGCCTACAAGCGCCAAATCGGCCGCCTGCCGATCCCGCCCCGTGACGCCCGGGTCACCAACGCCGTCTGCAACTGGTGCATCGTCGGCTGCGGCTACAAGGCTTACACGTGGGACGTGGACCGTCAGGGCGGCCCGGACCCGGCCGACAACGCCTTCGGATTGGACCTCGGGCGGCAGCAGGACCGGGAGAGTCCGGCTTGGTACGCGCCTTCCATGTACAACGTGGTGCGTCGGGACGGGCACGACGTGCATATCGTCCTCAAGCCCGACCAGGACTGCGTGGTGAACTCAGGCCTGGGTTCGATCCGTGGCGCCCGGATGGCTGAGATGCTGCCCTCGCGGGTGACCGGCAGCTCGCGCGCGCGGCTGACCGAGCCGCATGTGTGGCGCTACGGCGGATTGAACCCGACAGGTTGGGATGATGCGCTCGGCCTTGTCGCCGAGGTGACGCGCCGGGTGGTCGAGGAGCAAGGCGAGGACGGGCTGCTCGTCTCCGCCTACGACCACGGCGGCGCCGGCGGCGGCTACGAGAACGTCTGGGCCACTGGCAAGCTCTACTTCGAGAGCATGAAGGTGCGGAACATCCGCATCCACAACCGCCCGGCCTACAACAGCGAGGTGCACGGCACCCGTGACATGGGCGTGCGCGAGCTGAACAACTGCTACGAGGACGCCCAGGTCGCGGACACCCTCTTCATCGTCGGCGCCAACAGCCTGGAGGCGCAGACCAACTACTTCCTGAACCACTGGGTGCCCAACCTGCGCGGCGCCAGCCTGGACAAGAAGCGCGCGCTGCTGCCGGACGAGCCGCACGCGCCTGGCCGGCTCATCATGGTGGACCCGCGCCGCACCGTGACCGTGGACGCCGCCGAGGCCGAGGCAGGCGCGGAGAACGTGCTGCACCTGCAGATCGAGTCCGGCACCGACCTGGTGCTGTTCAACGCCCTGCTGACGGAGGTCACCGACCGCGGCTGGGTGGACCGCGCCTTCATCGACGCCTCCACGACCGGCTTCGACGCGGCGGTAAGCGCAAACCGCACCACGGTTGAAGAGGCGGCGCGCATCACCGGCCTGTCGCCCGAGAGCATCCGCAAGGCCGCGGCCTGGATCGCCGAGCCGAAGGAGGGCCACCGGCGGCGGACCATGTTCGCCTACGAGAAGGGCCTGATCTGGGGCAACGACAACTACCGCACCAACCAGGCGCTCGTGAACCTCGGCTTGGCCACCGGAAACATCGGCCGCCCCGGTGGCGGCTGCGTGCGCCTGGGCGGGCACATGGAAGGCTACGTGCGCCCGTCCGACGCCCATGTCGGCCGGCCCGCGCCCAACGTGGACCGGCTGATCATCGACGGGCGCGGCGGCGTGCACCATGTCTGGGGCTGCGACGCCTTCAAGACCACCCTGAACGCCGCCGAGTACAAGCGCGTCTACAAGCGCCGCACCGACTTGGTGAAGGAGGCGGTGGACTCCGTGCCGGCCGGCGACCGCGACGCCTTGGTCGAAGCCATCATGGGTGCCATCCGCCGAGGTGGGCTCTTCAGCGTGGACGTGGACATCGTGCCAGCGGCGATCGCGGCCTGCTCGCATGTCGTGCTGTCGGCGGCCACCGCGGGCGAGATGAACCTGACCTCGATGAACGGCGAGCGCCGGCTGCGCCTGACCGAGCGCTGGATGGACCCGCCCGGCCAGGCGCTGCCCGACTGCCTCATCGTCGCCCGCCTCGCGAAGGCCCTCGAAGCGTCCTGGCGAGCGGCGGGCAAGCCGGAGGTGGCCGACCGCTTCCGCGGCTACGATTGGCGCTCCGAAGAGGACGCCTTCATGGACGGCTACCACGCCCACGAGGAGGGCGGCGAGCACGTCACCTACGACCGGCTGCGTGTCATGGGTACCAACGGCGTCCAGACGCCTGCGCGCGGCTTCGAGGACGACCGGATCGTCGGGACGCAACGCCTGTACGAGGACGGCGTGTTCGAACGCCCGGACGGCCGGGCGGAATTCCGCACCACGCAGTGGCGCGGCCTGCAGGCCAAGGGCAAGCAGGAGGAAAAGGAGCGCTTTCGCTTCCTCATCAACAACGGCCGCACCAACCACATCTGGCAGTCCGCCTTTCTCGACCAACACAACGCGCTCGTCTCCGACCGCTTCCCGTTCCCACCGCTGCTGATGCACCCGGACGACGTGGAGGAACTGGCGCTCCGGGCAGGCGACCTGGTCGAGGTGTGGAACAGCAACGGCGCCACGCAGGCGATCGTGTGGCCGGAGCAGCAAACACGCCGGAGCGAAACCTTCCTGGTGTACGCCCATCCCGCCGGCCCCGCTGGCAACGTGGTGAGCGAGGCAACCAACGAGCTGGTCATCCCGAACTTCAAGCAAACCTGGGGCAACATCCGCAAGCTTGCCGACGTGCCGGAAGCGGTGCGGCACCTGAGCTTCAAGATCCAGGGCTTCCGGCCGCCGTGCGAAGACGAAGCCTCAAGCAGTCCGGATCACGGCGCCGCCCCGGTCGCCGCGCAACTGGGCGCTGGCGCCTAGCGGCCACATGACGACCAACAAGGAGTCCACACCGATGCTGACCCGCCGCGCCCTGATCGGAACCACGACCTTCGCAACCGCCTCGCTGTCCTGGCCCGGCCCGACATGGGCGGCGACGCCGCGCGACGTCGCGGTCATGGCCAAGCAGATCGACGATATCGCCTCCCTCGACCCTCACGAGAGCCACGAGCCCTCGGGCGACGAGGTTGTCAGCAACTGCTACCAGGTGCTGGTCCGGCCCGACCGCACCGATCCCACCCTGCTGCGGGGCGAACTGGCCGAAGCCTGGAACGTGAGCGACGCCGGTCTCGCCTACACGTTCCACCTTCGCCCGAATGCCAGCTTCGCCTCCGGCAGCCCGGTCACGGCCGAGGACGTCGCCTTCTCGCTGCAGCGCGCGATCATGCTCAACAAGGCGCCCGCGTCGATCATCGGCCAGTTCGGCTTCACCAAGGACAACGTCGCCGGGCGCATCCGCGCCGAGGACGAGCGCACCCTCGTGCTGCGCCTGGCCGAGCGCAAGGCGCCCAGCTACCTGCTCTACTGCCTCTCATCTACGGTGGGCAGCGTGGTCGAGAAACGGGCCGCGCTGGAGCACCAGCAAGGCGACGATCTTGGCAACGCTTGGCTGAAGACGCATAGCGCCGGTTCTGGACCCTGGGTGCTGCGCGACTGGCGCCCGAATGAGAGCGTGACGCTGGACGCCAGCCCGACTGCGGAAAGCGCGATCCGCCGGTTGGTGATCCGCCACGTGGCCGACCCGGCGGCGCAGTTGCTCCTGCTGCGGGGCGGGGACGCCGACATCGCGCGTGACCTCACCGCCGACCAGCTCCGCTCACTCGACGGGGGCGCGGGCTACACGGTGTCGTCGCAGGGCCGGGGCATGCTGATGTACGTGGCGATGAACCAGCAGCACCCCGAGCTGTCCCGGCCCGGCGTGCGCCAGGCGATCAAGTGGGCGCTGGACTACGAGGCGATCCAGCGCAGCATCGTGCCCACGACCTACCGCGTGCATCAGGCTTTTCTGCCGCGGGGCTTCCCGGCCGCGCTGGAGGAAGCGCCGTTCCGCAAGGACGTGGCGCGCGCGAAGGCGCTGCTGGCCGAGGCAGGACTTGCGGGCGGCTTCGAGGTGACGATGGACCACCCGTCGGCGTCCCCGCACAGCGACATCGCGCAAGCCGTGCAGGCCGACCTCGGCCAGGTCGGCATCCGGGTCCGGCTGCTCGCCGCTGACGGCCGCCAGGTGATCACCAAGACCCGGGCGCGCCAGCATCAGCTGGCGCTGCTGACCTGGGGCTCGGACTACTTCGACCCCGATGCCAACGCCGGCACCTTCTGCGTCAACACCGACAACGGCCCCGAGGCTCGTGACCGCACCCTGGCCTGGCGGTCCGCCTGGCAGGATCGGGAACTGACCGAGCAGGCGATGGCGGCCGTGCTGGAAGCGGACCCCAAGCTGCGCCTGGGACTCTATGAGCGGATGCAGCGCGAGCACATGGAGCGCAGCCCGTTCGCCGTCATGCTGCAGCAGACTGCCACGGCGGTGTCACGCCCCGGCGTCTCGGGCTTCGAGGTCGCACCGGCGGGTCGGCCAATCCGCTACGCGGGCATCCGGAAGGCATGATGCCGGACGCCACCGGGGATAGGACCATGGCCCCCGGTGTGCCCGCCGGGCAGGATGGAAAGGGGCACACGGGTCCGGTGCAAGAGGAAGCCGCAGGGCGCCCCGCCCAGGGCCTCGGTGCGGCCAACTGGATCGGGCTTTGGACCCTTTACCGCCGGGAGGTCATGCGCTTTTCCGCCGTGGCCGCGCAGACCGTCGTCGGGCCGGCGGTGACCACGCTGCTGTTCCTCATCGTCCTGGGCGTCGTCATGACCCGGCGCGGGCCGCCGCAGCCGGTCGGCGGCGTGCCCTACCTGGAGTTCCTCGCCGCCGGCCTGGTCGTGATGACCATGGCGCAGAACGCCTTTGCCAACACGTCGTCTTCGCTGGTGATCGCCAAGGTTCAGGGGAACATCACCGACCTGCTGCTTGTCCCACTCTCGCCTGGTGCGTTCGTGGCTGGCTTCGCGCTCGGCGGACTGACGCGCGGCCTGCTGGTCGGTGCCCTCGTCGCCGTGGTCACGCTGCCGTTCGTCAGCCTCGGGCTCGCGCACCCTGCTTTCGTGGCGTTCCACGCTGTCGCGGCCTGCCTGCTGCTGGCGCTGCTTGGCCTGCTCGGCGGCTTGTGGGCACGCAAGCTCGACCAGCTCGGCGCCATGACCAGCTTTGTCGTGACCCCGCTCACCTTCCTGTCCGGCACCTTCTACTCCGTTTCCGACCTGCCGCTGCTGTTCCAGCTCCTGGCGCATGCGAACCCGTTCTTCTACATGATCGACGGGTTTCGATACGGCATCACTGGTCACGCCGACGGGTCGCTGATTGCCGGACTCGCTGTGATGGGCGGGACGACCCTCTTGGCAGTCGCTGCAAGCTACAGCCTGGTTGCGTTCGGCTGGCGGCTCACATCCTGATGGACGGCATGGGGTCGCCTGCCGCTATCGAGGTCGCCGCGCTGGACAAGGTGTATCCGGGTGGGGGAAGGCGATCCGGCAAGCACGCGCTCAAGGAGGTGAGCCTCGTCATTCCAAGCGGCTGCATCTTCGGCCTGCTCGGACCGAATGGCGCCGGGAAGTCCACGCTCATCAACATCCTGGGCGGGCTGGTACGCAAGTCGAGCGGCCGCGTGCGGGTCTGCGGCATCGACCTGGATGACGCTCCCCGTGCAGCGCGGGCCGTCATCGGCGTCGTGCCGCAGGAGCTGACGCTCGATCCCTACTTCCCCGCACGAGCGGCGCTCGATCTGCAGGCTGGCCTGTTCGGCATTCCCAAAGCGGCACGGCGCACGGACGAGCTTCTCTCGGTTCTAGGGCTGGCGGACAAGGCGGACGCACCCGCACGCAGCTTGTCCGGGGGCATGCGGCGACGGCTCATGGTCGGCAAGGCTCTGGTGCACAGCCCACAGGTCCTCATACTCGACGAGCCAACCGCTGGCGTCGATGTCGCGCTCCGGCAGCAGCTGTGGGACTACGTTCGGACGCTCAACCGTACCGGCACGACCGTGCTGCTTACGACCCACTACCTCCATGAAGCCGAGGCTTTGTGCGATCGCATCGCTGTCCTCGCCGATGGCGAGATCCGCGTGGAGGACACGACCGAGGCCCTGCTCCAGCGCGTGGAGGACAGGGTGCTGACCATCGAGCTGGCGTCGCCTTTCGAGGCGGTCCCTGCTGCGCTCCGCCCCTTCTGCCCGACCGTAGCCGGACCACAACGTCTGGCCTTCCGCTACCGGCGGGGAACCGATGCCGCTCATCGGATACTCGAAGCAATACATGCCCTCAGACTACAGGTGCGTGACCTTACCACGGACCAGCCAGACCTTGAGGAGGTCTTCCTTGATCTCACCAAGCCGCAAGGCCCATCGTTACAGAAACAGACGCCATGAATTGCTTGTGTCAGTTGATTGGGCTGATGGCTTTCACCATGCGAAGCGCCGGACTGACCGCCAGCAAACGCTCAGGCTGTAAGCCTGCAAGTGGCATTGAGCGCCCCGCCAAGCATTGGATTGTCACGCAGGACGCGGTACCTGATCAGAGAACCAAGTAACCCCGGCAGTCTCCGACCAGCATCGGGCGCGTTGGATCTACAGCCCTTATTCCTGGCTATCCAACATTGCCGTGCCTGCTTCCCACGCCTCTGCCGGTGTACGGAACCGCCTCGACGATTGCCGCACGCTCCTGCCGTCCTCCTCGTCGTAGACTTCCCAGCCGTAGGGCCTGACGCCGCCTCCCTTGAGGTAGACCCGGAGCCGGAAGCGCGAGTGCCCTCGCACGAGGGGGACGGGTGCAGGCGCCGAATGCTGGGCCAGGCGGCGCAGCATCGGTGGTCAGCCGAGCTTCAAGTTGGATGCGGCCTGCTTGCCACGCTCGGTCACGACGTCATAGCTGACCTTCTGACCATCGTTCAAGCTGTTGATCCCGGCTGCCTGCAGGGCGGTGATGTGCACGAACACGTCCTTGCCGCCGTCCTGCGGCTGGATGAAGCCGAAGCCCTTCTCAAGGTTGAACCACTTGACCGTTCCGCTCGCCATGTCCGCTGCTTTCCCGCCTGAACGAGGCGCAACCTAGCGTTAACACGACCAGGGTGCCAAGCCTGTTCAGGATGCATAGCTGGCCATTCTGACGGTCAAGAACGGGGGGCGTTGGCCGGCAGGACCGATGAGGCCCGACAGGCGCCCGTCAGAGCGGCCAGCGTGAGTTGGCGCCTTCTGCACGTGCCGCCACCAGCAGCTTGGCCATGACCTGGTTGGGGCCGTCCTGCGACGCCGTGCGCTCGATCTCGGCCCAGTCGAACCGAACCGTGTCGGTGGCCCGGTTCCATTGCGCGGCAGGCTGCGCCGGGGCCGCCGCGGCCTGGCTGGAGCCAGGCGATGCTGTGTCGCTCGCGGTCGAGGCGGAGGTGGACTCCGGCGTGGCTGGCTCAGGGCCACCTAGCTGCTCTCACTGGTCCTGCTGGTCAGCTGTCTCGGTTTCCGGCCTGCCCTCTGCGACCGACATGGGTTCCGGAGCGGCACCAGGTGCCTGGGCCTCTTGTCCGGACGTCGCCTCAGCGTCGTCTTGGGGTGGCATCGCCTCGGCCGCGCCAGCCCGCCCCTTCGGCTTGGGGCCTGGCCGCTTGCGCACGGGCGCCGCAACCGGGTCGGCGATGCTGCCGTCGGCATCGGCGCTGCCGCCCACCGCATCGTCGCTGTCTATCGTGGCCAGTGGCTCGGGCGAGGCGGCCGCCTTCGGCTTGCGTCCCCCACGCACCGGGGCAGGTGCGTCCCTCAAGGCGGCCAGGACCTCCTCGGGGGAGGTGGCGAACTCGTTGCTGCTGGCGGGCTTCGGCTTGCGAGCCATCTGCGGTCCCTATGGTTCAGGACCGTCCTGATACGGCATCAACAGGCCGGTGAGAACCAGCCTGCTGCGAGAGGGACTACTCTCCCTGGGACGACCGTATTACGGCTGCTCAGCGCCTCCCGGGGCTGGGTCGATGCCGAGTTCCTGGCGGACATGCACGAACTTGGCCGGGTTCGCCAGGCGCGCGTCGGCCATCATGGTGCGCAGCGCCGCGAGACCTGCGTCGGTGAAGAACAAGCGGGGCTGCCGCCCCATCGTGTCCAGGCGCAACAGCCCTCGTTCGACTAGGCCCGCCGCAGCCTGCGGCACCTTGGGCTGGCCCGCCTGCGGGCCGCCCCGCCACGTCTTGAGGTAGAAGCCCTCGGCGACGCTGGGCAGCGTCGAGAAGAACATGTCGAGTTCGCGGCGTATGTAGTCGCGCTCGGCAGGCGTGAAGGCAGCAGGGGAGGCGGGCGGTTCGGACGTAGTCATGAGATATGCTCTAGCATGTTGGACCAGCCGCCTTGCCAGGTGAAACCCTGGGCGCACGCGCCGTCCGGGGCAGGCCCGCTGCCGATCCAAGGCTGTCCCTCGCCGCGCATGGCAACCTGTTGCAGCCGGGCGACACCTCCTGCCGAGCTGTCCACTTTGCTACATCAGTCGTGACACATTGCTGCTCTCCTGGCGTTCTGCCTTCCACGCACGGCCACAACCAACCCCGAGGTGTCCCGATGACCAAGGCTCCCACGACGACAGCCTCCAAGACGACAAAGGCCGCGAAGACCAAAGCCGTGACGACCGGGGCCGCAAAGGACGAAGCGCCGCCGCATGGCACGCCGGTCGAGAAGCCCCGCACCGGGCACAAGCCGAACGCCCTGCAGCAGCCGCTGCAGCCCTCTCCCGACCTGGCCGCCGTCGTGGGCGAGGGGACGATGGCGCGCGGCGCGGTGGTGAGCAAGGTGTGGGAGTACATCAAGGCCCACAAGCTGCAGAACCCGGACGACGGGCGCGAGATCGTGGCCGACGACAAGCTGCGCCGCGTGTTCGGCAAGGACCGGGTGACCATGTTCGAGATGAACAAGCACCTGGCGGCGCACCTGAAGTAGGGCAGGCCAGGGTCGGAGACCTGACGCGCCGGCAGCGGGCGAACGTCCACGCCTCGAACCAAGCCCTGCCAGGAAAGGCGGCCACGGGCGAGGCTGGCGGGTGGGGTCCACTTCCGGCCGCCCGCTCCCTTGGGTGCTGGGAAGCGGATCCAGCGCAGCGAGACACCGGATGCCAGAAGGGGACCGCCCGAAGCCAGAAGCTCAGGAGATGACGGCAACGCCACACCCCGCCCTGACGCAGGCTGAGATAGACCAGCGCGTTTTCGACCTTCACGACAAGTACTGCCACGGCCGGATGGACCGCCGCAGCTTCCTGCAGCGGGCCGCGGCGGCGGCCACGGCCGGCAGGGTGGCGATGACCCGGGCGCTGCTGCCCCGCTACGCCCAGGCGCAGACCGTTTCATTCACCGACGAGCGGATCAAGGCGCGTCACGTCAGGTATCCCTCGCCCGGCGGCACCTCCGGCACCATGCGCGGCTACCTCGTGCAGCCGAGCGGCACGGGACCCTTCCCGGTCGTGCTCGTCATCCACGAGAACCGCGGCCTGAACCCCTACGTCGAGGACGTCGCGCGACGGCTCGCGGCGGAGGGCTTCCTCGCCCTCGCGCCGCGGTTGGGGGCTACCCCGGAAACGACGATGACGGACGCGACCTCCAGGCGCGGCTCAACTAGGGCAAGCTGCGGACCGACATGGCCAACAGCGCGCTTCACGTGAAAGGCCATCCGCTTTCGACCGGCAGCCTCGGGGTCACTGGGTTCTGCTGGGGCGGCAGCACAACGAATGCCTTGGCGGCCAGCTTGGGCGCGCAGCTCAAGGCTGCCGTGCCGTTCTACGGTGCCGCGCCCGACACCGCCGGGGTGGCCGCGATCAGGGCGCCGTTGCTGGTTCACCACGCCGAGCGCGACGAGCGCTTCAACGCCACGTGGCCGGCCTTTGAGGCGGCATTGAAGGCGAGGGACGTGCCGCATGGGATGCACGTCTACCCGGGCACCCAGCACGGCTTCCACAACAACTCGACGCCGCGCCATCACGAGGCCGCGGCGAAGCTGGCGTGGGACCGGACGGTCGCCTTCGTCCGTCGGCACCTGGCCTGAACCAACGGGGACGCGCAGAACACGCACTCTTCAAGCCTGCCTCCTACGATCCCCGGCCGAACGACGCCGCCAGCGTCAGTGTCTGGCCGGAAGCGGACAGTCTGGTTCGTAGCGAAATCATCGAAAAGCAGACACAAGCAAGGAATGGTCCCGACCAGAGCCGGTCATTTAGGTCACGCTGCTTGCGGCCTGAAATCTGCTGTTCGTTTAGGTGCTTCTTTTCGGCTCAGGCTGGCCGGATGCGGACTGTCCGCTTCCGGGTGCATGAACCGTCAAAGCCGTCTTTCTTCCACCATCTCCGCGTATCGTGCCCCCACGCCCGTCGGTCATGCTGCCGCCAGCTCGTTAGGTGCGGCATCACAAGCGGATGGCATCGCTGCTTCAGCTCGACTACGACGTCGTAGGGATAGATGCAGGAAGGTACTCCGATGGACATGCCATCAGACGGGAACGAAGCCACCGCCCCGGCCGTTGCCGCCGATGTGGATGGCTTCGTGCCGCACACCTCTCACTGGGGCGCGTTCTCGGCCCGGCTGCGCGACGGCGCCCTGGACGTCCGCCCTTATCCCGGCGATCCCGACCCGAACGGCATCATTGACAACTTCCCGGCCGCCCTGCGCCATCGTGCCCGCGTCGCGAAGCCGATGGTCCGCGCCGGCTGGCTGGAGCGCGGCCCGGGCCCTGACGACCGGCGGGGGCGCGACAGGTTCATCTCCATGGAATGGGATGCCGTGCTTGACCTGTTGGCCCAGGAGCTTCGCCGGGTGCAGGCCACCTGCGGGCCGCAGGGCATCTTCGGGGGCTCTTATGGTTGGTCCAGCGCCGGACGCTTCCATCATGCCCAAAGCCAGGTGCACCGCTTCCTGAACACGGCGCTGGGCGGCTACGTGCGCTCGGTGAACAGCTACAGCTCCGGCGCGTCGTCGGTTCTCATCCCGCACATCATCGGCGACTACGAGGACCTGACGAAGCGTAACGTTTCCTGGGACCAGGTGGCGGAGCACACCGACATCGTAGTCGCCTTCGGCGGCATGGCACTCAAGAACAGCATGGTGGCTGGCGGCAGCATCAGCCAGCATATCGAGCGCGGCGTCATGGCCAGGGCCAGCGCGCGCGGTTGCCGGTTCGTGCTGATCGGGCCGCTGCGCGACGACCTGCCCCAGGAAGCCGGCGCCGAATGGATCAGCAACGTGCCTGGCAGCGACACGGCGCTCATGCTGGCGCTGGTGCACACTCTTGTGTCCGAAGGCCTGCACGACCGCGACTTCCTTGACCGCTGTACGGAAGGCTGGCCGGTGTTCGAGCGCTATCTGCTCGGCGCGACCGATGGCCAGCCAAGGGACGCCACCTGGGCCGCGCCCCTCACCGGCGTCGACGCGGACACCATCCGCAACTTGGCGCGCGGCCTGCATGGCCGGCGCGCCCTGGTTACGGTTGCGCACTCCCTGCAACGCGCCGAACACGGCGAGCAGCCGGTATGGATGGGTGCCGTGCTGGCCGCAGTCCTCGGCCAGATCGGCCTGCCGGGCGGCGGCTACGGCTACGCCCTCGGCGCCATCGCCTATTACGGCCGCCGCACCAATGCCGTGCCGATGCCCACGCTGCCACAGGGCCGCAACAACGTCGCCGAGTTCATCCCGGTGGCGCGCATCGCGGACATGCTGCTCAATCCCGATGCGCCCTACCGCTACAACGGCCAGACCCGCACTTACCCCGACGTGAAGCTGGTTTACTGGGCCGGCGGCAATCCCTTCCACCATCACCAGGACCTCAACCGCCTGCGCCGCGCCTTCGCCCGGCTCGATACGTTGGTCGTGCACGAACTCGGCTGGACTGCGACAGCCCGCCACGCCGACATTGTGCTGCCCTGCACGATGACGCTCGAGCGCGAGGACATCGGTGGCAACAACAACGACCCGCTGCTCGTCGCCATGCACCCCGTCGCCCGCCCCTTCGGCGAGGCACGCGACGACTACGCCATCTTCAGCGACCTGGCCCGGCGACTCGGGGCCGAGGAGGCCTTCACCGAGGGTCGGACCGTCCGCCAATGGCTGGCGCACCTGTATGAGCCGACGCGCCTCGGCCTGGTCAAAATGGGCCTTCCGGCGCCCGACTTCGAAGCGTTCTGGCAGGCCGGCAGCATGACCTTGCCGCAGTTGCCCGACGAAGGGGGTGACCTGCGCCGCTTTCGGAGCGATCCTGTGGGGGCGCCGTTGCGAACGCCCAGCGGCAAGGTCGAGATTTTCTCAAAAACGATCGCGGGCTTCAGCGAGCCCGACTGCCCTGGCCATCCTACTTGGCTGCCTCCCTCGGAACCGCCGGCCGCCGCCGCCCCGCTGCACCTGGTCGCCAACCAGCCGAGCACCCGCCTCCATAGCCAGCTGGACTTCGGCGGCCACAGCGCCGGGGCTAAGCACCGCGGCCGGGAGCTGGCGCGCATGCATCCCGACGACGCTGTGCCTCGCGGCATCATCGACGGCTCGATCGTCCGCCTGTTCAACGAGCGCGGCGCCTGCCTCGCGGCTGTGCGCCTAACGGAGGGCATCCGTCGCGGCGTCGTGCAGCTTCCGACCGGCGCCTGGTTCGACCCGGCAGACCCCGAGGACGACAAAGCCCTCTGCGTCCACGGCAATCCCAACGTCCTGACCCGCGACGTCGGCACATCCGGCCTCGCTCAGGGCTGCACCGGCCAGCTCACGACGGTCGAGGCTGAGCGCTTCACCGGCAATCTACCGCCCATCCAGGCCTACGACCCGCCACCAGGCTGATCGCTGGGCAGCGGCTGTCGTTGAGGCTGACCGTCCACGGGGAGCCTACGGTCGCCCCTGGCCGGAGACAAACGGGTAGGTTTCGGGTGAAGCGCGGGAAAGCTGCTGTTCCTGGGCGAGCTGAGCCACTGCTAGGCTGGACCGTCGCCCGTCACGCGCCAGATCACATTGCCCACATCATCCGCCATCAGCAAGGAGCGGCGGTCTGCGCCGAGTGCCACCCCGACCGGCCGCCCATAAGAGACGCGTTCGTCGGGACTGAGGAACCCCGACAGGATATCGCGCGGCGGGCCCGATGGCTGTCCATTCTCGAATGGCACGAAGACGAGCTTGTAGCCACTCAGCTTGCTGCGGTTCCAAGACCCATGCTGCCCGATCGCCATGCCATCCGGGAAGCCCGGCAGCGTGCCGGCTGGAACCCAACACAAACCCAAGGACGCGGTATGCCCACCCAGCGCGTAGTCCGGCTTTAACGCGCTTGCGACCGCTTTCGCGTCCTGCGGCACTCGGCCATCTATGGTTTGGCCCCAATAGCAGTAAGGCCAGCCATAGAAGCCCCCATCGCTCACCGAGGTCAGGTAGTCGGGCGGCGTCTCGTCGCCGAGGCCGTCGCGCTCGTTGACGACCGTCCAAAGGACGCCGGTTGACGGCTCCCATGCCAGGCCCACCGGATTGCGCAGACCGCCGGCAAAGATGCGGCTGTGGCCACTGGCCAGGTCAAGCTCATAGATGGCGGCACGGCCCTCCTCGGCCTCCATGCCATTGTCGCCGATGTTGCTCAGCGAGCCGACGCCGGCATAAAGCTTCTGGCCATCGGCGCTCGGCAGCAGGCTCCGGGTCCAATGGCCGCCTGGTTTGAAATCAGCCAGCTTCCGGCCAGGCACGGTGATCTTGCGAGCACCGTCCGTGTAAGGGAAGACGACCACGCCATCGGTGTTGCCGACGTAGAGGCTGTCGCCCACGACCGCCATGCCGAAAGGCTGGTTCAACTCTTCCAGGAATACGTCTTGGGTTTCGGCGATGCCGTCGCCGTCCGCGTCGCGCAAGAGAGTGATGCGATTGGCGCTGTCTCCCATCGCTGCGGCACGCTTCATGGTGCTGACCATGGCGTAGTCGAAGACGCTCCTGGCGGACCTGCTCACTTCCGTGGCCTCTGCCACCAGGACGTCGCCACTCGGCAGCGCGAGGATCCAGCGCGGATGTCTAAGCTCTCTGGCAAAGGCGTTGACCTTGAGACCCGGCGCCGCGATTGGCGTCTGTCCTGGGTTCCATCCCCGTGCCGTCGGCATCTTCAGTGTCGGGACATGACCCTGCGGCTTTGCCTCCGGAATGGCCGGAGCGCCTCCCCAGGCCGGTTCGGGTGCGCCATGTTTCAGCCGCCGCATCAACAAAGCCCCGCCGCCGACCAACGAAACGCCTCGCGCAAAGATTGCCGAAAGGTCCACGGCGCCACACTCCCCGACTGCACGCACGGTAGCGGAGGCTGCCTGGGGATGAAACCGCCGGCGTGTGCGGATTGGTTCCCGGTGACCGGCCGCTGGACGAATTCGGGGCGGCCAGCCCTGAAGCGCAGCGCGGCTACACGGGCATGTCGAGACGATTATGCGCCCGCGTGCGACGGCAGGATGGAGCGCCGGATTCAATCCATCTCGGACATCCAGCGGACAGCGACTGTATCGCCGGGTCTGGCCGATAGCGGACTGGCTGACCGTCAGTCTATGGTCTAGGTCTACTCGCCTTCAGATGGGAGAGACAGGCGATGGCGACCGGCACCGTGAAATGGTTCAACCCGGACAAAGGTTTCGGCTTTATCCAGCCGCAGGACGGCAGCAAGGACGTGTTCGTGCACATCACGGCTGTGCAGTCTGCCGGGCTCACTGGTCTGAATGACGGCCAGAAGGTCAGCTTCGACGTCGTCACCGAGCGCGGCAAGCAGGCGGCCTCAAACCTGAAGCTCGCCTGATCCAGGGTGGGTCCTGCCCTCGCGAGCGGTGCAGGATCGTGCCAAATATGCAACGACCGGCAGCATCTGGCCAGGCCGCACGCTGACGGTGACTACGCCGTGGCTGGGTCGTTCCACACCTCCCCCGGGCGTCCAGGAAGTGCGCACTGATGGTCAAACGCCGCAAACAGGAAGACATCGCCGGGGTGCTCGAGTTCGAGGGCCGGACCAGCGAGGACCCGGAGGTTGTGGCGTGGCTGGCCGAGCACAAGGCAGGGAAGGGAGGCAAAATCCGGGTGAGCCAAGGTGGCACAGGCGTGCGCGTGATGTTTAGCGAGGAAGCTGACATGGCGTTGTGGAAAGCGCGGGCTGAACAGGAAGCTCGGGGCAAGACGTCCTCTGCCTCGTGAGCGAAGAAGTGACGATGTGACTGCACATGGCCGCAACCGGACGGTCCGCTTCCGAGCGAGCAACCCCTCAGAGCGGACGCCCGCACTACTCTGAATGGTTGCAAGACCGGCTATTCATCAGAAAGAACGGCTCTCAATGACGCTTGTGGCAGGACGAAACTGGGCCGAGCAGCGATTCTAAGTGGCTGCTGACGGTTGTGGGTTTCGTTGTCTCTGGCAGTGTGGTCCACGTCCTGGATGGAGCTTCTGGACACCCTTGTGGCTGGCGTGCGCTCGGCGTGCGCGGCCTTCCCTG
>JAABUM010003112.1_pt1 | contig 21095 bp, 16 predicted proteins | sample 5559161 | NCBI WGS metagenome assembly JAABUM01 (sample SAMN10711868, study PRJNA513369) | rock metagenome | isolation source: Antarctica rocks | place: Antarctica: Victoria Land, Siegfried Peak nord
AGCCGACACCCGGTCCCTCTCCCGGAGGGAGAGGGAGCAGGAAGCCGCTACGTCGGCCGCGTCCCCCGCCCGATGCCGTGATACTCCAATCCGGCCTGCGCCATCGCCACCGGGTCGAACACGTTGCGGAGGTCCATTACCAGCCGCCCGCGCATCAGCGATTGCAGCCGGACGGGGGACAGGGCGCGGAACTCGTTCCACTCCGTCACCAGCACCAGCACGTCCGCGCCCGTAACGGCGTCGTAGGCGTCCTCGCAGAACAGCACGCCCTCCGGCAGCATGTCCTTGGCATGCGGCATCCCCACGGGATCGAAGGCGCGTATCGCTGCCCCCTGCTCCGCCAGGCGGCTCACGATGGGGACGCTCGGCGCGTCGCGCATGTCGTCCGTCTCGGGCTTGAAGGTCAGGCCCAGCACCGCGACGGTCTTGCCGTGTATGCTGCCGCCCGCCGCCTGGATCACCCGCGCCGCCATGCTGGACTTGCGGGCGTCGTTGACCGCCACCGTCGCCTCGACCAGCCGGGACGGGGCGCCCCAGTCCTGGGCGATCCGCATCAGCGCCAAGGTGTCCTTCGGGAAGCAACTGCCGCCGAAGCCCGGCCCGGGGTGCAGGAACTTGCGGCCGATGCGCCCGTCCAGCCCGATGCCGCGCGCCACGTCGTGAACGTCCGCGCCGACGCGCTCGCACAGGTCGGCCATCTCGTTGATGAACGTCACCTTCATCGCCAGGAACGAGTTTGCGGCATACTTTGTCAGTTCCGCCGTTTCCAGGCTGGTGAACAGGATCGGCGCCTCGATCAGGTAAAGCGGCCGGTAGATGCGCCGCAGCACTTCCCGCGCCCGCTCGCTGTCGGTGCCGATCACCACGCGGTCCGGGCGCATGAAGTCGCCGATGGCGCTGCCCTCCCGCAGGAACTCCGGGTTGCTGGCCACGTCGAACTCGCCGTCCGGACGGGCGCGGCGCATGATCTCCTCGATGCGCCGGCCGGTGCCGACGGGGACGGTGGACTTGGTGACGACGACGGCATAGCCGGTCAGCGCCCGCGCCACCTGCTCCGCCGCGGCGTTCACGTAAGACACGTCGGCATGGCCGTCGCCGCGCCGGGTCGGGGTGCCGACGGCGATGAACACCGCGTCCACGCCGGCGACCGCCGCCGCCAGGTCGTTGCCGAACGTCAGGCGCCCGGCCGCGACGTTCTCGGCCACCAGGGTGTCCAGGCCAGGCTCGTAGATGGGGATGCGCCCTTCCGCCAGGGCGGCGAGCTTGGCCGGGTCCACCTCCACCACCGCGACCTCGACCCCCAAGTCGGCGAAGCAGGCACCCGACACCAGGCCCACGTAGCCGCCTCCGATCATTGCAATCCGCACGCTATATTCCCTATCCAGTGCCGCCGTGTCCGCCGCTAAGGACCACATTCCGCGCTCCGCGGCCAGATGGGGGGTGGCCGGAAGCGCACCAGGCATGGCTGACCGTCCGGATACAGGCACCGTCATGGTGCAAGCGGCCATGGTGCAAGCGGCCCGGCGCCGACACGTCCGCGGGTGGCGTCATCCAGCGCGTGCTGCTCCTGGCGCGCAGCCAGGGCGGCCCGGCGCGACGCCTGCTCGTCCAGCAGGGTGGCGACCGCTTCCACCCCGGCGCGGGTCATGGCCAGCACGGCGCGGGCACGGGACACGTCGGCCTGGGCGCGCTCGCACGCGCCGCGCGCCTGGGCGGCGCGTTGCCGTGCGCCGGGCAGCCAGGCCGCGAACGCCTCTACCACACCGTCATCGCCGTCCAGCGCCCCGGCGGCGACGGTCTCGGCGGCGATGGTGCGCTCCGCCTGCTTGGCCAGGTCGTCCGCCGCCTCCTCGGCTTGCAGGACGAGGGCCAGCGCCGCCAGCGCTTCCTCGTGCGCCATGCGGCGCACGCGGGCGAGGGTGTCCAGCGGATCACGCGGCATCGGCAGGCTCCATAGCGTCATGCAGGGCGGCGAAGGCTTCGGGCAGGGTGCTGCGTTCCCCCTTGGCCTGGCGCAGCACGGCCTCGATCCGCGGGGCGAGGCGCAACGCCTCGTCGGTCGCCGGGTCGGTGCCGGCGCGGTAGGCGCCCAGCCGCACCAAGTCGGCCATGTCGGCATGGAGGGACAGCGCGGCGCGTGCACGCCGGACCAAAGCCGCCTCCTCCGCCATCAGGCAGCCCGGCACGGTGCGGGACAAGGAGCGCAGCACGTCAACCGCCGGATAGCGCCCGCCTTCGCCGATGCGGCGGTCCAGGATGACATGGCCGTCCAGGATGCCGCGCACGGCGTCGGCCACGGGTTCGTTGTGGTCGTCCCCCTCCACCAGCACGGTGAACAGGGCGGTGATGCGGCCGGATGCGTCCCCGCGCTCCGGCCCCGGACCGGCGCGCTCCAGCAGGCGCGGCAGCTCGGCGAACACGCTGGGCGGGTAGCCGCGGGTGGCCGGCGGCTCCCCCGCGGCCAGCCCGATCTCGCGCAGCGCCAGGCAGAACCGGGTCACGCTGTCCATCAGCAACAGGACGTGCAGCCCCTGGTCGCGGAAGTGCTCTGCCACTGTCATGGCGGCATAGGCGGCCTCCCGGCGCATCAGCGGCGGCTGGTCGGAGGTGGCGACGACCGCGACGGCGCGGGCCAGGCCGTCGGCACCCAAGTCGTCCTCAAGGAATTCCCGCACCTCCCGCCCGCGCTCCCCGACCAGGGCCAGCACCGCCACGTCGGCGTCGGCCTGGTGGACCAGCTGCGACATCAGGGTGGACTTGCCGACGCCCGACCCGGCGAACAGCCCCAGCCGCTGCCCGGCGCGGCAAGTGGCGAACAGGTCCAGCGCCCGCACGCCCAGCCCGATGCGCGGGCCGAGCCGGGCGCGTCCCGCTCCCGGCGGCGGGTCCGCCCGCACCGGCCGCGGCGTGCCGGGCGGCAGCGCCCCGCGTCCGTCGAGCGGCTGACCCAAGGGGTCCACGACGCGCCCGAGCCAGCCGTCCGACACCGCAAGTCCCGCCCCGCGCACCCGGCCGGGGCCGAAGGGCAGGCTGGCTGCGCTGCGCGGCCCCAGCCCGTCCAGCGGCCCGAACGCCAGCGCACGCGCCATGCCGCCGCGGAAGCCGACGACCTCCGCGGGGATGCCGGGACCTGGCGCGGCGCAGCCTGTATGGGCATGGAGTGCGATCCTGTCGCCGATTGCGAGTTCCGCCGCCACGCCCGCCACCTCAACCAACATGCCGGAAACGGACGCCACCTGCCCGGTCATGTGCGGGGCGGCGCACCTGCTCAAGGTCGCCCTCGCCGAACGCAGCCGCTCGACCACTTGCAGTTGTCTCAATTTTAATGCTCCTTGGCCAAGTTGGCGGCAGGGTCGGCGCGCGCCGGTGTGCAAAAGCTATAATTACAAGAATTATGCGTAAGGCAGTAAAATAAATGTAGACAAGCACACGCTAAGGTTGCATGAATGCCCCTGTCAAAAAGGCAAGGAACAACTTATGCGTGTGCTGTTGATTGATGCCGATCCCGTCGCAACCCGCGGGCTGACCAGCCTGCTCCGCGGAAGCGGGGCCATGGTGGAACATGCCGACACCGGGGAGGACGGCCTGGACCTGGTACGGCACTACGACTACGACCTGGTCCTGCTCGACATGGCCCTGCCCGATTTCGACGGGGTCGAGGTTGTGCGCCGGATGCGCGCCGCGCGGATCGAGACGCCTGCCGTCATCATGTCCGCGCAGGCCAAGGCCGACCTCAAGGTGCGCGCCTTCAGCGTCGGCGCCGACGACTTCATCTGCAAGCCGTTCGACCCGGCGGAACTACAGGCTCGCCTGCAGGCCATCATGCGCCGCAGCAAGGGCTACAGTCAGCCGACCCTGGTGCTCGGCAGCCTGCAACTGAACCTGGACAGCCGCGAGGTCATGGTGGCGGGCTGCCCGGTCCACCTGACCGGCAAGGAATACGCCATCCTGGAGCTGCTGGTGCTGCGCAAGGGCATGGTGCTGACCAAGGAGGCGTTCCTGAACCACCTGTATGGCGGCATGGACGAGCCGGAGATGAAGATCATTGACGTGTTCATCTGCAAGCTGCGGAAGAAGCTGGCGGAGGCCGGAGCGCCCAACGTGATCGGCACGGTCTGGGGCCGCGGCTACATGATCCGGGACGTTGCGGCGCCAGCCCATCATGCGGCATCGGCCCACCATGCGCTGCCGGTACGTCACGCAGCGCCGGCACGGGAACGGCTGGTGAACGCCTGACGGGAAAGCTCGCGGGCGGCGGATGGCGGGCGTGCCTGGTGCGATGCGGCGTGCCGGGCATGCTGCACCGCCGCGCACCGGCGCGCGCCGCATCCGGACGCGGCCCGGCCCGGCCCGGCCCGGCCCGGTCACGAAACAGCCATGTCCGCCCTGCTGACACCACCCCGCTTATGGCGTAACGGAGGCACCAGCCAGCCGCACCCGCCAGAAAGCAGCGCGCATGTCCGACACGCCCTTTCCCGCCTTCGCCTCCGCGCGCCGGCTGCCCAACGCGTTCGACGTGGTGGCGGGCGTCTGCATCGCCGGCGCCCTGGTCTATGTCGCCACCATCGCCCGCGGCACCTTGCAGCCGCTGGACACGGCGGCGGCGAAGGCGATCACGCTCGATCCCCTGGCGCTGCCGGGCTACGCGGTGCGGACGACGCTGCGCATGTTCGCGGCGCTGATGTGCTCGCTGCTGTTTACCTTCACCTACGCGACCTGGGCGGCGAAAAGCCGGCGGGCCGGGCTGATCCTGGTGCCGGTGCTGGACATCCTGCAATCGGTGCCGATCCTGGGCTTCCTGACCTTCACGGTCGTGTTCTTCATGGGACTGTTCCCCGGCCAGGTGCTGGGGGCGGAGCTGGCGGCCATCTTCGCCATCTTCACCAGCCAGGCGTGGAACATGGCGTTCAGCCTTTACCAATCGCTGAAATCCATACCGGCCGACCTCGACGAGGCGTCCCGCAGCTACCGCCTGACGGGCTGGCAGCGGTTCTGGCGGCTGGAGGTGCCGTTCGCGATGCCGGGGCTGGTATGGAACACCATGATGTCCATGTCGGGCGGCTGGTTCTTCGTCGTGGCGAGCGAGGCCGTGACCGTCGGGGACTCCACCTGGAAGCTGCCCGGCATCGGCAGCTACGTCGCGCTGGCGCTGGAGCAGAAGGACATCGGCGCGGTGTTCTGGGCGATCCTGGCGATGCTCGTCGTGATCCTCGCCTACGACCAGTTGCTGTTCCGCCCGCTGGTGGCCTGGTCCGGCAAGTTCCGGTTCGAGCTGACCTCGGCGCAGGACGCGGAGGACCCGTGGGTGCTCAAGCTGCTGCGCCGGACGCGGCTGCTGCGGGCGGTGTCGGGCGGGATCGGGACGGTGTTCGACGCCTTCGGAGGGATGCGCCTGCAGTTCCGCATCAGGCCGCGCCGGGCCGTGGTGCGCCCGGCGTCGAAGCTGGGCGACGCGGTGTTCGTGGCGTTGCTCGCCGCCGCGGTGGGGCTGGCGGCCTGGAAGATATGGACCTTCGTGGCGGCGTCGCTGAGCTGGCCCGACTTGGAGGAGGCGGTGCGCCTCGGGCTGTTCACGCTGCTGCGCGTGGTGGTGCTGATGGTGCTGGCGACGCTGCTCTGGGTGCCGGTCGGGGTGTGGCTCGGCCTGCGCCCGGCCTGGGCGCGGCGGGCGCAGCCGGTGGCGCAGTTCCTGGCGGCGTTCCCGGCCAACCTGTTCTTCCCGGTGTTCGTCGGCGCCACGGTGTATTTCTCGGGCGACCCCGACATCTGGCTGACGCCGCTGATGATCCTGGGGACGCAGTGGTATATCCTGTTCAACGTCGTCGCCGGGGCCAGCGCCTTCCCGGGGGACTTGCAGGAGGCGTCGAAGAACTTCCAGGTCGGCGGCTGGCTGTGGTGGCGGCGGGTGATCCTGCCGGGCATCTTTCCCTACTATGTGACGGGCGCCATCACGGCGTCGGGCGGGTCCTGGAACGCCGCCATCGTGTCCGAGGTCGCGATTTGGGGCCGGGACAAGCTGCAGGCGCACGGCCTCGGCGCATACATCGCGCAGGCGACCACGGACGGGGCGACGCCCAAGGTGGTGCTGGGCGTCGTCGTCATGTCCAGCTTCGTGCTGCTGTTCAACCGGCTGCTGTGGCGTCCGCTGTATGCGTTCTCCAATCGCCGCCTGACCATGTAACCGGGAGCTGCACCGATGGACCAGACCGTTGCGGCCGAAATCCTGCTGCAGGTGCGCGGCGTGCGCCAGGCTTACCACAAGGACAGCACCGCCGACCTGGTGGTGCTGGACGATGTGGACGTGTCGCTCCGCACCGGGGAGATCGTCGGGCTGCTGGGCCGGTCGGGGTCGGGCAAGTCCACCCTGCTGCGGATCATCGCCGGGCTGCTGCGGCCGACCCGCGGGGAGGTGACGTGGCGCGGGCGCCCGCTGCTCGGCCCGGCGGACGGCGTGGCGATGGTGTTCCAGAGCTTCGCCCTGTTCCCGTGGCTCACCGTGCAGGAGAACGTGGAGCTGGGGCTTGAGGCATTGGGCGTGGCCCGCAAGGAGCGGGAGGACCGGGCGGAGGGTGCGATAGACCTGATCGGCCTCGGCGGCTACGAGAGCGCCTATCCCAAGGAGCTGTCCGGCGGGATGCGCCAGCGCGTCGGCCTGGCCCGCGCCCTGGTTGTGCATCCCGACCTGCTGCTGATGGACGAGCCATTCAGCGCGCTCGACGTGCTGACCGCCGAGACGCTCCGCACCGACCTGATTGACCTGTGGAGCGAGGGCAAGCTGCCCATCAAGTCCGTCCTGATGGTCACGCACAACATCGAGGAGGCCGTGCTGATGTGCGACCGCATCCTGGTGTTCAGCAGCAACCCCGGCCGCGTCGCCAGCGAGCTGCGCGTGCCGTTCCCGCACCCGCGCAACCGGCACGACCCGGCGTTCCGCCAGTTGGTGGACGACATCTACGCCCTGATGACCCGCCGCGCGCCCACCCAGCGCACCGCCGCCCCGGCGCCCGCGACGCTGGCGCTGCAACTGCACTCCGTCAGCACCAACCTGCTCGCCGGTCTGGCTGAGACGATGGCGGCGCCGCCGTACAGCGGACGCGCCGACCTGCCCGCCCTGGCCGGCGCGCTGCAACTGGAACTGGACGACCTGCTGCCGATGGGCGAGGCGCTGGGGCTGCTGGGCCTCGGCGTGCTGGAGGAGGGCGACCTACGCCTGACCGACCGGGGCCGCGCCTTCGTGGAGGCGGACACCGACGACCGCAAGCGCATCTTCGGCGAGGCGCTGCGCGGCAGCGTGCCGCTGGTGGCGCAGATACGGCGCGTGCTGGACGAGCGCCCGAACCACCGCGCCGCCGCCGTCCGCTTCCGCGACGAGCTGGAGGATTTCATGTCGCCCGACTACGCCGACGAGACGCTGACCACCGCCATCGCCTGGGGGCGGTATGCCGAGCTGTACTCGTATGACGAGGAGGCGGACCAGTTCTTCCTTGATGAGGAGGAATGATGCCGGGCGGCCGTCTGCATTGACCGCCCGCAGCCGCCATCTTGCCCGCAGCCGCCATTTTGAGGGACGCAACGGGCGCGGCAAACCGAGAGAGGCACATACGGCTCTTGCTGCCTGCGGATTGCTACGTCGCAAGGGCGGCTCGTGATGATGCCTGATCCGATGCAGCGTCATGGAAGTCAGGGCAAAGAACCCGCTGCCTCAGTCAGTTATCGGGCCGTCGCTGCCGTGCGTGGCGATTTGCAGCCAGGGCGGGACACGGCAGCATGAGCCTTGTTCCGATGCGGGTGGTCGTGTGGAGTCCTTGTGCCGCCCGGGTGCCCAAAGCCCGTTGAAGGTCCAGAGCGAGCCAAGTCAGCGCATATGGATCATGGTGGCGCCTTGCTGGACGGGGCACCGGCAGATCGAGCGCCCTCTCTCAGGTGAGCGCGGCAAGGCGCATAACGTCCGTGATGGGCAGTGTTAGGCAAAGAGCAGGGCTATCGCCGTTAGCGCCGGCCCTGCATCACCGCCTACTTCTCAACGAATGCTTTCTCGATGACGTAGGTGCCCGGCGTGTTGCTGCTGCCCTCGGTGAAGCCGCGGCCGTTCAGCAGCGCCGCCATGTCGGCCAGGAAAGCGGGGCTGCCGCACAGCATCATGCGGTCGCCGGCCGGGTCAATCGGCGGCAGGCCGAGGTCGTCCGTCAGCTTGGCGGTGTCGAGCAGGGTGGTGACGCGGCCCTGGTTGCGGAACGGCTCACGAGTCGTCGTGGGATAGTAGAGCAGCTTGCCGCGCACGGTGTCGGCCAGCAACTCGTCGTCGGCCAAGCGGGCGACGACCTCCTCGCCATAGGCCAGCTCTGCCACCTCGCGGCAGCCATGCACCAGCACCACGCGCTCGAAGCGGTCATACACGTCGGGGTCGCGCGCGATGCTGGCGAATGGCGCCAGGCCGGTGCCGGTGGCCAGCAGGAACAGGCTGCGGCCCGGCAGCAGGCTGTCCTGCACCAGCGTGCCGACCGCCTTGCGCCCGACCAGCACCTGGTCGCCTTCCTTGATAAGCTGCAACCGGCTGGTCAGCGGGCCGTCCGGGACCTTGATGCTGAAGAACTCAAGCTGCTCGTCGTAGTGCGGGCTGGCCATGCTGTAGGCGCGCAGCAGCGGCTTCCCGTCCACGGGCAGGCCGATCATGGTGAACTGGCCCGACAGGAAGCGGAACGCCGGGTCGCGCGTGGTGGTGAAGCTGAACAGCGTGGGCGTCCAATGGCGGACGCCGGTGACGGTCTCGTGCAGCAGGTTGGACATGGGGGACCTGGGGGCCTGTCGGTGGGAAGGCGGGCTTAGAGCCTGGATGCGGACGGGTTGGCAACCTGCCGGCGATTTGGCTATGCGGCCGGGGGAGTCCAGGCAGGACGCCGCCGCCGCCCCCGCTCACGTCGTAGAAGCCGACGCGGTGCTTCTATGCCAGGCCGAACGTGGCGCCGTAAGCCTCCGCGCCGACGCTTCCGGCGAAAGCGGCGTAGATGACGTGCGCGCCCACGCTGTAGCCGGTGACATAGGACTGGCCAGGCCGCGCACGGCGAGGGGGCCGCTCATGGGCGGGAAGCGCTGGATCATCTCCATGCACCAAGCGCGCAGTCCCGGGATGCAGCGGGCCGGGTCGTCGTGGCTGTGGCCATCTGCCCAATCCGTCTGCTGGTCATACCGTTCCATGAAGGCTTCGCGGCCGGCAGGGGCCGCTGCGGAGTCGAGCACCATCAGGTCATAGCCCGTCGAGTGGCGCTCCGTGGTCCGGGTCAGGCCGCGAGAGTGGCGATGGCCGCCTTGAAGCGTGCCGCGGCGTCGTCCTGCAAGGGGTGGCGGCCATCGCGCACGACGCATAGGCCGCCAGCAACAACGTGGCGGACCAAGTTGGCGTTGCCGGAGAACACTGCGCTGTCCAGCACGGCGTATCCGGGGCAGGAAGCAAGCAGCGTGTGATCGGTATCCAGCACGACCAGGTCGGCGCGGGCGCCGGGGGCGATCACGCTGCCTTCGTAGCCGCAGGCGGCGGCCCCAGCGCGGGCAGCGGCGTCCCATAGCGTGCACCCGGTCGAGCGGCCGGGGCCGCCGGCCAGGACCGTGCGCCGGTTCAGCGCCAGGCGCTGCGCGTACTCCAGCCAGCGCAGCTCCTCGAACGGGCTGACGGAAATGTGGCTGTCCGAGCCGATGCCGAAGCGGCCTCCGGCGGCCTGGAATGCGGCGGCGGGCGGGATGCCGTCGCCCAGGTTGGCCTCCGTCGTGGGGCACAGCCCGGCAACCGCGCCGGTGGCGGCTAGGGCGGCGGTTTCAGCCGGGTCCATGTGGGTGGCGTGGACGATGCACCAGCGGGCGTCCACCGGCGCATGGTCCAGCAGCCAGGCGACCGGGCGCTGGCCGGTGTGGGCCAGGCAGTCGCGGACCTCGGCGGGCTGCTCGGCGGCGTGGATATGGACCGGGCCGGCCGGGGCGGCGGCGAGCAGCGCGGCCAGGGCGGATGGCGGCACGGCGCGCAGGCTATGCGGGGCGACGCCGAAGTGCAGCATCGGGCCGGGCGGCGGCAGGCGTTGCAGCAGGGACAGGAAGCTGTCCGGGGTGTGAATGAAGCGGCGCTGGGCCTCGGTCGGCGGTGCGCCGCCGAAGCCGCTGGCGCAATACAGCACCGGCAGCAGCGTCAGGCCGATGCCGGCGGCGGCGGCTGCGATGCAACGGTGGGACAGCTTCGCCGGATCGGCATAGGGGCGGCCGTCCGGGGCATGGTGCAGGTAGTGGAACTCGGCGACGTGGGTGTAGCCGGCCCGCAGCATCTCGACATAAAGCTGGGTGGCGACGGCCTGAAAGGCGTCAGGGTCCAGGTGCGCCACCAGGCGATACATGGCGTCGCGCCAGGTCCAGAAGCTGTCCTCGCCCGCTTGACCAGGGCCAGGCCCGGCGCGCTCCGTCAGCCCGGCGATGGCGCGCTGGTGGGCGTGGCTGTGCAGATTGGGCATTCCGGGGATGGCGGCGCCGGGCAAGCGGTCGGCGCCGGGCGGGCAGGGGGTGCCCGGCGCGACGGACAGAATGCGCCCGGCATCATCGCAGGACAGCAGCACGTCGGCGGCCCAGCCAGATGGCAGCAGGGCGGTGGGCAGGTGGAAGTTGCGCATGGGGCAAGGTCCGTTACGGTGCCCGGCATGGCAGCGCCGGATCAGCTTTGGGTCAACCTGCACGCCGCCACCATGGCGCCGGGCACGCCGTATGGCACCATCCCCGATGCGGCGATCCTGGTGCGGGACGGGTCAATATCCTGGATCGGGCCGCGGGCCGAGGCGCCGAATTTGGCAGCGGGCGGCACGACGCAGATCCACGACGCCAGGGGCGCCTGGGTGACGCCGGGCCTGGTGGACTGCCACACCCACCTGGTCCATGGCGGCAGCCGCGCCCGGGAGTGGGAGATGCGGCTGGCCGGCGAGGGCTATGAAGCCATAGCGCGGGCCGGCGGCGGCATCCTGTCCACCGTGCGCGCGACGCGGGCGCTGGACGAGGACGCGCTGGCGGCCGAAAGCCTGCCGCGGCTGGACGCCCTGCTGGCGGAGGGCGTCACGACGGTCGAGATCAAGTCCGGCTACGGCCTGGATACGCCCACCGAGCTGCGTATGCTGGCCGCGGCCCGGCGGCTGGGGCGGATGCGCGGCGTCACGGTCCGCACGACCTTCCTGGGCGCGCACGCAACGCCGCCGGGGTGGGACGCGGACGCCTACATGGACCTGCTGATCCGGGAGACCCTGCCGCAGGCCCATGCCGCGGGGCTGGCGGATGCGGTTGACGCCTTTTGCGAACGCATCGCCTTCACCCCGGCGCAGGTGCGGCGGCTGTTCGAGGCGGCGCGGGGCATGGGCCTGCCGGTGAAGCTGCACGCCGAGCAGCTCAGCAACAGCGGCGGCGCGGCGCTGCTGGCGGAATGCGGCGGGCTGTCGGCGGACCACCTGGAGCATTTGGACGATGCCGGCGTGGCGGCGCTGGCGGCGTCGGGCAGCGTCGCCGTGCTGCTGCCCGGCGCCTACTACATGCTGCGGGAAACGCAGGCGCCGCCGGTCGAGGCATTGCGCCGGGCCGGGGTGCCGATGGCGGTGGCGACGGACTGCAACCCCGGGACCTCGCCGCTGTGCTCGCCGCTGCTGGCGATGAACATGGCCTGCACCTTGTTCGGCCTGTCGCCGGAGGAGGCGTTGGCGGGCTTCACGCGCCAGGCTGCCCGCGCGTTGGGGCTGCACGACCGCGGCGGGCCGACTTCTGCCTGTGGCGCGTGGGGCACCCGGCGGAGCTGGCCTATGCGCTGGGCCTGCCGCGGCTGGCTGGGGCCGTTGTGGGAGGGGACGCCCGATGATCGAGAACCAGCGCACCATACGCGCCCCGCACGGGCCGGACCTGTCCTGCCGGTCCTGGCTGACGGAGGCGCCGCTGCGCATGCTGATGAACAACCTGGACCCCGACGTGGCCGAGCGTCCGCAGGACCTGGTGGTGTACGGCGGCATCGGCCGCGCCGCCCGCAACTGGGAGGCGTATGACCGCATCGTCGCCGCCCTGCGCCGGCTGGGCGACGACGAGACGCTGCTGATCCAGTCCGGCAAGCCCGTCGGCGTGTTCCGCACCCACGCCGACGCCCCGCGCGTGCTGCTGGCCAACAGCAACCTGGTGCCGCACTGGGCGACCTGGGAGCGGTTCCACGAGTTGGACCGCAAGGGCCTGATGATGTACGGCCAGATGACCGCCGGAAGCTGGATCTACATCGGCAGCCAGGGGATCATCCAGGGCACCTACGAGACGTTCTGCGAGGTCGGGCGGCAGCACTACGGCGGCAGCTTGCAGGGTCGCTGGATGCTGACGGGCGGCCTGGGCGGCATGGGCGGGGCGCAGCCGCTGGCCGCGACGATGGCCGGGGCGAGCCTGCTGGCCGTCGAGTGCCAGCCCAGCCGGATCGAGATGCGCCTGCGGACCGGCTACCTGGACCGCAGCACGGCGGACCTGGACGAGGCCCTGCGTTGGGTGCAGGGGGCGAAGGCGCCGGTGTCGGTGGGCCTGCTGGGCAACGCGGCGGAGGTGTTCCCCGAGCTGGTGCGCCGCGGCGTGCGCCCGGACGTGGTGACGGACCAAACCAGCGCGCACGACCCGCTGAACGGCTACCTGCCGCCGGGCTGGACGGTGGCGGAGTGGGAGGCGCGGCGGGACTCCGACCCGCGCGCTGTGGAGGCCGCGGCCCGGCGCGGCATGGTGGCGCACGTACAGGCCATGCTGGACTGGCACCGCATGGGGGTGCCGACGCTGGATTATGGCAACAACATCCGGCAAATGGCGCTGGAGGAGGGGCTGGCGGACGCCTTCGAGGTGCCGGGCTTCGTGCCGGGCTACATCCGGCCGCTGTTCTGCCGGGGCGTGGGGCCGTTCCGCTGGGCGGCGCTGTCGGGCGACCCGGAGGACATCTACCGGACCGACGCCAAGGTGCGCGAGCTGATCCCGGACGACCCGCACCTGCACCGCTGGCTCGACATGGCGCGGGAGCGCATCCACTTTCAGGGATTGCCCGCCCGCATCTGCTGGGTGGGGCTGGGACAGCGGGACCGGCTGGGGCTGGCCTTCAATGCGATGGTCGCCAGCGGCGAGTTGAAAGCCCCCATCGTGATCGGCAGGGACCACCTGGACAGCGGCAGCGTCGCCAGCCCGAACCGGGAGACGGAGGCGATGCAGGACGGCTCGGACGCAGTGTCGGACTGGCCGCTGCTGAACGCGCTGCTCAACACGGCGTCGGGCGCCACCTGGGTCAGCATACACCACGGCGGCGGCGTCGGCATCGGCTACTCGCAGCACGCGGGGATGGTCGTGGTGGCGGACGGGACGGAGGCGGCTGCGCGGCGCTTGGCCCGCGTGCTGTGGAACGACCCGGCGAGCGGGGTGATGCGCCATGCGGATGCGGGGTATGAGAGCGCTCAGGACTGCGCCGGGCAGTTCGGCCTGGATTTGCCGTCGCTGGGATAACAGCAACCGCTTTTCGCTCTGACCGTTTCCGTCGTTGCGAGGAGCGCGGCGACGCGGCGATAGAGGGGTAGCAAGGACTGTGCTGCCAGCCCCTGGATCGCCGCGCCGCAAGGGCGGCTCGCGATGACGGTGCGCTTGCAGAGAGGTCACGGCGTAGGGCAGTTGATATGAAAGCAGCCGCAGTTGGGTTCGACCGGTGTTCATGGCCGGATTGCGATGGGTTGGACATGGCATGGCGGAGGTCAGCGTGAGCGGCAGTCGGAATGGGAGGGCACTGCCCTCGACGAGTCTTTCCCTCCTGTTCGCGGCGCTGCTGGCCGCATCTCCGGTGCGCGCGGCGGATGCGCCGCCGGGCTGGGAGGCCGCATGGGACTTCCTGGTGCAGGACGTGTGCGTGGACGGCGCGGGCCGGATGCTGGGCGGGGCCACGCCGCTCGACGGCAACGGTGCCTGCCCGCGTCGGCGCAAGCTGGGGATCGGGGAGCGCCTGCCCTATCACAAGCGCGACTGGCCCGGCGCCGCCGACCGGGACGCGCGGCCGGGCGGCTACCAGGCCAGCGACTCTATCCCCATACGCACCAGCCTCGGCCCGGCGGTGCTGCAAACCTATGACTTCGGCGACCCGCCGCGCCGGTTCGGGCGGCTGGATTCCGGCGACGGCGGGCAGGTCGCGTTCTTCACGGCGGCGACGGCGGCGTTCGGGATCACCGAGGACGGCGGCGCCGGGCTGCAACTGTTCATCGGGCCGGGCTGCGCGCCGGTGGACGGCTGGGTGATCGTGGACAGGAGCTTCGCCTTCCAGCCGGCCGGGGAGGTGCTGGCCCGCATTACCCGGCGTCCCAGCCTTTGCCCGGACCGGCTGGGCTACGCCTATACGCGCTGGCGGGTGCAGCCGGTGTCCTACCGCACCATGACCCGGGGCCGCCAGGGCCGGATCGAGCTGCGAACCCTGGTGTCCGAGCACTTCGGCGGCCAAACGCCGGAGGCTGCCGACCATCTGGAGCGGTTCCAGTTCACCCAGCCGCTGGGCTACACCCGCTGGGAACGCTGGCAGAACCTGGCGGTGCGGAACCGCGCCGAGGACCGTGCCCAAGCCGCCGCCATCGCCGCGTCCGGGCGGTGCGAGCCGGGGTTGGGTCCGCCCGCCGCGGCGTCCTGGGTGATGGTGGATTGCCGGGAGTGGACCCAGATGGCGCCGCCTGACGATCCTCAAGGCGATCCGCCCGGCCCCTGGCTGGACCGGCTGCGCGACGCCCCGGCGACGCGGGCGATCCTTGCGCCCTGACGGCGCAGGCCGCTTTTGCCCCCTGACGGCGCAGGCCGTCTTTGCACCCCATCGGCGCAGGCCGGCCTTGCGCCCTGGTGGCACGGGCCATCCTTGACACAGGCTCTTGCCGGGCGGATGTGTTGACGCAGCAGCGGAAGAGACCGCCCCATGCCGGGGGGCGGCGCCGACGGAGCAACCGCCCCGGAAACTCTCAGGCACCCCGGACCGCTGCGGATGGCTTGGACTCTGAAAAGTGGGGCCGCACGCCCCCGCCGACGGTGTAAGCCCCTTCCCGGTTCGCGGGGATTGGCGATACTCTCAGGCCAATGACAGAGGGGGCGCCGAACCGCACCATGCGGACAAGGAGCGCCTATGCCCGATACCGTCGAGTCGTTTGCCACCGCCCCCGCCGTCGTCACGGCCGATCCGTCGCAGCCCCACATCGCCGTGATCGGCGCCGGGATCACCGGCGTCACCACGGCCTACAACCTTGCCAAGCGCGGCTGCCGGGTCACGCTGTTCGACGCGCACCCCTATGCCGCGATGGAGACCTCGTTCGCCAACGGCGGGCAGCTCTCCGCGTCCAACGCCGAGGTCTGGAACAGTTGGGCCACGGTGTTCAAGGGCCTGAAATGGATGTTCAAGCCCGGCGCCCCCTTGCTCGTGAACCCCAAGCCGTCCTGGCACAAGCTGTCCTGGATGGCCGAGTTCGTCGCCGCGATCCCCCGCCACGAGGAGAACACGGTGACGACCGTGCGCCTGGCCATCGAGGCGCGCGGCCACCTGCAACGGATGGCCGAGGAGGCCGGCATAGACTTCGACCTGGAGGAGCGGGGCATCCTGCACTTCTACAAGACCAAGGACGACTTCGACGGCGCCGCGCACGTGACGGCGCTGCTGGCGCAGGGCGGCCTGGAGCGCCGGGCCGTGACGCCCGACGAGATGCGCTCCATCGAGCCGGCGCTGCAAGGGGAGCTGTACGGCGGCTGGTACACCCCGTCCGACTTCACCGGCGACATCCACAAGTTTACCGTGGGCCTCGCTGCCGCGTGCGAGCGCATGGGCGTCGTCATGCAGATGGCCACGCAGGTCGCCGCCGTGCAGCCCGGCGACGACACGGTGACGATACGCCACCATTCGACCGAGCCGCAGTCCGACGGGCGGCCGGCGCCGGAGGAGACGAGCCGCTTCGACAAGGTCGTGGTGTGCAGCGGCATCCTGTCCCGCGACCTGGCGCACAGCATGGGGGACCGGGTGAACGTGTATCCGGTGAAGGGCTACTCGATCACTGTGAGCCTGCCCGAGCCTGCGGACCAGGCGGCGGCGCCGTGGGTGAGCCTGCTGGACGACAAGGCGAAGATCGTGACGAGCCGGCTGGGCCAGGCCCGGCTGCGCGTGGCGGGGACGGCGGAGTTCAACGGCGCCAACAAGGACATACGCGCCGAGCGGATCGCGCCGCTGGTGCATTGGTGCCGCGAGCACTTCCCGGGCATGAGCACGCGGCAGGCGGTGCCGTGGGCCGGGCTGCGGCCGATGATGCCGGACATGATGCCGCGGGTGATGCAGGGCCGGAACCCGCGGGTGTTCTACAACACCGGGCACGGGCACTTGGGCTGGACGCTGTCGGCGGCGACGGCGGATGCCGTGGCGGCGCTGGTGACGGCGCGGGCGAACGCGGGGTAGGAGCCGCGGCACGGACAGCCGTCCGTGCCGCGAACTGTTAGCGGATGGTGCCGTTGGCCCGGTTGGGAAGGAACCCGCCGCCAGTGCGAACCCCGTTATAAACCACGTTCAGCACCTCGTCCGCAGTGCGGCGGAAGGTCAGGCCGTCGGAGTCCACGTTCGCTATGTTGTAGTTCACGTTGCCGACGGACAGCCCCGCATCCTTGCCGTTGCTCAGTCGCGCGCGCACGGCGGAGATGGCGTTGCCCGCTGCCTGCTGATTGAACAGCCCCAGCGTGAACCGGATCGCGCCGGCATGGTAGGCTTCCGTCGCCAGGAGGCCGGCCGCGGCGTCCACGTTGTCGCGGTTCGTGAGCAACCGCGCAGAGCCGGCGTAGGCCGTCACGCCCACGTCCGTCAGGATGAACGCGCCGAGCATGAAGCTGATCTCGTCCGCAAACGGGTTGAACTGCGTGCCTGCAGGAATCAGGCCGGCAGCGGCTGCGAGGGCATTGAAGCTGTTCAGCAGATCAATGTTCGGTGCCCCGACGGCTGCACTGCCCAGCACCCTGCGGAGAAAGCGGATATGGTCCACCTCGTCAATCACGATCCGTTGCACGGCGCCGAAGATCGCCGGCGTTTGGAACCGCACCGGCGAGCCGCCGAGCACGTATCCGGAGCCGCCGACGCCGTCACGGTCGGCTGCGTCCAACCCGCGGCCCAGGAACCCGCGGCTGTAGTACTCGCCCTCGAGGTATTCCAGGTTGAGGGCGAAGTTCAGGATATCAATGTCGGTGACCGTCTGCGCCGCGGCCGGGCTGCTGGTAACTGCGGCACCGGTGACGACGGCCCCCGTGGCCATCACAGTCGCCGCGGCGGCACCGAGGCCAAGAAGCGACCGACGATCCGTAGCGGGCACGGCGGCACCAGCCAAATCAATGTCGTTCATTTGTTCTCTCCCTTTGTGTCCGGCGCATGGCGCCCAACCGGGCGAACACGCGTCTGATCCCCATGAACGACACCGGCGCGAGTCTGCAAGACCCCTTGCAAGAGATAACTATCCTGTGAGGCTTTTCGTTGCGCTGCGGCACTGCCGGTTCCACGTCATGCCCGCTTGAGAGTGCCCTGAGTGCTCGGTGCTGGCTGCGGATTTCCATGCCGGTCCGACCGTCCGAGGCTTGAGGGTGCGGAGATGGGGAGAGGCGGTTGCCGCACAGCCGCCCGGAGGTGCGGGCAGAAGCCTCACGCGCCTGCTGCTTCCCCGTCGTGAAATCGTGGAGGATGCGCTCCGTATCCGGCGGTCTCGGGCCCAGGCTGCGCGCCTTGCGCCGGGCAGCCGGTCCGTCAACCCGGACGAGGTACTCACGTCCGCTCACGGATTTCCAAACCAGCGTGCCGTTGTGGCTAACACCCGCCGGCGTGCCCCGTCCCAAGCCTGCCACACCTGTTCCGTGTCTTGAGGTGCCGGCGCTGATCCAGCGTCATCTCGGTCAGGGCCATGCCGCCGTCCGCGTTTCTACACTCCGGCGATGATATACTCCAAAGTGTAGAAGCCCAGCGTCGTCCAGCCGCCGTCATGCGCCACGACCTGCTATCAAAACAGGACTGGCCATCAACGCTGCCGCCCCAAAAACTCCCGCACCGCCGCTACAGTCCCCTCCGCCGCCTCCTCGTGCAGCACATGCCCCACCCCCGGAAACGACACCAGCCGCGCATCCGGCAGCGCTGCCAGGTAGTCGGCGGCGTTCCGCGAGGGGATCATCTTGTCCTCCGCCCCCCACAGCAGCAGCGTCGGCGCCCGGATGCCGCGCAGCAGCGGCACCGGGTCCACCAGCACCTGCCCCGCCGTCCGGTCCAGGATCGCCTGCCGCACGCCCGGCGCCAGCAGCAGGTCGCGATATTGCGTCACCAGCCCGTCCGTCACCATCGCCGGGTCGGCATAGGCCGGCACCAGGCTGGGGCGCAGCAGGAACGTCGGCAGCACATACGGCAGCAGCCGCAGCAGCAGCGGCACCTTGGGCGCCGTGCCATACGCAAAGCCGCGGCTGGCGAAGCCGTCCGGCGACAGCAGCACCAGGCGGTCCACCCGCTCCGGATGCGCGGCGGCCAGCGTCCAGGCGATCCGCCCGCCCATCGAGTGCCCGGCCACCACGGCCCGCGCCACGCCCAGCCGGTCCATCAGCGCCAGCAGCACGGCATGGCTGCGCGCGTCCGAGTAGTCCCGCGTCGGGTCCGCCCCGGTCAGGCCGAAGCCCGGCAGGTCCAGGCGTATGACGCGGTGGTCCCCTTCCAGCCGGGCCGCCCAGGCGTCCCAGGTGTGCAGGCTGCCGCCGAAGCCGTGCAGCAGCAGCAGCGCCGGGGCATTGCGCGGCCCGGTGTCGCGGACGTGCAGCCGCACGCCGGCCGCCTCCACGAAGGTGGACGGCGGCCCGGCATACAGCGCCTCCAGCGCCGCGCGCGGCTTGTCGGGCGCATAGAGCCAGGCGGCCAGGCCGAGCGCGATGACGGCCAGCACGGCCAGGGCGATCCACATGCGGCGCATCCTCGTATCCTATCCGTCCGTCAGCAGCGCGGCGCCGCGGTCCAGGTAGCCTTCCAGGAACCCGGCCAGCCGCGGCGGCCAGGGGCGGCGGAACACCTCCCCAGGCGTGCCCTCCAGCGCCACCCCCCCGTCCTCCAGGAACACCAGGTGCTGCGCGACCTGCGCGGCGAAGCCGATCTCGTGCGTCACCACCACCATCGTCATCCCGTCCTCGGCCAGGCGGCGCATGACGCGCAGCACCTCCCCGGTCAGCTCCGGGTCCAGCGACGACGTGGGTTCGTCGAACAGCATGATGCGCGGCTCCAGCGCCAGCGCGCGGGCGATGGCGACGCGCTGCTGCTGGCCGCCGCTCAGTTGCGCCGGGTAGTGGCCCGCACGGTTGGCCAGGTCCACGCGGGCCAGGTTGGCGCGCGCCCGCGCCTCCGCCTCGGCCCGCGGCAGGCGCAGGACCAGGCGCAGCGCCTCCATGACGTTGCCCAGCGCCGTCATGTGCGGCCACAGGTTGAACTGCTGGAACACCATGCCGATGCCCCGGCGCACCCGCGCGACCTCCGCCTCCGGCAGCCGCATCCGGGCGCCGGCGGGACCGGGGGCGAAGCCCAGGGGCTGGCCCAGCACCTCGATCCACCCGGCGTCGTGCTGCTCCAGGAAGGCCATGCAGCGCAGCAGGGTGCTCTTGCCCGAACCGGACGGGCCGATCAGGCACGTCACCTCGCCCTGCCGGGCAACCATGCTAATGCCGTGCAGGACCCGGTGCGCGCCGAACGACTTGCCCACGCCTTGCAGCCGGATCGCGGCGGCGGGGGTCACGCCAGCCGCGCCCGGGCCATCCGGCGCTCGATGGCGCGTCCGGCGGCGCCGGTGGCCTCCGTCAATACCCAGTAGGCGACGGCGAGCAGGAACGCGGCTTCGGTGAAGGCGAAGTTGCTGCTGCCGATGCCGGTGATGACCATCGTCAGCTCGGGCACGGTGATGATGGACAGGACGGCCGTTTCCTTCATGAGCACGACCGCCATGTTGACCGCGGCGGGCAGGATCAGCAACGCCATCTCCGGCAGCAGGATGCGGCGTAGGGTCTGGGCGGGAGACAGCCCGGCCATGGTCGCGGCCTCGACATGGCCGCGCGGAACCGCCTGGAAGCCGCCGCGCATGATCTCGGCATAGTAGGCGCCGCCATAGGCTGCCAGGCCCAGCAGCCCGGCCGCGGTCGCGTCCAGCTCGACGCCGACCAGGGGACCGCCGTAGTAGAGCAGGAAAAGCTGGATCAGGAACGGCGTGCCGCGCACCACCGCCAGCACCAGGCCCAGGGCCGCGTCCAGCGCCCGCCCGCCATACTGCCGCAGCAGCGCCAGGGCCAGGCCCAGCGCGAGGGCGAGCGCCAGGCCGGGTAGCCACATCAGCAGCGTCACGCCGAACCCGGCGGCGACGGCCGGCAGCGACTCCAGCAGCAGCGCCGCGCTCATGTCACGCTCACTGGATTACGCTTACTGGGCCACGCTCACCGGCCCCGCCCCATGCCGCGCGACAGCAGCCCGCCGCCGCCGATCAGCACGGCGTTCAGCGCCAGGTAGAGCGCGCCTGCCGTGGCGAAGGCTTCGATGGGCCGGTAGGTGCTGGACGCGATGTTCTGCGCCGTCCGCGTCAGGTCGGCGATGCCCACGACGGATACCAGCGACGATGCCTTGAGGATCAGCACGGCCTCGTTCACGACCGAGGGCAGGGTCAGGCGCAGCGCCAGCGGGACGCGTATCCGCAGCAGGACCAGCAGGGGGGACAGGCCGACCATCTGCCCGGCCTCGACCAGCCCCGGCGGCACCGCCAGGAAGCCGCCGCGGAGGATTTCCGCCTGGTAGGCTGCGGTGCAGAGCGTCAGGCCCACCAGCGCCGCGACGGTGCCGGGCACGTTGATGCCGATGTGCGGCAGCAAGTTGTAGATCAGCAGCAACTGCACCAGCAGCGGCACCCCGCGGAAGAAGCTGACATACACGGCGCCCGCGGCCCGCAGCGCCCGGGACCGGGCGAGCTGCGCGGCGCAGACCAGGGCGCCGAGGGCGAAGCCGAGCAGGACGGACACCGTGCTGAGCGCCGCGGTGACGACCGCGCCGTCCAGCA
>JAABUM010003113.1_pt1 | contig 21089 bp, 40 predicted proteins | sample 5559161 | NCBI WGS metagenome assembly JAABUM01 (sample SAMN10711868, study PRJNA513369) | rock metagenome | isolation source: Antarctica rocks | place: Antarctica: Victoria Land, Siegfried Peak nord
CCGAGGCTGAGGAAGAGCACCTGCACATTGGTTGGTGCACTTGAGCTGACAGCATCGGGTTTCATGCCACATCGCACACAGCAGCAGCCAGCATCATTTCCGTGCATCCCGTTCCCGCTCAACGCCCCACTCAAACATCGTCTCTTCCCTCCGCCTGTTCCATGAGGGCCACAGCAGCCGCAGCGCGTTGTTCAGGCATGGTGCAGCAGCTCTCTGGAAGCACTGACCAGGGGTCCCAGGTCCAGGTGGACGGTGGAGGCGTCCGGCACAAAGCTTGGGTCCGCAAGCTTCTTGAAGCCGCGCCACTTCCACGTGAGGAAGTGGTGGTAGTTGATGACCCACACCAGCACGCACACCCAGGCGATGCACTGCGCATGTGCGCACACAAAACATCAGGTGAGGCGCTGTTGGAATTTATCTTCCGGAGCGGCAGCATCCATGACCAGGCGCACATGCAGATGGGACACATCTCCGACAGAATCCTACCTTGGCCAGCATCTCGCCGAACTCGTCGATCTTCTTTTTGAGGGGCGTGTCATCCTCCTCCGCCGCAGCCTCTGTGATCTGCGCCTGGATCTTGCCGATCTCCGTGGCCATGCCGATGCTGTTCACGATGCCCACGCCCGCGCCATTGGCCACCGCCGTGGCGGCAAACAGCATGTTCTCCTTCGACTGCGACAGGGAAGGGATCGACATCACAAGCCGGCCGCAGGCTGCCACTTGACAATAGCCTCATGTTGTCTAGCTGGCATGCCAAATCAGAGGCAGCCAACTGCACAGTACTGACATTGAGGTCCAGCTGCGCCCAATGACCGATATCCCAGCTGCAGGGACCCAGAAACCTCTACGTCAATATCGGCAAACCGGCGACGACGTGCCTTGCCCCACATTCCCGTCTGTTTCCTGAGCTCGCATCCGACAATGTGAGTCCTCACCTGCAGCTCGCAGTCCACGTCGTGCACCGGCTCGGTGCTCTTCTGCACCGCGACAGACTCGCCCGTGAGCGACGCCTGCTCGCAGCGCAGCGTCGCCGTCTTGAGCTTGATGAGCCGCACGTCCGCCGGCACGCGGTCGCCCACGTGCAACTCTACGATGTCTCCCGGCAGCAGCTCCCGCGCCGGCAGGTCCGCAATCTGCAGGGAGCCACGGGATATGTGATGAGAAACTGGGAGGCGGCAGCATCACAGCAACCACACCGTCGCCCACGTGCAGCGTGACAACGTTTCCCGGCAGCAGTGCCCGCTCCGGCGGGGCCGCAATGTGCGTCCAGATGTGAAACTGTCAACCTATGAATAGGATGGCTGGTGGTGCAGCCGAAGGGCGGCGCATCTGCCCAGCTCCGCACATCTGCCTGCCACGTCCTCGACCGCCCCTGCCGTCAAGGCCTTAAATCGTGTGGACCTGCAGGCAATGCCCACCTGCTTGCCGTCGCGGATGACGGACGCGTGCTCCGACTGCATCTTTGTCAGCGCATCAAGCGCCGACTCCGCGTTGCGCTCCTGCCACACGCCGACGATGGCGTTGATGATGAGGATGGCCAGAATGACGAACGGCTCCACGTACGCCCGCAACCCCTCCTCGGCGCTGCCATCCTCGAAGTACGCGATGGCGAACGAGATCAGGGCCGCCACCAGCAGCACCTGTAGTGAGGAGCAGCGCCGAGCAGTGCCGTGATCACGCGGCTGCGGCCATCGTAACACAGCAACGGCGACTGCTCGCGGCTGCGGCCATCGGAACACGGCAACGGCGACTGCTCCGCTTGTGTCTTGCCATTTTGGATCTGTGGTGCATCCAGGAGATTGTGCATTGCGCTCCTCTGCTCCAAGGCACGCAACAGGCTATGGCGGCAAGCCTGCTCAGACATGGAATATGACTTGATTGAAATGGACTTGGTGCCGGAAAGGCCCGGCTCATCAAGCAATAACTTGATGTGAGAATTGTTAATCTTGATCAGTGCTGAGGGCTCAGAAGCGAGTTCGCCATGTATGTTGAGACAGATTGACCACACGTCAGATTGTACTGTCTGCTAGCGCTCGTCGCGCATTGTTGGCTTTGCCGATGATTAATTACCTTCACGAGCATGTCATCGAACTGCTCCAGCACCAGCGCGAAGAGGCTCTTGCCAGGCTCCTTCTCCAGCTCGTTGTACCCAAATCGGGCGCGCTTGCTGTCGATCTGCGCCTGTGTGAGGCCTGTGCTGGTGTCCACGCCATGGTGCTGCGCCACCTCCTCGACTGTGGCGGTCCAGGCCGGGTAGGGAGCCTCCTCCTCCTTGCGCCCTTCCGCCATACTGACTGATTGGGCGCGAAGGCAGCAAGGGGTGGAGCTCAACGCGGCGCCTGACGCGCTGGGCCCGTATGGTGACTGATGCCGACCAATGCAATCGAGAATGCTGTCAATGCGTCTTCTGAGGCTGTGGCCAGCAGCCGAAAAGGCAAAGCGCAGATGCCGCCAATCTGCCGCCAATCTGCCGCCAGTGTTGAAACGCAGTCCAGCCAATCAGAGCGCAGCAAATCACCGGCCTGTCTGACACACGCTTGCTGTGGCACAGCAGCAGGACAAAGCGAAGTGTAGCCCTTATTCCACTTTCTGATCTCGATCGTGAAGTCTCCTGCATGCTGGCTGCCAGTCGCGCGGCGAACTGCCCAAGCCAGCGTGCACTGCAGTGGTCAGCACGCACAGACCAGGTGCAGCTGACCAGGTCAGTTCCGAGAGCGCGACGCGGGCTGCAGCAGGGTCCCAACTGTCATCTCGGATCGTTCACAAGGCTGTTTGCGCCAGAACCTCCCTTGCGGCAGCCGTGTACTGGTCAATGCGGCCGCACCGCCGCGGGCGGCACCACAGCAGCGTCAGCACAGATCAAGCAGCATCTAGCCTCTAGAGAGCTGCCGCAGCCTGATTATGGTCCGTACTGGACATCGGGCATCGGGCCCGCAGACATCCTCATCGTTGACGCCACCAACAGAGCATGCGTCGCGGCGGCGGACACAAAGCTATACCGCCATGTCGGCGTGACGCTGCAGAGCAGCTTCGCAGCCTGGCTGGACTTCCTGAGAGACCTGCTGCAGACGTCGTTCTGCATCGCCGTCTTCGATGCGCCGCGGGTGCGCACAGATGTGCACCAATGCTTAACCGCTCTTGACCAGCCATGCAAGGGTGCCACCCTGTGGATTTAAGTTACCTCGAGGAAAGCCACCAAGTTGTCATCATGCTGCCGAACAGGGGACCGTGCCCAGCCGGAAGCAGCAGGCATCAAGTGGCTACTTGGAAAAGCGCCAGGCCCGGGTGCACAAACGGCAGCCGCATGCACAGGCGCCTAGGCCGCCGCAGTGGCGGCCTTCCCTGCATGGCGTCGCTGACGGCATGGGCTACGAAGTGGTGGTGGCAGCAGACGGCTTCGAAGGCGACGATGTGATTGGCGCCATCTGCACCGCTATCACCATTCAGGCGTCAGCAGGCGAGCCACCATCTCAACCTTGTGAACCCATCTGAGGCGCTTGCAAGCTACATCTCGTCGTCTTGCACGTTCCAAGCGTTCGGGCACAAGTTTGTGTACTTCCCGGACGGCCACAGATGATTGGGCCTTACTAATTCCTGCAGGTGGGCGCAACAGTCAGCCATGCGTCGTTGTCGCCAGCGGCGATTCGGACTGTGCCGCCCTGCTGAGCAGCAATACCTCCTGGCTGGAGCTGAGGCCGCTGCCGACGCCCGCCTGCCCCGCCGCCTGCCGCCTGGTGACGGCTGAGAGCTTTGCTGCAAAACACGGCTACCCGCCAGCTGCCCATGGCGACTACCTCGCACTGGCAGGTAACTCTTCCGAGCAGAGGCACGACATCAAGCTCTGGTGCTGCAGCGCTTGCTTTTGAGTGTTGTATGCCTGCTGGGATGCTGGTGCAGTGCCGGCCCAAACTCGTGTTCTGGAGTCTGCCATCAAATTTCAATTTCAAAGCGTCCGACATGCAGGCAAGCCGGAGGCCGGCATTGCCGGCCTGGGTGTGGGCGGCGGCGCTGCCAAGAAGCTGCTGCGGCGTCATGGCTCGGCCGTTGGCGTCATGGAGGCCGCCGCACGGGGCGAGCTGGACGGCTGGGGCGCCAACGTGCGGCGCACCTTCGGCGGCGCGGCGCTGCCGGCCACGGCCGAGCGTCTGCGGCGCAACCTGGCGGCCACGAGCATCTGCTGCGATGCCGGCGCCCTGGAGCCGCAGCTGGCAGCACTTCTGGAGCGTGCCATCGAAAGGTGCTCAGCTGTCGCTAGGGAAAACCATGCGCCGCCATCAGGGCGGCACACCTCCGCGGCGGCGGGTCAGCCGGCGGAGGCGCAGGCGGCGCCGTCCAGCGAGAGCGAGGCTGAGAGGGCCCGCCGGCTGGCGTGGGCACGCCCCGACAGCCGCGTGCGGTGGCGGCAGGTGCAGCCGCACGCCGCGGCGCTGGCAGCGCGGCTGGCGGCAGCGGGAATAACGCATGCGGTGCAGCATGCACTGCCCAATGGTTGCATTGTCGACGTCGCCGTGTTTGGGAGCCCCGCTGCAGCCGCAGCAGCCACGGCGGCAGGCGGCAGCGGGACGGCACAGCGCGCGGCGCCAAGCAAGCCCACGGCCGTCATGCTGCGCGCTGCGTGCGACCTGGTCGGCCAGGCTGCTGTGCCGCAGAGCGCGACGGCTGCGCAGCTTAAAGGCCTGCTGCACGGCCGCGCGCGGCACCACAGCAGCCTGTTGAGACAGTCCGGCTGGTCGGTGCTGGACTGCAGCTGTATGACTGCTTTGGACGAGGCATTCGATGCATGTCTGTTGCACCTCATCCAGAGTTAGGTCAGAATTAGGCTGCATGGACTCTACTCGCAACCTACCAGGACCTTCTTTCTCCAAGGGGGCCGAAAGGACACCGCAGCCACACACGAGTTTTGCGTGTTCGACGTCGAGCTGGAGGGACTCACACCGTGTCCCTTGTTCAGCGTGCAAAGAAAGAAACTGCGACCGACTAGTGCAGAGTTCTCGATTTGCGACACAGCACAAGCTCAGCGAATAGCCAGCACAGCATGCAGACGACAATGAATGCGCCAGCCGCCAAGGGCGTGGCTGGAGCGAGCACACTGGGCCAGAGGCGGGGCTTGCCCTCCCGTCAATTCTCCACAGCACCCCTGGCAGCCCCATACAGAGCCGTGCGCCGCAGCGCGGCCCGGCAACATGTCGTCAAGGCTGAGAAGGTCGGTGACAATCTGGAAGAGTTTCGCCGCTAGCAACCAGACACGGTGACTGCGTAATGTTCATGGTGTTTATTACACGTATATCATATGCAGGCATTTGCATGCTCGCCATACGTTCATACCTGGGGGACGCACGCTGTCGCAATATCGACGTGCATTGGGTGTGACCTGTCCTATCGGCGAGCTTGGTGCAGCCACTTTGATGCATCGGCACACCACCTTCAAGTCACTTTGCATACTTCTGCAGTCTACAAGCATTTTCCAATTCGCCATGCTGCAGGTGGTGGGTGTGGACTTGGGCACCACCAACAGCGCAGTGGCAGCGATGGAGGGCGGCAAGCCCACCATCGTCAGCAACCAGGAGGGCGCCCGCACCACGCCCTCCGTTGTTGCCTTCACAAAGACGGGCGACCGCCTCGTCGGCCAGGTGCGCGGCGCTCTCACAGCTGGATGCATCACCTGCGCTTCCGGGCGGCGGGACGGGCGTGCATGCCTGTCCTGCGCCACTGGCTTCACGTAATGGCATGTGAACGTGGCACAAAACATCTGCTGTTGAGAAGCAGGTGGAGGTCGCGGCTTGGCAGCATCCTCTGGCATCCATTGTACACATCTTGTGCCGCCTCCCAGCCGCCTGAATCATGCCGACTGGATGCGGGTCTGCAGATCGCCAAGCGCCAGGCGGTGGTCAACCCAGAGAACACCTTCTTCAGCGTCAAGCGCTTCATCGGGCGCAAGATGGACGAGGTGAAGGACGAGAGTAAGCAGGTGCCATATCGGGTTATCACCGACTCGAGCGGCAACGTGAAGATCGCGTCGGCGCACGCCGGCAAGGAGTTTGCGCCGGAGGAGATCAGCGCGCTGGTGCTGCGCAAGCTCACTGACGATGCCGCCAAGTTTCTGGGCGACAAGGTGAGCTTCTGCTGTTGCTTGTGAGGATCTTATGAGGATCTTATGACAACCTGCCTGACGTTGTGGTGCCTGGCATTGCATCTTGCCAAATGCGCCCGGTTATGCTGCAACAGTCGGTGCTGTGCATCACGACCTTCTCGCCAACTGGTCTTCCTGTCACGCCAGCCCCGTGGGCATCTGTGCAGTCTTTTATACTTTAGATGGCAGCTTTCTCAGCCTCTCCATGCCGCCAGGTCATCTATCCTCAGATCCTTAACTTGTCCACCCTGTTGCATGGCGACAGGTCAGCAAGGCCGTCATCACTGTGCCGGCGTACTTCAACGACTCGCAGCGGCAGGCGACGAAGGACGCCGGCCGCATCGCCGGCCTGGACGTGCTGCGGATCATCAACGAGCCGACGGCAGCTTCGCTCGCCTACGGCTTTGACCGCAAGTCCAACGAGACCATCCTGGTGTTCGACCTGGGCGGCGGCACCTTCGACGTATCCGTGCTGGAGGTGAGCTGCTGCAATTCCGAGTCCCGGATTGTTTCAGAGCGCTCATTCGCAGCTGCTGGTGTGCCGGCATGCTGGCACACGCCCCAGGGTATCAGGGGACGGGCGACCCCTGCATGGATGGGTGCCAACGTGTGTATAGAACTGCAGCAAAGCTAGAACGGCAATAGAGCCAATTCCTGCAGGGAGGGACACTTCCACCCAGATTGCGAGGCTTGCAACAGTGTGCAAAACCCGACACTTTGATCTTGTGGTGCCACAGGTGGGCGATGGCGTGTTCGAGGTGTTGTCCACCAGCGGCGACACACACCTGGGCGGTGACGACTTCGACAAGCGCATCGTCGACTGGCTGGCCGACGACTTCCAGAAGAACGAGGGCCTGGACCTGCGCAAGGACCGCCAGGTGTGCCCCCCGTGTTTCATTCGCTTCCTTTCTGTGGTCCTTGCGATATGGCCAGCTAGTGATGTGGCCAGGCGGCATGCTCTTCCAGCAATTGTTGCATTCGGCTCCGGTTGCTTTGCGCATCTGCAGTCTGAGCCTTGAGACGCAATCTTGACTGGCACTGGCTGTTTGTGGACGCACACAGGCGCTGCAGCGGCTGACGGAGGCAGCGGAGAAGGCGAAGATCGAGCTGTCCAACCTGAGCAGCACCAGTATCAGCCTGCCGTTCATCACGGCGACGGCGGACGGGCCGAAGCACATCGACGCCACGCTGTCGCGCGCGCAGTTCGAGCGTCTCTGCTCAGACCTGCTTGACAGGTGAGCTTCGGGTCCTGGTCCGGACGCAGTCACAAGCTGTCCGATTCGAGCTGTCAGACACGTCATGGCACGCACAGTTCTTGGAAGCGGGACAACTGGTAGCAGCTTGTGGAAGCCGGCAGGCTTCAGCCGGTGAAATGTGCTGCAGGGCTGCATGGAGGCACAGGGTGCCTTGCAACCCTTTTAGCCAAAAGCTACTCGCCGGCGTGCCCCATTTGGCACGTACGTGAAGGCCTCAGGCATGTTCCACCGGCTGAACCTGCCCAGTCTGGGAATGCATATTGAACGTTGCCGAATGCCTTTGTCTAGGTGTCGCAGCTAGCGGTGCATGACGCAAAACTGGACCTCAGGGACATGAAGCTCCCATGCACATAGTCAGAACAATAGATCCTTAACACATGGCGGTGTTTGGCCAGGTGCCACATCCAGGTGGAGGCGGCTCTGCGGGAAGTGGAGCTGGACCCGAAGGACCTTCATGAAGTAGTAATAAACGGTGTGTGCTGGGACAAACATGTAGATCTAGCATTCTTTTCACCTCAGGTGCCGCATCCCAGTGGAGGCAGCGCTGCGGGACGCAAAGCTGGACCTGAAGGACCTGAACGAGGTCATCCTGGTTGGCGGCTCCACCCGCATCCCCTCCGTCATCGAGCTGGTGACCAAGATCGCCGGCAAGGAGCCCAACGTGTCGGTCAACCCTGACGAGGTTGTCGCCCTTGGCGCCGCCGTGCAGGCCGGCGTCCTGGCTGGCGAGGTGCGTCACCTTCTCTCTTCCAACATGTCCATCCGCCTCGTGCATGCGGGAGTGATTGGTGTTGCAAGTGCTGCCCGAGAAGCGCAGCAGGCGGCTGACGCCGCATTGTGCCTGCCAGGGTGCAGAACGCTGTGCAGCTGCTGTGGATGCACCAGGCAATGCTGCCAACTCCAGCGGCGCAGCAGCTCAGGGCATAGTACAGGGGTTGATTCACTGCAGCGCCACTGACGCGTCTGCGTGTCCGCCTACAGGTGTCGGACATCGTGCTGCTGGATGTGACGCCGCTGTCGCTGGGTCTGGAGACGCTGGGCGGCGTGATGACCAAGCTCATCCCGCGCAACACCACGCTGCCGACCAGCAAGTCGGAGACCTTCTCCACCGCCGCCGATGGCCAGACGTCCGTCGAGATCAACGTACTCCAGGTACTGTTCATGAGGATTGGCAGTTTAAAGCCTTGCGCCTCATCTCCGTAGAGGATTTCATGGTTTGAGCGCTGGCACTGACCTATCCACGCTCGCTGCGGGTGCAGCAAGATTACCTTTGTGCTGCTTCTTGTTTGCCGATCCGCTTGCTGTTTATGCTTGCTGACGACTTGGGTGTCCTTTGTCGCAGGGCGAGCGCGAGTTCGTGAAGGATAACAAGTCGCTGGGCAACTTCCGCCTGGACGGCATCCCCACAGCGCCCCGCGGCGTTCCGCAGGTGTGTTACTTGAAGAGCAATATGAGCCTTCTTTTTCATGATTTGCGCATGCGGATAGCATGGGACTTTGCATCCCGACCCCTTCCAGCAAAGGCAAGCACATTACTACAGAGCATTCTTGAACATTCTTCTGCTCTGGTGCTGGAGGTGACACTGTTTTTCGCGCCACTTGCAGATCGAGGTCAAGTTCGACATCGACGCCAACGGCATCCTGTCGGTGTCCGCGACGGACAAGGGCAGCGGGCGGCAGACGGACATCAAGATCACGGGCGCCTCCACGCTTGGCAGTGACGAGGTGGACCGCATGGTGCAGGACGCCGAAAAGTTCTCCGAGGTGGACAAGAAGCAGCGCGAGGCTGTTGACATCCGCAACTCGGTGCGTTTCCGTTCCCGTAGTGTGTCAAGTTGGCCTGTGCTGGATGCTGGGTGCTCTTTTGACCCGCTGGCAGGGACTGTCGTTCACATCGGTTTGACCTGAGGGGTGGGTGGCATGGCGCAAACAGAGTCTCCTGCTTGATTCGGGTGGGAACAGTGCTGGGAGGCTGTGACAGCTGTGGCGCATGCAAAGGCTTGCACTTTCAAGATCCCGCGACACGAATCTGCGAGCCCCCGTGTCAGCTTCCAGCTGACTGTATTCTCCCTCGTTTGTGTGCCGCAGGGCGACAGCCTGGTGTATCAGGTGCAGAAGCAGCTGAAGGAGTTTGGCGAGAAGGTGCCGGAGGACACCAAGTCCAAGGTGGAGGCCAAGATCAGCGAGCTGGAGGAGTCGCTCAAGGGCGAGGACACCGCCAAGATCAAGGTGCGTCTTTTTTGCGCCTTTTTGCGCCTCAGTAGGGTGTTGTTTCTGCCCCCCTCTGCTTGTCATGCCCATAGGATTGTCCGCACATTTGCAGTTCGCCCATCTGCGGTCACATCCTGCCATGATTTGGCAGGATGAAGAGGCACCTATGCTGCAAGCGCCGTCCAGCCTGGCGTATCCATCACAATCTACAGTACCTCACCATGCTGCTTCATGCTTTGCTGAGTGTCACGCATGCTGTGTCAACACAGGCGGCCACGGAGGCGCTGCAGAACGAGGCCATGGAGATGGGCAAGTCCATGTACAGCCAGGGCGCGCCACCTCCGGGCGCTGAGGGCGCCCCCGGCGCCGGCGGCCCCGGCGGCGCGGCGGCCCCCGGTGCGGGCCCCAGTGGCGGCGCTGGCGGCGATGACAACGTCGTCGACGCCGAGTTCACCGACTCTGGCGACAAGTAGAGCGCTGCAGCAGCAGCGAGTAGATCGCCTGCAGCGGCGGCTGGAACGTGGCGTCGGTTCACGGCTTTGCAGGGGTCCAGCCTGGACCCCTGGTGGTGCAAGGATGTGCCGATAGTGGCTGCAGCACGCAGGTTGCCGGCAGTCAGTCTGTTTTGAAGGGGCATGCGGCAGTCCGGCGGCAGGGTAGCCTGCCAACCTGCCAGGCCGGAGCTGCGTGGCGTCTAGGCGGCAGGGATGGACGCGTAGCACACACGCAAGGAGAGATGGAGCGATGACAGGGCACGAGGGCACTGTGTTCGAAAGTGTTTTGAGCCAGTGCAAGTCAAGGGCTGTGCATCGTTTTGGTGACTACAGTTGCACCGTTTGACCAGCGTTATCAGAACACAGGACCATTTGCTGGACCGTTGTTTTTACTCGATGTGGGGTGTCGCACGTTTTGGAAGCTCACGACCGCAATCCAACTGTGCATCGGCAAAGGAATCGCACGCCCCGGCTTGAACGACCCTCAAGCATTGGACTTTCAGCATCTGCTTCATGCCGCCGCTAATTTGCCTGGCGGAATCCAGGAAGGTATCAGACCGTCGTGCCGCCCCCTGATACCCCCTAGGTATGCATTGATCGTCATATAAGTCCAGATATTATGGGCCGTTAGATGCATAGCACTCTGTTAGATCATTGCACCAGGCGAAAATTTGTACCCTCGACGATACTATTCATGCAGACGGACCCCTTGGCACCAGGTCATCCCCTCTTTTTCTCCCAAACTCGCTACTGAAAAAAAAATCTCTGCGACTCCCTGACCAAACCTTTCTGAGTGCATTTCGCCCAGCCCGCACGGTGGTGGCGATCCGCATGTGTGGGGACAGTAGTAAATGGTTTTGGGAAGCCGCTGGAATCCCGCCACAATCTGCTGCGCCTGCTGGCAGGGGAACCTCAAGCCAATTTTCTGCCCGGGTCCCTTCCGCGATACAGTCACGTGGTTGGCCTTTCCTTGCAAAAAGGTGCAATTGCATATTCGCGTTTCGCTCCCCATGCCAGCATTACTATCACGCTTGAACCGTCCTGACACAGGGCTTAGGTCGCGCCCTCACCTCCAGTCACTCAGCCGCAGGACGGCAGCACCTCACGTCACGGTGTGCAGCTTCAGCTTGTCATGCAATTGCACATATCGATGCGCAATGGGGATATCGCCTGAAGTGTATGCTATGATCATGGATATGATCGTATCATGATGCATTGACAACGCCTGAGCACCGCTGCAGAAGACTGCATGCTGTCATCGCCATCCCATTCCTGCTCGAGGGCTAGTGGCGACCTTGCCTGTCGTGGCGAGTACAGTGTACACCAGCACTAATTGTATGAGCGCTGTTGCAGATGTCGAAGCTCCTGGCGGACAGGTTCTGCGTCGTCACCGGTGCGCCACTCATGCCGTTCACCTCGCTCGCGCACATAATGCACGCGTTTCGGAGGCTCCACCCCGACAATGCCTGCAGAGACTCTCCAGATCATCACTGAACGGCTACATGGCGTCGCAGGTGGCGGCCGGGGCATCGGCGCCGCCGTCGCACTTGCCCTGGCAAAACAGGGCGCCTCGTTGGCCCTCGTGGCCAGGACAGAGTCGCAGCTCAAGGACGTGCGTCTCCCGCCTGCATCACCACAAAATTCACTTCGGACATCCAATACCACGGCACCTGAGTGCGTAGCAAACATACCCTTAGATACCTGGAGCCCATGCAATCAGCTGATGCCAACATTGTGCGGCTCACTGACGCTCTGGTGATTATTCGTGGTCGCACAGACGGCCAAGCAGTGCGAGGCGGAGGGTGCCACGGTCGTCGAGACGCACGCGACGGACCTGACCAGCATCGAGTCACGCGAGAAGCTGATCTCCGGCCTGCTGGCCAAGCACGGTACCATTGACATTCTGGTCAATAACGCCGGCATCGGGGTGAAGGGCACACCCCTCGAAGGTGGGTGCGACAAGGAAAGTACTGCGGCTGTCTGAGGGGTACTGCGGCTGTCTGAGGGGTACTGCTCGAACGTCCAGGAGTCAACAGTGCTTCAAGACAGTGATGGTGACAGCGATGAGGACCAAGAATAGAATAGAGGACTCGTCGTCTCATTCCGGCCCTTGTGTATCTCAAGGTGATGCGGAGGAGTGGGAGACGATGCTGAAGATCAACCTCCACGCACCTATGCACCTCACGCGGCTCGTGGCGCCGGCGATGACGGAGAAGAAACGGGCGCGTTGTCCTAACTGCTCCTCCTCCACCCAAACGGAATCGTACAATGTGTGTCTGTGCCGCAGCCAAAACACCTGGCATCGCCTTAAGGTGTAAGGCTGCGTTCTTCTGTCACGCATTGATGTGCTCGTGGTGCTGCTGATGCAGTGCGGATGTCATGGCCGATTAATGAGCCCTGTGTTTGCCACGAACAGGGCATCATCGTGAACATGGCGTCGGTCGCCGGGGTGGAGCCGATGCAGAATGCCTGCGCATGTGCGCCTTGCAGTGACGCCTCTCTTGCGTTCCCACCCTTGTATTTCCACCCTTGCATTCTACCCTTGCCCTGTGAGAAAATTTCCGTCCTTTTCAAGCCAGCCGATGTGAAACCTTGCAAAACCCACATCGTGGCATTCAACGTGATCAAGAGAGCTGTTGCAGTCTGCATGCATCAACAGCACCTCTGGCGGCTTTTCTTGTTGGCTGACTTCTGCGCTGCTGACTGGATATTTCAGATGCGGCAACGAAGCACGGTCTGCGGGGCTGGTCTCTGAGCTGCTACCAGAACCTGCGGCAATACGGCATCAAGGTGAGCTGTGCTTGCTACACTCACTACCTGCCACCCCTTCCCCCCCACCCCAACCCCCCTTCTGCTTCTCCTTTCTCCTTCACTTCTCCTTTGCAGGTCGTGTGCATCAATCCCGGAATGGTTGCCACGGACATGTCGAAGGTGCGCGGCACCGTCTCAGCTCCACCGTAATATTTGTGTACGTGCTTTATTTGTCTTGCGAAATGCATAAAGCAAGAAGAAAGGAAGAAGGAAAATAGAGAAACCCAAGAAACCCGATTGTGTATGTTGCAGGACTTCAACATGGACAACACAAAAATGATCCAGCCCCAAGATATCGCCGCCGCGGTCATGCTCGCTGTCACGACGGGACAGGTACATTTTCGGTTCCAATAGCGCTGCCAAAATACTGCTGCCAAAATGGATTGACAGCGGCTCGCAAATTCTGAGGAGTTTCTTCACTCGCATGGGTACTGTTCTGTACTGATATATTTTATGTTGTGGTGTGTGCAGTCCTGCACGCCGCAGGAGATCACCATCCGCCCCACGGAACCGGTGTCCTAGGAATCATGCACTGCGCATTAGGTAGTTGGATGCTGCGGTCGATTCACTGGATTTGAGCTGAGCTCGGCCATCGCAGTCCGGACCCACAGTGGCTTTGATAGCCACTGCCACCTGACGTGTGCACTCATTAGTAGACTGTGCATGACAGTGGTGCGACTCTAGGATCTATTGCCTGGATACCCAGGCACAATGAATTGTGTCTCCAGGTTTGGTGTTGGCGCATCTCGAACTTTATGCAATACTTCTGTGCAGGATCGCGTAAGCACATTTCACAGTGCTCTCACAGTGCTCTTCAACTTAGCCTGCCGAACCAGTCAGGACCAAAGCCACCAGCAATGTCAACAGGGTCATCAGAGCGTCGTCTCGACGGTCACGCCAGTCCTCAGCGCGCCACAGCACTCAGCTCGCAATGGGCAAATGGCGCGCTCCTCGGACTGAGTTGCGTGCCGCACAGCCATGGACACATCACACAACCGTCACTTTCGGGCGCGGGTCGCTCGTGTCGCAGGCGCCGCGGCTTGCTTTGCCGGCTCTACTGTAGCCACTTGCATTCTTGTTGCCCTGCAAAGACATGCACGACAACTGAATGAGCCAGGGCAGTGCATAACTCAAAATGCAGCGCATGCTTTCCTCCGAAGCAGTCCATCCACATCAGGGTCCAAGGAGGTTGTACGCTTCCACATGGCCACCCATCACGCTTCAAGTTCAATCGAGAAAGAACAGCCGCCTCCTGGCCCTGCCACGATCTGCACCCAGCAAGCACATGCGCCGCGTTCTTCTTACCGTGCGGCTGGTGCAGTCTTGGTGGCGGCTGCAGGAGCGACGAACTTGCGGCTCAGCTGCGTAGCCGGCTCAGCCGCTGGTGCAGGCGCCTCCCTCTCCTGTGTTGCGGCCCTGCAGGGTCCAAAAGCAACGATCAATTGTTGGACAGGTCGGGGGAGCAGGAGTTTGCTTATGTTCAATAGCTAGCCATGAACCACGAAGGGATGCTCATGTCCACAGCCGATTGCCAAAGCGCGGCCTGCTTCCGCTTGTCATTGGCAGCAGCACAGGCAGATGGCAAGCAGCAGCCCGGCGACGGTGCAGCCATGCATACCTGCGGGTACGCTTGTGTGCGGGTGCGGGCTCTGCCGCCCTGCTGGCCGCGGCGCCGCGCTTGCCGTGTCCCTTGGCTGGCGCCGGCGCAGCCTCCTCCTCTGGAACCACCGCCGCCGCAGCCGCCGGATCGGCGGCCGCCACCGGCTGCGCCGCAGCGGCGGCACGCCTGCCGCGGACGCCCTTGGCGGCCGGCGCCGGTGCCGCCGCAGGCACCTCTGCAGCCGGCGCCTCGGCCGCAGCCGCGCTTGCAGAACCCTTGGCAGCGGCGTCCGGCGCGTCCGCAACGCGCGCGTCAGTGCACGTCGGGCAGAACCAGTCGCCCTTGGGCACGCGGCGCAGGCGCGGCTGCGTGCACGCCAGGTGCGTCGGTGCGTCGCAGCCGTCGCACAGCAGCATCACCTGCCAACGGAAAAATGGGCTGCAATAAATTTCACCATGTTGATTCTCATCTATTTTTGAACGGCAGGAGGGGTAGCTGTTTGTGTGGCACCGGCTGGCAGTCTGTATGATGATTGTTTGGTGAGGCCGCAGGGCTGCAGCACAGCAGACGCGTGTGGGCGAACGACTGAAGGGCAGACCATCTGCAGGATCCTAGATCAGGATGCTGCACAGCCTGTTGAGGTAGAGACAAGCAGCAGCAGTAAAGGAAAATCACCTTGTTGCCGGCGTCCTTGCCGCACACGCGGCACAGGTCCTCGACCTCGTCCTCCTCCACACCGACGGTCTTCACGGCCGCAGGCGCCGGCGCAGAAGGCTGGGCGCTTGCAGCTGCCTCTGCAGCTGGGCTAGCCGCATCGGGCGGCGCGGCAGCCGGGCTGGCCGCAGCCGATGGCGGCGGAGCGGGTGCTGTCGCCTCCTCCATGGCCGTGTCTGCTGTCGGCGCCGTTACTGGTGCAGGCGCCGCCGCTGCCGGCAATGCCACCGGCGACGCCACCACCGCAGGCGACCCCACCACCACAGAGATGCGGCGCGGCAGCGGGCTGGGCGCGGCGGCGGGCGCCGCCTCCTTGGCGGCAGCCTCCTTCGACTCAGCATCGGCCGCGGCGTCAGCCGCCGCTTCGGCCGCCGCTGATTCAGCGTCGTCCTGGTGACTGCCGCGCAGTGCATCTGCGACCTGCTCCGCCGTCTCTGCAGCAGCAGGAATCGCAGATGGTCGTCAGCGTCTGAACAGAAGTTACGCTACTGCATTTGGCATTTGGCTTCTGGGTTTGTAACAGGACAAGGATCTCAATGCTGGCGAAGTTCGAAAGGTTCCTGACTGCAGCACCCTCAGAACAGCATGTCGTGCACCATACTCTCTAACCCATGCCGGCAAAAGTGAAAATGCGCACCGTCAATGTCCTGCGCCAGCGCCGCCAGCTCGTCCTCGCCGAGCGGCTCGCCGCAGAACAGCCACGCCGGCACCTCCTCCTGCGCCGGCGCATCGTCGCCCCCGCGCCGCGGCCGTGCCTTGCCGCCCCGCGGGCTGATGAATGGCCAGCGCGGCAGCACTGGCGTCGGCGCACTCGCGGCGGCCACCCTCGCAATCTCCCGCTCGCGCCGCACTGGCGTGCGGCCCTGCAGCACCCTGTTGGTGGGCGCGGCGCGGGCTGACGCCCTGAAGGCAGGGGATGCGCCGCTCACGGCAGTTGCCACGCCCGGCGCGGCAGCGGTGACCGCCGCCGGCGCGGGCGCGGGCGGCGCCGCCTCATTGGCGCCGGTCGGGACGATGCCTGCGTCGGCGACCGGCGGGCCAGCGGCGGGCGCGGCAGGTGCAGTAGCCGGGGCGGCAGGCTGGGGGTCCGCAGCGGGGACCGCGCTGGCGACGGCGGCCGCGAGGGCGGCCTCTGCGTCGGCACGCAGCCCGCGCTCGCGGGCCAGCAGCTTGGCGAGCGTGGCGTTGCGGTCGCGCAGCTTTGCGGCACGCCGCTCGGCCGCCCCCAGCTGCCCGGCCAGCTTCTGGGCCTGCCGAAACAGAAGCGACCAGCCCATCAGTAAGCACTTGCAACAAACGAAAGTGCATACGACCACCAAGCATGCAAGGACGCCAGCACGAGGCGTTGCTCAGTTGGGCGCTCTGACTTCCGGGCAGCAAGCTGACAAGGCCGCAGCACAGCTGGACGCACATTGTGACGCGTGCTGACCTGCCAGAACAATGTCACAGCGTGCAGGTTCCAGACCTTCAACGCCTGTGCTTCAAGCTTGTGAGTGTTACCTTGGTGGTGGCGAGGCGAGCAGTGACTGTTGCGTCAGCAATGCGCCTCTGCGCGCGCGCCTGCACGCCCGCCAGCGCCGCCGCCGCGTCGCCGCCGGACGGCACAGCGCCTAGCGCCTCCGCAATCGCCAGCGTCAGCTGCCGCGCACCGGCCTCCGCGCTGCCCGCCTGGCTCGCTGCCTCCAGTGCTTCCTGTCGGCATGAGATGAGCGCATCTGCAACTGCGGGATTTCTGAGCCTGATATTGCGACATGGCGCACGGCAATCAGCAGAGCGGACATGGCCTATGCGACTGAGAATGCATCAGCTTGTCCGTGAAATGCACGGTCAATGCGTCAATGCCCCAACATGCTGCACACTCCACCCCAGGGTCAGGCACTCCCTCAAAAGCTGGTCAATGGACCTGCCAGCGCGCACCTTTGGGATGCACAGCCTGACGTGGCAGGCCGGGGAGGCCGGCAGGGCAAGGCAGTAATTGGGCGGAATTTAGAAGTGCGAGGCGCCTTGGATGCCAGCAAGTGTCCCACAGTTGTCATGGGAGCTTTGCCTTGGGGATGCGTAGTGTGACGTGGCAGGCCGGAGAGGCGGGCAGGCACGCCGCCGGCACGCGCAGCTTGAGGGCGGACGCGGGACTGCCGGCGCCGCCTGCCGCCGGCGCGTCGGCGATGGCGTGGAAGACGACATGGTTCGCCTGCTGCTGCTGCACAGGCGAGGCGCCGGCTGGGGCGGTGCCGGCGGCCACCGCCTCGGGCGTGGCCCGCATTGTCAGGTCGGACTGCAGGCGGTGTGCCGGTGGCATGCCCTCAGGTTCAGGTCCAGCAGCCAAGTGGAAGGTAGCTCATGCAGCAGTGCCATTCCAATGGACAGGCGATTACTCTGCAGCATGGCGTGTAAAGGCGCAATCATGCAGCTGCTCAGCACGACTACAGGAATGCCGATAGTGTGTCCCCCCATCACTCTGGCACGACTCGACCAGCCTTCATCCATGCTGCCCTGGATCATGTCTGCAGAACAACAACAGTGCACGATTTCTGTGACCCACCTGGGGGCTGGCGAAGAAGTCTGCCGGCAGCTCAACAGTGAGCTCGCCCTGCTGCGCTGCCGCCACCGCCTGCAGGCGCGCCCTGAACGCCGCCGCGTCCGGCTGGCCGCGCAAGCTGTGGCGCTGACCTGCATGGAGCGGTGGCAAGGGGCTGAGAAATGAAACAGGCATGCTGAATTCTCAGCATGCAGACACGCCTGGCGGAAGTGCGACGCAATCAAGCTGAGGTGTCACATAGGAGTCCTGCGGGCTTTTAGAGTCCTGCAGCTGCAGATAAAGCAAGTCGCGTACGTGCTGAGGATTGCAACTGCACCGGCAACCGTTTGAGTCTCCGTTCATCCCAGCACCACAGAGGTCACTTGATGTTCTCGTAAGCGCACCTGTGACGGGGGTGGCTGTGGGAGCGGCGGCGCCGGCGACCGGTGAGGTGAAGTGCACAGAGACGCCGCTGCCACGGCGCGCCGACTCATGCTGCCTGCGAAGTCGAGCGACTAGGCTTATAGCAAGCAATGCCATGTCAAAATGCCAAGTAATGGCGCTCTGACGGCGCTTGAGTGTGTGCAGTCGATCTTTCAAATCGGGCAACACGCAAGATGTGCAAGCACTGGGGACTGTGCGGGAATGTGCAAGAACGCAGAGTGGGTCGCACCTGGCAGCAGCGGCGCGCAGCATGCTGTTGGGCGTGCCGGCAGCGAGCGCGGGGCTCAGGGCCGGCAGCTGTTCCGCGCCGCCGGCGGACCGCCTGTTTGAGCGTTGAATAATGTTAACGAGCTGGTGATGAAACTCACGTATCTGATTTGCTAGCTGATGAAGATGAGGAAACTGCACAGAGTAACCCTACAAACAACCCTTTAAAAGTCCCCAACACGAACTTCAATTCCATTTAATTGCTTCCTACCTGTCCGAGCGGCGCGCCGCGGGCGTCGCGGGCCGCGAGCTCAGCGAGCGGCGGCCGGACCGCGATGTTGCGGAGCTCTCCGGCGTGGTGAGGCTGCCAAAGGCGTAGTTCTCTGCGCCCGCAACAAAGTCAGCTGAGAACACGACACCATACTGCGTCTGCTTGGCATGTGCAGACGGGAGCCGGATGGTGAGACAGAACAGGAAACAATCGGGGCTGCATCGGGCGGTTTCGTGTTTGCGGGCACCGCGCTTGAACAAGGTCCGCCACAGCCCTCAGCGTTCAGCTATGCACTGGCAGTCCTTCACCTGCTATCTGAATTGGGATCCTAGATTGTCGGCAGCATGCACCTTCGGCGATGGGTGCCAGCAATTCGGATCCGCCAGACGAGTTGCGCAGCCGGCTGCCGGAGCGTCGGCGCTCGGGCGGAATTTGTGGCAGCGCCGGCTGCGGCGAGGCGGCAGCGCCGTCGGCGGGCGAGGCGGCGTCGCCGGCGGTGCCCATGGCCCAGGCGGAGATGGCCATGGTGTTGTCAGCATCCACATGCACCACCTGCGAGCACCGGGTGAGGGGTACATTCCAGCAGAAGATGCCATATATTCAAAGACGGACGCTCTCATTCATAGAGCACTCGCAGGCGCTGGCGCAAAGGTGCCTGACATTCACATGGGGCACGCACGGGAACACAGCAATCAAGTGAAGTCGCATTCAGGAACCATCTGACAGCTGACAGCGGTGCTGGCAGGGCGACAGCGCCAAGAATGCGCACCTCGCCACGCTGCTCCAGGGGGACATCGTTCAGGTTGAAGGCGGTCGCGTCCCGCGGCACACCCTCCGGCGAGTCCAGCACTGTAGGTGGCAGCATCGTATCAGGCGAAAGTGCATCTGGTAGGATATCTGCACCTCGTAAGGTTTCCTGCCAACAGGGCCACGCCGGAGACTGCAACAATTCCAGGGCCCGATGCCAGACGGGCGCCAGTCCAAGCAGGATTTTAACTTAAGCTGCAGTGACGGCAGCATCTTGACAGGCTTTGCTGGCTGCGATGTGTCAGAGAGCGGCTGCCAGCACCCCACCTGCGAGCGGCAGGCTGAAGCGGACGGTCTTGCGCTTCTTGATGCCGCGCAGCTGCTGGCCGCTGGCCATGGCATCGTCTTCCGCGGGCTCCGCCGCGTCCGCGAGCACCTCTGTCGGCGCCACCTCGTCCGCAGCAGTGGCCTCCTCGCCGGCCTCGTCCGCAACGGCTGCCACAGTGTCCATCACGGCCAGCCCCTCAGCCGCCGGGTCCGCCTCTGCCGAACCCGACTGCTCAGCCTTCTGGACTGCCGGCTCCTCAGGCGCAGGCGCAGCCGCCTCCGCGGGCGCCGCCGTCGGCTGCGAGCCGACAGAGCGGCGCAGGGAGGCCCGCCTGCCCGTCGCCGCCGGCGACGCGCTCACAACCGCCGACGACGCGGTGGCTGCCGCGCCGCTGGACAGCGAGCTCTTGCGGCGGCCCTTGGCGGCGGAGCGGGGCGTCGGCGCTCGCGCGGCCGCCTTTGCCGCCGCCGCCGCCGGCGTCTGGCCCTTGCCCAGGAAGTCGCAATAGCCCGCGCCGCCGGGACCGCCAGCCGCCGCGTCGTCCGAAGTCTTGCGCAGGCCTGCAAAACAGACAGTAACAGGCTCAGGTAGCTGTTGCTACAACACTCACAAATGATGGGAAAGCCACTCCAACTTGTGCTTCAATCCATGCATGCTGCGGCTGTAGCTGTCGGGCGATGTGCGGCATGCTTCAGCACTGCAGCGAGTAGGCTGTTGGCATTTCGGGTGTAGAAGCACTGATGCGCAGCCCCACTGATAAAGGCCGCACGTGAGCGCAGCTTGACGAGCTCCTGCGAGTCGGGCACGAATGCTGGCTTCTTGGCGCCCTTTGGCGTCGCCCGCGGCTTGGCGGCAGTTGACTCCTTTGCCTTCTTGAGTCCCGCCAGGCCCGCCTGCATGCCGAGGGCGATCAGGATCGGTGTTGAAGTTGATTCTGTTGCTCATTATTCCTGGCCTTCTACAAGGCATTTGCAGCAGATGGTGCTGATGTGGAAGCCACCATGAGAGCGTGCTGCGATGCGCGCCTCCTCTGCCATCAGCAAGCACTCTTTTGCGGACACCCTGCCAAGCTATGGCGCAAGTGCGTCACTATACGTGCAATCACCTTTAAAGCGTTTTGAAGCTCCAGGGGGTCGATCCTGCCGGCAACGGGCCGCGCAGCCGGCGCAGCACGAGGCTTTGGCGCGGCAGCGGCAGGCGGCGCAGGCGCCTGCACCAGCTGACAGTCGAATCATCAGCTAAGCCTGGCCATCGGCAGCTGCAATCCCATTTGGCACCGAAATATGCCGCTGCAGCATCCACAAGCAGTAAGAGGTGCAGGCTTCACTGGCCCCCATGCATGATGGCGAGGGGCCGTCC